>Ga0213875_10001501_pt1 | contig 15006 bp, 15 predicted proteins | sample BarmaccomBMRX_R8_FD_160105 | JGI IMG/M metagenome (GOLD analysis project Ga0213875, IMG submission 160105) | Root-associated microbial communities from Barbacenia macrantha in rupestrian grasslands, the National Park of Serra do Cipo, Brazil - RX_R8 | ecosystem: Host-associated > Plants > Roots... | reverse complement strand
AATGGGCTGCAGATTATTCAGGCGCCAGGATATGTAGCGCTTCGAATGGAAATGATTCACGAAACGCGGATCGTCAAGCTCAACGCACCGCCGGTCTCTCCCGATATTAAAGAGTGGTTGGGTGTCTCGCGCGGGCACTGGGAGGGAAACACGCTGGTGGTCGAGACCACCAACTTCAGACCCGGCGCTTCGGCCACCAACACAGGCGTAGGGGGCTCGCCTCCGGGAAATCGTTTCCCGATTAGCGACCAGATGAAGATGATGGAGCGTTTCACGCGCCTTAACAACGATTTTCTGATCTACACGATTACGGTGGAAGATCCGGTGGTGCTGACACGATCGTGGACCGCGCGCTTTCCACTGAAGCTCGACAACAATTTCCAGGTGTTGGAATACGCGTGCACCGAGGATAACAACATGATTCCTCATTGGATCAGCACATCGCGGGCGGAGCGCGCCAAGGCCGCCGAAGCAGGTCACGAGAAGGAACAGCATTGATCAGGATTGAAGTTGCGCTCGTGATCGCGGCGGCGCTTTCGGCCGTTTACCCCGCGAGAACGGTGGCTGCTATTTCCGATCCGGTGAAGACCAATGACGGCCGCTTGTCGGGCATCACGTTGAGCTCGGGCGTGCGCGCCTTCAAGGGAATCCCCTTTGCGGCTCCGCCCGTGGGGAGCCTCAGATGGAAAGAGCCTCAACCGCCCGCGCCGTGGAAGGGCATTCGCAAAGCGGACACGTTTGGGAACGCGTGTATGCAGCCCTCGCAGACAAAACGGATCCCAAACAACGTCGCGGTGGATCTGCCGGATTCGCCGAAGATGAGCGAAGACTGTCTGTACCTGAATGTGTGGACGAGCGCTGAGCGCAGGAACGCCAGACTGCCCGTGATGTTTTGGATTTACGGCGGAGCATACACAGAGGGCGCGGGATCGAGCCCACACAATGATGGTGAGGCGCTGGCGCGTAAGGGCGTGGTGCTGGTCACTTTCAATTACCGGCTGGGACCTTTCGGATTTTTCTCGCATCCGGAGCTGACGAAAGAGTCGGGCCGCAATGCATCCGGCAATCAGGCGCTGATGGACACCATCGCCGCGCTCCAGTGGGTGCGGCATAACATCGGCGCGTTCGGAGGCAACCCCGACGAGGTTACGATTTTTGGTCAGTCCGCGGGCGCCGCGATGATCGGAGGTTTAGTTGGATCGCCTGTGGCAAAAGGGTTGTTCCAGCGCGCTATTGCGGAGAGCGGTCAATGGATGGGGCTGGGGATGGCGCCCATGGTTCCGCTCGCGCGGGCTGAACATCCACAGCGCTTCCGCGGCGGGCTTCCAGGCGCGTCAAAAGCGGCCGAGGAGACGCCTTCGAACTTCCCGCCATTAGCCGAGCTGCGCGCCCGATCGGCCGAGGAGGTGGAGAAGACACTGCGCGGATCCGGCATGATTGTCGACGGCTGGATCGTGCCCGAGGATCTGTCCATTACCTACGCTCAAGGCAGGCAGAACCCGGTGGATGTGATCGCCGGTTCCAATAAGGATGAGCACTTGGCCATGGGCGGGAGAGTGGCGTTCAGGGATACGCTGATGTGGTCTATGCGGCTGTTCGCCGAGCGGCAGACTGCGATCGGAAAACACGCCTATTGGTACTTCTTCACCCATGAACCGCCGGTCGAGCCCGATGTTCGCAATTTGAAGGCGACGCACGCTGCGGAAATCCCGTACGTGTTCGATAACTTGAGCGCGCCGCGCAGCATTCCGGATCTGAGTTCGCCACGGCTCGCGGCGGCCTCGGAGAAAGACCGCGAACTCGCCGACATGGTGTCTTCGTATTGGGCAAATTTCGCCAAAACCGGCGACCCGAACGGCGGCAACCTCCCGGCATGGCCCCTGTTCAAGAATCCCGACATGCCACCGCACATACTCGGTGAAATCACGGATTGCCCGAGCGCCGATGTCTTGAACGCGTATGACGAGCAGTATATGAAATTGCTCGCGACTCTCACTCCAGCAAAATAAGCCAAAGTCATTAGTTTTTTTGGGCGGCCACTCGGAGAGCCGGCGCTCGGCGCAGGCGCGCCCACGCCACGGCTTAAGTACCCTGATGTTGCTGAAACGGTGAGTCTTTCGTGGGTCACTGACTTGGGTTTTGGGGGTCATTGACCTCAACGTGACTTGGTTGCCGGTCCACCAGCCACGTTCCCATGCTAGTCTCGCTCCAGACTCGCGGAGAGAACTGTTTCACATGGCATATAAGCTCGAAATTTTGATCCCTGGAGGTCTCTTGCTGCTCGCGACGACCCCGATTTTCGGACATCACTCGGTGTCGGCGGAGTTTGATATCAATCGGCAGAAGACGTACGCGGGGGTGGTTACGCGAGTTGAGTGGAGCAATCCGCATGTCTACTTTTACGTCGACGTTAAAGACGCGAACCGGAAAGTTACGAATTGGGCATTCGAAAGCGCGGGACCGAACGCTTTGACCAGGATGGGTTGGCTGCGCGATTGGCTGAAGGTGGGCGACCGCGTCACGGTGGTTGCTTATCCGGCTCGCGATGGCGCTTTTGTGGCGTTCCCGCGAGAAGTGATGTTCGCGAATGGACGCAAGGTATTCGCCCAGGTGGACCCGGGCGTGACCCAATAGCGCGCTTTAGAGAAGAGGGAAAGAGTTGCTTGAAAGATCAGTTCGCATAAAGGCGTCATCAGTTCACAAGGCCATGGGAGTGGGTGCGCAAGCCGCGGTTATTTTCCTCGCCACCGTCCTCCCGGCTTGGTGCGCGGTTACGGGGAGCATTTCGGGAACCGTATCGGACCCAAGCAGTGCGGTTATGTCGGACGTGATGGTGACCGCAACTAACACGGCCCAGGGCTTAGAGACCAAGACTACTACTGATGCCAGCGGTTTTTACAACTTTCCGCGTCTTCCGGTGGGTACCTACGATATCCAAGTGGAATCGCCAGGATTTAGCCCTAAAAAGAAGTCCGCAATCACGGTGGATGCCGATGCATCGGTGCGAATGGATTTTACCCTCCAGGTTTCGCAGCAAACGGCGGAAGTGACCGTTTCAGAGACCACGGAACAAGTTCATGTAGAAACGAGCAGTACTCAGGTGGGTGAAGTGGTCAGCCAGAAAGAAATGACCGGCGTAGCACTCAATGGCCGCAGCTATACGGATCTGTTGGCGCTTCAGCCGGGTATCGTTCCCATGTCGACGCAAACGCCTACTTCGATTGTGATGGCGGGCGCGTCGGTGGCGATTGCGCCGTCGGGCGGATTAAACCCGGGTAATCAGTCGATCAGCGGCCAGCGCGAGGACGCTAACGGCTTTTTGGTGAACGGCGGCGACGTTAAGGAATTGATGAACGGCGGCACCGCCATCATCCCGGATCTCGACTCGATCGCCGAGTTCCGCGTGCTGACTAACAATTTCGACGCCGAGTATGGCAACTATAGCGGCGGCATCATTAATGTGGTCACCAAATCTGGCTCGAATCAGTTTCACGGCAGCGCATTCGAGTTTCTGAGGAACACGGATCTGGACGCACGCAACTTCTTTTCTCCCGAGCGCGGTTTTTACCGGCAAAATCAGTTTGGGGGCACCGTGGGCGGGCCCATCAAAAAGAACAAAGTATTTTTCTTTCTCGATTATCAGGGCACGCGCAACGCGCAGGGCATCGATACCGGACTTATTTCCGTTCCAAGCCTGGCCGAACGAAGCGGTGACTTCAGCGATGCGACGAGCACCCTGACCGGTTCGGTCAGTGGCCCTTACTTAGCAAATCTGCTGTCGCAGAAACTGGGATATACAGTTACCTCCGGCGAGCCTTACTACACGTCCACCTGCTCACCCTGTGTTTTTCCCGGCGCGATCATTCCGCAATCTGTTTGGGCAGCTCCGGCTTCGCATCTGTTGCCGTCTATTCCTCTTCCAAATGACGGCCCGTCGACGTTTACTACCGGAGCCTACGGCGAGATACTGAGGGACGATAAAGGCAGTGTACGCGTGGATGCGGACGCCGGGGGTTGGGGTTCGCTCTCGTTTTACGATTTCTTCGACGACTACCACTTGAACAATCCTTATCCGACGGGCCAGGGGGGCGCTACCGTTCCCGGCTTCGCGGGGCTGAATCTGGGGCGATCGCAGCTTATCAGCGCCAGCGACACCAAGACCTTTGGCCCAACCATGGTCAACGAATTTCGCGTGAGCTTCATGCGCGACGCCAATAACGTAGGGAAGCCCGCGGGAGGCGTCGGTCCGAGTCTTGCATCGCAGGGTTTCGTGACCGGCGCCGGAACTCCAGGAATCGTTCCCCTGGAGCCCTCCATCGAAGGCGTCGAGAACGTAATTTTCAATTCGTTTATTATGGGGGTCCCGATCACAAATCTGGCGCAGTTCAACAATACTTATGCGTTGAACGACATTTTTTCAAAGGTGATAGGCACGCATACGCTCAAGGCCGGTTTCATCGGAAGTTACGAGCAGGTAAACGTCCATCCCGATCCTGAGTTCAATGGAGGATTCACTTTCACCGGGCAGGAAACCGGCAACGACTTCGCGGACTTTTTCGTCGGCGTGCCGAGTCTCTACAATCAGGCCAGCTCGCAGGCGTATTATATCCGTCATAAGTACGCCGGCGGCTTCGTGCAAGATAGCTGGCGGGCCACCAACAGCCTGACGCTCAACTTCGGCGTTCGTTGGGATTTAATGGAATACTGGTCTGAGAAATACAACCAGATTCCCACGTTCATTCCGGGCGAGCAATCGCAGGTCTATACTCAAGCTTTTCCCAGCTTAGTGTACGTCGGAGACAAGGGAGTGCCAAAAACCTTGGTGCCATCGAGCAACCGTTTCTCACCACGCCTCGGGGCGGCGTATTCGCCCGGCGCAACCGATGGTTTGCTATCGAAGATCACAGGTGGTCCGGGAAATAGCAGCATCCGCGCCGGCTATGGGATTTATTATTCGGTGATCGAGGGCAACACCATGGCGATCGATGAGCCTCAGCCGCCCTATGGCTTGAGTTATACCAGCCCTGGGCCGCCGCTTTTCGCGACGCCCTTCATAACAGCCTCTAACGGCCAGTTCCTGGGTAATCCCTTCCCGCTGCACGTTCCTTCGCTGAACACATCGATCAAGAATCCGAACACGACTCAGAACTTTTCGATATTTGCGCCGCAACAGGGTATGACGGCTCCGGTGCCGTGGGACACGTATCCATACACGGAGAATTATTTCCTTTCAGTCCAGCGCCAGTTCGGTCGAAACACGATGTTCAGCCTGAGCTACGTCGGATCACAGGCGCATCATCTGCTGCTGGTTTATTCAAACAATCCCGGTAATCCGGCGCTATGTCTTGCGCTCAGCCAGCCGAGCGAGGTTGCTCCTGGGTCGCCTACCTGCGGACCGTACGGGGAAAGCAGCGTTTACACCAGCGCATCCGGGCAAGTCTATAACGGAACGCGTCAAGGCTTGGGCTCGAATTTCGGCAACGACGATTACGACGCCAGCATCGGGAACGCGAACTTTAATGCGCTGGAGGCTACGCTGCGGTACACCACGCCGAACCTGAGCTTTCTGATCGGGTATACCTGGAGCAAATCGATCGATCAGGCGTCGAGTATTTCAGATCCCGGCAATCCCTATAACTTTTCAGCGACACGCGCGCTTTCGGCATTCGACATACCGCAAAATCTGGTTGTGAGCTATCAGTACAAGCTTCCGTTCGAGCGCTTTTTCGGACATATAAAAGGCGTGACCGGTGGATGGCAGATTTCGGGAATCACGCGCATCAACAGCGGTTTTCCCGTGTCGCTGCACTCCGACGGCGACAATTCGTTGATGGGAAGCAATCCAAACGGCGTGAACAACTACAGCTTGGACTTGCCGGACTACAATGGGCTGCCGCTCAATCTCAACGGCAATCCTCGCAATGGGCAGCCGTATTTCAATATTAATGCCTTCAGTCTGAATGCGCTGGGAACTCCCGGCGACGCTTCGCGCCGGTCATTTATCGGGCCGGGAGAAATCAATTTCGATCTGGCTCTTTTGAAGGTGTTGCAATTTACGGAATCCAAATCCCTGCAGATCCGGATTGAAGCATTCAACGCGTTCAATCATACGAATTTCTTTGGACCCGCCGCGGTGAACGGAGACATCAGCAGCCCGTTGTTCGGGCAAGTTGTGAGCGCCGCTCCGCCGCGTGAAATGCAAGTGGCGCTCAAATTCTTTTTCTGATTAATAGCTTTAGCGTAATGATCGAGTTTCTCAGTCTGGTCGAGCGGACCGGATCGAGTCGGGGTGGGAGCGATGTTCGGGACGCATGCTGCCTTTCATCGGAAACGCATTTCAGGAATGGCTTCGAGGTCCTTGAGTATGGGCCGCTGCCGCTGGGAGCTTTCACCTACGAAACGCACCTGTTATCCGCAATGACTGGGCTTTCGAGCCATCCGCCAGGATTGGGTGGCAGGCTTGGAAAACGCTGACTCCGAGTATCAAATACTACGGCTCGATGGATCCGGTCGGAGATTTTCTCCGGCGCGGGCAGCAAATTCATTTTCTATTCCAGGCGCTGACTGGAGGATTGGTGTGCGCCTAACGTGGAGCTTCGGCGTAGGGCTTTGGCACGACAGACGCAGGCAGTCAGGTGATTCTGAAATCGCGGATCGGATTTGAGTTTGGACGGAAGCATGATTGAGAACGTCACAGACCGGTCAGTGACCTCGTCGTGACCATCATCGTGTTCAGTTCGGCTGCCTCTCGTGATAGGCTTCCCTGTTTGCAACTTCAGCAAAGGAAGGAAATACAGCATGACTCGCCGTGGTCTCGTTTTCAGTTTCGCCGTTTGGACCGCAACAATCGCGTGCATCGGACCCGTGCTGGCGCAGGCTCCGGCTAAACGTGCGGCCGGAACAACAACTGCGCCCCAAATCGAGGCCAACCTCCGCCAACTCATGAGAGGCATCCTGTTTCCCAACTCGAATGTGGTTTTTGCCGCTCAGGGCGATGACCCGGCCAAGGTTCCACCCGCTAAAGACCCTTCCACCGCCATCAATCCGCTCGCAAGCACTTATGGCGGTTGGGACGCCGTGGAGAACAGCGCAGTGGCTCTTGCAGAGGCCGCGAATCTTCTGATGCTTCCCGGACGCAAGTGCGCGAATGGCTTACCCGTTCCAATTAACAACCCGGATTGGCCAAAGTTCGTACAGGGCCTTCGCGAGGCTGGAATGACAGCCTACAAAGCGGCTCAATCCAAGAATTCGGACAACATCTTGATGGCGGCCGACGTGATGACAACCGCTTGTTCTAACTGCCATGAGAAGTATCGCGAAAAACCGACCCTGGCGGACCGATGCAAGTAGAGGTCGTTTTGCCTGCCGAAAGTGATCCATGTACATCCAAAGTCTTGGGTGGAGATTCAACTGACAGATTCGAAAGAGGCGGCCAACCTCGTTGGCGGCCGGGAAGCACTCGAACAAGAACTTGGGTGACGCTGCTGTTGAGGGGATAATCGTAGACTTTGGTCGAAGGAGCGAATTGGCTGATCGATTAACAAAGACACTGATCCGAATCGCTGCGGTGTTGGCTATTGCGCTGATTCTATCGGCAATCGTCTTTCCAGGCCCAGCAAGCGCTCACAACGTATCGAAGCGCGACGCGTCGTTTGTCGAGTCGAATAAGGGCGCCGCGATCCCCGCGTTTATTTACCTGGGTGCGAAACACATGGTGACCGGCTATGACCATATCGCGTTCCTGGTGGGAGTTATTTTCTTTCTATACCGGTTGAAAGATATCGTTCAGTACGTAAGTCTCTTCACTCTGGGGCACAGTATCACGCTGCTCGCGGGTGTGCTCGGAGGAATCCACGCGAATGCCTACATGATTGATGCGATCATAGGCTTCTCAGTGGTCTACAAAGCATTCGACAACATGGATGGGTTTCGGCGATTCTTCGGATTTGAACCCAACACCAAGATCGCGGTGCTGATCTTTGGGCTGTTCCACGGATTCGGTTTGGCGACCAAGCTCCAGGAGCTTGATTTGGCGAAGAACGGATTGGTGACAAACATCATCAGCTTCAATGTGGGCGTGGAAATCGGACAGGTGCTGGCGCTGACGGCGGTGTTGATCGCGCTCAGCGTGTGGCGTACGCAGAAGAGCTTCTTGCGCGAGGCTTTCGCGGCAAATACGGTGCTGATGGCGGTTGGATTCATTCTGGTTGGAAACCAGGTGGCTGGTTATTTCGAGGCGGTGTAATTACGGTAGAAGAAATTGTACAAGGGCCATCCAAGAAGGCTATTGCGAAGGCAACCGCTATTGCGTTCGGGGTTGCACTGGTGATCCTTTTCGCGGCGGTTCTTCCGGCCGAGTATGGAATCGATCCGTTGAAAACCGGGAAACTTCTTCATTTGACCGATCTCGCGAAAGCCACGGAATCGAAGCCAGAGGCGAAACAGATCACGGGCGCCCGTCCGACAGCCGCGCCGGCCGGCATCTACACAGCAATACCGGCGCCATACAAGGTGGATAGCGAAGACCTTTCGCTAATGCCGGGCGAAGGAGTGGAGATCAAGTATCACATGCAGAAGGGCGCGGGGATGGTCTACGCATGGAAGGCGACCGGGAAAATCGCTTACGAATTTCACGGTGAACCGGACAGGAAACCGAATCCCGATTATTTCGAGAGCTACGAACTGGACGACAAAGTGGGTAAGGATCACTCCTACGGTTCGTTCACTGCACCGACCACCGGCATTCATGGTTGGTTTTGGCAGAATATCGGAAAAAAGCCGGTCGACATCCACCTGACCACCGCCGGTTTTTATGACAGCGCCAAGATGTACGCGGGCGATAAGCCCGATGAACTTACGATCCAGGATCCCAAGTGAAGCGCTGCGAAATCCGATCGCGGCGTATTCTGCGTAGACTGAACTCGACTTAAAATATGGCGGATCTGGCTTTACTGCAGTCGAACCCAATTGCCGACCTGCTGAATAATACCGAATGGGGCTTCGCGGTGGCAGAGTGTTTTCATATTGTCTTTTTCGCAGTGGCCATCGGAACGATCATGATGGTGGATCTGCGTCTTCTAAGGCTCGCGTTTCCGCGGACAACTTGCAGCAAACTGCTGCAAGACACTTGGGTGTATACATTGATCGGGCTGGCGGTGACGGTGCTTGCGGGGATGGCGCTGTTTTTATCAGACCCTCGCATGTATTACTTCAGCCCTTGGTTCCGCTTCAAGGCAATCGCGCTGCTTCTGGCGATCCTCTATAACTACACCGTGCACGACAAGGTGGCTTCGTCGTCCCCATCCCCGGGCGTGGGCGTCGTGGTGGGAGCCATTTCCGTGTTGCTGTGGATTTCGGTGGTCACGGGCGGGCTCTTTGTGGGACTTCTTGCGTGATATTTAACATAGTGGGGAGGCGCTGATTGTCGCTGTATTCTGTTTTCGAATCGATTCAGACCACTGGCTTGATGACCGATGTTGAGCAGACGCCGTGGGTATATCCGATCATCATGGCCACGCATCTGAGCTGCATCGCTGTGTTCGGCGGCATGATCCTGATGAGCGATCTGCGCCTGCTCGGCTTAGCCTTGCGCGATCAGACCATTGCGGAGGTTATCGGCGGCCTGCGCCTGTTTAAGCGGATCGGCTTCGTGATTATAGTCACATGCGGGCTCTTGATGGCCGGCTCAGAGGCGCCCACTTATTATCCGAATCCTTATTTCTGGACCAAGATGACACTGCTGCTGCTGGTGGGAGTTCATGCTCTGATTTTTAAACCCACCGTGTACGACCATCCTGAGGAATTGGACAAGGCCCCGATGATACCCACGCGCGCGAAGGCCGCCGCCGTGCTTTCGCTGATCCTGTGGGTGAGTATACCGGTTTGCGGGCGGCTGATCGGATACTATGAGCCCAACGAGGGGAAGGCCCATCAAACCGCGACTCATCGCTGAGGTTGCGAACACTTGCAGGGTGCCTAATCGTATTGGCAAGGATCATTCCGTGCTGGACCTGTTCGTAGACCTTAGGTTTGTTCTCGTCCTTTGCTCCGCTGGCGTTGCGCTGGCGCAGGGAAACTATGAAATTCAAACCTATCCTTCTGAAACTCAGGATCCGGGTACCACCATGATCGAGTTGCACAGCAACTTCACCATTGAAGGCAGCAAGGGCATTGTGGATGGCGTCTACGGGACCGAGCACCAGTTACACGAGACGGTCGAGATCACGCAAGGAATTACGGATTGGTTCGAAACAGGCTTGTACATCTTTACCAGCGCGAATCCCAATCAGGGCGGCTGGCAGTGGGTGGGCGATCACATACGGCCGCGAGCGCGGGTACCGGAATCGTGGCACTGGCCGGTGGGCGTCAGCTTGTCGCTCGAGTTCGGCTATCAACGATACGTTTTTTCTCCCGATACTTGGACGCTCGAGATCCGTCCTATTATCGACAAGCAAATGGGGCGGTGGTATCTGGCGTTTAATCCGGTTCTCGACCGCAGCTTCCATGGGCCGAGCGTAAGCGAGGGAGTTGTCTTCTCACCGGACTTCAAAGAAAGTTATGACATCACGCCGAAAATCAGCGCGGGCTTGGAATATTACGGCAGCCTGGGCCCGGTGGGAAATTTCGATGCATTGTTTCAGCAGGAGCAGCAGATCGTACCGACGGTGGATTTGAATCTGTCGCCGAAATGGGAGTTCAATTTCGGCGTGGGCGTAGGCGTGACGCGCGGAACCGATCATTTACTAGTGAAGATGATCATTGGGCGCCGGTTTGGCAAATCGAAGGGCGCCAAGTAAGGGCGTAATGAAAAGGCTGCTGTCTTGGTTTGTATGGACCTCGGAACCTGGAGTCACGTTGTATGCATTGCATCACGTAGTTCGTGCCGCGCATTACCGCGCAAGGGCTAGGGCCATCCGCTCGCCCGCAATCCGTGGCGGTCTCGACGAGCCCATACGGCGGCGAACGGCGGGCGCAAGCTGCCGGCTGATTGTGCGCTCGGTCCTAAGCGTGCGGATTCACGATTCGGATCAAGGCAAACACGATACCAGCGACTAACGCCGACGCCGGAATCGTCAGTACCCAGGCCCACATGATATTGGTCGCCACTCCCCAGCGCACGGCCTTCACTCGCTGAACACTTCCCACCCCCACCAGCGCACCCCCGATGGCATGGGTGGTCGAAACCGGAAGTCCCAAATGTGTTGCGAAAAGAATGGCAATAGCGGCTCCGGTTTCCGCGCAGAAACCCGTCCGCGGCTTCAGCTTTGTCAGCCGTTTTCCCATCGTGTGTACTATCCGCCAGCCGCCGAAAAAGGTTCCGAGCGCGATGGCGGCGTGGGCCGCTAGAATTACCCAAATCGGCACCTTGAATTCGTGAATGATTTTCGCGGTGACCAACACCTCTGTGACCACGCCCATGGTCTTCTGCGCATCGTTGGTGCCATGTGAAAAGCTCAATGCCGCCGCCGAAATCAGTTGAAGTTTCTTGAACCACGTATCCATGTGAGCCGGGGTCGCTTTACGAAACAGCCAGTAAACCACGATCATCATGATGAACGCAGCCACCAGTCCGATCAGAGGCGCAATGATGATAAAAGCGAGCGTCAGGGGCCACTTGCCCAGAATCAGCGCGTGCAATCCACCCGACGGCCCATGCTCGAAGGTCCCGCGCGCAATGGCCGCGCCAGCGTAGCCGCCAATGATGGCATGTGACGAACTGGTCGGCAGGCCGAACCACCACGTAAGCAGATCCCAAACGATGGCCCCGAGCACACCCGCGAGAATCACGTAGAGCGTCACGATGTGGGTGTCCACGAAGCCCTTGCCCACCGTAGCGGCAACACTGGTTCCGAAGGTGAAAGCGGAAATGAAATTGAAGAACGCAGCCCAAGCAACTGCCTGCAATGGGGTGAGCACTCGCGTCGACACGATGGTGGCTATGGAATTCGCGGAATCGTGAAATCCATTGAGAAAATCGAATACCATCGAGAAGCCGATGATAATCACCACCAAGGCAATGACAGGCATGAACGGCCTAGCTGTTCTTCACCGCGACAGCTTCAAGAACGTCGGCCACGTTCTTGCATCCATCCGCGGCTGACTCGAAGAATTCGTAAATCTCTTTCTGTTTGATCAACGCAATGGCGTCATGCTCGGCGGCAAATAGATTACGAACCGCTTCCCTGACGCGGTCTTCGATTTCAAGTTCCCGCCGCTGGATCCCATCGCATTGCTGCGTGAGCTCATCGGGCTTCTTTACGCCCTCGCGGTTGAGCGTTTCGAGCGCCTCAACCGTGGCCCTGACGCACTCATGAACGGATCGGGCAATCTCCGGCATCCCGTCCGGCTTGCCCTCCAATCGATAGGCATCGCAGCGATATGCCGCAGCGTCGAGATGATCGAGAATTTCATCGATCTCCGTCGCGAGCGTGTGAATGTCCTCGGGATCGATAGGAGTAATGAAGGTCTTATGCAAACGCCGGTAAATTTGACGTGCCGCCTCTTCTTCTTTGCGTTCGAGGTCTCTGACCTTTTGAGCCGTTCCGAGAAAATCCGGCTGCCCGGAGCTCTGGAGGCCGTCCGCAATCAACCGGGAAGCGTCAAGAACAATCTTGGCCTGATCGACCAGGAGATCGAAGAACTTTTCGTCTTGTGGCAGCAGGGGCATGCTGCGGGTTGTTGGAGCAAACGTCGAACCCTATTACAGTTTGGTTTCGATGCTCTGAACCTGATCGGCTAGCTCGGGGTCTTTTAGCGAACCTCGCAGCCAAATTCGAATAATGGCATCGCTTCAGATGGTAGACTCACGTTCCGTGATCAACGCACTCGGCCAGTTGTACGAAGGTGTTCACATTCTGAGCTCTCAAGTTCATTGCTTCCTCCGGGGAAGTAAAAGCTCCGTTCCGGTTACAGCTCTCGCTCGCTATACTTGGATCCGCAGATCTCCACAATATTCATGCTTGTTATGGCCGCAAGGAAGACCATGATACGAATAGTCCGAGGAAGTAGCGACAGCAGCTTCGCGAGCTGCTCCAAACTTAGAGCATGTGCGTCGGCGCGCACGATCTCTGGCAATTTGACCAACTTTGCCAGATTCGGGCCGCTGAACCATCCCTGCTGTTGTGCGTGCGTGTAAATGGCCGAAGCCACCATCTTCACGTGCTTTGCTGCCTGAACACTATAGCCACGGCATAGCATCATCCCGATCAACTTTTGCAGGTCCTGCCGGCGAACATCACGCAAGCGCATTTCTCCGATTCCGAATTGTCGATGAACCGGCGGTGGCGCTTCGCCTGGCTTAAATCTTGTTTTAGCCTCCGTGTGACCGCTTCTTGTCTGTAACTCCGTCCAGAACGAATGGGAGTTGTGATCTAATGCTCCTTCCCCGCATGCTTTTTATACGCCACGTGCTCCGGCAGAAAATTGCGATCCTGCTCCAGCCACGTTTTTACTTCTCCATTTGCCGCCCCTCCCGAACCGCTAGCGTAAGAACAATTCCTCACAATCATGCCAGGCACCCAGCCGCGATTCGGAAATTCGTTTTACTAGTGCGCGGCTTGCCAGCCGTGCCGCGCCTGTAAATCGCGAGAAATGGCAATGAGAAAGAACCGGTGTTTTGGGAGCTCATTCGGCTCTCGCATAGGGCGGAACGCGGCGCCGTTTTCTTCGTTGAAGTAGAGCTCGTAGGCAGAGCTTGAAAAATAGGACAAGAGGCGCTCCACCGATCCCCCAAAGCTTTCGAGGCCCTCACCGAGATGTACTTCAACGAAAGCATGGGGCCTGGTAGCCAATGTTTTAGACGCCCCCTCGAGCGCACGGCATTCATACCCTTCGACGTCGATAAAAATTAAACTGGGCACTCCGTATTTGGAAGCCAGATCATCGATTGAAAACGCATCGACCTCAACCTGACCCCAGGAACCACTGCCGTCATCGACAATTCCATTTAGCCCTTCACTAAAGGTCAACTTCCCTGAACGTTCAGCAACCGCGGCATGCAGAACCTTGCAGTTCTGCGCTGCATTGTTGATTTCTATGTTTCGATGAGCGGCAGCCGCGTTATGCCCGTTAGCTTCGACGGCGAGTACCGTGCCTTCGGGGCCGACATATCGGGATAGCAAGAGCGCAATCACGCCCTGATGAGCACCCAAGTCGAAAACACGTGCTTTAGGGCCGAGCGCTCCGCGCTGTTGTAGCAAATGAAACTCGGGCAATTCAGCCCAGTCCCGGTCATACCATCCCTCCCCCATGCCGTCCACCAGCTCAATCTCAAGCGGGAATGGTCCATATTGGTGTCGAACACGCCGGGGCTTGTAAGCCCTCAGGTGAGAGCGCATTCGTAATAGCCGAAGTTTTGTCCAAAGAGGGCGGGGAACGATCGATCGGAGAAACCGCTTCATACCTCAAATAGTGCAGGAATTTCAATTTTATATCTTTGCATGAGAGATTATTGCCAGGGAATACAATGACACTGCCGGGACGAAGGTCGCCGTTGAAGCCGGCGGCAACGGCGTTCTGGTCAGTTGCTATGAATGGGCTGAAACTTCAATTATTTGATGGCAACGGCGTAATTGCTGGTAGAAAAGAGTCTCGATTCCCCGAGGCCAGCGAGTTCCACCAGCCGCTTCGCCAAGCTCTTCAACGGTGGCGCTTTGGATGGCAATCCCATACTGACGTAGCCGCACGTATGCACTTGAAATCCTGCCAGAATCAGGAATTTTCGCAGCTCACTGGAGCGATATTCCCGATAATGTATTTCGCCTTTGTCGATAATTACGCCGTCGACAAACTTAGCATCACAGGCGAAATCGTCGGTTCCCCACATACTATGGCGATCGAGCAACACGCGTATTGCATTCACAAGCGTGGATGGATTAGGAGTAGTCAGCAGTAACGCGCCTCCGGGACGTAGCACTCTGTGGATTTGCTTCAGCAAACCAACCGGATGATTCAAGAGGTGTTCGAAAACCTCGCCAAAGATCACTGCATCAACCGAACTACTTCGTA
>Ga0213875_10001499_pt1 | contig 15013 bp, 13 predicted proteins | sample BarmaccomBMRX_R8_FD_160105 | JGI IMG/M metagenome (GOLD analysis project Ga0213875, IMG submission 160105) | Root-associated microbial communities from Barbacenia macrantha in rupestrian grasslands, the National Park of Serra do Cipo, Brazil - RX_R8 | ecosystem: Host-associated > Plants > Roots... | reverse complement strand
GGAGGGCTTCGCGCGCGATCCCGCGCTCGTGTGGAGCTGGTACGCCGAGCGGCGGAAGGCGCATGCGTCGGTGCGGCCTTCGCCGGCGCACGTCGCGCTCGCCGCGATGGAGCGCCGCGCGCGCGACTTCACGCTGATCACGCAGAACGTCGACTCGCTGCACCGCCTTGCGGGCTCGCGGAACGTGCTCGAGCTGCACGGCGCGTTGCGCGATGCGAAGTGCACGCGCTGCGGCGCGCGGACCGCGCTCGACGACGTGCTCACGCGCATGGACCGCGACGGCGTCGCCGCGGCGGAGCATGCGTGCGGCGGGCGCTGGCGTCCGGACATCGTGTGGTTCGGCGAGCCGCTGCCGGCCGGCGCGCTCGATGCCGCGTTCGCTGCCGCGCGGCGCGCCGACGTGATGCTCGTGGTCGGGACGTCCGGGCTCGTGCAGCCGGCGGCGTCGCTCGCCACGAAACGGCTCACGAACGCGTACGTCGTCGAGATCAACCCGGAGGAGACGGCCCTGACGGCGCAGGTCGACCTCTCGCTGCGCGCGCGCGCGTCCGACGTGTTACCGGCGCTCGCCGCATGAACGCCGCGCGGCGCGGCGCGTTCCGTCGTTCGCCGCAAGGAACGGCGCGAGCCGCGTGCTAGGACGTACGATGCATCGCGAGCACATCGTCCTTCCGCGCGCGCGCCTGCCGAAGGGCATGACCCGCCTTCCGTTCAGCGACGCCGTCCGCGCGGGCGACACGCTCTACATCTCCGGGCGGCTGGGGCTCGATCCGTCGACGGGACGGCCGCCGGAGTCCGTCGCTCAGGAAGCCGCATTCCTGATGGACGACGTTCGCACGGTCGTGACGGCGGCCGGCCTCACGATGAACGACATCGTCATGGTGACGATCTTCGCGCCGAACGTCGCGGACTTCGCGGCGTTCAACGAGGTGTACGTGCGATCGTTCGACGGCGCGCTGCCGGCGCGCGCGTTCATCGGATCCGGCGCGTTGCTGTTCGGGTGCCGCTTCGAGCTGACGGCGATCGCCGCCGGCGCGCCGCGTACGGCGGATCGGGCGTAGCCGGAACGCGACGGATTCGCCGCAGGCGAATCCGCTACAGGTCGAGCGAGCCTCGGCCGTCCTCGTACGTGGTGCGCGGCGGCAGCGGGTCCGGAATGATCGGGTTCACGTCTTCGATCGACATCCAGTTCGCGGGCGTGCGTGACGGGGCGCGCGGGCGCGGTCGCGCGATCGGCGGTTCGGGGACCGGCTTCGAGGGGACCGGCTTCGAGGGGACCGGCTTCGAGGGGACCGGCGCCGGCGCGCTCGCCGCGCTGACGGCGGACGGCGCCTCCGGCTCGATCGACGTCTGCACCATCGCGTCGACGGGCACGGTGAACTGCTCGGAACCGCGGATGCGGCCGCGCACGACGAACGCGTCGAGCAAGCGCCGCACGCCGGCGAGCGGGATGCCGCTGATCGGCACGAGCTTGTACTCGCTGATCAGCGACTCGCACGTGCTGCGCGACGCGACGATGAATGCGTTGAGCGCGAACGCCGCATCCTGCAACTGGTGCGCGAACGTCGCCTCGGTGCCGACGACGGTGAACTCGCGGCGGTCGCGAAAGCCCGCGTCGCCCGCGATCATGGTGCCCGTATTGATGCCGATGCCGATCGAGATCGGCTTGCGGTGCTGCTTCGCCCACCGGTCGCGCATCGCGACGACGTGCCGCACGATCGCGAGCGCGGCTTCGATCGCGTCGTCTTCCTGCGTCGGGTTCTCGAGCGGCACCCCGAAGACGCCTACGATCCCGTCGCCGAGGAAGCTGTCGATGATGCCGCGATTCCGCTGGATCGCGGTTCCGGCGAGGCCGTAGAACTCGTTGAGATAGCGCAGCGTCTCCTCGGGCGCGAGCGGCTCGATGAAGCGGGCGAAGTCGCGGATGCGGCAGACGAGCACCGTCGCGCGCACCGCGCGGCCCGTGAAGAGCCGTTCGTCCTTGCGCGCGAGCAGCAGATCGACGACGGCCGGCGCGACGTAGCGCGCGAACGTGCCCCGCACGCGCTGCACTTCGTGGCGCGCGACGCGCCAACGCCGCCACCCGGCCGTCGCGACGACGGCGAAAATGACGAGGAAGGCGAGCACCTCGATGACCGCCATACCCCGGTGTTCGGCCGAAAAGGCCCCTAAGTCGCGCGGAGCGTGCGCGCGATGATCGCGCCGCAGACCGCGGCGAGGCCGCACCACGCCAGGCCCTGCCCGGTGTCGCCGAGCACGAGGCGGCCGATGCCGAACAGCGTCCCGTAGACGAGGCCGAGGCCGGCGACCCAGTCGACGAGCGCGATGCCGAGCCGGTCTTCGGGACGGACCGCGGTGAGGCGCGCCACCGGACCCCACCCGCCGCCGGCCGGACGGACGCGCTCGTAGAAACGCGTGAGCGTCGCCTGGCTCTCGGGCTTCGTGGCGAGCGTGACGGCGAGCCACGCGACGGTCGTCGCGACGACGGTGATCAGCAGGCGCTTCGCGACGGCGTTCGGGTCGTCGCCCGCGACGATGCCGGGCAGGTAGCAGAGGCTGCCGACGACGGCCGACGCGACGAGCGCCGCGATCTCGCTCCACGCGTTCACGCGCCACCAGTACCAGCGCAGGATCATGACGAGACCGACGCCCGCCGTCAGCGTGAGCATGTACTTCCACGCTTCGCCGACGGACGTCATGAACAGCGTGACGACCGCCGCCAGCACCATCGCGACGATCGTCATCCAGCGCGACGCGACGACGTAGTGGTGCTCGCTCGCGTCGCGCCGCACGAACCGCCGGTAGAGGTCGTTCGTGAGGTACGACGCGCCGAGGTTGAGCTGCGTGCCGATCGTCGACATGTACGCGGCGAGGAATCCCGCCATCATCAGGCCGCGCAGCGCGACCGGCAGGTGGTCGACGAGCGTGCGCACGTAGCCGAGCTCGGGATCGGGCTTGCCGTCGGCGCCCGTGACGCCGTGCGGGTAGAGCACGAGCGCCGCCAGCGCGACCAGGATCCACGGCCACGGCCGGAGCGCGTAGTGCGCGACGTTGAAGAAGAGCGTCGCGTATACGGCGTCCTTCTCGCTGCGCGAAGCGAAGATGCGCTGCGCGATGTACGATCCGCCGCCGGGCTCGGCGCCCGGATACGACGACGCCCACCAACTGACGCCGATGAAGACGAGGAACGTCGTGAGCGGCATCCAGCCGCTGTCCGGCGACGGAACGAAGGCGAGGATCGAACCGCCGCCGTGCGCGGCGTGCTGCGCGTCGATCGGCGCGAGGCCCGCCTTGAGCGCGGCGATGCCGCCGACGGCGGCGACCGCGGCGACCGCCAGCACGACCGCCATCGTCATCTTCACGATGAACTGCAAGAAGTCGGTGACGAGCACGGACCAGAAGCCGCCGATCGTAACGTACAGTGCCGTCAGCGCGAGGCAGATGTACAGCGCGGGCAACGTGGGGACGTTCAGCGTGAGCGAAAGCACCTTCACCATCGCGAGGTTGACCCAGCCCATGATGATCGTGTTGACGAGCACGCCTTGGTACACGGCGCGCACGCCGCGCAGCCACGACGCGGGCGCGCCGCCGTAGCGCAGCTCGATGAACTCGACGTCGGTGAGCACGCCCGACCGTCGCCACAGCGCGGCAAAGAAGAAGACGGTCAGGATGCCGCTGGCCGCCATGTTCCACCACAGCCAGTTTCCGGCGATGCCGTTCGACGCGACGAAGCCGGTCACGGCGAGCGGCGTATCGACGGCGAACGTCGTCGCGACCATCGACGTCCCGGTCAGCCACCACGGCGCGCTGCGCCCCGACAAAAAGTACTCGCCGACGCTCGCACCGCTGCCGCGCGCGAACCACAGCCCGATGCCGAGGTTGATCGCGAAGAAGACGACGATGACGGCGATGTCGAGCGGGCTCAGCGCCATGGCCGCCCGTTCGTTCGCTCGTGCGGCGAACCTTCGCAGGTGCGTCCGGGCCGCCGCGGAAGCGCGTTCGCGATGACCGCCGCCGCGTGCCGCGTCTCGACGTCGCGCGTGCGAAACGCCGGTGTCGCAGCGATGTTCCTCGCCGCGGCCGTCGCGCTCGTGCCGTGCGTTGCGAGCGCGCAGACGATGCCCGCGCTGGTTCCGCAGCCGCAGTCCGTGAAGCCGATGACGTGCCGCGCGCCGATCTCGCTCGACCGTCCGCTGCGGTTTCCGAAGAACGTCGATCCGGGCGGGTTCGAGGTGTTGCGCGACCGGTGGATCGCGCTCGGGATCCCGGCACCGTTCCTCGCGGAGAAGCCGGACGTCGTGCTCGACACGTCGTACGCGATCGTCGCGTTCGGCCCACCGCGTGCGGGCGCGACGGAGACGCATCCGCAGTGGTTCGAAGACACGAAGTATTCGCTGCGCACCGCCGGAGCCGTTCGCATCGCGCAGACCGAGATCGGCTCGTTCCACCTTCACCGTCCGCCGAACGGGGGGCAATTCGACGCGCTGATGACGCTGGCGCAGCTTCCGCAACGCCGGGGAACGCACTGGACGTTGCCGTGTGTCGCGATCGATGACGAGCCGGCGCTCTCGCTGCGCGCGGTCTCGGACGACGTGTCGCGCGGCCCGTTCCCGACGATGGGCTATGCCAAGCGAAGAATCCGCGAGCTCGCCGCCTTGAAGATCAACGCGTGGTCGCCGTACATGGAGCAGGTCTTCTTCGACCCGCGCTATCCGTTCGTCGCCTTCCCGAACTCCTGGACGGCGGCGCAACTGCGCGAGCTCGCGAACTACGCGCTGCGGTTCCACGTCGACCTGATCCCGGAGCAGCAAACCTTTGCGCACATGCACGAGGCGCTGAAGTGGCAGGCCTTGGCGCCGCTCGCGGAATTGCCGCACGGGTATCTCGTGGCGGAGAGCGACCCGCGGACCTACGCGTACCTCGAGCGGCTGATCAAGGCCGAGCTCGCGGCGACGAATGCAGACTTCTTCCACCTCGGCTCCGATGAGCCGATCGATCTCGGGCGCGGCCGCACGCCGCGCACGGCGCAGGCGTTCGCCGACCACGTGAAGCGCGTGACGTCGTTCGTGCACGGGACGAACGTGCACCCGATCATCTGGGACGACGCGATCCAGCAGGACCACTCTCTTCTCGCGCTGTTGCCGAACGACGTGACGATCGCGACGTTCCACTACGGCGTCGAGGCGACGTACCGGCCGTATCTCGACACCATCGCGAACGCGGGCTTCGAACAGCTCGTCGCGCCGGGCGCCGCGAACTGGAACGAAATCTATCCCGATCTGCAGACGTCGTACACGAACGTCGCGCGGTTCCTGGGCGAGGCGAAGACGGTGAAGGACGTCGGCGGGATGTTCATGACCGTGTGGCACGACGACGGTGAGACGCTGTACGACGCGACGTGGCCCGCGCTGGCGTATGCCGCCGCGACGGCGTGGCAGGCGAAGCCGGTCGACGACGCAACGTGGCACCGCACGTTCGCGCGCGTCTTCTTCGGTTCGGACGATCCGTCGTATGCACGTGATCTCGGTGCGCTGGAAGCGATCCGGCCGCTGATCCGGACGACGCCGTCGGATCCGCCGGATTACCTGTTCTGGCACGATCCGTTCGACCCGGCGCTGCAGTCGCGTGCGCAGACCATGGACCTTGCCGGCATCCGCACGCGCGCCGAGAGCGTGCTCACGCATCTCTGGAACGCGCGTCCGCCGTTGAACGCGGGCGCCGCCGCGGCGATGAAGGTCGGCGCGCTGCGGTACGACGCGCTCGCACGCCGCCTGCAGATCGGCAAAGAGGCGCGCGACGACTACGACGATGCGCGCGCGCACGCAACGGGATCGAACGACGCGCAGGTGTACCGCAGCCTCGGCGTCGCGAAGTACCTGTGCTGGGAGATGCGGGATGCGATCGCCGACATCGAGCCGCGGTACGCGGCGGCATGGCGCGCCGAGAGCACCGAGCCGGGACTGACGCACGTGCTGCCGCGGTACCGCGCCGCCGAAAACGCGGCGCAGCGCTGCGCCGACCGCATCGACGTCGTGATGCGCGAAGACTACCTTCGCAACCACGTCGTGCCGGCGTGGGACGAGGTGATGGGACCGGCGCGATGAGCGGCGTCGCGATCGTCGCCGTCTTCCTCGTCCTGGCCGGGCTGATGATCGCGCGGCGGTTGCCGGCGCTCCTCGCGGTGCCGTTGATGGCGCTCGCGACGGCGGCGATCGCCGGCGTGCACGATCTCGGCTCGGTGATCACGCTCGGCGCGGTCAAGCTCGCGCCGGTATACGCGACGCTGTTCTTCGGCGCGCTGCTCAGCCGCGTGGTGCTCTCGACGGGGATCGCGGAGACCCTGGTGACGTACGCGGCGGAGTTCGGCGGCGACCGGCCCGTGGTGCTCTCGCTGCTGATGTGCGCCGTCGTCGCGGTGCTCTTCACGACCGTGACCGGACTCGGAGCGATCATCATGATCGGTACGATCGTGCTGCCGGTGATGATGACGGTCGGCGTGCCGCGGTCGACGTCGGCGACGCTGTTCTTGCTGGCGTTCGGCCTCGGCTACGTGCTCAACATCGCGCAGTGGAAGTTCTACGGCACGGTGTTCGACGTCGACCGCACCGCGTTCCAGGGGTTCGCGTTCGCGGTGTTCGCGATTCAAGCCATCGTCCTGATCGCGTACGCGCTCGCGCGGGCGCGCGCGACGCACGGCTACGCGACGAAGGTGATCGCGCCGAACGACGACGACGCGCCGCGCAAGCGCGCGGGCGTCCTCGCGCTGATCACGCCGATCGTGCCGCTGGTGCTGCTGCGCGGCTTCGGCGTCGATGCGATCGTCGGCTTCGCGATCGCCGCCGTGTACGGCACGCTCGTGACGAAGCCGCGCGACGCCGTCAAGACGCTCGTCGCGGCCTGGATTCGCGGCATCGAGGACGTCGCGCCGGCGACGATCCTCATGATCGGCATCGGCATGCTGCTCGTCGCCGCGAACCTGCCCGAGGTGCAGAACGCGGTGAAGCCGCTGGTCGCCGCGGTCGCGCCGCGCACGCCGCTCGGGTACGTCGTGCTGTTCGGGCTGCTCTCCCCGCTCGCGCTGTATCGCGGTCCGCTGAACCCGTACGGCGTCGGCATCGGCGTGTACACCGTGCTCGCGACGCTGCACGTGCTCCCCGCGGCGGCGATCGTCGCGGCCGTCATCGCGGTCGTGCAAGTGCAGAACGTGTGCGATCCGACGAACACGCAGAACGTCTGGGTCGCGAACTTCACCGGCACGCGCGTCGAAGACATCACGCGCTTGCTGCTGCCGTGGCAGGTCGCCGTCGCGACGATCGCCGCGATCCTCGCCGTGATCGCGGGCGCCGCGCTGTGCGGCACGCCCCTGTTTGCGCCGCGCGCGGCGGCGGCCGCGACGCTCGGCGAGCTGTCGCCGAACGCGACGCCGCTGAAGCCGCCCGGACTCTACGCGCCGCCGTCGGCGTCGCGCGCGATCGCCGTGCTCGACGACGGGACGCCGTCCGGCGCGGTGGCGGCGAGCGAAGTCGCCGCGTCGATCGCACGCGGCTGGCGCGGTTTCCGCGTTGTCCCGGCCAACGGCGATCCCGCCGCGTCGGACTGCCGCGCAAAATCGTACGCCGCGGTCATGCGGCTGTCGGTGACGCACGAAGGGCGCGACGGCGACGAGGTCGGCCTCGAATTGTTCGACTGCGCCGGCTGGAGCGTGAACCAGTGGTACGCGCGCGGCGCGGTTCGCGTCGCCGCCGAGGACGTGCTCGTGCGCGTGCGCGCATGGTGGCGCGAGCATCCCGCGTTCGGCGACGACGTCTTCGAACGCGGGCTCGCCTTCGACCCCGACGACCCCAAGCCGACGTACTTCTACGTTCTCTTCAAACCGTCGGACGGCTACATGCGCGCGCTCGTGCGCCCGGGCGGCCCCGCGTACGTCGCCGGCCTTCGCACCGGCGACGTGATCGACAAGCTCGACGGCCGCTTTTGGTGGGAGTACGGTACGTACCAGACCCAACTGCGCGCGTACGACGGGAAGCCGCACACGTTCGACGTCGACCGCGGCAAGGTCGGCGGTCCGCCGGTCCACGTCGACCTGGGCGTGGCGTTCACGGGCTGACGCGCCGCGCGCGTCGGAGGGACGAGATACGAAACGCGACCCTTGCGACCTTCGCGGTCGTACAACGGTTGCAGCCGATCTTTCCAGTAGCGTTCGCGAGGATGCTCGCCCGCGTGCATGGCCTCGTCGATGGCGAACGTTTCGAGCACGACGAACCAGATCGGGCCCGACGAAGCATTCCAATGTTTTTGTAGCAGCACATTCGGGTGCATCGAAGACCGGAGCGCGGATGCATGAGAGCCGCGGCGTAGGCTGAGCGAGTTCGTCGAGCCGACGTAAAGCCAATCGCTATCGGACGCGATCGCGTATATTCCCGGGCGAAAGTACGAGCGGCGCTGCGGTTCCGCGAGCGAGTCGTATGCCAGCTCACGCATGTTCGATCGTTCGAGGCCGCGCGAATCTCCGACGCGCGCGCTCGCTTTCATCGCCGGAACCCCGCATGCGTCGTACTCGCTTGAAAGCCAACGCCGGAGTCGAGCGCGTTGCTCGGCCGTCATCGAGCGGATGCGTCGCTTCTCGCGTCTGACCGCCCCTTGTGGGTCCTGCATGCACGTATTGTGATTGATCGGTGTGCCACCAATGTGGCATCGCGGTCGAAAAGCTCGGGCCAAGCGAATTTGCGGCGGATGGCTTGACTTATATGGCTCGAACTAGTATAACATAGTACAAGCCACACAACACCCGAGGCAAGCACCATGTACAACCCGACCGTTCGCCCCGTCCGCAACCCGTCGCCCGCCCGCCCCAATGCTCGTCCGACCGTCGTCCGCACCCCCGGCGATTCCTCGCTCTTCAAGGGCTGGGGCATCACCCTCTAAGCGCACGCCTGTGCCGGCCTTCTTCTCGGTCGACCCGCACGGTGGAGCGCCGCTCTACCAGCAGCTCACCGAACAGATCAAACGGGCCATCGCCGTCGGCGCGCTGACGCCGGGCGAGCGCCTGCCGACCGTGAAGGGCCTCGCCATGGAGCTCAAGTTGAACGCCAACACCGTCGCGCGGGTGTACCGCGACCTGGAACGGGAGGGCGTCATCGCGACGGCTCCCGGCCGAGGCTCCTTCGTCAGCAAGAACGGCGCGCTGGAAGGCGCGCGGCGCGTCGCGCTCGACGTCGCCGGCCGCGCCACGGACGAAGCGATCCGCGAGGCGCGCTCGCTCGGCATCACACACGACGAGATTCGCACGATCGCGCACGACGCGATCGCGCGGTGGTATCCGGAGGAACAGCAATCGTGATCGCCATGAGCGGTCTGACCAAACGCTACGGCGGCGTGCTCGCCGTCGACGGCGCATCGCTCGAGATCCCGTCGGGGTCGGTGTGCGGCCTGCTCGGCCGCAACGGCGCCGGCAAGACGACGACGTTCAAGTGTCTGCTCGGCTTCGCGCATCCCGACGCGGGCGACGTCCGCTTCGACGGCGCGCCGCTGTCGACGACGACGTTCGCGCACATCGGGTACGTCCCGGAACGGCCGGCGCTGTACGGATGGCTGACGGTCGATCAGCATCTCGAGATCGCACGGCGCTCGCAGCCCGGATACGATCCGGCGCGCGCATCGGAGCTCGTCTCGCTGTTCCGTCTCGATCCGCGCAAGAAGGCGTCGAAGCTCTCGAAGGGGCAGCAGACGGCGCTCTCGCTGATCTTCGCGCTCGTGCACCGGCCGTCGATCTTGCTGCTCGACGAGCCCGCGAGCGGGCTGGATCCGGTGATGCAGCGCGTCGTGCTCGATCTGCTGATCGACGCCGCGACGAGCGGCGCCGCGATCCTGCTCTCGTCGCACCAGATCGGACAGATCGATCGCGCGTCCGACCGCGTCGCGATCATGCGCGACGGCAAGATCGTGGTGTCCGGCGAGCTCGACGCGCTGCGCGAAGCGGCGCGCATCGTCGAGGCGACGTTCGAAGGCGCGGTCCCGAGCGATGTCGCCGCGGTGCCCGGCGTCACGCGCGTGGAGTACGCGGGGTCGACGGTGCGCGTGCACGCCGACGGCCGTGCCGACGCGGTCGCCGCGCGCTTCGGCGCGATGGGCGCGACCGGTGTGCGCGTGCTCGATCGCTCGCTCGAAGATCTCTTTCTGGACGCCGTGGGCGAAGGGAGCATGGACTGATGCAGTACGTCGAGGTGCTCCGCGTGCGGCGCGTGCTGCTGTGGTTCCTCGGGATCGTGCTCGGCATGGTCATCCTGAGCATCGTCAGCACGTACGCCGGTACGCACGGCGACATTCACGCCGGCGGTGGAACGCTGCACTTCGCCGACCTCGTGCTCGGCTGCGTGTTCGGTGCGTGGATCGTGACGACGTGCGTCGCGCCGGGCCTCAGCAACGAGAGCGCGTTGACGGCGCCGATCGTGTGGACGCGTCCGCTGTCGCGCCAGCAGATCGCATGGCGCTACGTCGCGGTCGACGTCGCCGCGATCACGCTCGGATACGTCGCGCTGATCGCGGTCGCGATGCTGGCGCTCGCGGCGTTCGGCGCGCTGGGCATCGTCGTGACCGAGCCGCGCGCCGGTGCGACGTTCGCGCTCGGTCTCGGCGCCGCGATGATGTGGTACGCGCTCGTGCTGCTCGTGTCGGCGCGCATTCCGGCGCGCGGCGGAATGATCGCCGGCCTCAGCTGGGCCGTGTTCATCGCGATCGGAACGTTGTGGGCCGCTCCGATGCCCGCCCCGGTGCATGCAGTGTTCGGCGCGCTGAACTACCTGAACCCGATGGCGTGGATCGGCGGCGTCTCGTCGGCGTCGCACCACTCCGTGCAGCATGCGGTCGAGTTGCCGATGCCGCTCCAAATCCTTGGATGCTGGGCGATCGCCGCCGTCGCGGCCGTCGTCGCCGTTCGCCTCTGGGCGACACGGGAGGTCTGAACGTGACGATCCTGGCCACGCACTTCTCGATCGTGCTCGGCGCGTGGCGCCTGCGCGTTCGCATCGACATCGACGAGCCGCGCGCATCCGAGATCGACGAGCCGCCGCGCGCCGTACCGCGCTCCGCCGGCGACCGGGCGTACGACGAGCCGCGCGTCGCGGCGCGGGGTCGCGGCTAGGCCACGCGAAAGAGGGCGGCATGCTGGCCCCGCATGCCGACGCCTTGATCGAGCACGTCCGCGCGAATCGCGACCGGTACGTCGCGGAACTGACGGAATGGATCGCCGTCCCGTCGATCTCCGCCCAGCCCGATCACGCCGGCGACGTGCGCCGCTCCGCCGAGCACGCCGTCGAACGGATGCGCGCCGCCGGCTTGACGGCCGAGGTGCTGGAGACGTCGGCGACGGGCAATCCGATCGCGTACGGCGCGTGGCTCGGCGCACCGGGCGCTCCGACCGTGCTGATCTACGGGCATCACGACGTGCAGCCCGCCGACCCGCTCGACTTGTGGACGTCGCCGCCGTTCGAAGCGGCGGTGCGCAACGGCAAGATCTACGGCCGCGGCGCGGTCGACGACAAGGGGCAGTGCCTCATGCACATCGCCGCGATCGAGGCGCACCTGCGCGTGAACGGCAAGCTGCCGATCAACGTGAAGGTCGTGATCGAAGGCGAGGAAGAGATCGGCTCGCCGAGCTTCGAAGCGTTCCTCGCGCGCGAGCGCGAACGTCTGGCGTGCGACGTCGTCGTCGTGTCCGACACCGCGGTGTTTGCGGAAGACGTGCCGTCGTTGACGACGTCGCTGCGCGGTCTCGTGCACTGGGAGATCACCGTGCACGGTCCGGACAGCGACCTGCACTCGGGCTATTTCGGCGGCGTGGTGAAGAACCCGCTGGAAGCGCTCGCGCAGATCATCGCGTCGCTCAAGGACGCCCACGGTCGCATCACCGTGCCCGGCTTCTACGACGGCGTGCGCGAGCTCACGCCGCAGGAGCGCGCCGGCATCGCGTCGCTGCCGCTCGATCCGGCGCGCGTCGCGTACGAGATCGGCGTCACGGAACTGAGCGGCGAGACGACGCGGCTGCCGCTCGAGCGCATGTGGTATCGGCCGACGCTCGAAGTCAACGGCCTGTACGGCGGCTATCAGGGTGCGGGATCGAAGACGATCGTGCCGTCGTTCGCGCGCGCGAAGATCTCGGCGCGGCTCGTACCGCACCAGGAGCCGGAGAAGGTGAAGCACGCGGTGACGACGTTCGTGCAGCGGACCGCGCCGAAGGGCGTGCGCGTCGAGGTCGAAGCGCACGGCGACGTGCGCGCGGTGGAGACGTCGCGCGACCATCCGGCCGTCGCGGCCGCGGCGCGGGCGATGGAGCGCGGCTTCGGCAAAGCGCCCGTGTTCATCGGCACCGGCGGCACGATCGGCCCGGTCTCGTCCTTCGACCGCATCTTGCATCTGCCGCAGGTGCTGATCGGCGTCGGCCTGCCCGACGACGCGATCCACGCGCCGAACGAGAAGTTCGACCTCTCGCAGTTCCACGGCGGCATCGAGACGATGACGTACCTGTACGACGAGCTCGCCGCAGCGCTGAAGTGAGCTTCACCGAGCGCTTCACCGGCCGCGCGGACGCGTACGTCGCCGGCCGGCCGTCGTATCCGGACGCCGCGATCGACGTGCTGCTCGCGAACCTCGGCGATCCGCGCGACGTCGTCGTCGCGGATCTCGGCGCGGGCACGGGCATCTCGTCGCGCCTGCTCGCAGCGCGCGGCGTGCAGGTGCTCGCCGTCGAGCCGAACGCCGCGATGCGCGACGCGGCGGAACCGTGCGACGGCGTCGAGTGGGTCGACGGGACCGCGGAGGCCACGGGGCTGCACGAGGCGAGCGTCGACCTCGCGGCGGCGTTCCAGGCGTTCCATTGGTTCGACGCGCGGAAGGCGCTCGACGAGATCGTCCGCATCGTTCGCCCCGGCGGCCGCGCGGCGGTCGTGTACAACGAGCGTGACGAGAGCGACGAATTCACCGGCGCGTACGGCGCACTCGTGCGCACGTTCGCGACGGACGCAACCGAGCGGCGCCGCGCGGACGGCCTGTCCGCGTTTGCCGCGTTCGAGGGCTGGCACGGCGGGCCGCGGCGAACGGAGATCCGCAACGTACAGCGCCTCGACCGCGACGGTTTGCACAGCCGGGTACGCAGCACGTCGTACCTGCCGCAGGCCGGCGCCGCGAGCGAGTCGCTGCGCGCCGACATCGACGCGCTGTTCGACCGGCACGCGCGCGAGGGGCGCATCGCGATGGTGCTGACGACGATCGTCGTCTGCGGGGACCTCGGCGCCGACGGCGCGTGAGGTATGGACACATCACGGCAATCGGGCGATCATGCGCGCGAGGTGAAATCCGTGGGTGACATGGCTCTCGCAGTTACGGAACAGCCCGCGCCCCTCGCCGAGCCGGTGCCCCACGTCTTCACGGTCGGCGAGTTCGACGACATGTGCGAGGCCGGCATCTTCGCGCCCGGCGTTCGGGTCGAGCTCGTCGACGGCGTCGTGATCGACGTGCCGCCGTCGAACCCGCCGCACTCGGGGAACATCGCCGCGTTCGATCACGTGTTCAAGCACCGCTTGGGAACGCGTGCGGGCGTCCGGCCACAGCTTTCGCTGCCGCTGTCGGAGATCTCCGAGCCGGAGCCCGACCTCGCGATCGTGCGCTGGGACGAGAACTTCTACCGCGACCGGCATCCGGGTCCCGACGAGACGTTCGCCGTCGTTGAGGTGTCGTACAGCTCACTGGCGTTCGACCGCAAGACGAAGAAGCGCGTTTACGGCGCGGCGGGCATCCCCGAATACTGGATCGTCGACGTGCGCGGCGAGCGGATCGAGATCCACCGCAGGCCGCACGCGCTCGGCTACAACGAGATGCACGTCGCCGAGCGCGGCGATGCGATCACATTCGTCGCATTCCCCGACGTGCCGTTCACCGTCGACGAGCTGCTCGGCTGACCGGCGCGGCGCGGCTCCGCATCGGCATCGACGTCGGCGGCACGTTCACCGACGTCGTCGCCGTCGACGCCGCCTCGCGCGCGCTCATCGCCGCGGTGAAGGTGCCGACGACGCACGATCACGCCGACGGCGTCGCCGCGGGGATCGTCGGCGGGCTCGAGCGCCTGGTGCACGAGCACGCGATCGAGCCGTCGTCGATCGCGTTCATCGCGCACTCGACGACGCAGGCGACGAACGCGCTGCTCGAGGGCGATGTCGCCCGCGTCGGCGTGCTCGCACTCGGCGGTCCGCTCGCGCGCGCGTTCGCGCGGTTCGGTCCGTTCGCGCTCGCCGACGGCGTGCCGTTCGCGCCGGTGTGGCTGCGTCCGGGCGAAGACGTCGTCGCCGCGGCGCGCGCGGCGGGCGTGGAGTCGATGGCCGTCAGCGCCCCTTTCGGCGTCGACCACCCTTCGCGCGAACGAGCCGTCGTGCACGCTGCTCGCGACGCCGGCATCGCGGCGACGAGCGGCGCCGAGGTGTCGACGCAGTACGGGCTGCGCGCGCGCACGCGCACGGCCGCGCTGAACGCGGCGATCCTTCCGCGGATGCTCCACACCTCGCGCGTGACCGCGCGCGCGGTTGCGGCCGCGAGCATCCCGGCGCCGTTGATGATCATGCGCAGCGACGGCGGCGTGATGGACGTCGCCGAGGTGGAGCGCCGTCCGATCCTCACGATGCTGTCGGGGCCGGCGGCCGGCATCGCGGGCGCGCTCTTTCACGAGAACGTCACCGACGGGATCTTCATCGAAGTCGGCGGGACGAGCGCCGACTGCTCCGCGATCGTGCGCGGCCGTCCGCAGATGCGCCCGGCGCGCATCGGCGGGCACCGCACGCTGCTGCGCACGCTCGACGTTCGGACGATCGCGGTCGCAGGCGGGTCGCTTGCGCGCGTCGCGCACGGTCGCGTCGTCGAGGTAGGGCCGCGGTCGGCGCACATCGCCGGCTACCGGTACGCGACGTTCACCGACGCGGCGATCGTCGAACGCGCCGTACCGGACGTCGCATCGGGGATCGCCGCGCTC
>Ga0213875_10001498_pt1 | contig 15015 bp, 15 predicted proteins | sample BarmaccomBMRX_R8_FD_160105 | JGI IMG/M metagenome (GOLD analysis project Ga0213875, IMG submission 160105) | Root-associated microbial communities from Barbacenia macrantha in rupestrian grasslands, the National Park of Serra do Cipo, Brazil - RX_R8 | ecosystem: Host-associated > Plants > Roots... | reverse complement strand
CCTGTGCCACCGCATCCCGAATTTCGTCGCCAAGGCGGCGCGCGCCGGCTGCGCCCGCGTCTTTATCGGGCTCGAAAACATCAACCCCGACAATTTGCTGTCGGTCAAGAAAAAGCAGAACCGGGTATATGAATACCGCCAGCTGTTCCTGGAATGGCGCAAGCACAAGGTGATTACCTATGCCGGGTACATCATCGGCTTCCCGAACGACACGCCGGAGCGCGTCGCCCGCGACATCGCGACTGTGCAAGAGGAGCTGGCGGTCGATCTCCTCGAATTTTTCATCCTGACGCCGTTGCCGGGGTCGGCCGATCACCAGCAACTGCACAAAGCCGGGGCATGGATGGACCCGGACATGAACAAATACGATCTCGAACACGTCACGGCGCACCATCCGGCGATGAGCGACGCCGAATGGCAGGCGCTCTATCGCCGGGCCTTCACGCTCTATTACTCGCCGGCGCATATCGAGCGCCTGTTCCGCCGCGCCAAGGCTTCCGGCATCAAGCCGGTAAGGCTGGTCAATCACGTCATGCAGTTCTACTTCACGTTCATGCAGGAGAAGGTGCATCCGCTGCAAGGCGGTTTTTTCCGCCGCAAGATCCGCACCCAGCGCCGCTCCGGCCTGCCGCGCGAAAACCCCGTGTTGTTTTATCCGCGCCGCATCAGGGAAATCTGCGCAACGCACGTCAACATGGTTGCGTTCTACTTGCAGCTGCACCGCATCCGCAAACGCGTCGAACGCGACCCCCGGCCCTATCTCGACCGCGCGCTGACCCCGGTCGCGGCGGAGCCGGCAACGACCGGGATGCCCGAAAAGGTTGTCGCCGACGCCGCCGACTGAACAGGCACTGTCCAGCGGTTGCAGGGTTGAGGACCTGACGAATTCGAGCCGATGCCGGCCTCGCCCGCCCTCACTGCGATAGCCCGACCGCGACGGGCTCCGGGTCAGGAAGGGTGGCGAAAACGGCCGATCAGGCCGGCAGTGCCCTTGGCGTGGCCGCTGAGCGCGGCGAGAAAATCCTCGCGGGTCATGCCCGGCTCCAAGGCCTTCGGGTCGAGGTCGGTCGCGATCAGCACCAGCGTGTAGTGGTGCCAGTCGGTGCCCGGCGGCGTGCACGGGCCGAAATAGGTTGCCAGCCCCATCGTGCTCTTGCCGCCGACATATTTGTCGGAGGGCTGGCTGATCTCGCCCTCGGCAAAGCTCGTCACCGAGGCCGGGATGCCGTAGATCACCATGTGCGACACGCCGGCGCCGCCGCGGCCTTCCGGATCGAACATCAAGAGCGCGAAGCTCTTGGTGTTGTCCGGCACGTTGGACCACGCCAGCGGCGGCGACACGTTCTCGCCGACGCAATTCGGGTTCTGCTTGTTGTTGCCGGCGTTCTTGACCGCCAGCGGCGCGTTGTCCGCGAAGGCCGGCGAGGTCAGCTGAAACGGCTCCGCCGCATTCGCCATCGGCGTGGTACAGCCGAGGGCAAACCCGGTTGCCAGCAGCAATCTTCCGATCTGTTTCATGATCTTTCCTCCTGTTCTCCCTCTCCCCCGCCGGCCGGGGGAGAGGGTCGGGGTGAGGGGGGCCGCGATGCGGAGCGGCAGCGATGCCCACCTCACCCTCCAGCCCAGCGGGCTGGGCCCCCCTCTCCCCTTCGGGCGGAGAGGGGCTTTGAACCGATGCCTGAATTGTCGAAACAGTTTACTTCCAGGCCTCGACTACCGCCGCCGCGGCGAGGCTTCATTGGCGAGCGGTGAGGTGATGTCGGCGAAGGAGACCTCGAGCGAGGTGCGCACGTCGAGCACCGTCGGCACCCCCGACCCCAGCGCTTCCTTCAAGGCCGGGGCCAGCGCGGCGGGCTCCTCGATGCGGGTGCCGCGGCAGCCCATCGCGCGCGCGATGCCGGCATGGTCGAAATCGCGGAACTCGGCCGCGAACGGGCCGGAGCCGTGCAATACCCAGCCGAGCGCCTTGTTGTTGAAGATCACGACGGTGATCGGGATGTCGTGCTCGAGCGCGGTCATCAGCCCGTTCATCGTCATCGCAAAGCCGCCATCGCCGCACACAGCGACGACCGGCCGGTCGGGATGCACCAGCTTCGCCGCCAATGCCGCCGGGATGCCGAACCCCATCGGCCCGGAGCCCGCCGCCTGCAGAAAGCCGCCCGGCGCCTTGGTCTGGTAGTAATGCGTCATCAGGATGCGGTTTTCGCCGGCATCGCAGGTCACGATGCCGTTCTCCGGCATCGCCCGCATCAACTCGCCGATGACCCGCTGCGGGTAGAGCGGCGCGTTGTCGGCCTGGTAGGTGCGGTCGTTGAAATAGCCGTGCCTCTCGCGATGCCCGGCGACGCGGCCTTCGGCCTCCGCGCGCCGGCCGGCGGCGCGGCCGCGCACGGCGTCGTGCAGTTGCTCCAGGGCGCGCGCGGCATCGCCGATCAGGACATGCTCGGCCGGGAAGGTCCAGGCCGCATTCTTCGGCTCGACATCGATCTGGATGAAGGTCTGCCGCGTCGGGTCGAGCAGTTTGCCGTTGGCCCAGGCGGTGTCGCTCGGCGACAGTTTCGAGCCGATTACCAGCACCAGATCGGCGTCGCCGAGGCAGGCATTGGCGGCGGCGGTGCCAAAGGTGCCGAACACGCCGAGCGCCAGCGGGTGGGTCTCGGCAAAACAGCCCTTGCCGGCCGCGGTCGTCGCGACCGGCAGCCCGGCGGCTTCGCTGAGCGCACGCAGCTGGTCATAGGCCTGTGCGATGCGCACCCCGTTGCCGGCGACGACGACCGGCCGCTTCGCCGCGAGCAAAGCCTCGGCCGCCGCGGCGACCGCTGCCGGCTCGGCCGCCGGCGGGGGCGGCGGCATGTAAAGCCGGGTCGGGTAGAGGGCCGGCTGCGAGTCGGGCGCCACCATGCCGGCGAGCGCGTCATGGCTGAACAGGATCGCGACCGGCCCGGGCTGGCCGGCCATCGCATGCTTGATCGCGAGCTGCGTCGCCTGCACCGCGGCGACCGGGTCGGTCGCCTGCATGACCTGCTTGGTGACCCCGCCGAAGGCGCGTCGGGCGTCCCAGCTGCCGTAATCGCCGGTCGCCTGCTGATAGGGCGCGTGCAATTGGAAATGCGGGCCGTCGCTGAAATCGGTCAGCAGGACCATCGGCGACGACGACAGATAGGCCTCCAGGGTGCCGATCAGCCCGTTGCCGAGCACCCACGGGCCCTGGCCAAGCATGACCCCGGGCCGGCGGGTGAGGCGGCCATAGACCTCGGCCATGACCCCGGCCAGCGATTCCTCGCGCACCGTCACCATGCGGACCTGGTTCTGGTACTGGCTGAGGCCGGAGACGATGCGCCCGGTATGACCGCCGGAGATGCCGAACACGTATTCGATGCCGGCTTCCTGCAGTACCCGCGCGACCAATGCCCGCGCCGGCGTCTCCTCAGTCAGCATCCGCTCGATCGCCATCGCCCGTCCCTCCCGCGTGATCACCGCAGCTTGCCCCGGCGCCGGATGGAGCACAACCGGCACGGCGGCAAGCGGGATCGCGTCGGTCCCGACCTAATAGGGCGGGTCTGCTGCACCGAAACTTATGGCTGGATCGCGCGAGTGCGCTGCTATCTCTGACAATGCCGGATTTATCGCCAAGCCGGCGGCGTGACCTCACCGCGATCGGCGCGCGCTGCAAGATCGAGGAACTGGATCACGCATTTATCGGCAAGCGCCGCCGAAGATAGGAACTCTGTTGGCTTACCCGTCTGTGTCCACCCATATTCGCGCGCTAGGGATAGCTCCGGCAGGTAAGTAGTCTCTCGCAATTTTGTTGGTTCAGCGAATGATATCTCGCGAGTGTTAGGTAATGGTATTGGCGCATTAAATTCCAGAACCTTCAGGCCGCAGCCATCGGTGCTGTTAGTATAAGGTTGTCTCCAGCCTATAACTAAACTGACGCCAGCACGTATTACGCATCGACCCTCATTTGAACCGATGGCAATATCCACCTGGCCAGAAGCTTTTATTTTCGAGCATAGCGATTCGATTTCCGAGAATAGTTGCCTAACTTTCTGCCTTACGGTCGCCATCCCCGAATTGGTACTAATTTTTCTCCTATCCGCTATATAGAGTGCATCTTGTTCAAAGATTTCGGCTCGCTTTAGAGCAGTAAGAGGTTCTATAACGCCACCGCATTCCTGCGCTCGAGCTTTGATAGCACCGACCGCCTGCTCTATCCCGAAATCCTCGAAATTGAAGCGAACGTGATTTTGCGGTAACCAGATGGGGATAGCGCTCGTCTTATCGAGCACTACAAAGAAAAGCCGGGACCATCCCTGATTTAGGCAGCCTTCTTGAATTGCGGTCTGCTCCACCCCTGTCCAGGGCGTCTTTCCCCAGGGCTCACGGAACAGCACCACCACCAGCCGCGAGTCCGACAGAAAAGGAGTTCGCATGGTTTCGAGACCATCTGTCCCCGCCAACTGTTCCTGATTGCGGGGGTAGAAGAAGACGTTTAGACCATCAGCTAAGCGATCCCGCAGAGCAGCGCCGATCGGCTCATCTCTTGATAGAAACGAGATCGCTACATCGTAGCGCGGCTGGTCTGTTTGCATTTCACAATCTCAGATAATAATCCGCTCGGTTTCATCAAGGCTGACCTCGTCGCGCCGGCGGTCAAAGTGGTGATCCGGCCGCGCCGTACCGCGATTTACAGGCCATTGAGTACTTCAAGATGCCACAGCGCCGGCACGACCGCGCCGTTGTCGGCCACCCGGTTGAGGACGGCAATGCTCGCGTTCGTTTTCTCATCCTCGAAATACCAAGCCAGCGTCATCGAGCTGTCGAGGACCAGGCTCACGGACGCCCTTCGTTGATCAGGTCCTTGATCGAAAGACCGCCGAGCGTCACGCCCTTGCGGCGCGCGATGATGTTGGCGGCGGCCTGACGGCCGCGGGCGCGGCGTGCCCGATCGAGCGCATCCGGCGGAGCTACAGCGTCATGCGCGGCAAGAAAGGCATCGAGCCGCGCTGGCGTTTCGAACCCTAGCACCCGGCCCAGTTCGGGCCTGGTCAAATTCCCTTGGAGGAATTCATCGAGCGCCAGCGCTTCGAGCACGCGACGTTCGACCTCGCCAGCGCCGAGGAGGCGGGCCAGTTCGTCGGGGACGCGTACGGTGATTTCGGTGAAAGAACCCGCGCCGGGACCGGGGCTGTCGTCGTCCATCTTTTCGTTCTATACACACGCCCGAACCGCGATCAAGCGGCAGCTTCCGGTAACACCCCTCAACCGACTATCGCGATAGGGCCGAAGTGAGGGAATTCTCGCACAGGCTCCGCGATTGCTGCCCGCAGCTCTCGCCGCAGCAGCTCCAAATCACACCGCTCGAAGGAGGGATCGTTTGGCAGCTTGGCGAGCGGGCTTCGCTCGTTGAGCGGCGTCAGAGCGAGACGCGCGTCGGTAATCGCCAGGCTATAACGGCCGGAGAAGACCTCGCTCACCGCGCGCACCAGGCACATCCGTTCCCAAACATCAGGGTTTTGCCGAGCATCCGTAAATCGGTTGAGCGCAACAGCGATCTCCTCGGTGGCCGTATCCTTTTCAATCTTCCGTGCTTGCAGTTCGTTCGACATCGCCCGCTCGCGTGCAGCAACCGTCCTATTATAGCGGATAGGAGACATCATCACATATACCACGGTGGGGTCGGTGACGCGAATATTGCCGCAATCGCATCGTATGGTCGCGGTCGGTGCCGGCCCTCCGCAGGTGAGGGGCGGCGCTCGCGCGAAAGGGGTGCCTGATAATGCCTGTTAAGAAGCGCCGGATAACAGGCAAAAGAGGCAAGTCGCGGGCTGGCGGAGCACGCCTGCGACGGGGTGCAATCAACCTGGTGAAACGGCGGTGTTGGAGTGGAAGCGGTCGAATTGATTGGCTATTAACCTTATTCGTACACCCGCCGGTACAAGTCGATGATCTCGTCGCCGGTGAGGCTTCGCGCGTTGTTGGCGGAAGAGCCGGAATCGAGGGCCTGCGCCGCCATGACCGGCAGCAATTCCTCGTATCGGGCGGGGTCGATGCCCCATGCACGCGGGGCCGGAACGCGCAGGCAAATGCCGATCCGAGCCGCGCTCGCGAGAGCGTTACGGCATCGGCTCATGCCGATTGCCGATGGGCCGCCCGGAATGGCGGCCCATCCAGTCTTCGATCTGCCGTGCTTCAGGCAGCCGCCTGCCGATAAAGCCCGCACAATTTGTTGCCGTCGGGATCGCGCAAATAGGCGAGGTACAATTCGCCGGCCGCGCCTTGGCGCACCCCGGGCGGGTCTTCGATCGACGAGCCGCCATTGGCCACCCCGGCTTTGTGCCACGCCTCGGCCTGCTTCGCGTCGCTCATCGTAAATCCGATGGTGCCGCCGTTGGCGTTGGTGGCCGGCTTGCCGTCGATCGGTTTGGTCACCATGAAACGCCCGCCATTATGGGTGTAAATCAGCCGGCCTCTGGCGTCCTCGACGCCGGGCTTGGCGCCCATTGCGGTGAACAGGGCATCGTAGAACTTCTTCGACCGCGCGATGTCGTTGCTCCCGATCATGATATGGCTGAACATTCGGTTTTCTCCTCATCAGGGCCATTTGCGCCTGCCGTGTCCGCCCGCAAGCGGAATGCGGTTTCCGCGCCGGGCTCAGTATGACGGGGCGACAATCAGAAATCTCTGCCTTCCCGAGCGAGTCGGCAAACCGGAATTGTGAGGAGCTCCCAAGATCGACACCTTCGCGTCCGTCCATCCGCTCCGGAGGGAGTCCGCAGCTCCTGAAGAGGTCTTGTGACCGCGGCGCCTCCGCGATAGGATTCTGCAACTACCGACAGGAGCGCCGAGGATGCCGCAATCGCAGGGAACCAGGTTTGCCGCCGATCCTTTGACCATCATCGTCAGGCACCAGCTGTGGGATGCCAATGTCGAGGACCATTCGGATCAGGGCGTGTCGATCGAGGTCGCGGCCGATATCGGCGGCCGGCAGACCACCCTGCTGCGCTTCAACTGCTTCGACCTCGAGAGAAGCTACACCTACGGGCCGGAGAATCCGGAATTGACGACCCCCGGCCGCGTCGGGGGCGGCATGGGCGTGCATTGCCGAATGGATCCGATCACCGATGGCAATCCCATCGGCTGGACCATCCGCATCCTCGGCCAGAAGCTTCCCAAGATGCTGGACCGGGCCGGGTACGGAGAAATTGCGCAGGCGACTGATCTTGCCGCGGTGCGGGGGGTGCTGCCCGAGGTGGAGGCCTGCGCCAGGGAGACGTTCGTCGCGAAGCGAAACACGGTAAAACACAACCGCGGCACGGAAATGTTTGAAGCCGGCAATATCCGGTTCGGCCTCGAGATGCGGCGGCAAAGAAACGGTGACGGCGGCCTGGCGCTGCACGTCCTTGGCGACGTGGGCGGGTCGAAAGGGAAGTCCTACGTCGAAGAAACTGAGCTGATGGCATTCGACTGCTTCTGGAACAATGCGCATTACCATTATGGTCCGCGCAACAAGAACCATCGGATCAATTGGGACATGACCGTCATCGACGATCCGCTGGAGTGGACTTTCGAGCAGATCGAGAACAGAAAACTCGGTGCGATGATCGAGCGCGCCGGTTACCCCGGGATCGCAGCGGATTTGGACCTCGACAAGATTGCCGCGGTCCTTCCGGCGTTGAAGAAACGCGCCTTCGAAATGTACGAGGAAGGCGAGAGATTGACGGGGCACAAGGGCTTGCCGCTCGAGTTCACCCCCAACCTGGCTGCCGAATAGCCGGGGCGAATAGCCCGGAGCGGCGTATGGCGGAGGGCCCAGCAGCCCTCCGCCCGCGCTGTCTCGGCCGATCGCGCCGGCGCACCGCCGGTCGCGGCGAACCGGAGCGCGCCGCCCCTTTTTCACTCGGCCGCCCGCGCCGAGTCCGGGGTCCGCCAGGTCTTTAATATCGGCAGCACTTCCTTCGCGAAAAGCGTAAGCCCGCGCTCGGCGATCTCGAACGGGACGCCGCCGAAGCGGAAGGCCGTATTGAGCTCGAAATCGCCGATGACCGCGCGGCGGGCTTCGAGTTCGCGCAAGATGCGGTCGGGAGTGCCCCAGATCGCCGCCTGCATGAACCCTGCCGTGGCGCCTTCGAGCCCGCCCTGGCGCGCGATGGCCGCCTTCTGCGCGTAGGCGTCGTAGCCTTTCACGGTAGCGAAATGCTCGCCGAGAAATTCGTAATGATGGAAGTTGCTCTCGACGAACTTGCCCATGTATTGCCTGGCGTGCTCTGCGGTTTCTTCCAGGTTCGGGCCGCAAACGCAGAAATCGGTGATCATCATCGCCGGCGCCGCGCATCCGTGGAATTGCCGGAACAGTTGACGGTTGCGCTCGATGGCCGGCAGCCGCATCGGCCACGGCCGGTCGGAGAACATCACCATATGCGCGCCGAGCCGCGCCGCCGCCTCGACCGAATCTTCGCTCGATGCGACGGCGTAGATCCGCCCGGCGAAATCGTGCTGCGGGCGCGGCCGCAGCTCGATGCGCGGCTGCGGATAATGCTTCCCATTGCCCTCCATGAAGCCGCTGCGCAGGGCCTCGACGATCATCGGCGCGGCTTCATCGAAACGCTCGCGGGATTCGTCCATCGTGCCGCGGAACGCGGCGAACTCGCGCCGCGCCAGGCCGCGTCCCAACCCCAGCCGCAGCCGCCCCTTGCAGAGGAGGTCGAGGACCGCAGCCTGCTCGGCGACCCGCAGTGGATCGTGCCACGGCACGATCACCGCGGCGGTGCCGAGACCCACGCCGGGACACAGCGCCGCGAGATAGGTCATCAGCTGCAGATTGTCGGGGCAGAACGAGTAGTCGAAGAAGTGATGCTCGGCCGACCACAGCGCGTCGAAGCCGGAATCCGCGGCCAGACGGGCCAGCCGTATCTCCTCGTCCCAGACCTGATCGTCGCCGACATTGTCCCAGCCGTAGCTGGCGAACACCATCATCATGCCGACATCCATGGGCTCCTCCTTCGCCTGCCGCCCACCTGCTTTCGTGCCTGCGCTGTCGGAAAAAGGCAGCAGATTTTGGCCCTATCGCTGCCTTCTCGACGCGGCGGCGGCGAATAGTATTGCATGGCCCTGCCTCTGACGAGCGCCGCCGCCTCGTCCTTCATCCCGCGCACTCGACCGGGCGCGGCCTGTCGCTGCGCCAAATCGGCAAAGAAACGCGTGCGGACAGCGGACACGCTTGCGCCATGCCGAGCCGTACCGAGCACGCATTCTGGGCCAGGCTCTCGGGTTCCGGCCAAGGCTCAGGGTGTATTGTACCTGAAAGTGCGAGGCTCAGATGACGCGGTCGGCGCGCAGGGCGGAAATCTGGGCGGCGTCGTAGCCTAGCTCGTGCAATACGTCATCGGTGTCAGCACCCATTTCGCGCGGCGGGGTGTCGATGCGCGGCCCGCCATGGGCAAATTTGAAGGCTGCCAGCGGCACCCCGAGCGGGCCATCCAATCCCGGCACCGCCGCGAAGCGATGCAGCACGCCGCGCGCGCTCAGCTGCGGGTCGGCGACCGCCTCGGCCATGACCCGCACCCGCGCCGCCGGCACATGGCGCGCCTGGAAGAACGTTTCCCATTCATCGGCGGTGCGGGTTTTTATGATGTCCGCGAGCAGCGCCGCTTCGCGGTCGCGGTCGTGGTCGCGCTCCTCATTGGTGCGCTTCACCATGTCGGGACGCTCCAGGGTCTGCCACAGCCGGCGCTGCTGGCGCAGATTGCTGGCGCCGAGCATCACGTGGCCCTCTTTCGCGGCGTAGCAGCTATTGGTGGCGTGAGCGTGGCGGTTGCCGGAAGGCCGCGGCTCGGTGCCGTTGCGCAAGAATCCGGTCAGGTGCGAACTCATCAGGATCATCGCGACGTCGAGCATCGCGAGGTCGATGCGCTGCCCCCGCCCGGTGCGCTCGCGCTGGAACAGGGCGCTTGCCAGGGCGAAGGCGGCCATCGTGCCGGTCGCGTAATCGACCGCGGGAGCGCCGAACTTGATCGGGTTGACCTCCGGCGTCCCGGTCATCGCCATCAGCCCGGAGGTCGCCTGGATCACGTGGTCGTAGGCCGTTTGCCGGCCGCGCGGTCCATCCTGCCCGAACGCCGAGATCGAGCAATAGACCAGCCGCGGGTTGATCGCGGCCAGCACGTCGTAGCCGAGACCCAGCGCCTCGAAGGCGCCGGGGCGATAGTTCTCGACCAGGACATCGGCGCCGGCCACCAGCTTCTTCAGCACCTCGCGCCCGGCCGCGGCCTTCAGATCGAGCGTGATCGAGCGCTTGTTCGAGCCCTGGGTCAGGAAGCTGGTGCCCATGTTGCGGCGATTGAGCGCCGGATCGGTGCCGCCGGTCCGGCTCTGGTCGGGATCGTCGGGATGCTCGACCTTGATGACCTCGGCGCCGAGCACGGCGAGCTGGTAGGCGGCAAACGGGCCGGCCAGCACATGCGTGACATCGACGATGCGGATACCCTCGAACGGTCGGGTCATGGCCAGCTCCTGACGCAAATTCACAACCAGCTTAGCACAGCCCCGCGATTGCCGGGTCGTCGGCCGGCAGGAACCAGATATCGCCGTCGCGCGGCGCGGCCAGCGCATTCAGGCGATGCCCCGCGTCCATCGTGAACGGGCGGTACGCGCGGGCGGCGAGCCAGTCGAATGCGTCCTCGGCGTGATCGCCGGCGCGCCGCAAATGCTCGGCGGACAGCTCCAGCAGCAATCGCGGCCGCAGCCGCGCGAGGCTGTCGGAAGCGCCGCGTAGCAGCCGCATTTCCCAACCTTCGATATCGGCCTTGACGAAATCGAGCCGGTCGAGCCCGAGCGCCGCAACCGCGGCATCGAGCGTCGTTTGCGCCACCAGCTCCTGTTCGATTTCCGTCCAGCGGTCGGCGGGGGCTCCGAGATGCGACAGGCCGAAGCCGAAACTGCCGCTGCGCTTGACCGGAATGTTGAGCACCGCGACGCCTTCTGCGTCGCCGAGCGCGATCGGCACGATCGTGACATTGCGCAAGCGCCGGACCCAGATCGCGACGCGCAGCAGAGTGCGGGCGTAGCTGCCGGGTTCGAAGGCATAGACGCGGCCTTGCGGGGCGGCGCGGGCGAACAGCTTGGTGTATTGCCCGGCGTGCGCGCCGACATCGAACACGATCGCTTCCGCCGGCACCAGCCGCGCGATGGTTGGGCCCAGCGCGCGATGGTGCTGCTGCGTCGCCGCCTTCCATAAATGCGCGACAAAGCCGGCCGACAGCCGCCAGCGATAAGGCTGCGTCAGCATCGCGTGGAGTGACGCCTCATCTCCGGGCGCCTCATGGCCGGGCACCGGTTCCGCAGGGCGAATCGCGCCGGGCGGTTCCGCTCAGGCCAAGGTGGCGTTGAACGACCCGCCGTCGAGCAGCAGGTTCTGGCCGACGATGAAGCCCGAGGAGGCGGCGCACAAAAAGGCGCAGGCATCGCCAAATTCCTCCGGGTCGCCGACCCGCCCGGCCGGGGTCGCCTGCGAGCGCTTTTCGAGCTGCTGCTCGAACGAGACGTTCTGGCGCCGCGCCTCGAACTCTATGCCCGAGCGCAGACGGTCGGTCAGAAAGGGCCCCGGCAGCAAATTGTTGATCGTGACGTTGTGACGCGCGACCTGGCGCGCGAGCCCGGCGCAGAACCCGGTGAGCCCGGCGCGGGCGCCATTGCTCATGCCGAGATTGGGGATCGGCGACTTCACCGAGGCCGAGGTGATGTTGACGATGCGGCCGAATTTGCGCTCGCACATGCCGTCGACGGTCGCCTTGATCAGCATGATCGGCGTCAGCATGTTGGCGTTGACCGCCTTCTGCCAGTCCTCGAGCGACCATTCCCGGAAATCGCCATGCGGCGGCCCCCCGGCATTGTTGACCAGGATGTCGGGCTGCGGACAGGCGGCGAGGGTGGCGGCGCGGCCGGCCTCGGTGGTGATGTCGCCGGGGATGGCGGTGACCTTGGCGCCGGTGGCCTGGCGGATCTCCGCCGCGGTCTGCTCCAGCGTCTCCGCGGTGCGGGCGGTGATCGTGACCTCGACCCCGGCCCGCGCCAGCGCCATCGCGCAGGCCCGTCCCAGCCCCTTGCTCGCGGCGCACACGATCGCCTTGCGGCCGGCAATGCGCAAATCCAGCATTTCTTCCTCCCGTCTCGGTATGCGGTGCATCCGTCTCCGTTATAGCCGAGTTGGGTGCCGCCGAAAGGCCCCGCCACAACGGCCGATCGACAGGCGCTGCGCCGGCACCTCGGTTGACAGCGGCGGACCGGGTCCCCACGCTGGCTGCGCCTGAAAAGCCGGGCTGCGGTTCGGTCGGGAGGACGCCATGAATTATCGCCTCGGCGATTATCGTCGCGGTTGGGTCTTCGTCTTTCTGTTCACGCTGACCCTGATCAACTACACCGATCGCGTGGCGCTGTCGGTGGCGGCGAAACCGATCGCGACCGAATTCGGCCTGTCGCCGGTGCAGATGGGCTATCTGCTGTCCTCCTTTTTGTGGATGTACGTGCTCTGCCTGCTACCGGTCGGATTGCTGGTCGACCGGTTCGGCAGCAAGATCGTCAATGCCGGCGGCATCGCGGTGTGGTCGTTGGCGACCGTGCTGACCAGCTTCTCCCCGAGCTATTCCTTCATGGTCGCGACGCGGATCGTGATGGGGATGGGGGAATCGACCAGCTGGCCGGCCTGCAACCGCATCATCCGCGACTGGTTCCCGGCCTCGGAGCGCGGCCTCGGCAACGCGATCTTCGGCGCCGGTGCGGCCGCCGGCCCGGCGCTCGGCTCGGTCATGGTCTCGGCAGTGGTCAGCGTGCTCGGCTGGCGCGCCGGCTTTCTCGCCGCCGGGAGCATCGGTTTCGTGTGGCTCGCCGCTTGGCTGATTGTGTTCGACCCGCCGGAGCGGGCGCGCTGGCTGCGCCCGGCCGAGCGTGCCCGCATTCTTGCCGAACGCGACGGCGCGCTCGCGCATTCGGCAGCCGCGCCCGCTGCCGGCTCGCCGCTGTGGCGGCTGTTGTCGCTGCGCAGCGTCTGGGGCCTATTCCTGACCCAGGGTTGCGAGGTCTATGGCGGCTACATGCTGTTGACTTGGCTGCCGAGCTATCTGCAGAGCGCCAAGGGCTTGAGCCTGCTCAACGCCGGCTTGACGACGGCGATCCCGTTCGGGGCGGCGATGGTCATGGGCGTCGTCTTCGGCCGTCTGAGCGACCGGCTGCTGACGCGCGACACGGTCAATACCGGGCGGCGCCGCTCGATCATCGCGGTGCTGATGGTCAGCGCTGCAAGCATTTTGCTGGTCCCGCTGTTCGACAATCTGTGGGCGATCGTCGCGATCCTGACCTTTGCGCGCTCGGTTGGCGCGGGCGCCAGCGCCTGTAATTTCGCGCTGGTGACCGATCTGGTGCGCAATCCTGCCGATGTCGGCAAGGTCACCAGCATCACCGCACTCGGCGGCAATTCCTTCGGCATGATGGGTCCGATCGCGACCGGTTACGTCTTGTCGTTGACCGGCAGCTTCAACGGCACTTTTGCCATTGCAGGCATCCTGGCGCTGCTCGGCGCGGCGGCCACATTGGTGATGACCCGGCAGCCGATCGAGACGCCGATCCGACTGCGCGACGAGATGCCGCAGGTCGCGTGACATGAAGCTCACCCTGGTGCTGGAAAGTGTCGAGGGGGGAGTGAGGGCCAGCCTGGTCGAGGAATGGGAGGAAACCGGGCGGATCGCGCGAATGGCGCCCAGGGTGCGCCTGTTCGGCCACGAAGAGGAGGCCCTGGCGTGGGCGCGTGGGCTCGCGCGTCGGCGGGGGTTGAGCCAGATCTACCTCACCGATAACCGCAATCCGCGCGAGCGCTCGACGAGCGCAAGCGCCGGATAGAAACCGAAAAGTCGCAGCCGCAAGCCATCTTTGTGATTGAATTAAGAATGATTATCAGAATGAATTGCCCTTCGTCCATGCCCGGCTTGTCCTTGCCGGGCGCATCCTTGGGTGAGGGGAATGGAGGCGATCGAGCCGATAACGCGATGGAACGCGGCGTCCCGCCCGAGCGGGCGGACGCGGCGTGGCCTCCTGCTCGGCACGACCGCCCTTACTTCGTTGCTGGCACCGTTGCCGGCTCCGGCCCAGGAAGCGGCAGTTCCCGTCATCCCGGCGGACCAAGGCCCGCCGGCGCCGCGCGGTCCGGAAGCACTGGAGCTGCCGACCCTGTCGGTCGAGGCCAGCGGCGAGCGCGGTTACAAGGCTGACGAGCCGACTCTGCCCAAGCTGACCGAGCGGCTCGTCAACACGCCGCAAACGATCGACGTCGTGCCGCAACAGGTCATGCAGGACCAGGGCGACACGACGCTGCGCGACGCCTTGCGCAACGTCCCCGGCATCAGCCTGGCGGCCGGCGAGTTCAGCTCGCAGGGCGACAACCTGACGATCCGCGGGTTCACCGCCCGCAACGACATCTATCTCGACGGCATGCGGGATTTCGGCAGCTATTACCGCGATCCGTTCTATCTCGATGACATTCAGGTGTTGAAGGGACCCTCTTCGCTGCTGTTCGGCCGCGGTTCGACCGGCGGGGTGGTCGAGCAGGACAGCAAGCGGCCGCTGCTGACCCCGCTGGTCGCCGGCACGCTCGCTTTCGGAACCGATCTGACCAAGCGCGTCACCGCCGATGTCAACCAGCCCCTGCCGGATTGGGGACAGGGCGCGGCGTTGCGCCTCGACGTCATGGCCCAGAACGGTGGCCTGACCGATCGCAACGTTACCCAGAACAGCCGCTTCGGGCTGGCGCCGAGCCTCGCGCTCGGGCTGGGAACGCCGACCCGTCTCACCTTGAGCTATCTGCACCAGAGCGAATACGACATCCCCGATTACGGGGTGCCGTGGCTGCTCGAAGCCGCACCGGGCACAGTCAACGCCGTCGCCCACCCCGCGCCGTTATCGCTGACGCAAAGCAATTTCTACGGCTTCGAACACGGCGATTATCTGCGCACCAACGTCGATGTCCCG
>Ga0213875_10001497_pt1 | contig 15016 bp, 13 predicted proteins | sample BarmaccomBMRX_R8_FD_160105 | JGI IMG/M metagenome (GOLD analysis project Ga0213875, IMG submission 160105) | Root-associated microbial communities from Barbacenia macrantha in rupestrian grasslands, the National Park of Serra do Cipo, Brazil - RX_R8 | ecosystem: Host-associated > Plants > Roots... | reverse complement strand
GCCGAAGTTCTCGATCGACAAGGTGAGCTTGCCACCGGGCCAGGTTTCCAGAGTGGGCTTCGCCGTCAGCCGCACGCCGGGCTTGATGACGAGTACGCACTGAGCCGTGGCCAAGCCAGCCAGCCGGCCGGAGAGGGCTAACGAGTAACGGCCGTACTGTTCGCGTCCGACCTGCACCGGTGTGATCTCCAGCTGGTACCGGATGACTCGCAGTTCGTCGGTCGCGCGGACCACACGCGCCCATCGCGGATCGAAGCCAGCATTGTCGGAGCTGACGCCGAACTCGGCCGCCACCGGCAGTCGCGCGCCGGTCTGGACGACGAACGGATAGCGAGCCGTCTCGCCCGGGATGACCTCGGCCTCGGCGGTCTGCAGGACGATGCGAGATGAGTTGTCCATGCTGCCTCCCTACTGGAGCAGAGGCCTGCGGTGCCGATTAGATACAGGGCGTCGATCCTCGTGGCCGGCCGGGTGTATCAGAACGGTCGCTGGCGCCTCCGGTTGGCTGAGAGCAGACTCAGAAGAGGGGGCGACCATGCCTGACGACCTGTCCGGACTGAACAGCATCATCAGCCAGCATCTGGCCGAGCTGAGCAAGCCCGGCGTCCTGTCGGTCCGGCCCGGCTACAAGGTGACCGGCGGCTGGCTCACACCAGCCCGCGCCATCGTCGTCACCGTGGCCGAGAAGAAGGCGCAGGTCTCGGCGGCCGACCTGGTGCCCGCGGTGGTGGGCGGGGTGCCGACCGACGTCCGCCAGGCCTCAGCCCGCAAACGGCAGGAGCTGGAGAACCCGCAGGCGTACGCGGCCGAGCTGCGGCTGGCGCCCGATCAGGGGTCGGTGCCCCACTTCGGCGACGAGCAGGTGCTGGTCGGCAGCCACCCCGGCCTGCGGCCGGCCGCGCTGGCGTCGGCCCACGCGCAGCTCGCGGCCCGGACCGCCGCCAAGCCCGAGCTGACCTACAGCGGGCCGGCCACCATGACCCTCGCTCCGGTCAACGGGCCCGCCACCGTCCACCTCAGCGCCAGCCCCGACACCGGCTGGCCGGTCCTCAGCGGCTTCCTGGCCGCCACCACCCAGTCGCTGACGGTCGGGCTGTACGACTTCACCTCCGCGCACGTGCTGACCGCGGTCGAGGGTGACCTCAAGACCAAGCAGTTCAGCCTGGTGCTCGACCACCCGCCCAAGAACCCGACCGCCGACCAGACCGACGCGGACACCGTGGCCGCGCTTCAGGAGGCGCTGAACGGCGGCTTCACCGAGGTCTGGGCGCTGACCCGGACCGACCCGGACGCGACCGCCTGGATCTTCCCGAGCGCCTACCACATCAAGGTCGCGGTCCGTGACCGGGCCGCGTTCTGGCTGTCCAGCGGCAACTGGAACAACTCCAACCAGCCCGACATCAACCCGGCCACCAGCGCCGCCGACGCCGCCGAGGCCCGGCACCGCGACCGGGACTGGCACGTGATCGTCGAGCAGCCGCAGCTGGCCGGGGTGTTCGAGGACTACATCAAGAACGACCTGGCGGTGGCGGCCGCCCACAACGGGCCGCCCGAGCAGGCGGGGCCGCCGCTGACGCCGCCCCCGCTCGGCAGCACCGACACGCCGCCGTTCGCCACCTTCTTCCCGGCCCAGACGGTGACCGGCCCGATGACGATCACCCCGCTGCTGACCCCCGACCCGGGCGTCTACACGACCGCGGTCAAGAACCTCATCGCGTCGGCCACCACCAGCTTGTACCTGCAGTTCCAGTACATCGAGCTGCCCCGGCAGACCGACGCCACCTCCCAGGGCTTCGTCGATCTGGTGCAGGCGGTCATCGACCGCCAGCAGGCCGGGGTGGACCTGAAGATCGTCATGAGCGAGTTCGAGACCGCCGGTTACCTGGAGCAGCTGCAGGCGCTGGGCCTCGACGTCGTGCACAACGTCAAGCTCCAGAACAACGTGCACAACAAGGGCATCATCGCCGACGGCCAGCGGGTGCTGGTCAGCAGCCAGAACTGGTCGACCGACGGCACCCTCTACAACCGCGACGCCGGGGTGATCGTCGAGCACCCGGACGCGGCCCAGTACTTCCAGCAGATCTTCCTGCACGACTGGGACCACCTGGCCGCCCAGAAGACCCTGTCCGACTGACGCCGCCTGCCCGGCCGCCCTGGGCAGCGGTTATTCTCGCCGCATGCCGACGTTGGCCGTGGTGGGCGCCGGGCCCAAGGGCATCGCGATCGCGGCCAAGGCGCACGCCCTGGCCGCGGCCGGCCTGGACGCGCCCCGGGTGGTGCTGATCGACCCGGGGCCGGTGGCCGGGAACTGGACCGGCCACCAGGGCTACACCTCCGGCCTGCTGCCGCTGGGCACCCCGCCGGAGAAGGACATCGGCTTCCCCTACCCGGCCAGCTGGGGCTCGGCGTCAGCCGCGGTCACCGCGGCGATGGCCGGCTTCGGCTGGCCGCGGCACCTGATCAGCAAGGGCGCCTACGCCGACTGGGTCGACCGCGGACGGCTGCGCCCCACCCACCGGCAGTGGAGCTTCTACCTGCGCGACGTCGCCGCCCGGGCCGGCGCCAAAGTGATCAGCGCCCAGGTCGAAGGCCTGGAGGCGACCGGCGACCGGTGGCGCCTGGACCTGTCCGGCCGGGACGAACAGTCGGCCGACGGCGTGGTCTTCACCGGGACCGGTCCGCCGATCCGGGTGCCGGGGCAGCCCGCTGCCCACCCGCGGGTCACCGACGGCCGCGCCTACTGGCGGCACACCCCGCGCCCGGGACCTCACCTGGCCCAGAGCATCTGCGTCATCGGCAGTGGCGAGACCGCCGCCTCGATCGTCATCGACCTGCTGCGGCGGTCGAACAAGCGGTCCACCATCGACGTGGTGACCAGCCGCGGCGTCCTCTACTCGCGCGGCGAGAGCTACGCCGAGAACCACTTCTACTCCGACCCTGGCGAGTGGCCCGCGCTGGCTGAGGCGCACCGGCGCGAGTTCCTGGACCGCACCGACCGGGGCGTGTTCTCGGTCCAGGCCGAGGCGGTGCTGAACGCCTCCCGGGGCTTCCGCACGCTGGCGGGCCGGGCGGTGGCCATCGACGCCGGCCCGCATCAGGTCGTGGTCACGATCGAGTACGGCCCCGAACAGGAAAAGGTGGCCTACGACTTCGTGGTGGTCGCCATCGGCTTCGAAGCGCGCTGGTTCGAGTCCCTGCTCGGCCCCCGCGTGCGAGCCCGGCTGACCGCCGCGCTCGGCGGCGAGCTACTGGACAAGCGGATCGTGGCCGACCTGTCGGTGGCCGGCCTGACCCCGGCCCTGCACCTGCCGATGCTGGCGGGCCTGGCGCAGGGACCGGGCTTCCCCAACCTCAGCTGCCTCGGCCTGCTCAGCGACCGCGTGCTGAGCCGGTATGTGAAGGAGTGAGCATGTCTGAATCCCCGGCTGAGGACCGGACCGAACCGGCCGGCGAGGCCTGGGAGGGCGACGACTGCGTCCGCCGCACCATCGTCTTCCCGGCCGGCCTGGCCACCGCCCTGGCCAGCCAGGCCACCCACCGGGGGCTGTCGGTCAGCGACCTGCTGGCCGAGTACGCCGCCGATGGCCTCCGCCGCGACGGCGCCTACCCGCCGCCCGGCGAGCCCGACGCGTAGGGGCGGTCCGGCCAGTAGGGCCATTCCTCGAACCAGTCACAGCGGCCGTCGGCCGCGAACCGGATCACCCACAGGTCGCGGTACTCCTGCCCGGGGTCGGCGTAGTGGACCTCGGCCCGGACCACCGCCGCCGGCCCGTCGACCGCGACGATCTCGGTGGCCAGCGTGAACACCTCGTCCGGGCCGGCCCGCTCCGCGTCCCACATCCGCCCGACCGCGGCCAGGCCGATGACCGGGTCTTCGTACGGCGACTGCCGGTAGGTCACGTCGTCGCTGAAGATCCCGGCCAGCCCGTCGGTGCCGGGCGCCCGCCAGACGGCTTCGTAGCGGGCCAGCCACTGGCCGACCGTCGCGCGATCTGTCATAGCTGCCTATGGTGCCGCAGGCGCCTGCCCGGCTCGCCCGTACCGGGCCAGAACGGCCGCCCCGGCCTGCTCGGCCGACCGGCACTCCAGGTAGGCAGGCGTCCCGCCCGCCGGGAACAGCCGCTCCCCGGTCCCGAGGACGGTGGGGAACGTCAGCAGCCGGTACTCGTCGACCAGGCCGGCGGCCATCAGCCGGTGCACCACGCTCAGGCTGCCGGTGATGATCACATCGCGCCGCTCGCGCTCGACCGCTTCGACCGGGTCGGCCACCACCTGGGAGTTCGCCCAGGCTGAGGCGTCGGTCACGGTGCCCGAGACGACCAGCTTGGGTACCGCGTTCATGCGCGCGGAGAACGGGTCGTCGCGACCGGGCCACAGCTTCGAGAACAGCTCCCAGGTCCTCCGGCCCAGCAGCATGACCCCCTCGTCCAGGACCGGCCCGAGCTGGAACTTGTCGCCGGCCACGGTCTCCGGCCCGTGCCGGAACGCCCAGCCCCCGGCCGCGGTGCCGCCGGACCCGTCCGGGTCGGACACGAAGCCGTCCAGCGTGATGAACTCGATGACGATGACGCTCACGGTGAGTCTCCTTCTGATCGGTGCTCACCGGTACGTACTCGCGGCCCCGCCCCGGCTCATCGCGCTCGCCTGAAAAATTTGCTCCGGCAGCGCAAACGCCCGGAAAACGGCCCGGTCAGCGAACACCACGTTGCCCGTGACCTGGCCGCCGGTGACGGTGAACACCTGCAGCGTGTGCAGACGATGCCCGCCGCCCGGGGCCGGCGCGTAGGCCGCCAGCGCGGGCTGGCCGCTGGCGGTCAGCGGCCGGGTCCCCCAGCCGGTGCCGTTCATCGCGAACACCCGGTCCATGAACCGGCCGTAGTCGCGGCGGCCGCGGTACCACAGCGGCACCGGCGGCATCTCCAGCACCGCCTCGTCGGCCAGCAGCCGCACCAGAGCGGGGACGTCGGCCGCCGCGAACGCCTGCGCGTAGCGGTCGACCACCGCCCGGACGGCCGGGTCCTCCGGCTCGGCGACCTTTTCCTCCAGGTCAACGGTGCCCGCCAGCGCGGCCCGGGCCCGCTGCAGGGCGCTGTTGACGGCCGGCACGGTGGTCTCGAGCTGGCTGGCGACCTCGGCCGCGCTGAACTCCAGTACCTCGCGCAGCACCAGCACCGCCCGCTGGCGCGGCGGCAGCACCTGCATCGCCGCCACCAGCGCCAGCCGCAGGCCGGCCCGGGCCCCGGGGTCGAACCGGTGGTCCGGGAACGGCTGCAGCCAGGGGATGTCGAACGCGGGGGTCAGCGCGGCGCCGGGGTCCTGGCTCGGCGCCCCCAGCCCCGACGGCAGCGGCCGCCGCGCCCGCCCGCGCAGCGCCGACAGGCAGGCGTTGGTCGCGATCCGGTACAGCCAGGTCCGGACCGAGGCCCGGGTGGCGTCGTAACGGTCGCGCGCCTGCCAGGCCCGCAGCAGCGTCTCCTGGGCCAGGTCCTCGGCGTCGTGGACCGATCCCAGCATCCGGTAGCAGTACGCCACCAGCTCACCCCGGTACGGCTCCAAGTCCACCCGACCATCATCGCGTGACTGGCGAAAACGCACCGGGAATTACGGCCTCGCTAACATGGCCGTCATCGAAGCGTCGGACAATGCCCAGGTGGCGGGCGGATACGCGGACTGGCAAGGGCACGTGATCGTGTGCGGGCTGCACAGCGTCGGCCTGCGCATCGTCGAGCAGCTCAACCTGTCCGGCGTCCCGGCCGTGGTGGTCGACGAGCAGGCGGACCCGGCCCTGGCCCGCCAGCTGGCCGGCTGGGGAGTGCCGCACCTGCCGGTCAGCTCCCGGACCGGCGCGATGCTGATGGAGGCGGGCCTGGCCGGCGCGGCTGCCGTCATCTGCGTGCTCGAGGACGACCTGCTGACGCTGGAGACCGCCCTGCTGACCCGGGAGCTGCGGGCCGACGTGCGGATCGTGGTCCAGCTGGCCAACCCGGCCGTCGGCCGGGCGCTGGCCCAGATCGACGTGGCGGTGCTGGACGTGGCCGGGCTGTCGGCCCCCGCCATCGCCGAGGCCTGCCTGCGGTCCGGGCAGCAGGAGATCGCGCTGGACGGGGAGCGGTTCCTGGCGGCCAGGACGGTGGCGGCCCGGACCGCCTCGCTGCGCGAGCTGTACGGGGCGCTGGCCCCGATCGCGGTGCTGCCGGCCGACGGCGCCGCCGTGGTCTGTCCCGGCCGCGACTTCCAGGTCACCCGGGGCGACCAGGTGACCGTGTTCGGGACGCCGGAGGAACTGCGGGCGGCCGGCATCGGCGGTCAGCGCCAGGACGCCGGCGGCACCAAGCCGGACCGGCTCGCCCATCAGGTCCGGCTGCTGGTGATGTCGCTGCTGCGGGCGGCGGCCGACCGCCGGATGGCGGCCGCGCTCGGCGTGCTGGTGCTGGTCCTGGTGCTCGCCACCGTCCTGCTGCACGCGTTCTATGTGCTCCCCGACGCCACCATTCACGGTGCCCGGGCCGATGAGCAGCACATCTCGCTGCTGTCGGCCGCCTACTTCGCGGTCGAGACGGTCACCACCGTCGGCTACGGCGACTTCACCTTCCGCGGCCAGGACCCGTGGCTGATGGCGGGCGCGATCGGCCTGATGCTGCTGGGGGCGACGTTCGCGGCCGTGTTCTTCGCGACCTTGACCAACATGATCGTCAGCCGCCGGATCGAGGAGTCGCTGGGCCGCCAGCGCATCACCGGCCTGTCCGGCCACGTGATCGTCATCGGCCTCGGCTCGGTCGGTACCGGCGTCATCGCGACCCTGGTCAGCGCCGGCCGCAAGGTGGTCGCGGTCGACAAGAACGAAGGCAACCGGCGGCTCAGCCAGCTGCGCGCCCTGCACGTGCCGGTGATCGTGGCCGACGCCACCTTGCCGCAGACGCTGGAGGCCGCCAGCCTGGCCCAGGCGGCCGCCATCGCGGTGGTGACCAGCGACGACCTCGCCAACCTGGAGACCGGGCTGGCCGTCCGCGACCAGCTGGGGGAGCGCTGGCAGTCGGTCCCGGTGGTGCTGCGGATGTTCGACTCGCCGTTCGCCCGTTCGGTCCGCCACAACTTCGGCTTCTCCTCGGTCCGCTCGACCGCCGCGCTGGCCGCGCCCTGGTTCGTCGGCGCCGCGCTCGGCCTCGACGTGCTCAGCACGTTCTACGCCGACGACGAGCCGCTGCTGGTGGCCCGGCTGACGGTCAGCGCCCACGGCGGCCTGAACGGGCTGGCCATGGGCCAGCTGTCGGCCCGGACCCGGGTGCTGGCCATCCGCCGGGCGGCCGACGAGCACCTCGAGCACCCGCCCCGCCGCGGCACCCGCTTCCGCGGCGGCGACCAGGCCTTCCTCATCGGCCCGTACGAGGAACTGCTGGCGGTGCTGCGCCGCGACCACCCGGCCCCCCACCCGGGCCCGGTGCCGGCGCCTGCGCCCAGCGATCTCAACCCCAGGTACTAGAGGAAATCCACCCAGGGCTCGACCCGTCGGCCGATGCCGGCCGGGCTGTAATTTCGCATGCTGGTCAGTGAACGGAAAACCGAAGACCCGGAGAAGGGCGGAACCATGTTCCTCATTCCTCTGCTGTTCATCCCGCTGTACAAGTGGTTCAAGGAGCGCAGGAACCACAGCAACCACAAGGATCAGTCGGAGTCTTCTTCCGCCTGAACCACCATCTGCTCCAGGATCGGGCCGCCGAACGTGGTCGCCATGGCCACGTCGGAGGCGTCCCGGCCGCGGCCGATGACGATGCGGCCCTTGCGCCGGATGTTGTTGCGGGGGTCGAACGTCCACCACTGGTCGCCCAGCCACACCTCCATCCAGGCCGCGAAGTCCATCGGGGCCGGGTCCGGCGGCACGTCCATGTCCGGCAGGTAGCCGAACACGTAGCGGGCCGGGATGTTCAGCGCCCGGCAGAACGAGATGGCCAGGTGGGTGAAGTCCCGGCACACCCCGCGGCCGGACTCGAACACGTCGGCCGCGGTCGAGGTGGCGGTGGTGCTGCCGTAGGCGAAGGTCAGGTACCCGTGCACGTAGTCGCAGATGGCCTGGACGCGGCCGTAACCGGGGGCCAGCCCCCCGAACCGCGCCCAGGCCTCGTCGCCCAGCACGTCGGGCAGGCAGTAGCGGCTGGGCAGGGTGTACAGCAAGGTGTCGTCGGGCAGTTCGGCGGGCGGGCGCTCGGGGGCACTGGCGTCGGCGTCCTCGGTGGCGTCGGGGACGGTGGCGAGCGCCGCGTAGCGGACCAGGGACCGGCCGGCCGGCAGCACCGCCCGCACGCACGGGTTGCCGTACAGGTCGGTGTAGGAGTGCAGCGCCATGGCCGGGTCCGCGTCGAGCTGGCCGTCGGCCAGCGTGATCGCGGGCGCGGGCCGCGGCCGGATGTGGAACACCACCGGAGTCTCGATCTCCGCTTGATAGGTGAAGCCGCAGCCGATCCGGATCCGCCGTGTATGCACGATTCATGCATATCGCCCGGATGTTTCCAGCTGATTTCCGCCGCTGGCCAGTCCAAGCCAACCTCGTAGTTATATCCCCCCTGCGTATAGCCGCCCCCGCGCGTTCGGCATATGGTCACCCCATGACCGATAGGCTGCCGCTCTTCCCGCTCGGCACCGTCTTGTTTCCCGGCCTGCTGCTGCCGCTGCACATCTTCGAGGACCGGTACAAGGACTTGGTGCGGGACCTGCTGGACGGCCCCGACCCCCGCCAGTTCGGCGTCATCGCGATCAAGAAGGGCCGGGAGACCGGCGTCGAGGGCGTCTCGGCGCTGTACGAGGTCGGCTGCACCGCCACCTTGCGTGAGGCCGAGCTGAACGAGGAGGGCGGCTACGAGATCGTCGCCGTCGGCACCCAGCGGTTCCGGCTCGAGGCGATGGACGAGTCCCGCGCCTACCTGCAGGGCGACGTCGAGCTACTGGAGGAAGACACCGGTGATTCGGCCGCGGTCGGCCGGGCCGCCCACCTGGTCGCGACCGCCTTCCAGGGTTACCTGGACGTGCTCACCGCCCGCGGCCTGGCCCAGGTCAACGTGCCCGAACTGCCGGAGGAGCCCGCCCTGCTGTCCTACCTGGTGGCGGCCTCGATGATCATCGACCTGCCGGACCGGCAGGCGCTGCTGGCCGAGCCGGACTCGCTCAGCCGCCTGAACGCGGAGCGGGCCATGCTCGGCCGCGAGACCACCATGCTGCAGACGCTCACCGCCCGCCCCGCACCCGACCTCCGCTACGCCCCCTACAGCCCCAACTGAGCCTCGCCGCCTCGCATTATCCGCATTGAAAAAGGCAGATCGCGTGATGAGTGCCCGGCCAGCACGGTGTACTCACCAGCCGGGCTGACCCAGCTGCCCAGGGCCTCGTCCCACTGCTCGAACGCCCGCGCCGCCACCGTTATCCGCACCAGCACCGTCTCCCCGGGCGCGGCCGTCACCGACGCGAACCCGGCCAGCGTCCGCACCGGCCGCCGCGGGTCACCGCCGGGCGGGGGAGCGACGTACACCTGGACCACGTCCCGCCCGGGCCGCGACCCGGTGTTCCGCACGTCCACCGTGACCACCACGTCGGCCCCGGCCACCACCGAGCCGTCGCCCGCGTCGTCCACCCGCATCGATTCCAGCGCCCAGCTGGTGTACCCGAGCCCGTGCCCGAACGGGAAGGCCGGCTCGGCCCCGGCCCGGTCGAAGGCCCGGTACCCGATCAGCAGCCCCTCGTCGTAGCGGAGCACGCCGTCGTCCGGCTCCGCGTGCAGCACCGGGCAGTCGGCCTCGGCGGCCGGCAGGGTGACCGGCAGCCGCCCGCCCGGCTCGGCCCGGCCCAGCAGCACGTCGGCCAGCGCGTCGCCCATCGCCTGGCCCGGCAGCCAGGCGTAGCCGACCGCGGCGACCTGGCCGGCCCACGGCATCAGCACCGGCATGCCCGCGTTGACCACGACGATCGTCCGGTCGTTGACGGCCGCCACCCGGCCCACCAGCTCGTCCTGCCGCCCGGCCAGGGCCAGGCCCGGCCGGTCGAAGCCCTCGCTTTCGCTGGCGGGACCGGAGCCGACCACCAGCACCGCCGCATCCGCGTCGGCCGCCGCCCGGACCGCCGCCGCCAGCAGCGCGTCCTCGTCGGGGGCGGGCACCACCCCGAGCCGGATCGCGATCGGGCCCTGCTTGAGACTCTCCGGCAGCAGCGACACCGCCAGCTCGGCCTCCTGCCCGGCCCGCAGCTCGACGCTGGCCCGGATCTCGCCCGGCCGGACCATCGCCTCGACCGGGTCGGCCGGGACCGGGGTGCGGCCCTCGGCCTGGACCTGGCCGTCCACGGTCAGCGTGAGCTGGCCGTCGCCGCCCGCCCCGATCAGGTGCGGGCCGTCCTGGCGGGCCCGGAACCGGGTCCGCAGCACGATCCGGCCCTGGCCGCCCCAGCCGACGCCCGGCGGCAGCCCCTCCCACCAGACGAACATGGTGGCGGTGCGGTGCTCGGCGGCCAGCAGCTCGCCATCGGCGGCCCAGAACTCCAGCCGGGTGCCGGCCTCGCCGGTCTCCGGGTCGGTCAGCGCCGCCGGTTCCGGTTGCGGCACCGTCTCCCAGGTGACGCAGCCCGGCTCGACCGTCAGCTCGGCCCCCAGGGCCAGCTCAGCCAGGGCGTCCCGCAGCGCCTCGGCCGGTGCGGTCCCGGCCGCCGACGGGACCGCCGCGCTGCCGCCGCCCTGGGTCACCGGCGCGACCGCGTTCGGCCCGATCAGCGCCACCCGCCGGAGCCCCGGGCCCAGCGGCAGCGCTTCCCCTTCGTTACGCAGCAGCGTGAACGCGCCCGCCGCCGCCCGCCGCAGCAGCGCCGGGTCGGCCCGCGCCCCCCGCTTTCCGTTGGCCGGCCCGCTGGCCGGCGCCCTGATCTGGGTGGCCACCCGCAGCAGCCGCCCGACCTTCTCGTCGATCAGCTCCTCGGGGACCTGGCCGGCCCGCACGGCCGCCGCCAGCTGATCGCCCCAGGGGCCACCGGGGCCCGGCATGACCAGGTCGAGGCCGGCCAGCGCGGTCGCCGCGGTGCTGCGGGCGGCGTGCCAGTCCGACAGCGCCGCCCCCGCGAAACCCCATTCGTCCTTGAGCACGCCCTGCAGCAGCGGCTGGTTCTCGGTCATGGTGGCGCCGTTGACCGAGTTGTAGCCGGCCATCACCACCGCCACCCCGGCCGCCCGCACGCAGGTCTCGAACGGCACCAGGTACAGCTCGCGCAGCACCTCCGGCGCGACCTGCACGTCGTAGGTCCAGCGCTGGGTCTCCGACTCGTTGCACAGGTAGTGCTTGATCGCGCAGGCCACCCCGGCGCTCTGCACCCCCCGTACGTAGGCGGCGGCGATGCCGGCGGTCAGCGCCGGGTCCTCGGAGAAGCACTCGAACCCGCGGCCGCCGAGCGGGGTGCGCATCAGGTGCACGGTCGGCGCCAGCAGGATGTCGACGTCCTTGCTGCGGGCCTCGGCCCCGAGCGCCGCCCCGACCTCCGTCACCAGTTCCGGGTCCCAGGTCGCGCCCAGCGCCGACGGGCACGGCAGGCTGGACGACGGCGCCCGCTCGTCCATCACGACGCCGCGGACCCCGGCGGGCCCGTCCGACATGGCCAGCGGCCGCAGCCCGAGCGCGTCACTGGCCACCGTGCGCCAGTTGTCGGCCCCGGTCAGCAGCCGGATCTTCTCGTCGAGCCCCAGCGCCGCCAGCTCCGGAGGGAGCGCCGGCGCGGGGGAGGGGGAAGACGGGGCGGGCCCCGCGCCGAAACGCGGAGCCCGCTCGTCGTAACGGTTCTTCAACTCAGGACGCAGGCTTCAGGTGCGTCAGGATGTAGCCGACCTCCGGGTCGTCCGGCGCCGGGTCCATGTAGGGGTTGGACTGGGTGGCCCAGCCCGTGATCCGGGCCGTGCTGTACTCGTTCCAGTCCGCGCCGTACATCAGCGGGATCGTCGGCAGTTGGGTCGACTCGACGTTCTCCAGCGTGTTCAGCTGGGTCTGCTCGGCGGTCGCGACGTTGGTGTTCTCGAACGCGGTGATCGCCGCCTGGGCCTGGCTGTTGCTGTAGCGGCCGTAGTTGGAGGCCGCGCTGGCCCCCACCTTGGCCGTCAGCGTGTTGTCCATCCAGTACTGGTACTGGCCGAACGGGTACGGGTCGGAGGTGCCGCCCGCGCCGCCGCCCCAGTGCACGGCGGTCTGGAAGTTGCCGTCCTGGACGTCGACGAACCACGAGGGCGCGGCCACGCCGTCGATGGTGGCGTTGATGCCGACCGCCTTCAGCTCACCGGCGATCAGCTGCGCGTCCGCGTAGTAGTCGGTGAACGCGGTCGGGTCCTCGACCGAGAACGAGATCTCCTGCCCGTTCTTGGCCCAGATGCCCTTACTGTCCTTCTTGTAACCGTCGGCGGTCAGGATCGAGGAGACCTTGCCGGCGTCGGCCGTCGGCGAGATGTCGTTGGCCAGGTTGGGGCTCAGGAACTGCTGCTGCTCGGGCAGGGTCAGCCCGCTCGAGGACGTGGCCGGGGCCTCGTAGCCGTACTCGCCCTTGACCGACAGCTCCTGGCGGTTGATGCCGGCGCTGATCGCCTGGCGCACCTTGGGGTCGGCCAGCGGGCCGCCCTTGGCCACGTTGACCCACAGGGTGACCGTGTTGCCGCCCGGGAACCAGTAGTGGTTGTGGGTCGGGTCCTTGCTCGTGTACAGCTGCTTGAGGTTCGGGATCTCGTTGCCGGCCCAGTCCAGCTGGCCCGCCGCCAGCGCGGTGGTGGCGGCCTGGTTGCCCGAGTAGTAGGGAATGTTGACCTGGTTGACGGCCGGCTTGCCGCCCCACCACTTGGGGTTGGACACGAACGTGACCTGCTGGGTGGTGAACGACTTGAGCACGTACGGCCCGCTCCCGACCGGGTCGGCGACGGCGGCGGTGGCCACGTTGCTGAGCGAGGAGAACACGTGCTTGGGCACGATGAACGTGTTGCCCAGGATCGCGAAGATGTTCGCGTACTGGGCGGCCTTGAAGTTCAGCACCGCCGTGTTCGCGTCCGGCGTGGTCACGCTGGTCAGCGCGGGCACGCCGCTGCCGTTGGCGGCCGGGTTGGAGTTGATCGTGTCGAACGTGTAGGCGACGTCGGCGCTGGAGAACGACGTGCCGTCGCTGAACTTGACGCCCTGCCGCAGCTTGACGGTCAGCGTCTTGCCGCCGTTGGACCAGGCGTAGCTGGTGCCCAGCTCGGGGTGGATGACGCCCGGCTTGAGCGCGTCGAACTCGAACAGCGGCTCGTACAGCAGCGACTTGGCGTCCACCTGGGACGCGAACGAGTTCACGTCGAACGGGTTGAAGTTCTTGGTGAAGGTGACGCCGGTGACGGCCTCTTCGGTGATGCTGGTGGTCTTGGCCGAGCTGCCGCCCGAGCCGCTGCCGCTGTGGCTGCCGCTCGAACAGGCCGCGACCCCCAGGCCCAGGACCATCGCCGCGGCGACGCCCTTCAGGTATCTGTGACTCATTGCCTTAAACTCCAAGTTGCCCGGCCGGTTCTTCACCGGCCAGCGTTGTTGACCGTGTCGGGGTCTTTCGCCAGGTGTTACGGTGCGGGCCGGCCGGGCGCACGGCCGGTCCCCGTATTGATCAGTCCTCCTTGTCCTTCAATGGCTCGGACTGGGCCGGGGTCCGGTCGCTGACGTGGAGCCAGCAGGCCGCGGTGTGACCAGCGGAAACGGTCACGTTGGGTGGGCGCTGCTGCTTGCACACCGCCATCGCGTGCGGGCACCGGGGGTGGAACCGGCACCCGGACGGCGGTGACACCAGGCTCGGGGGCGCGCCCCGGCCGGCCAGCGACGGCGGCTCCGGCCGGGCCGGGTCCGGGGCCGCCGACAGCAGCAGCTGGGTGTACGGGTGGGCGGGGGAGTCGGTCAGTTCCGCGCTGGGGGCCGACTCCACCAGCTCGCCCGCGTACATGACGACGATCTTGTCGGCCAGGTACCGGGCCGAGGCGATGTCGTGGGTGACGTACAAGATCGCCAGCCGGGACTTCTCCCGCAGGTCAGCCAGCAGGTTGAGTACGCCCAGCCGGATCGAGACGTCGAGCATCGACACCGGCTCGTCGGCCAGCAGCACGTCCGGCTGGACGGCCAGCGCCCGGGCGATGGCGACCCGCTGGCGCTGGCCACCGGACAGCTCGTGCGGGTACTTGTCGATGAACCGGGACGGCGGGTCGAGCGCCACCCGCCGCAGCAGGCCCTCCATCGCCCCGTCCAGGTCACCATCGTCGAGGTGGTGGATCTTGAGTGGCCGGGCCAGGTGGTAGCGGACCGAGTGCACCGGGTTGAGCGACGCGAACGGGTCCTGCAGCACCAGCTGGACCCGGCCCGCGTATTCCTGCCGGTGCCGCGCGGCCGGTGCCTGCTTTCCGTCCAGCAGCAGCTCACCCGAGGTGGGGGTGATGATGCGGGCCAGCATCCGGGCCAGCGTGGACTTGCCCGAGCCGCTCTCGCCCACCACCGCGGTGACCGACGAGCGCGGCAGCGTCAGCGACACGTTCTCCACCGCGTGCACGGTGGCCCGTGGCCGCAACCCCCGCCGTACGTGGAAGTGCTTGGTCAGGTCGCGGGCTTCCAGCACCGACTCAGTGATCGTCTCGGTCACGACGTTCCCTCCTCCTTGGCCTCGGGAGCGGGCACCGGATCGGCCGGGTCGGGCTGGGCCAGTTCCTCGGGCACGCCGGGCGACTGCGGATCGTGCCGCCAGCAGGCCACCTCGCGCGGGCTGCGGCCCGCCGCCACCGGCCCCGGGCTGGGCGGCACCAGCTGCGGCACGTCGGCCGTGCAGCGGTCGAAGGCGTACCGGCAGCGCGGGTGGAACGCGCACCCGGACGGGATCGACCGCAGGTCGGGTGGCGACCCGGCGATCCCGGTCATCGCCACCCGCTCGCCGTGCATGGGCGGGAACGAGTTCAGCAGCCCGTAGGTGTAGGGGTGGCGGGGCGCCCGGAACAGCGATTCGGACCCGGCCCGCTCGA
>Ga0213875_10001496_pt1 | contig 15020 bp, 14 predicted proteins | sample BarmaccomBMRX_R8_FD_160105 | JGI IMG/M metagenome (GOLD analysis project Ga0213875, IMG submission 160105) | Root-associated microbial communities from Barbacenia macrantha in rupestrian grasslands, the National Park of Serra do Cipo, Brazil - RX_R8 | ecosystem: Host-associated > Plants > Roots... | reverse complement strand
CGCCAGGACCGGCATCCGGGTAGGGACGAACCCGTCCCGCTCCAGCAGGGCGAGCAGGTACGGCTCCCCCAGCCGGGCGGCGGTGAGGACCTCCTCCACCCCCGGCGCCTGCCGAGCTTGGGTGTCGTCGATGCCGCGGACGCCAGCGTGCGCGAGCGGGCTGCGGACGAACGCGGCATGCAGCAGGCCCGGCCGGGTCATGTCGCCGGTGAACCGGCCCCGGCCGGTCAGCATGCGGCGGTCTTCCTTGCGCCGCAGCCGTGCCCCGACCCAGCGGCCGTCGGTCCTGGCGATGGCGGCCGTCACAGCTGGCTCGCCTCGGCCAGCGCCCGCGCTACCAGGGTCGCGGTCAGCCTGCGCCGGAAGCCGGCGTCCCCGTGGGTGTCCTCGGGCGGGTCGATCTGGCTCGCCGCATGCTCGCCCATGGCCTGCCAGGTCTGCGGCCCGGCGGGCTGCCCGGCCAGGGCGGCGGTGTCCACCTCGACCGGCAGCGGGCCGACGCCGCCGAGCACGACCCGGCCGCCGTCGCACGCGTCGCCGGTGATGTCCAAGGACACCGCGGCCGCCACCACCGCGAAATCCCCTTGGCGCTGGGCGAACTCGGTGAGCACGGCGCGGGGCGCGGGCTCGGGGAAGCGCAGCTCGGTGACCATCTCGTCGGCGCCGATCGCGGTGGTGTAGTACCCCTCGAAGAACTCGGTGACCGGCATGGTGCGCTGGCCTTGCGGGCCGGTCAGCACCACGTGCGCGCCGAGCAGCACCGCCAGCAGGCACCACTCGGACGCCGGGTCGGCGTGCGCGATGCTGCCGCCGAACGTGCCCCGGCTGCGAATCGGGTAGTGCCCGATCCACCGGGCCGACCGGGGCAGCACCCCGAAGCCTGCCAGTACCTCCGGGGCGCGGCTGGTCTCCACGGTCCGGTGGGTGGTGAGCGCGCCGATGCGCAGCCCGCCGGGTGGGTCCACGGTCAGGTAGCTCAGGCCGTCGATCGGGGTCACGTCGACCAGCGCGGCGGGCCGCGCCAGCCGGAAGTTCATCATCGGGACCAGGCTCAGGCCCCCAGCCAGGATCTTGGCCTCATCGCCCAGCTCGGCGAGCAGCGCGACCGCCTCGGACACGCTGTGCGCCCGGTGGTAGGCGAACGGCGCTGGCTTCACCTGACTCTGGTTCCTCCCGATCGGATGGGTCCTGATCCACTTGGTATACCATATGTCAGGCTTTCTGGGAGCCCCGGAAAGGGTCCCGGGGAAAGGTCAGAGCATGCCGCATCCTCAGCTGGTCACCGACGCCAGCCCGGCCGGGTACCGCTGGATCCGGCTGGCCCGCCCGCAGCGGCGGAACGCTCTCGACGCTGCCCTGACCGAGGCGGTCCGCGACGCGCTGGCCGCCGAGCCCAGCCAGCCGGTGCTGCTGGCCAGCTCCGATCCGCTGATGTTCTGCGCCGGAGCCGACCTCACCATTTCCGACGCCGAACGGGCCCGGGTCTCCGACCTCATCTACGACTGCTGCGAGATCATCCTCACCCGGCCCGGCCCGGTGATCGCCGTGCTGACCGGCGCCGCGGTCGGCGGCGGGGCGCAGCTGGCGGCCGCGTCCGACCTGCGGGTCGCAGGTCCGGCCGCCCGGCTGCGCTGGGCCGGGCCGCCGGGCCTGGACCTCGCCGTGGGCGCGTGGCTGCTGCCGGACCTGGTGGGCCGGGCGCTGGCGCTGGACCTGGTGCTGACCGGCCGCTGGCTGGAGGCGGCCGAGGCGCTGTCGTCCGGACTGGTGAGCCAGGTCTGTGATGACCCCGGTAAGGCCGCCGAGCAGCTCGGCGCCGCGCTGGCCGCGCGGGGAACCGGCACCGGCGCCAAGGCGGTGATGGCCGCCGGCGGTCTGCTGGACCGGCTGGGTGCCGAGCGGGCCGCGAACCGGTCGGCCTGGGACCGGGTGCTGGCGGCGGCCGGCCCATGACCGGGCAGGAGAGCACCAGCTCCGGACGGGCCGTAGGCAGCTATGAGGACTGGAGCCGGGCCGGCTGGCGGACCCATCTCGGCGGCGGCGAGGCCGATGTGAATGACCTCATCGAGGGGCTCGGCGGCCAGACCATCCCGGCGCTGGCGGCCGCGGCCGCGGAACGGGTGCCCGGCCGGGTCGCGGTGAGCGTGGATGGCACGGCGCTGACCCACGCCGAGCTTGGCGAGCAGGCCGCCCGGGTGGCTGGCTGGCTGGCCGGGCGGGTGCGGCCCGGGGACCGGGTGCTGCTGGCGGCCGGATCCAGCCTGGGTTTCGTCCGCTGCTACCTGGGCGCGCTGCGCGCCGGCGCCGTCGTGGTCCTGGCCAACCCGGCCTATACCGCCGCCGAGCTCGGGCACCTGGTCGCCGACTCGGGCGCGGTGCTGGCCTTCGCCGATGCCGGGCCCGCCGGGCGGCTGGCCGGGCTGGCCCAGCCGGTGCCCACCGCGGACGTCGCCGCGCTGCCCGAGGCCGGCGGCCCGGCCGCGGATGTGGTGCCCGGGCCGCGGGACACCGCGCTGCTGGCTTACACCTCGGGCACGACCGGTAAGCCCAAGGGCGTCCCGCTGACCCACCGGCAGCTCGCGGTCTCGATCCGGTCGGCCATGGCCGCCTGGCACTGGCAGCCGGGTGACGTGCTGGTGCACGCGCTGCCGCTGTACCACCAGCACGGGCTGGGCGGCCTGCACACCGCGCTGATCGCCGGCGGCACGGTCCACATCCAGTCCCGGTTCGGCCCGGATGACCTCATCCAGGCGGCGAGCCGGCACCGGGCCAGCGTGCTGTTCGCGGTGCCCACCATCTACCAGGCGCTGCTCGACGCCCGTGCGCCCGCCGGGGCGCTGCGGGATCTGCGGCTGGCCGTGTGCGGGTCGGCTCCGCTGAGCCCGGCCCTGGCGGCGCGGCTGCCCCGGATGCTCGGGCACCTGCCGCTGGTCAGGTACGGCACGACCGAGAGCGGGCTGGACGTGTCCAATCCCGTCGGCGACCCGCACGGCGACACCGTAGGCGTGCCACTGCCCGGGGTGCTGGCCCGGGTCCAGCCCGCGCCCGGCGGCCCGGACGCCGACGGGCCCGGCACCGACGGGCCCGGCACCGACGGTGAGATCCAGCTGCGCGGCCCGCAGGTGTTCACGGGGTACTGGCGGGACCCGGCCGCGACCCGGGAGGCGTTTACCGCGGACGGCTGGTTCCGCACCGGCGACATCGGGGCGGTGGATCCGGCCAGCGGGCACCTGGTGATCCGGGGCCGGACCAAGGAGATGATAATCTCGGGCGGCCTGAACGTCTACCCGCGCGAGGTCGAGCTGGCCCTGGAGCAGCATCCGGCCGTGGCCGAGGCGGCGGTGGCCGGCCGCCCGCACGAGCGCTGGGGCGAGCAGGTCACGGCGTGGGTGGTGCTGCGGGACGGGCACGACTTCGACGAGGCCGCGCTGATCGCCCACGCCCGGACGCTGCTCGCCGGGTACAAGTGCCCCAAGCGGGTGTTCCGTTCCGGATCCCTGCCGCGCAACCATCTTGGCAAGATCATCCGCAGCGAGCTGGGCTGAGAGCGAGCCGGGCGGCGCCGACCCGGCTCGCGCCAGCGGCCCCGCCGGCCGGTCAGATCATGTCCGCCGAGGCCTGCCTGATGCCGTACCTGGCCGCGACCGGGTTCCACATGTCGACGAAGGACTGCTTGGCCGTGTCGGCGCTCTCGCTGGCGCTGTAGGCGGCGTTGTAGGCGCCGGACTGGCCGGCCGGGGTGCAGCCGCCGGTCTGCTGCTGCTGAGCCCAGCTGAGGAATTCCTTATCCGCGGTCAGGGAACTGCCCAGCGCGGTGACCAGCTCCGACTTCACCGCCGCGCCGTGCGGCAGGGCCGAGGTCGTCAGGGCCGACGCCCGGCCGTACTCGCTGGTGCGCTCGTTGACGACGTCCTGCAGCTGGCCGACCGCGCCGGACAGGTTGGTACACGCGACGACCTGCTTGACCGCGCTGCTCAGCGTGCTGCGGGCGGCTGCGCTCGAGCTCAGCAGCGTGCCCAGGGCCGCCGCCTGCTGGGAGGCCCGAGCGGCGGGCGAGGCGGACGCCGAAGCGGTGGGCGAGGCGGACGACGGTGCCGGTGCCGCCGAAGTAGGAGGCGCAGACGTAGCCGGCCGGGATTCGGCCGCCGGCTGACGGCCGGGCTGGCCGGACAGGACCACGCCGGCCGCGATGGCACCGGCCGCTATCACCACCGCGGCGCCGATCAAGGCCGGCTTGAGCGCGCGGGACCGGTGGCTGCCCGGTTCGGTCCCGTCATCGCCATCGGCGGGCTCGTACCCGGCGTAACCGGCATCACCGTAGCCTGCGGCGAGGCCGCCGGGCTCGCCGTCTGCGGTGTCCGGGGCGGTGCGGAACAGGCCGAGGGGGTCGGGCCTGGCCGGGGCCGGCGGGACCGGGGCCGTAGGCGGGACCGCCCTGGACACCGGCGGCGCGCTGGGCGGGGTAAGCGCTGGCGATGCTGCGGCCTGAGGAAGTGCCGCCGACGGCATGGCAACCGGTGCTGGGACGGCCGGTGCTGAAGCGGCCGGCTCGCGCCACGCGGGCTGCTCCACAGTCGGCGCATCGGCCGCGGCCAGCCCGGATACCGCGGCCATCCGGGCGCGGGAGGGCGGCCATGTTCCAGGCGGCGCGCCGGTCCCGGCCGCACCGGACCTGGCTGGCGCGCGTGGCTCGGCGGGCTCGGCCAGGTCGACCGCGTTCAGCCCCAGGGCGCTCCGCAGTTCCTGGGCGAACACGCCGCAGCTCGGGTAGCGGTCGGCGGCTCGTTTGGCCAGCGCCGTGCCCAGCACCCGGTCCACCGCCTCGGGCAGGTCACGCCGGGCCGTGGCGGCCGGCGCGGGCGCGTACAGCTGCGCGTACATCAGGGTCAGGCCCTGATCCTGCCCGAACGGCGGCGCTCCGCACAGCAGCTCGAAGCCGGTGCAGGCGAGTGAGTACTGATCGGTGCGGCCGTCGAGATCGATGCCCTCGATCTGCTCGGGCGCCACGTAATCGAGCGTCCCCACCAGCTGCCCGGTGGCAATGGCCTGACGCGGCGAGAAGGCCCGGCTCATGCCGAAGTCGGAGAGGTAGGCATGACCCGAGTCGACGTCGGGCTCCGCGCTTCTGGAGCCAACCGCCGGGAGATCCGCCTCGAGCAGGATGTTGGCGGGCTTGACGTCCCGGTGGATCAGGCCGTGCGCGTGCGCGGCGTCAAGCGCCGCGGCTACCTGGGCGATGACCAGCCAGGCGTAGCCGAGCGGAAGCGGCCCGAGCCGGTTGAGCAGAGACCGGGCGTCCCCGCCGCGGACATACCGGACGGCGGCGAACAGGGTCTCGCCCTCCTGGCCCGTCTCGTACAGCGGCAGGATGTTCGGCTGCCCGATCGCGGCGGCGGCCTTGGACTCGCGCATCATCCTGGCCCGGAAGGTCTCGTCACGGGCGAGTTCTGGCACGAGCAGCTTGAGCGCTACCTGGCGATCCCAGCGCTGGTCCTCGGCCAGGTAGACCGCGGCCATGCTGCCCTGGCCGATGTACCTGAGAAGCTGGTAATCGGCAATCCTGGCGGGCGGCCGCAACCCGGCCTGGGCTGTATCCGGCACGCCTTGATCTGGAGTGTCCAGCTCAATGACCTCCGCTCACGGTGCTGAGGGCGGTCAGCCGCACCGGCACCGTCACGATAATGACATATCACCAGACTTGTCCCCGGCTAACCCAAATCAGCTAAGCCGGACCGCTACGACGTGAAGTTGAGAACCGTCATGGTCGCGTTGCCGGTCGTCGGGCCACCCTCGGTGGGCGAGGCCGCGTAGTCATTGGCCACGTACATCGGTCCACTGGCGATCGGGACGCCGATTCCAGCGGGCGTCACGCGGCCGACCTGTCGCCCGTCGTAGTAGAACGTAAGCGCCGACGCGGTCCAGATGACCGAATAGGTATGTGTTCCGCAGCCGCTGAACCCCGATACTGCTCCCCCCACCGTACTGCTGACACCGGCGGAGCTGAGGTAGTGATAGTGCCACGCGGCCGAGCCGTGCAGCCCCTCCACGACGTCGATTTCCCCGCCAGCAGGCCACGCGCCGGTCGTGTCCAGCCAGAAAGCCGGCCAGTTCTCGATCTGGCCAGCGGCATTGCAGGGAAGGTTGATCTGCTCTGAGAACGTCGCGGGCGCATTCCAGGTCTCGAGCGTCTCGGTGTTGATAGCAGCCGTTTCGGTGGCAGCCGAGTTCATCTTCAGGAGAATGTCGTTTGACCACCCGGAATTGGTGACTTGAGACGGGTAGAACGGCACGCTTGAGCCGGTCCCGCTTTGCTGCACGTTATCGCAGCCGTAGGCACCACGGAAAGTCGGGCACCAGGCGACTCCTTGCCAGGTCAGCGGCGCGCTGATTACGGTGTCGGCTCTCGCGGGCACGGATGTTCCTGTCATGGCTGAGGCCGCGGCCACCGCGGCCGTCAGGAGCCCTCCGGCCAGAAATCTCCTACGCTTCACTGCCGCCCCTCCCTGTTGGCACCGCCGGTGGCGACTCATTACCCGTAAACGCAGGTGCCATGCGATTTCCGCATCTTCGCCCACCTTCCGCCAGAGTGATATTTGGTATACCATCCAGCCACCAGGGAGCCGGGAACAGGAAGCCGGAAACAGACGGCTGGGAACAGACGGCTGGAACAGACGGCTGGGAACAGACGGCTCTGGCCGGATGCTGTAGCGGGACGGAAGGGGTTGCGGTGGATCTGCGGCTAGACGGCAAGGTCGCCTTCGTGACGGGAGCCAGCAAGGGCATCGGCCGGTGCGTGGCCGAGTTCCTGGCCCGTGAGGGCTGCGACGTGGTCATCACCGCGCGCGCCGCAGGACCGCTGGAAACCGCCGCCGAGAAGATCACCGAACAGACCGGGCGGCCGGTGCTGCCACTGGCCGGCGACATGAGCAAGACCGCGGACGTGCAGCGCTGCGTGGACACCACCCTGGAGCGGTTCGGCCGGATCGACATCCTGGTCACCTGCGCGGGCAGCTCTCCGGGCGGCTTGCTCGAGGACCTGACCGAAGAGCAGTGGATGTCGAGCCTCAACCTCAAGTTCATGGGCTACGTGCGGTCGGTGCGCGCCGTCATCGGTCACATGCGGGAGCGGGGCGAGGGCGCGATCGTCCTGGTGGTCGGCAACGACGGACTCAAGCCGAGCTACTGGGAGATGACGGCCGGGGCGGCGAACGCCGCGGACATCAACTTCGCCTCGTCCGTAGCCGAGCAGTACGGCCGGTACGGCGTCCGGATCAACACCGTCAACCCCGGCCCGGTGAACACCGACCGGTGGGACGGGCTGGAAAAGGCGTTCGCGCGCGACAAGGGCGTGAGCCAGGATCGCGCGCACGAGCTGGCCCAGCAGTCGATCCCGTTCGGCCGCATCTGCGAGCCTGAAGAGGTAGCGGGCCTGGTCACGTTCCTGGCCTCACCGCTGGCCAGCTTTATCAACGGCGCCCACATCCCCGTGGATGGCGCGCAGCGCAAGGCGATCATGGACACGTGAGGGAGGCTGGCCATGGCGGAGGTTACCGGCGCCACCGACCTGCGGCCGATGCAGGTCGAGGCCAACGGCATCAACGTCATCAGCGAGAGCGAGCGCAAGGGACATCCGCGTGACCTGTTCTGGCCCTGGTTCGCCGCGAACATCTCGGTGCTCGGGCTGAGCTACGGCTCATTCGAGCTCGGCTTCGGCATCTCGTTCTGGCAAGCCCTGATCATCGGCGTAGCCGGGATTGTGCTGTCGTTCCTGGCCTGCGGGTTCATCGCGCTGGCGGGCAAGCGGGGCTCGGCGCCGACGCTGGTGCTGAGCCGGGCCGCGTACGGGGTCAACGGCAACAAGCTGCCCTCGGCCATCGCCTGGCTGCTCACCGTGGGCTGGGAGACGGTGCTCGTCATCCTGGCCACCTTGGCCACCGCGACCGTGTTCCAGCGGCTGGGCTGGAGCGGCGGCGACGGCACCAAGGTGGTGGCGCTGATCGTGGTGGTCGCGCTGACCATCTTCGGCGGCGTGATGGGCTTCGACCTGATCATGCGCATGCAGACCTGGATCACGATCGTGACCGGGGTCTTCACCGTGGTGTTCATCGCGCTGGTCGCGGACAAGATCCACTGGTCGGCGGTGTCGGCCATCAAGGGCGGCTCGACCCAGGACGTCATCGGTGCCCTGGTCTTCACCATGACCGGCTTCGGCCTGGGCTGGGTCAACTGCGCCGCGGACTACTCGCGTTACCTGCCGCGGCGCTCCTCGAGCGGCGGCGTGGTGTGGTGGACCACCTTCTCGGCCACGATCGCGCCGGTGTTCCTGCTGGTCTTCGGGCTGTTGCTAGCCGGCTCCTCGGCCGGCCTGAGCAAGGCCATCGGCGCGGACCCGATCGGCGCGCTGACCACGCTGCTGCCGACCTGGTTCCTGGTGCCGTTCGCCATCGTGGCGGTGCTCGGCCTGATCGGCGGCTCGGTGCTCGACATCTACTCCTCCGGGCTCGCCCTGCTCACCCTGGGAGTGCGGATCCCGCGGTACGCGGCGGCCCTGGTCGACGGCACGGTGATGACGGCGGGCACCATCTACGTGGTCTTCTTCGCGGACAACTTCATCGGGCAGTTCGAGGGGTTCCTGACCACGCTGGGGGTGCCGATCGCCGCCTGGTGCGGGATCATGCTCGCGGACATCGCGCTGCGCAAGCGGGACTACGCCGAGACCGAGCTGTTCACCTCGTCCGGGCGGTACGGCGACGTCCGCTGGATCCCGGTCGTGACCACCCTGGTGGCCACCGCGGTCGGCTGGGGTCTGGTCACCAACAGCTCGGCGAGCTGGCTGACCTGGCAGGGCTACCTGCTCAGCCCGTTCGGCCTCGGCGGCAAGGCCGGCGCTTGGGCCTACGCCAACCTGGGCGTGCTCATCGCGCTGGCCACCGGCTTCGTCGCCACCGCGCTGCTCAGCCGGTCCGCGGTCCGGGCCGAGGAGGCCGCGGCGATCCCGGCGCCCGCGGTCGCCCAGGCCTGAGGCCTGCGGCGACATCTGCCTCGATTAGGGTCTTTATCGCGGCTGACGCGGCGTTTACCCTGCAAATATGGGGAAGCCGGAGGCAGGCCCGGACCTGGTCGATCGGGAGATTACGGCCATCCGGCGCCGCTGGCGCCGCCGCCGGTTCCGCCGGCGCATGCTATGGCTGCTGACCTGCGCCACCACGATGGCCCTGGTGGTCATCGCCGTGCTCGTCAGGGACATCGCCCGCGAGCCGGTGGCGGCCGGGCCGGCCACCCTGTCCGCCAAGACCGGTCACCTCACGGGGCGGCCCGCCGCCAGCGCGACGGCTCGCGCGAGCAGCAAGAGCGAGCCACTGCCGGTGGCCGCGGCGCCCCAGGTGACCGACACTACGTCCGGCCTGGTTTACGAGCTGCTCGCCGCGCCCTGGCAGCGCGGCTGCCCGGCCACGCTGAACAATGCGATGTTCAGCTGGACGGCGGGCGAGAACACGGTGGCCGGGCTGGTGGACCTCGGCGGGTCCAGGGTCCCCTGGCACGGGCTGGCCTGCTCCGGTGACCTGCAGCAGCAGTTCTCCTACGGAGGGCCCGCCGATCTGGCGGCGACGGCGACCAGCCTGGTCGGCGCGCTGGACCCCGCCTACTACGCCGGCGTGCAGCATGACGTCAGCATGCAGCCCGGCTCGGCGTTGCTGGTCAGCGGCCATCAGGCCTGGCAGGTCACGTTCACGGTCCGGTACTTCGACGGCGCCAGCCAGGGCCTGACCTGGAGCAGCGAGCTCGGCGCGGTGGTGGTCGTGGACCGCGGCCCGGGTCAGGAGCCCGCCGTGTTCTACGTCTCGGTGCCCAGCAACCTGGGGACGGATAAGGTCAGCGCGCTGATCGGCTCGCTGCAGCTCAGCTAGCCGGGGCGGCCTGGCGTACGGTGGGGTGATGGCCACCAGTCAGCCGGGCGAGAACGTCGACGTCCCGACGTCCAGCGACGCCGTCCGGCTGCTGGGCGAGATCGCCCCGGTCGCCCGGCGCTCGCAGCGGCTGGCCCGGGACGTCACCATGGCGCGGCCCCTGCTGACCTGGGGCCTGGCCTGGATCACCGGATCGGTCCTGTTCCAGTACGTGCGGTCGCCGGACGGCGCCGTGCTCGGCTTGCTGGCTTGCGCGGCGGCGATAGCGGTCAACTGGCTGGTGCGCCCGCGCGAGGTGCGCCGGACCACCGAGCGCCGGTTCGGGCTGGGCTGGTTCGTGCTGATGGGCACGTCGCCGTTGCTCGTGGCGGTGGCCCAGCCGGGGAACACCAAGCTCACGGCCGTGTTCCTGGGCTGCCTGTGGGCGGTGGGCATGCTGCTGTACGGCATCGGCGTGCGGGACTGGCCACTGGCCGCGGTCGGCCTGCTCATCGTGCTCCTGGCCGCCGCCATGCGGATCGCCCTGCCCGGCCAGGCGATGATCACGGCCGGCGTCGCCGGCGGCCTGGCCATGGCCGCCGTCGGCGGCTGGCGGCTGAGGTGGAGGCGATGACCGGACAGGACGTACTGCTCGCGGAGCTGGCCGGCCTGCTCGCCAGCCCTCTCGACCCCGTGCTCACCGACCCGACCCGGCTGCGGATCCAGGCCGCGCTGCACGCGCAGCCGGACGACACCTCGATGAGCTTCACCATCTTGCGCAAGGCCCTGATGCTGACCGACGGCAACCTCGGCACCCATATCCGGGTGCTGGCCGATGCGGGCTTCGTCGCCGCCGAGGAGAGCTGGCGCGGCAAACGGCGCACCACGCTCTACCGCGCCACCAGCGCGGGCCGGGCCGCGTTCGACGCGCACGTCCAGGCCCTGAACGCCATCATCCAGGCCTCGGCCGCCTCGCCACCGAAGATCGTGGGTCATTACCCCCCCGATAAGGGGGGTAATGACCCACGATGATGCCCAACATCGCGTTCGGGGCCGCCCAGCGGGCTATTCGCGCTGCCGGCGGTTGTACATGCCGACGAGGCTGTAACAGAGCCCGGCCACGATCGCGACGATGACGTACGCGATACCCGGGGCGTGGACCAGGGCCACGATGGCATAGGCCGCGCCGGCCGTCATGCTGATAGCTACCCATGGCATGGAGGATCGCCGCGGGCGGCGCTCCTTAGGCTCGGTGTTCATGATTACTCTATATCACAGAGTATTGAGACAAGGAGGTCGAGATCGGCGGAGGCTTCAGGCTGGGCGGAGGCGTGGGACTGGCCGAGGTACGGATGAGGCTGGTCAGCCTGCCTGGGCGATGGCGACATCACCGCCGCCGCTGTCAACCGTGATGGTGTGGCTGGACGAGCCGACCGGAACCGAGACGTTGTAGTCCCCGCCGTCGGTGGACTCGCTGATGTCGTAGTGAGTGGAGCCGCGCGGGAGCAGCACGGTGACGTTTCCCCCGGCACTGGTGATGTTCACGTGGTCCGGCACCTTGCTGAACGCCACGGTGACGTCGCCGCCGCCGGAGCTGACCGTGGTGGCCGGCGCGGCCAGGTTGTTGCCGGCGACGTCCCCGCCCACGCTATTGAGATTCAGCGTGCCGCTCAGGTTGCCGGCGGTCAGGTCGCCGCCGCCGGTGTTCACGCTGGTGCGGCTGCCACCCCCGAAGACGGTCACGTCGCCGCCCGCGCTAGACAAGGTGGTGTCACCCGTGACGCCGGATACCTGCATGTCCCCGCCCTGGCTGGCCAGGTTGACCCCGGCCCCGGCCGGGACGGCCAGGTCGGTGCTGAGCTGGCAGTTTCCGGTCGGGAGGCCGCAGGCCAGCTTGACGACCGTGCCGGAGGGCCCGCTGCGCATGGAGTACTTCGGCCGGACCAGGCTGTACTTGGCCTCTCCGGTCAGCTGGGCCGTGCTGCCCCCGGTCTCGCTCACCGCCACGTCCGCGCCGCCGAAGAACGCCACCACCTGGCCATTCACCTCCGGGATCGGGCCGCCGATCGCGAAGCTGGCCGTGCCGAACGTTGAGATGAGACCGAAGCCGGTCCAGGCGATGGCGAGCAGGATGACGGGCACGCCGACGGCGAGCAGGGCCCGGCGGCCCGGCGTCATCCGCAGCGCCGCTGGCCCCTGCGGATAAGAGCGGCCAGTCGCCGCGGGCACGGTGGTCATCATGGTTCCCCGTTCATCCGGTGCCGAGATAACGCAGCACGGCGAGCACGCGACGGTGGTCGCGGTCGCCGGGCGCCAGGCCGAGCTTGGTGAAGATGTTGTTGATGTGCTTCTCGACCGCGCCACCGCCGACCACGAGCGCCTCGGCGATCGCGGAGTTGGACCGGCCTTCGGCCATCAGCGCCAGCACCTCGCGCTCGCGCGGGGTGAGCTCGCCCAGCGGGTGGCGGCTGCGGGCGAGCAGCTGCGCGACGACCTCGGGGTCGAGCGCGCTGCCGCCTGAGGCGACCCGGTCCAGCGCCTCGAGGAACTCGGTCACGTCCGCGACCCGGTCCTTGAGCAGGTAGCCAACCCCGTGCGGGCGGCCGGAGATCAGCTCGGTGGCGTATCGCTCCTCCACCCACTGGGACAGCACGAGCACGCCGGTTTCCGGCCACTGGTCCCGGACGACGAGGGCCGCGCGCAGCCCCTCGTCGGTGAAGGTGGGCGGCATCCGCACGTCGCACACGACCGCGTCCGGGTGGTGGGCGTCGACCGCGCGCAGGAACTTCTCCCCGTCGCCCTCGGCCGCGGCGACCTCGTGCCCGGCCTCGGTGAGCAGCCGGGTCAGGCCCTCGCGCAGCAGCACCGAATCCTCGGCGATCACTACCCGCATGGCAGCTCCGCGGCGATGATCGTCGGCCCGCCGGTCGGGGACTCCACCGAGAGCCGGCCGTCGACCCCGGAGACCCGGTCGGCCAGCCCGGACAGGCCCGGGCTGTTCACGGTGGCCCCGCCGATACCGTCGTCGCTGATCATGACGTTCAGCGTGCCCGGGTATCCGTGCCCCTCCACCACCACCTTGGCGTGATGCGCCCGGGAATGCTTGGCCACGTTGGTGAGCGCCTCGGCGACCACGAAGTAGGCCACCGCCTCGACCGAAGCCCTCGGCCGAACCGGCACGTCGACGTGCACGTCGACCGGCACCGGGCACAGCGCCGCGACGCCGGACAGGGCGGCGTCCAGGCCGCGCTCGGTCAGCACCGGGGGATGCACACCACGGACCAGGTTGCGCAGCTCGCTCAGGGCCTCCTTGGCCTGGGAGTGCGCCTGGTCGACGAGCAGCCGGGCCCCCTCGGGGTCGTCGTCGAACCGGGCCTTGGCCCGGCCGAGCTCCATGGCCAGCGCGACCAGCCGCTGCTGGGCGCCGTCGTGCAGGTCGCGCTCGATCCGGCGGCGTTCGGCCTCGGCCGCGTCCACCACCCGCTCGCGGCTGATCTCGAGCTCGGTGACCCGGGCGGCCAGGTCGCTGCGCGGCCCGAGCAGCCGGCGGGACAGCGCGACGTCGGCGCTGGCGAACCCGCGGGCCAGCTGGGGCGCGGCCAGCAGCACGATCAGCCCGAGGACGGCGGAGGCGACCATGGTGGGCGTGCCGTGCAGCACCGTGTCGCCGAACTCCAGGCCTCCGCTGGGCAGGTACCTGCTGTACAGCGGCAGGGCCAGCATGACCAGGCCCGCGGACCAGGCCGCGATCGTGAGGCTCAGGGCGACCACGCTCAGCAGCGGGCGCATGAAGCCGTACCCGAGAACTCCCCAGGTCGCCCGTTCGGTAAAAATACGCCACCGCGGGACGATGGTCCACCGGTAGCCGGCCCGGCCCTCGGCCGGCCAGGCCGGCATGCGGACCCCCAGCATGAACCCCAGCCGGGCCCGCTCGGCCCGGGCGAACCCGTCGGCGAGCCGGAGGGTCAGGCCGAGGATCGGCAGGCCGGCCAGCGCGACGGGGATCAGGCCCAGGCCAGTGGTCAGGCCGAAGGCGAAGACCACGAAGATGAAGAGCCCGGTGAAGCTGCCCACCAGGTGGCTGATCGTGGCCAGCCAGGCGCGCGCCGAGACCAGATCGCGGACGAGGAACATGGTTCCGACGCTATGGCATCGGTCCTGGGGCTGACCATCACCGCGACCCCCGGAACCGGGGTGAGGCTAACCCCACCCTGGTTCCGGTCGCCCGCACCATGCCCATCGACAGCACGACCTCCTCGATCGTGCTGCTCGTCGGGATGGCGGTCGGCATCGACTACTCGCTGTTCTACCTGCGCCGGACCGCGGCCCGCGATTCGCGGTTCTGGAGCCTGCTGGCCCGGGTCGTGGTGCGCCGGCCGCTGGTCTGGGGCGGCGTGGCCGCCGCCGCGCTGCTGGCGCTGGCGGTCCCGGTGCTGTCCCTGCACCTGGAGGACCCGGGCATCCACGACCTGCCGTCTAACGTGCCCGTGGTCCGCAGCCTGATCGACATCTCGCAGGCTTTCCCCGGCGGTCCGGAGCCGGCCGAGGTGGTCGTCACCGGCCAGGACCTGGGCGGCCCGCAGGTTGGTCACGCGGTGGCGGCGCTGCGGCAGCAGGTGGCGGCCAGCCACGGCGCGCTGCGCGAACCGGTGACCACCGCGATGTTCGGCCACGGCCAGGTGCTGGTCGTGTCGGTGCCGCTGGCCGGGGACGGGACGGACGGCACGTCGAACAGCGCGCTAGCCGCGTTGCGCGACCACGCGCTGCCGGCGTCGCTGGCGAAGGTGCCGGGCATCAGCTACGCGGTGGGCGGGCTGACCGCGGGCAATTCCGACTTCGACGCCCAGCTGGCCCATACGGTGCCGGAGGTGTTCGTCTTCGTGCTGGGGCTGGCGTTCGTGCTGCTTGGCGTCAGCTTCCGCTCGATCTGGATCCCCATGCTGTCGATCGGGCTGAACGTCCTGTCGGTGGGCGCCGCCTACGGGCTGATGGTGCTGATCTTCCAGGACGGCCGCCTGGAGGGGCCGCTCGGGTTCACCGCCTACGGCGGGATCACGCCCTGGCTGCCGCTGTTCATGTTCGTGCTGCTGTTCGGCCTGAGCATGGACTACCACGTGTTCATCCTGAGCCGGA
>Ga0213875_10001495_pt1 | contig 15021 bp, 12 predicted proteins | sample BarmaccomBMRX_R8_FD_160105 | JGI IMG/M metagenome (GOLD analysis project Ga0213875, IMG submission 160105) | Root-associated microbial communities from Barbacenia macrantha in rupestrian grasslands, the National Park of Serra do Cipo, Brazil - RX_R8 | ecosystem: Host-associated > Plants > Roots... | reverse complement strand
ATGTACTTCGTTTCGACGCCACTGTTAATGCCAAAGAAACCGGAGGTTGTCAAATTATTTCGTAAACGTCCAATAAAGCGAAACCGGCGGTTTGTTAACTCTCCGTAAACTTCCGTTCGAAAAGGATCGAACTCGCAACGCTTGTCCCGAGTGATTCAACCCAGGGTTGAGTGCTTTTCGGAGCCGGGACTCCCTCGACGCCCTCGCGGCGAACGTGCAAGCATCCCGGTCGCAGGTCGACGCATGTCCGGCCGGCCAGGCCGCTCGGGGGACCACAGCATGCCCAACGTACGTCGCCGATTGCTGCTTCTCGCCGGCCTCCTGGCCGCCCCTTCCCTGCCGCTGATCGCACCCCCGGCGGCCGCCGAGGACACGGTGAAGATCGGCGTTATCGAGCCGCTCAGCGGCGGGGCCGCCTCTGCCGGCCAGGCGATCAAGGCGGCTCTCGAGCTCGGCACCGAAATCGTCAACACGCCGTATCCCGACATGCAAGGGCTGCCGCTCGCCGCTGGGACAGGCTTCCCCGGCCTCGGCGGACGCAAGCTGGAGCTCGACTACGCCGACAATCAGGGTAGCCCGGCGGTCGGCCAGAACCAGGCGCTGCGCCTGATCACTCAGGACCACGTGGTCGCGCTGTTCGGCGCCTACCAGTCCGGCATCACCCTCACCACGAGCGCCGTCGCAGAGCGCTACGGCATTCCGTTCCTGGCCCCGGAATCGGTTGCGACCAACCTGACGGAGCGCGGCTTCAAATGGTTCTTCCGCACCACGCCGATCGGTCCGGACATCGCGCGAGCCTATATCGGCTTCGTGCTCGATCAGCGGAAGCAGGGCCGCAAAATCGACAGCGTGGCGATCGTCAACGACACGACGGAGTACGGCACGTCGATCGCCGAAGTGATCAAGAAGCAGGCCGACGCCGAAGGAGTGAAGGTGACGCAGAACGTCACCTACAACGTCAATGCCACCGACGTCTCCTCACAGGTGCTGCAGCTCAAGCAGGCCAGCCCCGACCTGGTGATCTTCATCAGCTACACCTCGGACGCGATCCTTTATGCGCGGACGATGAAGAACCTCGACTATCGCCCGCCGATCGTCATCGGCGATGATTCCGGTTTCTCCGATCCGTCCTTCATCGAGAGCGTCGGCGATCTGGTGCAGGGTGCAATCAACCGCAGCGCCTTCGCCCCGGGGAGGCCGGGGACGCTGAGCTACAAAATGAACGCACTCTATCACCAGCGGTTCGGGCGGGATCTCGACGAGACCTCGGCGCGGTCGCTGCAGGGCTTCTTCGTTCTGGTCGACGCGATCAACCGCGCCGGCTCGACCGATCCCGGGAAGATCCAGGCGGCGCTGCGGGCGACCGACATGAAGCCGGCGCAGCTCTTTACCGGTTACAACGGCGTGAAATTTGACGACAAGGGCCAGAACACCGAGAGCGCGATGCTGCTGACGCAGCTGCAGGGCAAGGATTATGTCGCGGTGTGGCCGCAGGCGGAGGCGACCGGCAGTCTCCAACTTCCCTACGCCGGGTGGAAGTGAAGCCTTGGTGAAGGGATGCAAGGGCCCACCGGCCCTTGCCGGGTCGAGGGCAGAGCCCTCGCCTTGCTTCCCTTGAACCGATGATCCTGCTGCAGGTCGTCGTCGGTGGCCTGCTGCTGGGCGCCGTCTACGCGCTGTTCTCCTCCGGCCTCACGCTGATCTGGGGCATGATGAACGTGGTCAACTTCGCCCACGGCGATTTCGTCATGCTGGCGATGTACGTCGCCTTCCTCGGCTACACGGTGCTCGGGTTGGGCCCTGCCTGGTTCATCCCGCTGGCGGCGGCGGTGATGTTCCTGTTCGGCCTGCTGGTCTATTTCGCGCTGATCCGTCATGTCAGCCGCGGGCCGATGCTGGCGCAGATTCTCTCGACATTCGGCCTGGCGCTGCTGCTGCGCTACAGCGCCTTCTGGGTGTTCTCGGCGAATTTCGTGACCCTCCCCGACACTCTCGTCGGCGGCAATTTCGCCATCGGCGGCCTGCGCCTGCAGGCCTCGCGGCTGGTCGCCGGCGCGACCGCGCTGTTGCTGACCATCGGCCTCGACCTGCTGCTGACGCGCACCGCACTCGGCAGCCGGCTGCTGGCGGTGGCCGAGGATCGCGCGGCGGCACAGCTCGTCGGCATCCGGCCGGACCGGATGCAGGCGCTGGCCTGGGGCATCGGCGCGGCCAGCACCGGAATCGCCGGCGGCCTCATCGCGCTCTTCTTCTACATCTCCCCCACGGTCGGCGAATCCCTGGCGCTGATCGCGTTCGTGACTGTCTGCCTCGGCGGGTTCGGCAGCGTTCCGGGCGCGCTGCTCGCCGGGCTGGCGATCGGCGTCATCGAGAGTCTGTCGGCCTATCTGATCGGCCCGGTTTATCAGGACGTCGTGGTGTACGCGCTGTTCGTGCTGGTGCTGTGGGTGCGTCCGCAGGGGCTGCTCGGGCGCGCATGAGCCGCCGCTTCACCGCACTGGTGGTCGTCGCGGTGCTGCTCGCGGCGCCGCTGCTGCTCGGCAACGCCTTTCTGCAGCGTGTGGCGGCGCTGGTCATGCTGGCGGCGATCTCGGCTTCCGCGTGGAACCTGATCGGCGGCTATGCCGGGCAGGTTTCGATCGGCCATGCCGTCTTCTTCGGCGCTGGCGCCTATTCGGCACTGCTGGTGTACAAGCTCACGGACTGGCCGCCGATCGCCGGCGCGCCGGTCGGTGTCGCGGTGAGCCTGCTGCTGGCTTGCGTCATCGGCCTGCCGACCTTCCGGCTGCGCGGCCATTATTTCTCGATGGCGACGATCGCGGTGGCCGAGCTGATCCGCATTGTCGTCAGCAACTGGCAGTTTGTCGGCGCCGCCGTCGGGCTGATGGGCCCGGCGGTGCCGCGTTCCCTCGCCGACCTCTCCTTCCTCAGCCCGCTGCCGTATTTCTATCTGTTCGCCGCGGTGCTGGCGGTGCTGCTCTTCCTGACCTGGCAGATGCAGCGCAGTCGGATGGGCTTTTATCTCGGCGCGATCCGCGCGGGGGAGCGCGCGGCGCTCAGCCTCGGCGTCCCGGTGCTGCGCTACAAACTCCTGGCGCTGCTGCTCTCGGCCGGCTTCACTGCGCTGGCGGGCTCGCTCTATGCCGTCATGGTCGGCTTCGTCGACGCGGAGAGTGCGCTCGGCATCCTGATTTCCGTGCAGATGGTGATCATCGCCGCGCTGGGTGGGGCCGGCACGCTATTCGGCCCGCTGCTCGGCGCGGCTATCCTGATCCCGCTGCAGGAGACCACCAACGCGCTGTTCGGCGGCGGCGGCACCGGCCTCACCTACATCGTCTACGGCGCCATCATCCTGCTGATCGCGCGCTTCCGGCCGGGCGGCCTGCTCGAGCTCCTGCACTGGAGGCGGCGGCGTGTCGCCTGAACCCCTGCTCGAGGCGACTGGCATCGGCAAGGCGTTCGGTGCATTCCGCGCGGTAGACGATGCGGGGCTCGCGGTGCGCGAGGGCGAGATCGTCGGCCTGATCGGTCCGAACGGCGCCGGCAAGAGCACCTTCTTCAACTGCCTCGCCGGAGATGCGCAGCCCACCGCCGGTCGCATCGTCTTCGCCGGCAAGGATGTCACCCGCGCGCCGGCCGATGCGCATGCCCGCGCCGGCATCGCCCGCAGCTTCCAGGTGCCGGTGACCTTCGAGGACATGACGGTGCTGGAGAACGTCATGGTCGGCGCCTTCCTGCGCCAATCCCATCGCAACGATGCGCGGGCGCGAGCGCGGGAAATGCTGGAAGCGACGGGGCTGACCCGGCTCGCCGACACGCGCGCCGGCAGCCTCGGCACGCCCGGCCGCAAGCGCCTGGAGATCGCCCGCGCGCTCGCCACCGAGCCGCGGCTGCTGCTGCTCGACGAGGCGCTGGCCGGGCTGACGCCGACCGAGGTGCAGGAGGCGATCGGCCTGGTGCGCAGCATTCATGCGCGCGGCATCACGCTGATCATCGTCGAGCACATCATGGAGGTCATTCTCTCCCTCGCGGAGCGCGCCGTGGTGTTCAACCAGGGCCGGGTGATCGCCGAGGGGCCGCCACGCGCGGTGGTGGACGATCCGGCGGTGATCGAGGCGTATCTTGGCCGCTCCATGCGCCGACGCACGGCGCCGCCATGACAGCGGCGCCGCTGCTGCGGGTGCAGAATCTGGCGGTGCGCTACGGCGATCTGGTCGGCGTGTCCGATATTTCGCTCGCAGTGGCCGAAGGTGCCGTCGTGGCGCTGCTGGGCTCGAATGGCGCCGGCAAGACCACGACCCTGAACGCGATCGCCGGCCTGGTGCCGCCGGCTTCCGGCACGATCGACTGGCGCGGCCGCGACATCGCCAGACGCCCGGCGCATGAGATCGTCCGATCCGGACTGGCGCTTTCGCCGGAGGGCTGGCGGCTGTTCGTGCAGCAGACGGTGGAGCAGAATCTGCGTCTCGGCGCCACCGTGCTGGCGGACCGGGCGCGCGCGTCGGAGCTGCTGGCGCGCGTCTACGAGCTGTTTCCCCGTCTCGCGGAACGGCGCCGGCAGCGCGCCGGCACGCTGTCCGGCGGCGAGCGGCAGATGCTGGCGCTGGGCCGTGCCCTGATGAGCGACCCGAAGCTGCTGATGCTGGATGAGCCGAGCCTCGGGCTGGCGCCGGCGGTGGTGGAGCGGATGTACGAGGCGCTGGCGAAGCTCAACAGGGAAGGGTTGCCGCTGCTGCTGGCCGAGCAATCCGTGGAGCTGGCGCTGGAAATCGCCGACCACGCCTACGTGCTGCAGACCGGCCGCACCGTGCTCGCCGGCCCCGCCGAGGAACTCGCCGGCAATGCCGAGGTGCAGCGGATCTATCTCGGCGTGGCCTGAAACTGCCTAATGCAGCGGCCACACCGAAACGATCAGCGGCGTGCCTACGAACGCGACGATGCATGACAACGGCAGCCCGAGCCGCCAGTAATCGCCGAAACGGTAGCCGCCCGGCTCCATCACCAGGATGTTGTTCTGATGCCCGATCGGCGTCAGGAAATCGCAGGACGCGCCGAGCGCCACCGCCATGAGGAACGGATCGGCGGCGAGCCCGAGATTCTGTGCCACCGTCGCCGCCACCGGGCCGAGCACCACCACCGCAGCGGCGTGATGCATCAGCGGGGTCAGCAGCAGGGCGGCGACCAGCACCAGCCCGACCGCGAGCAACGGCGGCATCTGGCTGCCCAGGGCGGTCAGCCCGTGGGCGATCAGCTCGGTGCCGCCGGTGTCCTTCAGCGCCTCGCCTACCGGGAGCAGGCAGGCCAGCATCACCAGGATCGGCCATTCGATCGCCTCGTAGGCCTCCCTGCCGCTCAGCAGGCCGAACAGCACGACCAGCACGGCGCCGGCGAAGAACGCGACCTCCACCGGCAGCAGCCGCGCCGTCACCAGCGCCATCGCGGCGATCAGGATGACCAGCGGCAGCACCCGGCGGCGCCGGCGGCCAAGCCCGAGGGCGCGGCCGGCGAGCGGCAGCAGGCCGAGGCTGGCGACGGTGTCCGGTACCGCCGACTGCCAGCCCTGGAGCAGCAGGATGTCGCCGGGCTGAAACACCGTCCGGCTCAGCCGCGTCGCAATCTGCCGCCCGGCGCGGCGCATCGCCAGCAGGTTCACCTCATAGCGCTGGCGCAGATGCACCCGCTCGGCGGTGGTGCCGACCAGCGGCGAGTCGGTCGTCACGATGGCCTCGACGGTCTGCGTCTCGGCACTGCCCCGATCCGCCGCCGCGCTGTCGCCACGCTGCAGACCAGCCGCCCCGACCACGTCGAGCCCGGCCTGCGCCACCAGTTCGTCGAGCACCGCGGGATCGGCGCGCAGCACCAGCACGTCGCCCTTGAACATCGTCCAGTGCCCGCTTGGGATGTAGCGCCGGCCGCCATCGCGCACGATGCCGACGACCGACACTTCGTGCCGGGCCAGCGCCTCCAGCGCATCCACGGTCTTGTCCACCAGCGGCGAGCCCTCGGGCAGCAGCACTTCGCTGAGATAGTTCTCGATGGTGAAGCCCGCACCGCCGGCGCTGCCCTTGCGCCCGGGCAGCAGCCGATAGCCGAAGGCGAGAAAGCCGACCGCCAGCAGCGAGAGCGGCAGGCCGACCGGCGTGAAGTCGAACAGCGTGTAGGGCTTGCCGAGCACTTGTTCGCGCACCACGGAGATCAGCAGGTTGGGCGAGGTGCCGATTTCGGTGATGGTGCCGCCGATCAGCGAGCCGAAGGCCAGCGGCATCAGATAGTAGGAGGGCGAGCGGTCGCTGCGCTGGGCGGCGCGGACGGCGATCGGGATGAAGATGCCGAGGGCGCCGACATTCTTCATGAAGGCCGAGAGCGCGGTGACGCATCCCGTCAGCACGCCGATCTGCTGTCCGGCGCGCGGCAGATGCGGCATGATGCGGCTGAGCGTCGTCTCGATGACGCCGGAGACGGCGATGGCGCGGCTGAGCACCAGCACCGAGGCGATGATGACGATCACCGGATTGCTGAACCCGGAGAACGCCTTTTCCGCCGGGATCACCCGCGTCGCCACTCCGGCGACCAGGGCGATGCCGGCGATGACGTCATAGCGCAGGCGGCCCCAGATGAACGCGGTGAGCATGGCGGCGATGATCGCGAAGGCGATGGCCTCGTGCAGCGTCAAATCTGTCCCCGTCGCCCCGGCGCAGCGCGGCGGGGATGTGGTGTGCACCCGACAGCTTTCCCAGAGGTCCGATCCCTTTCGCCGCGGCCGGCCTCACCATAGTCTCGGCCGCGGCAGGCAGCGGGGCAGGCATGAGCGACAACAGCAGCCGATCCGCGGGGCCCGGCGCCGCCGGGGTGATCGCGATCCTGCGCGACGCCTTCGCCATCCTGCGCGAGGCGGCGATCGTCGGGGTGATCCTGTTCTTCATGCTGGACCCGACCGCCGTCGGCACGTTCCTGGCGCAGCGCGGGGTGCATGACGTCGACGTGATGGGCGTGCATGTGGCGCTCGATCAGTTCAACCAAGTGAAGGACGCGCTGAACGCGGTGTCGCAGCAGAGCCAGAGCGACGAGGCGGCGGGCGCCGCGGCGGCCGACAATCCGGCCGAGGCCGCCCTGACCGACGTGCTGGCGAGCATCGGCACCGCCCTGCATCAGGCGGACCCGTCGCTGATCCCGCGGCAGGGCTGGGTCCTGCTGGGCACCCTGGAGCCGGGCGCGGACGAGCTGCGGCCCGGCCCCGCCCGCAAGGTCGACGAGCCCTACGCTGCCATCAAGCCGGGAGAGACGCTGGTGCTGCGTGCCAGCGCCCGGCTGGTCGCGGATACCGAGCCGCACTGGCAAGCGAAGGTCCTCTCGGCACTGCCCGCCGGGGCGCACGTGACGATCCGCGCGCTCGACCGCACCCATGTGCAGGGCGCGCAGGGGCGGCCGGTGTTCGACCGGCTGTGGGCCAAGGTTGACGTCTCCTGATCCGTCCCGAAGTTCCGGCGATGACTCGTATCATCACGCGCATGCGGTCCTCGGGCGTCGCATCCTGTCTGGCGCTGCTGCTGCTCTGCCTGCGCGTGAGCGCTGCCGCAGCGGCGCCGCACATCGTCGATCCGCACATCGTCGATCCCTGGCCGGATCCCGCCCGCCTGCCGGCGCCGCGGCTGGAGCGGGTCACTTTTCCCAGCAGCAGCCCGTTCGGTCCGGCGATGCTCGGCACCAGCGAGGCGCCGCCGGCGACCGCCATCGCCGAGCTGTACCTGCCGCCGCAAGCCGGCCCGGACCATGCGACCGCGGCGGTGATCCTGCTGCACGGCGCCGCTGGCCTGGTTGCCGAGCGCGGCGAGACCTATGGCCCGCAGCTTGCCGCGATGGGCGTGGCGGTGCTGGTGATCGACACCTTCGGCTCCCGGCGCGACATGGCGACCGGCTTCAACGAGCGGCTGCTCGCCATCACCGAGACCATGTTCGTCGCCGACGCCTATGCCGGGCTGCGCTATCTCGTGGCGCGGCCGGAGATCGATGCGCACCGTGTGGTGCTGGCCGGCTTCTCCTACGGCGGCATGGCGACGATGTATTCGATGTACGCGCAGCTGGCCGACCGTGCGAGCCCGCCGAACCTCCGGTTTGCCGGCTTCGTCTCGTTCTACGGCCCGTGCATCGCCCGCTTCCGCGACAGCCGCACCACCGGCGCGCCGCTGCTCATGCTGTACGGCCAGCAGGACGAGCTGATCCGCCCGGAGCGCTGCGCGCAGATCGCCGACGACCTGCGGCACGGCGGCAGTCAGGTGACGATCATTTCCTATCCCGGCGCGGTGCATCAATGGGATGGCGGCCTGTCGCGCCGCATGATCGGCCGCAACCTGTCGGCCTGCAGCTTCGAGGTGGCACGCGACGGCACGATCCATGACGCCGATACCGGCATCGCGATGAGCGGCGGACTGACCCGCAAGCTGCTGCTGGCGCTTTGCGTCGCCGACCGGCCCTATCCGATCGGCCGCGATCCGGCGGTGCGGGCGCAGTCCAACCGCGATTTCGGACGTTTCCTGATGCAGGTGTTCGGCAGTTCCTGAAGCCTGCTCAGCCGGTCTCGGTCAGCACCCAGGTCTCGCTGCCCTTGTCGCTGAGCTTGACGGGATGCGCGGCCGCGCCGGCGCCCTGCAGGGCGGAGATCAGCACGAAACGCTCCTCCGGCGGCACGATGAACATCACGAAGCCGCCGCCGCCGGCGCCGGAGACCTTGCTGGCCAGCGCGCCGTTCGCCATGCCGCAGGCGACCGCTGCCTCGATGGCGCCGCTGGACACCCCCGCCGCGGTGCGCTTCTTGGCCAGCCAGGAGCGGTTCAGCACCGCGGCGACCTCGGTGATGCGTCCGGCCAGCATCGCCGCCTTCATGTCGGCGGCGTCGTCCTTCAGCTGATGCATGGCGGTCAGCGTCGCCGGGTCGCGCGCGGCCAGGCGCGCGTTCTGCTCGCCGATGATGGCGTCCGAGGCCCGCGACTGGCCGGAGAAGCAGATCACCAGCGAGGTTTCCAGTTCATTCAGGGTGCCGTCGGCAAAGCGCAGCGGATTGACGATGACCCGATCGCCGGCCATGAACTCGATGTAGTTCACGCCGCCGAACGCGGCGGCATAGTGGTCCTGCTTGCCGCCGGCGAGCGCCAGGTCGAGCCGCTCGATCTCGTAGGCGAGGTGGGCCACGTCGTAGCGGCCGAGCGGCAGGTTCAGGTAGGTGCGGTAGGCCTCGATCAGGGCGACGACGAGGGCGGAAGAGGAGCCCAGGCCGGACCCCATCGGCGCGTCCACCGACGTCGTCACGGTGATCGGCAGCGGTGCGCCGCCGTTGAACTGGCGCACCATCCGGTCATAGACCCCGTGATGCAGCGCCAGCCGCGAGCCGGTGATGGCCGGACGGGCGGGATGGGTTTCCTCGACGCCGAGATCGCGGGCGCGGAAGGCGACGAGGCCGTCGCTGCGCGGCCGGATGAAGGCGAAGGCATAGCGGTCGATCGTCGCGTTCAGCACCGCGCCACCGAAGCGCTCGGCGTAGGCTGGCAAGTCGGTGCCGCCGCCGCAAAGCCCGAGCCGCAGCGGCGCCCGTGCCCGGACGATGACCGGTCCAGGCAGCCTGCTGCCGCGCCTTGCCTCGCGAAACTCTTCCAAGGCGATGATCTCCACGCGTCGGCTCCGCGGCAGTGATAGGCATTCCGGCAAGCCGCGAACAGGCGGGCAGCTCGGTTAAGAAACCGTTGATACGCGAGCTTCCACTGGTGTCGCCGGCCTCCCGCGGCAATGGCTAACCCAGGCGGACGGCGCGTTCCGGCATGGCGGTCCGGCGCGACAGCCGATCCAGGTCGACATGGCACGCCGCGATCTCCGGCGCCATGCCGCAGGCCGTCGCCAGCGCCAGGGCGGCCTGCAGATCGGCTTCCGCCGCGGGATCCGCACGGTCCTGCGCCAGCGCGATCTCCGCGGCGATGCGCAGGGCGCTCGCTTCGTTGCCGCGCTCCCGGGTGCGCCGGGCCAGATCGACGGCGGCGCGGGCATGGGTGGCGGCCTCGGAAAGCCGTCCGGCGAGGCGGCAGGCATCGGCGAGCCAGCCGAGCTCGGCGGCGTGGCTCGCCATGATGCCGCTCGCCCGGGTCTTGCGAATGCCCTGCCAGAGCAGGTCGATGCCGGCCTCCGCGCGGCCATTGCGGGCATAGGCATAGCCGAGCGCGGCGGCGACACTGCTGAACCAAGCGGAAAAACCCCAGCTGCGGCAGAACAGCATGGCCTGTTCCAGGGCCGGGATCGCCTGGCTGAATTCGCCACCCTGCACCAAGGCGAAGCCGTGCGTGTAATGCGCCACGGTCAGGCACAGCGGCTGCTCAGTCTCGGCGGCCACGGCGCGCAGCTCGGCCGCCCGCTCCGCCAGGCCGGCGGCATCGCCGAGCCGGGCGAGCGACCAGGCCTGCCAGGCGCGGAAGAACACGCTGCCCGGCCCGGGCAGGCCGAAGCGCCGGCGCACATCCTCTGCGGCGGTCGCCTCGATCAGCATGCGCATCGCCGCCGCGGTCTGCCGGAACTCGCCCAGCGCGTACTGGGCCTGGCCGATGGTGCAGCGGGTGAGCACCGTCAGCTCGGCGTCCTCCGCTTCCTCGGCGAGGGCGAGGCCGCGCCGGCCGGCCTCCAGCGCCTGGTCGGGACCGCCGAGCAGCGCCAGGTCGCGGGCCATATAGACGGAGATCCAGGCCAGGCGCGAGCGGTCCCCCAGCGCTTGCGCCAGGGCTTCGGCCGCGCGGAGGTGGTCGAGGTCGCGCTGCACCTCGCCCAGCGGAAACAGCGCGCGTCGGAGCTCGAAGCGGGTGTCGATCGCTTCCGCCAGGGTTGCTTCCGAGCGCGGCAGGCGGGCATAGGCGTCGACGGCCTGCTCGAAATGCGCCGCGGCTTCCTGGAAGGCCGAGCGTGCGGCGGCGCGGCGGCCGGCCTCGCGGGCATGCACCGCCAGCCGGTCCCACATCTCGCCCCGGGCGGCGTGCTGCGCCAGCGTCTCCGCCTGCTCGGCGATGCGCGGGGCGTAGCGCCGCTCGATGGCCTGCACGATGCCGGCGTGCAGGCGCCGGCGGCGGCCATGCGGCAGGCTGTCATAGGCGACCTCCTGCGTCAGGGCGTGCATGAACGAATACTGCAGCTCGGGATAGAGGCTGCTCTCATAGACCAGCCCCGCCTCTTTCAGTCGGGTCAGCCGCTCCTGCAGCGTCTCCGGCGGCTCGTCCTGCAGCGCACTCAGCAGGGCGGGGGAGAAGTGGATGCCGATCGCCGCCGCCGCCTGCAACAGGCGCTTCTCCGGCGGCGGCAGCCGGTCGATGCGCGCGCCCAGCACCGCGCGCACGGAAGCGGGCACGTGCAGTTCCGTCGCATCGCCGGCCAGGTGCCCGGCCAAATGCATCGACCCCGGCTCGCCGACCAGCACGCGGGCCTCGATCAGCGTCCGCACGCTCTCCTCGAGGAAGAACGGGTTGCCGCCGGTCCGTTGCACCAGCTCCCTATGCAGCTCCGGGTGCTCGACGGGCTCGCCGAGCATCGTCCGGACCAGCCGGTAGGCACTGCCCGGCGCCAGCGGCGTGATCTCCAGGCGCGTGAAGTTTTCGTGCCGCGACCAGCCCGCCCAGCTTGCGTCGTATTCCGGGCGATAGTTCACCAGCAGCAGGATGCGCGCCGTCGCCAGGCTGGCGACCAGCGCGTCGAGCAGCGACTGGGTTTCGCGATCGACCCAGTGGAGGTCTTCGACGACGATGATCAGCGGGCCGTTCCGGCTCTCCTTTGAGACCAGGCGGACGAAGGCGGCGTTGATGGCGCCGCGACGGCGCAGCGGGTCGAGGTCGCTCCAACTGCGATCCTTCGGATCGATCCCGAGCAGCGACAGGATTGCCGGGCGCGCGTTGGCCAGTTCGCCGTCCAGCGCCGCGAGCCGCTCGCTCGCCTTGCGGGCAATGGTGGCGGTATCGTCGCGATCGCCGATCTCGAACAGGATTTTCAGCAGCCCGACGATCGGCAGATAGGGGCTGTCGCGGCCGAACGACACGCAGCCGGTCTCCAGGATTTGCCAGGACGCCGCGCGCGGCGAGCGGGTGAGCTCCCAGACCAGGCGCGACTTGCCGATGCCGGCGTCGCCGACCAGTGCCACCGCCTCGCCCGAGCCCTCCTCGACGCGCAGCAGCACGTCCTGCAGCGCAGCGGTCTCGCGCTCGCGTCCGACAAACGGCGTCAGGCCGCGCGCCGCCGCGGTGTGGAAGCGCATGCGTGTGCCGCGCGCGCCGCTGAGCTCGCAGACCGCGACCGGCTCGCGCAGGCCGCGGATCACCATGCTGCCGACCGAGCGCGCCTCGACGAAGCCCTCGGCCATGCTCAGGGTCTCGGCGGTGCAGAGCGTGACCCCCGCCTCGGCCATGTGTTGCAGACGCGAGGCGATGTGGATCACCGCGCCCACGGCGTTGTAGCCGCTGCTGAGCTCGGCGCCCACCGAGCCGACCAGCACCTCGCCGGAGGCCAGGCCGACATGCAGTTGCACCGGCACGGGTTCGTCGGTGCCCGCCTCGCCCCCGCCTGCACCAAGGGTGCGCGGGATCGTCTCATGCATGGTCAGCGCGGCGTAGCAGGCGCGCAGCGCGTGATCCTCGTGGGTGATCGGCGCGCCGAACAGCGCCATGATGCCGTCACCGAGGATCTGGTTGACGGTCCCGCCATAGCCGCGCACGGCGTCCATCATCGCCTGGATCACCGGGTCGAGCAGAGCGCGCGCCTCCTCGGGATCGCGCCCGGCGATCAGTTCGGTCGACCCCGCGATGTCGCCGATCAGCACCGTCACCTGCTTGCGCTCGGTGTCGAGCGTCGGCGCCGCCGCGCTCTCCCGCCGCAAGGAGCCGATGAGCCCGCGCTGGTCCGGAGAGGCGGCGACGGGCAGCAGCCGGGCGCCGCAGCTGTCGCAGAACAGCGCGTCCATTGCGGCGGCAGTCATCGACGCCAGGGCCCGGCCGCAGCGGTGACAGAAGCGCGCTTCCGGCCGGTGCGGCGCGTGGCAATGCGGACACCACATCGGCTCCCCCCCGTCAGGACCCGCGGTCGCTTCCGCTTTTCCGCCGGCCGACTACACTACGATCCATGCCGGGTGTCGAGGCTCGGCGACCGGGGAGGAGAACGCCATGCCGGATACCGCCGCCGACCTCAAGCCGCCGGCCGCCACCCGCCTGCCGCTGTCGGGGATCACCGTGCTCGACCTGACCCTGGCCCGCGCCGGTCCGACCTGCGTGCGCCACCTCGCGGATTGGGGGGCCGAGGTGATCCGCATCGAGCCGCCGGACACCGGGGGCGAGGAGATCTCGGGCAAGCGGCACGGCTTCGATTTCCAGAACCTGCACCGCAACAAGCGGGCGATCCGGCTGAACCTGAAGGACCCCGACGGCCACGCCGCCTTCATGAAGCTGGCCGCCCGCGCCGACGTCATCGTCGAGAACATGCGCGCCGCGGTAAAGCACCGGCTTAAGATCGCCTGGGAGGACGTGCACGCGATCAATCCGCGGCTGGTCTATGGCAGCATCAGCGGCTTCGGCCAGGACGGGCCGTACGGCAAGCGGGCCGGCGTCGACCAGATAGCGCAGGGAATGGGCGGGCTGATGTCGATCACCGGACTGCCGGGGCAGGGACCGGTGCGGGTCGGCATCCCGATCGCCGACCTCACCGCCGGCAACCTGCTGGCGCTCGGCATCATGGTGGCGCTGTTCGATCGCGAGCACAGCGGCGAGGGGCGCTGGGTGACCACCAGCCTGCTCGAGGCGCAGATTTTCATGCTGGATTTCCAGGCCTCGCGCTGGCTGATGGAGGGCGAGGTAGCGCAGCAGGCCGGCAACGACCACCCCACCGGCATTCCGACCGGGGTTTTTCCGACCAGTGACGGATACATCAACATCGCCGCCAGCTCTGGCCGGCTATGGGACCGGTTCTGCGACACCGTCGACAAGCCGGACTGGAAGGCGAAGCCGGAATGGCAGAACCAGGCCGGCCGCAGCGCCGATCGCAAAGCCATCAACGCGGCGATCGGCGAGATCACCAGTACCAGGCCGGCGACGCACTGGATCGAGCTGTTCGAGGAGGCCGGCATTCCCTGCGGGCCGATCTACACCATCGACCAGGTGTTCGCTGACCCGCAGGTGAAGCACCTGCGCATGGCGCGGCCGGTGGAGCATCCGAAGCTCGGCCGCACCGAGCTGGTGGCCTCGGCGATCAATATTTCCGGGATCTCGAAGGATATCCGCACGCCGACGCCGGAGGCCGGCGCCAACACCGACGAGGTGCTGCGATGGGCGGGCTATGAGGACGCGGCGATCGCGCGGATGCGTGAGAGGGGGGTAGTGTAGGAAGGCGAGGGGCTCTGCCCCTCGACCCCGCTGGGGTCCGTCGACCCCAGACCCCATTCACTTGAGTAAGGGGTTCGAAGGGCATTGCCCTTCGTGGGGGTCGAGGGGGCGAAGCCCCCCGCCTTTCTGATGCCGAGATGCGACAGGCACTGCACCGCATCACCATCGCCACACGCGGCCGCGGCCTGGTCGCGGTGGGCGAGCCGATCTGCGCGTGGACGGAGGCGCAGGGGATCGCGACCGGGCTGCTGACCATCTGGTGCCGGCACACCTCGGCTTCCCTGCTGGTGCAGGAGAACGCCGACCCGGACGTGCGCGCCGACCTCGAGGCGTTCTTCGAGCGCCTCGTGCCGGAGGGGGATTTCTACCGGCACGACTCGGAGGGCGCGGACGACATGCCGGCGCACATCCGTGCGGCGCTGACGCAGACGCAGCTCAGCATTCCCGTCGAGGGCGGCCGTCCGCTGCTCGGCATCTGGCAGGGCATCTATCTGTTCGAGCATCGACGGGCACCGCACCGGCGCGAGCTTGCCCTGCACCTGCTGGGCGACTGAACCGGAGGAAACGATGGACCTGCGCTTCACGCCCGAGGAAAACAGCTTCCGCGACACGCTGCGACAGTTCTTCACCGCGGAAATTC
>Ga0213875_10001494_pt1 | contig 15041 bp, 10 predicted proteins | sample BarmaccomBMRX_R8_FD_160105 | JGI IMG/M metagenome (GOLD analysis project Ga0213875, IMG submission 160105) | Root-associated microbial communities from Barbacenia macrantha in rupestrian grasslands, the National Park of Serra do Cipo, Brazil - RX_R8 | ecosystem: Host-associated > Plants > Roots... | reverse complement strand
TGTCGCGTCTGCCTAAATCACTCCGACCGCAGACATTCGACCGGATCAACGCGAAGCGCCCGGCGTAGTGGTCCGAGCACAGCTAGCACTCCTGTAAGCGCAAGACAGACGATCACGACTGCGAAGCTCGCCGGATCAGAAGGGCTCAGTCCCGGGACAAAGAACATCGAGAGCGGGCGCGTCGCGAAAAATGCGACGATGCATCCGATGCCGATGCCCATGAGAAGCAATCTCCCAAACTCGGTAAACACGATCTTCGCGACTCGCTTATCGGATGCGCCCACAGCTATTCGAATGCCGATCTCACGCCTGCGACGCGCTACTGAATATGCCAGAACGCCGTACAGACCGATGGCTGCTAACAACAAGCCGAGAGCGCCTATACTGCCCATCAGCGCCGCACCTACTTTCGAAGGCAAGAACGCGAAGCCCACAGCGGAGAACATGGTTTCGATCTCCAGCCCGGCCGCCGGTTCGACAGTGGTTAATACTCTTCGCACGCGCGCGAGCTGCGCGGCGGGAGGTACGGCCGACCGAATTACGAACTGGAGGTGAGCATTGAACCGGTCTACTTGCGCCATGGCTTCGTAGAGTTGCCCCCTCGGCTCCTCACCTATCGTCATGTTCTTGGTCGCGCGAACGACGCCGACGATGCGATAAAGCATCTTCTCTTCTGACCAGGTGAAAACAGTCCCAAGCGGCTCGCGCTTGCCCAAATACTGTTTAACGAACTCCTCATTGACAACGACAACTTTGGCTTGGCCGTTGTCGTGAAGCGTGAAGTCTCGTCCTTTCACGATCGCGATATCCATTGCACGGAAGTAGTCCGGCGTGACAGCGTTCCAGTTGAACTTAGCCGCGCGCCGTTCGCCCGTGTCCGAAAACGCGAGGTAGGCGGCGAAGGTGGTGGCGTCTGTGAACGGGATGATTCGCGCGGCTGCTTCGACCTCCACGCCGGGAACTGATCGAAGCGCCTCGAGTCCGCGGCGCACATAGAGGTTAACGTCGCCGGCCGTTCGATACTTATTCGGAGGAAGGTAAACGTCGGCACGGATCGTACGCCGGATGTCGAAACCAGGCCCTAACGACTGAGCGCGTGCCAGATTTTGTAGGAACAGAACCGCTGCAGTCAATACAACAAACGAGACCGCTATCTGGGCAACAATCAGGCCGCGCCTGAAACGAAACCTTCGTTCGCGCTGCATTCGAGCGGACAGAGGCTCCTTCAGAGATTGCAACGCGGGCGCGAATCCACTCGTCAACGCGGCTACAATCGCGAGCACCGCCGCGTACGAAGCCACTCGCCAGTCGGGCTCGATGTGCAGCCGTATAGGTACCGGAATGGGCAAAGGAATAGAAGCCGCAGCTTTTGCTACGCATAGTGCAAACACAAACCCTAACGCCGCGCCCGCTAGCGACAACAGCAGACTTTCTGAGAGAAGTTGTTGAAGCAGTCTTAGGCGGCTTGCGCCGAGTGCCATGCGCGTCGCAATCTCCCGCTGTCTCGCTTCACCACGCGCCATAAGCAGCCCGGCCACATTGACGCAGGCAACAATGAGCACAAGTCCCACAGCCGCGAGAAGCATCAGGAAAAAGACAGCAAGCGTAAGAGCTTCCTTCCCCTCCTGAAGCCGCGCCAACCCGCCGATCTCAGTGACGTTCAGCTTCCAATCCGCAGGGTTCTCAGACATGAACTTACGATCGAGCTGTCGCTGCAAAGCAGGAAGGGCAGCATTCAGTTGACCGAGAGTCATGCCCGGTTTCAAGCGAGCGTAGATGGCGAGAATGGTTGTGGGGTCGTATCGCGGTATCAACACATCGGGTGCGAATCCGTAACCCACTAAACTGCGGTAATCATTCGGGAGGACGCCGAGAACCGTATAGGCGCGACCATCCAGGCGAATGGTTTTCCCGAGAATCGCGGGATCTGCTCGCAGGCGAGTTCGCCAAAAGTGCGGATGAAGCACGACTACTTGATCCGAGTCAGTTTCGGTCCAGCCCCGCCCTTTCGCGACCGGCACTCCGAGAGCAGCAAAAAAATTCTTGGTGGTTTGAACTGCAAAAATTCGATGCGTTTCAACACCGTCGTCGTAGTTGAGGTAACTTTCCTCCTTTTCGCCCGCCACATCTTGAAAAACGCCACTGCGTTGAATCTGCTCGAATACGTAGGGCGCAGCGTGACTGTTGCCGCCCTGGCGCACATAGACGACGGAAGCAGGATCGCGTACGGAAGGTTCGCTAAGGAGAAACTCGATGGCCAGCGAGAAGATGGCAGTGTTGACACCGATGCCGAGCCCGAGCGATAACAGTGCCGCGAAGACCAGGACGGGGCTTTTGCGCAGCGTGCGACCCGCAAAAAGCAAATCGCGCCAAAGATTCTCTGTCGCGTTAAATCGCCAGAGGTCGAACGCCTGTTCCTTGATGCGCTGAGCATTTCCGAGCGGAATGACGTTGCCGGCGGCGGCCGCCATCTCGCGATGAAACGCGAGTTCGGCTTCCAGATTGGCGTCGAGCCTTCGGCGACGAAACAGTTTCAGAACGAGCTTCGTTCGAAGGAAGGCGGGAATCATCGCGGCTACCTCGCTAGAACGCGATCCACCGCTGTCGAAAGGCGGTCCCACGTCTCCTGCTGGGCGGCAATTGCTTTCCGCCCTTTCTTGGTGATCTGGTAGTACTTGGCTTTGCGGTTATTCTCCGAAAAGCCCCAAGTTGCCGAAATGGCGCCGTCCAGTTCCAGGCGGTAAAGGGCGGGGTAGAGCGATCCCTCTTCGACTTTGAGAATCTCGTCCGAAAGCAGGTGTATAGTCTGAGCAATCGCGTATCCGTGGAGGGGACCCCGGCTGAGTGAATGAAGAATCAATAAATCGAGCGTGCCCTGGAGCAGCGTAGGAGCAGAAGATTTAGCCATCGAGCTTCGTATAACGGTTAACGGAAGCGAGATGGCCGAAGTTCCCTAGATCATCAGGGGGAAGCAAAAAATCATGGGCGAGTTCGTGAGGGTAGGGCGTTCAAAACGTTAGCTTCAACTGCACCCACGCCCGGCGGGGCGCGCCAGGAGCGAAGAAGGTAGAGTTCAGCAGAGGAGCATTCCCGGCTTGAGGACCGCTCGTATATGCGGGGAACGGCGCGAACATCGGAAGGCCGTTCCTGCCGATCAGGGTATCAGCAAGTTGCCCAGCAGTGTAGTAATGCCGATTCACGATGTTATCGATTTGTACACCCAATTGCAAATGCCGGGTGAAATCGTAATGAGCGTTGAAATTGATGATGCCATAGCCGGGCGTCACGCCGGGTCCCAAATAGTAAACGCCGTCGGGTTGGTAAGCGTTGTTTTCGTTGCCTCGGACATACGAACTGGAGTTAGCAACCAGACCGAAATCCAAGAAGAACTTTGACGTTGCCTGCACGTGGACGAACGCCTTGCCGGTGTGTTTCGGAATGAGGGGTATGCGATTCCCAGGATGCACCGTAATGACACCGCCAACTCCCGGATAGCCGGCAAGCGCGATATCGCTCGAATTGTTTGCCGAACCATCAAGCGTATCGACACTTTGATAGGTCGCGGAGAGAAAAGAATAGTCAAGGCCGTATCCTACTCGCCACCAGCGACCATCTACGTTGGCCTGCCCGCCCTCGCGCAACGTTTTTCCGAAGTTCTGGAAATATCCCGTCCCTGTTATTTGCGAGGCGACAAACAGGATGTCGTTAGTATTCTCGGCCCGAAATAGTCCGGCACTCCAGTTCGTATGAACCTGTTCCGATTGGCCGCGTATGCCCGCTTCCCAGGTCCGCGTGACGACTTGAGACAGCGGCGGATCGCTTGACAGCGCGTTCGGTAGGTTGCAGGGGTTGTTGGGATCGGCGCAGCCAAGCTCGATCGAAGTAGGTGCTCGGTTTGCTTGCGAATAATTCGTGTAGAAATTGGCCCACCTGACCGGATTGTAAGTAAGACCGACCGATGGATTGAAGCGGCTGTAAGTGTAGTCAGCGGTAAGCGATCCCGGTCCGGGTGTCGGATTCAGACGGTCGTAGTTGTTGATTGTCGTGGTGTTGAAGCGGACGGCTAGAGTTACGTTCCAACGCTGCAGCGGCGAAAATGTATCCGTCATATACACGCTCCCGTTTGGCGTCACGCCGTGAAGATTGACCTCGGAATTCACGGGATTACCATCGCTATCAACCGTAGAGCCGTTCTGCCACGCAGGCACGCCCACGAAGATGTAAGAGGAGTTGAGATAACCGAATTGTGCGGTTTGCGTGAAGCCGATTGTGCCACGGTCGAACAAGGCGCCCGCGGTCAGCGAATTTCTATGATCTCCCAGATAGGCCGTCCAGCTAACCTGTCCTGAGAACCCGAAATCGTTCTGAATCTCTTTAGAGTAGATGTTGACGCCGTCGCAGGTTGAGTCGGGATTGGCAACCATCAACGCTTCCGCAATGCAGGAAAGTGACGGAGATAGGTTAGGGTCCACTCCATTTGCGGGAACCGAGTACCCCGCCGACATTAAGGCCGAAATCTCTGGTCCGGTCAGGTGGTTGATGGGATTCGAAAACGCATCATCGTTCGCATTTCCGTTAACCGATTCGGTGCGAATCCAGCGATACCAAATGTTGCCCGAGAACGTGACGCTGTTCGTTAAATTGTGGTGCGCGATGAAATTAAATGATGGCGAGCGGTCTCCGGTTGTATCGGGCACGGTATATACGCTCGAGTAATTTGTTTGCAACAGCCGGTAATCCTGAAGCCCGTTCCCAGTAAGCGTGTTATAGGCAAAGGACATTGTAAGAGCCAGGTCTGTCCCATCGGTGTGCCAACCGAGCTTTCCGAATCCTTGCCGCACATCCGACGGCGAAAACGCGCGCCAACCGGCTTCGCTGAATGCGTTTCCGGCAAAGAACCAGTTGAACCCATTTTGTTTAGCGCCGCCCCATTCCGCTTCCACTTGCTTACGGCCGCTGCTGCCATACAGAATTTGGCCAGCCCAACCAGGATTTGTGAGTCCACTTTTGGTAGCCACCGATATCGAGCCGCCCAGCGTGTTAAGACCGAACACGGGATCGGAGCCGGAAATCAGCGCGAGATCCGAGATAGAGTTAGTTGCGATCAAATCCCAACTGACCACATCACCAAATGGCTGGTTCTGGCGGACCCCATCGACGTAGACGGATAAACCCTCCGGAGTTCCTAGGAGAGGCGATGCAGTGTAGCCGCGATAGTTGACGTCGGGCTGAAAAGGATTGCCCTGCATTTCGTTGAGAAACACGCCATTCAGGCGCCGGTTCATCAAATCGCCTAAATCGAGAGCTGCGCTATTAGTGACGTCAGCCTGATCTGCCGTTTGAACCGGAATTGGAATCTCATCCCGAGGCAAATCCATGCCTGGGAGCGGCGTCGTCCCCAGGACGTCGATTCGCGTCGTTTGAGAGCCGATTTGCATGGTGATCGCGCGAGCGACCGGCGAGGATGATCGGATTTCGATCCATACCGATTGTGTCGCGAACCCCGGCTTTGAAAGGATCAGCCGATATTGGCCAAATGGCAAGTTTTCGAGAACTGCAGCCCCCTGCGAATTAGTATGGAAGCTACGAGCGGTCCCGCGCGATCGATTCTCCAACCGCCCCGAAGCTTCCATTGGCGCACCTGAGGCATCCTGAACCTGCAAGCGAATCTCGCCGTGCGGGTTTTGCCCAAGCAGGGCAACGGCAAAAGGAATGGCTACGATCGACAGAAGGCAGCGAGTCATCCACCGCGAAAAATCAAACCCGCATAGCTGCACATATAAGGGTACCCACCGCACTTCTGTTCAATCTCTTTTACCGCAGTTAGCGCCTAACGCGCGTTGGATGCCGTATTCCGCGAATACCCGCGCTGAAGCGCCGCCGAGCATCTGCCGCTTTGGATTTTGCCGCTCATCCACCAGAACGCGGGCGAGCTGAAAGCGCACCGAACCGGCGACCGGTCGCTGCCGAAGGCTTTATTCCGGCCCGGCTGCCCCCAGAGCCGGAGTTGGGTTTGTCAGCAGCACGTGCCTTTGCTCATCGCGACGTTTGCAGGGCAAACGCTACCCGCTACTGTTCAGGCCGATGGTTGAAATTGCCGCTTTGTGAATTTCCCCGTTCTTCGCTGCCCCCTAATCTGGTGCTTCGGCGTGCAGTTCTCATCGTCCGTTTCGATCGGGCGTCTGCCATGACGAGCGAACGTACGGGGTTATACTGGTTGCCTCTCAGAGGACTGCCCCCTTGTTATGCTGCGCTACTCGGTCGTTAGCCGATGCAAACGGTTGTTGTCCTTGTGCAACCGGAAAACCTCTGCCGGCAAACTGTGGACTTCATTCCCGGACGAACGAGCTGGTCCACTGAGCAACCCGAACCCGGGGCGCAGCTCGGAAATTGCCAGCTTTTTCGCGAACCGCGCCACGTTGAACAGGCTGGCAATTCTTCTATTGCTACTGAGCTTGTGTATTTTTCCCGCCGCATATTGTTTGCCGTTCTTACAAGATGAACATCCCAATGCGAACATCGCGAAGTTTGACGCAGTTCTTACATCGGGGGCCCCGACGATTGCAACGCAGCACGCAGGCGAGACTCACGCATATGCCATAGACGCAATATCCGGCGAATACATTCGAATATTGGTTACGCCACAAGAATCTCCTATAGTTGTAAACCTGCTGACACCTAGTGGACAGCAACTCATTGAGATACAAACGCCGTACGGCGTTGACGATTTCGCACCGGTGCTTCTACTTGCAGTTGAGGGCGGCCGATACACGCTCACCGTCCGAGCCAGCGACCGCGAGCACACGACGAGCACGTATCAAGTCGTTATTGACGAGCGGCGCCGGGCAAACGCCGAAGACTCGATGCGTGTCAAAGCGCAAGCGTTGTTCGTCCAAGCGGAGAAAGAACGAAGGGAAAACAACGAAAAACTCTCGCGTGCTGCAGTCGCGGATTACACAAGCGTCCTTTCCATGTTCAAAGTCCTGGAAGATCGGCGAGGCGAAGCGATGACGCTAAATAACATAGGCAGCGTGTATAGGGATTTAGGGGAGAGCCGCGAAACGGTTGAATACTGCGCCTCCGCCCTGTCGATCTGGGTAGAACTGCACGATAGCTTAGGAGAAGCAGATACACGTAGTAATCTTGCTGATGGCTACGCCGCCATCGGCGAGGTGGATAAAGCTCTTGATCAATATAGCCAAGCACTCTCCCTATGCAGACGAATCGGCAAACGGCAGGGTGAGGCTATTATCCTTAACAACTTGGGTATATTGTTCTACCACTCGGGTGATTATGCAAAAGCACTCTCCTACTTCGACCAAGCACTTCCTGTTGTCGATTCGCTGCGTGACCGACGCACAAAGGCTTACCTGCTGAATAACATCGGGTGGTTACACAGCCGGTTAGGAGAAAATCGTAAGGCTTTGGAATATATGAATCAGGCTTGGCCGGAAATGGTTGCGATGAATGACCGGCGTGGGCAATCTGACGTTTCAAATAATATAGCCCTCATTTATTCCCACCTCGGTGAGTACGACAAAGCCATCAATTCCTTTCTCGGCCAAGCCCTTCCGTTGAAGCGAAGTGTCGGAGATCGAATCGGAGAAGGTACAGTTTTGTGCAACATCGGTTGGCTTTATACAGCGCTTGGTGACCACGGGAAAGGACTGGAATACGCGAATGAATGTTTGGCGGTTCGCCGCGCATCGCAGGATAAACGGGGTGAAGCCTCTGCTTTAAATGATATAGCGAAGCTCAAACACCGGCTAGGAAACGACGAAAGCGCCCTCCAGCAGCTGACAACTGCGCTGCCTCTTGCTAAAGCCGCTAAGGATCGACGAATGGAGGGGACAGTTCTCAATAGTTTCGGCCGAATTTATCTGGATGGGGGTGCTACTAACAAAGCTCTGGAATATTTCGAACAAGCTCTGTCGATCCGGCGTTCTGTCAAAGACCGGAGCGAAGAAGGTACTACGCTGAATGACATCGGGCAGGTATACGCGCTCCTTCATGACTCGCAAGCGAGCTTAGGATACTTAAATCAAGCTCTTGCGATTCGACAGTCTACCGGCGACAAGAAAGAAGAAAGCGTAACACTCTACTGGATAGCTCGTGTCGAACGGGATCTGGCGCAATGGTCGGAAGCTCTGCGCCACATCCAATCAGCTTACGAACTCAGTCGCTCACTGCGAGCTAACGTCGCAAGTTCTGAATTACGGACTTCCTATTCGGCAACAACTCATGATCAGAAGGAGCTGTATATCGATGTTCTCATGAACATGCACCAGCACCTACAACACGACAGTTCTGACAGCTTGGCCTTTGAGGTTGCCGAAGGGTCCCGCGCGCGCAGTTTGGTGGAGCTTTTGTCGTCCGCGAGGGCTGACGTCACGCAAGGTGTGGATATTCAACTTCTTAGGCACAAGAGAGAACTAGAGGAACTAATCGATAGCAAAACTGAGCGGCAGTTGAGTGTTGCCTATGGAGACAATGGCCGTGGAAAATCAATTAACAGTGAACGAGAGATTGAGAAGCTGTTGGATGAATATCAGCAGGTGCAGGAAAGAATTCGTGCGATCAGTCCGCAATATGCTGACTTGATGCAACCTCAGCCACTCACTACTGGGGAAATTCAACGGTCTGTGATCGACAAAGATGCCGAGCTAATCGAGTACGCAGTCGGCGAAGATGCTTCCTATGCCTGGGTGGTAACGCCGACTGAAATCGTCGATTTCAAACTTCCAGGCCGCTTGCAATTGGAGGAGTTGGTGCGACGCGCGCGCACTGAGTTGGCAGCAAGGCCGGAATCCGCGAACATTGCGACCGCGGAACAGACGACTGCTGAATTGAGACAACGCGACGACAAATCGCTGGCACGTATTAGTAGTGCGCTCCTCGGACCTATGGCCTCTTTTCTTAATGCTAGGCGGTTGCTGATCGTGCCTGACGGAGCATTGGACTATGTGCCGTTCGCTGCATTGTCCGAGCCGGGGACCACGGTTCCATTGATTGTGAATCACGAAGTCGTCACCCTGCCGTCCGCTTCTGTTCTCGCGACCATACGTCGTGAGTTTGCGCACCGGCCGCTCCCGCAAAAGGTCGTTGCTGTGCTCGCTGATCCAGTCTTCGATAGTAATGACCCTCGTCTGAAGTCGAAGACAAGAATTCGTCAAACCAGCATCGACGAAAATCTCGAACGCGCGGTCGGGGATGTAAATCACATCGGCGAATCCCGATTACCTCGTTTACCGTTCACACGGCAAGAAGCGGAAGCAATCATGTCGACAGTGAATTCCGGCGACAAATTGAAGGCTGTTGATTTTGATGCCAGTCTAAAAACAATACAAGCCGGCACGCTTCGGGAATATAGAATCATTCACTTGGCCACGCACGGTCTGATAAACAGCGTGCACCCTGAGCTAAGCGGGCTTGTGCTGTCGCTCTTTGACAGCCAAGGTAATTCCCAGAATGGTTTTCTAAAGCTGCAAAATGTATATAATCTGAATCTTCCTTCAGAATTGGTCGTATTGAGTGCCTGCGAAACGGCACTGGGTAGTGAAATTAAGGAGGAAGGGATAGTCGGTCTGACGCGCGGGTTCATGTATGCCGGTGCGAAGCGAGTCATGGCTAGCCTCTGGCAGGTAGATGACTTCGCGACCGCTGAGCTAATGCGCAGATTCTATCGAGGCATGCTGGTTGATCACATGCCGCCTGCGGCGGCCTTGCGCAGTGCGCAGATTGCAATCTGGAAAAACCGGCGGTGGAGCTCTCCTTATTACTGGGCGGGTTTTGTTTTGGAAGGCGAGTATGAATGACAGCGCTTCCCGAGGAGGAGAAAGCGGTTCGGCAGCAAGATATGCAGATGCTGCATCGGATTCGCAGCCGGTTAATAGGAAACCGCACTCAACTAGGAAACCAGATTCGTGGTCTGCTGGCGGAATACGGGATTATTGTTCCGCTGCATCTGCATCAACTGCGAGGAAAACTGGTTGAACTTACAAGCGAACCACACCTTCAACTGACCTCTGTTGCGCAGGAACTCTTTCGCTCGTTGTTTATACAACTGTACAGCATCATGAGCGGATTGCTGCGATGGAACAGCGCATCATCACGCCTTCCCGAGAGAAGAAGCTTGTCAAAAGATTGCACAGGTGAAGGAGTAGGGCTTGTGACTGCGACCGCGGTCGCGGCGGCAATTGCCGATGGCAAGGCCTTTCGTAATGGCCCGCAGTTGGCAGCCTACCATGAGCAATTCCTCATCAGAGAGATGAAATTTGCGGGCCATAAAAGCTACCGCTGAGGCGCTCGCGCCATGAGCGCCAACGAGCGCTGCAGACTTGCGCAAACCGCTCCTTACGACATGTTTAGAATCTCTCCTATTTCGTGATACCGCAGCCCCTCTGCGCTCAGGTACAAACACCATCGGTGCTGTTCCGGCAGGGCAGAGATGACCGCATTGAGGCGCTTCCGCCTCCTATTCGCATCGAAGCTGGTCCTCCGGATTCAACCCAGAGTCGTGAACGCAGTTCGTCGCCGCTACATAGGGCGCCTCGCTCGCCAGATCCATTCGAGAACGGATCCGCCTTTTCAGCGCCAGGTTGTGGACAGCGCGAACAGCCAACCGCGGAAGCTTTGAAGGGATTTTCCGCTACGGAAGTGTTGAAACAGTGATAGAAAGGCGTCTCGGATTACATCTTCGGAGTCATGCAGCGCAAGCGGAAAGCTCGATAGATACCGGGGTAGAGGAATGCGGTGTTCATCTCGATTAGCTCTCGTTCGATAGTCGACCGTTCAAGCCGGCTAGATTCCCACTTCGCTGTTTACTACGCGAAGCGCCTCTCCGTAACTATCGACCCTTGGCTCTTAGCTTCTACCGTAATGGTGTCTCGACCGGTTTTCCGTACGCAAGCGGGGGACGGAAAGAGAATGGTGATCTCACCGTTACGTACGATAGACGGTGAGAGGGACGTTGGGCTGCTGTAGCTTTATGCACTCGTTAGTACGTCGTTGTTCATTGTGTTGTTGCTCAGTGGGCTTCAATCCGAACACAAGCAGAAATTCGGCGAGATCAACGCCGAACGCATCAATATCATCGAGCCGAATGGCATCATCAACGTCTACGATAAATCGCAGGCCATTCAGAAAATGAAAGCCGGTCCGGAAAAGGATGCCGCGATGAAACGTCTCGCCGAGGAATGGGGCGCCGAACGAGTATTTGTCGCTTGCCGATGCCAAGGTAAGCCGCGGATAAAGATTTCGGTAAAGGACGATGGCACGTCCAGTCTGGTGTTCTTGGATGAATCCGGCAAACCCATATACACGCTTCCGCCGAAATAAGAACAAACGAAGTTGCTGAGCGCGCCGGATACGTCAACGCCTATCTATTCGAAGCTTTAATCCGCCGCATTCTCCGACGTGGATTGACGCTTCACGTGCGAGCGCATCCGGAAGAAGCTGAGCGCGAACGGTATCTCTTCCGGGTAAGTGGCGCACCACGAAACGATTCGTTCCAGCTTGATCGTGTCGTCTTGAATGGCGCTGATTTCGACCAGTTCCGCCTCGATTACTTGTTCGTCTCTCCTCATTCTATCGCTGCTTCGCCAACGATACCATCTTGACTTGAGTGAGTGTTGGCAAATCTATGAAGGCTTTACTCGCAGTCTTGCTGCTGTGTGCAGCCCACAGCATCGCCGCAAAAACGATCGCCATTTCCGCGGGGCTGTTGATAAATCCCGAGACCGGCGCTGCCGAATCGGGCCAAATTATCTTAATTGATGGCGCGAAAATCAAGGCTATCGGCCCGCACATCGAAGTACCGGCCGGTGCGGAGCGCATTGATCTTTCGCGCGAAACTGTATTGCCGGGATTGTTCGACGCGCACACGCATTTACTCGCAACCATCGATCCGCATTGGGATCTCGGCGATTTCTGGATCATGGCATTGCAGCGCAGGGCGGGATTTCGAGCGATTCAAGGTGCGCGGAATGCGAAAGAGATGCTCGAAAGCGGATTCACGACCGTCCGCGATGTTGGCAATTCGGGTGATCATCTCGATACTGATCTCGAGAAGGCAATCCGCTTCGGTATAACGCCGGGGCCGACGATGATCTTCTCGGGACGCATCATCGCGCCCTACGGCGGCCAGTTCTGGGATACACCGGCGGATCGGCGTTTGCTCGATAATCCCGAATACCTGATCGCCGATTCTCGCGACGAGATGCAGAAAGCTGTGCGCGAGAACATCTACTGGGGCGCGGGCGTAATCAAAATCGTCGTCGACGGACAGAAGTACACATATTCGGCGGAGGACATTGCGTACATTGTTCAAGAAGCTGGTCGTGCCGGCTTGAAGGTCGCGGCCCACGCTCAGACTGAACGTGGAGCGCGTGCGGCGATCGAGGCCGGAGTCGCCTCAATCGAACACGGATGGGTGCTCACGGACGACGATCTGGCGCTTGCGAAGAAGAAAAACGTCACGCTCGTGAGCACGGACTTTACGGTCGAATCGCTGCTTGCGAACGGCATGACCGCAGACGCGGCGAAACGCACGCATGAGCGTTACGTGGCACGGCTCAAACGTGCCTGGGCAGCGGGTGTGAACGTTGTTTTCGGTACCGACGTGATGTCGTCGTTGCCGGGCCGGACGCGAGGAGAGTTGGCGATGGGCTACATCGACAGCTTCCACGAAGCCGGGATCGCGCCGGCCGACATCCTTCGTGCGATGACAACGCGCGCGGCTGCACTTCTCGGAGTTGAAGAGGATCGCGGCACGATTCGGGTGGGAGCGGCCGCCGATATCGTCGCGACTCCTATCAATCCGTTAACCTACATCGATGCCTTGAAACAAATCGACTTTGTCATGAAGGACGGTAAACTCATCCGTGCGGAAGGCCGTTGACGCGTGAGCGAAGAGAGTCGGGTCGTGGTCGTTACGGGAGCGGGTGGGGCCGGATGCGGACGCGCGATCGCGAGGCGGTTTGCGCGCCACGGCGCAGCGGTGGTCGTGTCGGATGTGGACCAGAGCGGCGGCCAAGCAACAGTCCAGCATATCGAGCACGATGGCGGCCGAGCCGCTTTCTTTCAAGCCGACGTGCGAAGCGAGCAGCCCGTCAAGGAGCTAATTTCGTTTGCGGAAACGATGTTCGGCGGAGTGAACGTGCTAGTGAACAACGCGTCCATCTCCGCTTTGTGGCACGGGCGGAAAACGCCCGGAGGAATTCCTGGATACGACGTCGCGAAAGCCGGCATGATTCGAATGACCACGCGGCTTGCGTTCTTGGCGGCAACGGACGGCATCCGCGTGAATTGTTTGGCGCCTGGCTGGATCGGCACCGACGCTGTGCGACAGTACTGGGAGCCACTCACGCCGGAAGAGCGCCGCGCGCGCAACATGCCGTCTCGGCTACTCACAACCGATCAGATTGTCGACGTCGTGGTCCGTCTAGCCGAAGATCGATCGTTAGCCGGGCGCATTCTCGTATGGTGGTCAGAGGATGAACCGCGGTTCATAGAGTGGGGCGACCGAGGCTATCGTGACCTCGCAGAATTTGTTTAGCGCCGCCATTACGGGAAGAATAACCGCGCTTCAGCCTTGACTCAATTTGGTCATGAGGAGTCGTAGCGTCTCGTCGCTCGCGTATAGTTGTCCGCAGGCTTTGAGCCGTCGCGCCCAGATCTGCTGGGCCAGCACCAACACCGATTCCGCTATTTCGTTGCTGATGTGCGCGGGCGGCTTGGCTGCAAGCTTGTCCTCGGCCGCTTCGATCAGTTTCTGCGTCTCCGGATCGCTGTTCGAGCCGTTCCCTGTCGCACACTGCTCAAAGGCCTCACGCGCCAGATCCAATATGTGCAGGCTTCGCCGATACTTTTCGGCCGATGGCAACCAGCGCGGTGTCGGGTCCATTTCGCTCAGCTCGCGCGCTTGACCCGCCAGTTCCTGAACGGTTCGCGAATTTCCTTGATGCAATGCCGCATGCTCGAAAGCGGTACGCGCGGCGCGATAATCTCCGGCTTCGAGTTCCGCTTCACCCAGTCCGGCGTAGGCGCCTCCGTCCTCCGGATTGCGAATGATCAACGAATGGTAGACCTCCGCCGATCGCTTTGCCGACCCAGCGATCAGGAACAAGTGCGCCAGCCGCTGTTCGGTTCCCGTGCTCGATCCCGGCTCCGCTTCGAGCGGCAGCAGCTCCGCGAGCAGTTCCCGTCGATTCCCTTGCTTGACCAGCAACTCAGCCAATTCAAGGCGCGCTGACGTTTGGTGCTGTTCGGCATCATCTGGCCACGCGCCGTAAATCGCGCGATGGTAGTACGAGTCAGCATCGCTGAACCGTCGTTTCCTGACCATCAGCCGCGCCGCAAGCAGATTGGCCTCCCCATTGTTCGAATCCACTTCGAGCACTTCGTTCAGCATCCGCTGAGCCTCATCAATTTTTCCTGCGTCTATCAAACTTTGAATCAGCGCCAGCTCATATGTCGTGTTCGTTCTCGCGAACGCATAAGCCTTCCGCAGCGAGTCGACGGCCTCGCTCAAGCGGCCGGCATTTCGGAACCGTATTCCTTCCGCATAGCTATGTTGCGCCTCGCTTTGAACCGCCCTCGTTTGTGCGCTTTCGAGCAGCGTGTCAAGGGCCCACAAAGACGCAATCACGACGGAGAGAGCGAAGAAGACAAGCGCATTGGACCGTGGCCGCACTCGCGCCGTCTAGGCCCCCGCTCCAGCAACGCCGAACTTCGCGAGAATGTCTCTCAATCTCACGATCCCGTAAAGCTGATGAATGTTGGCGCGGCTCACTACGGGAAGCACATCCACCCCGCTCGCGCCCATGCGCTCTAACGCATAGCTCAATGGATGATCTCTGTGTACGTACGGGTACGCTCCACTCAGCTGCAACAGCTCGCCCACCGCGGCGGGAGGCGGATCTGCCGCCTCGATCTGATGCGCGCTCACTACGCCGCGCACGTATTTGCGTTCCCCGATAGGCCAAGAATGTGACTGCTCTTCATCGAACCGCGTCTTTGCGGCATTCACGTCAGCTTCCAGC
>Ga0213875_10001493_pt1 | contig 15043 bp, 15 predicted proteins | sample BarmaccomBMRX_R8_FD_160105 | JGI IMG/M metagenome (GOLD analysis project Ga0213875, IMG submission 160105) | Root-associated microbial communities from Barbacenia macrantha in rupestrian grasslands, the National Park of Serra do Cipo, Brazil - RX_R8 | ecosystem: Host-associated > Plants > Roots... | reverse complement strand
GGACTGTAGGCGCCCATGCCGCCGGTGTTGGGGCCGGCGTCGCCGTCACCGGCACGCTTGAAGTCCTGGGCGGGCAGCATGGGAAGCACAGTGGTCCCGTCGACGACGCAGAACAGCGAGACCTCGGGTCCGTCGAGGAACGACTCGAGCAGCACAGGGTGACCGCTATCGAGCAGCCGCATGGCGTGTGCGCGTGCCGTGTCGTAGTCCGACGTGACCACGACACCTTTGCCCGCGGCAAGGCCGTCGTCCTTGACGACCCAGGTCGGACCGAAACGTGCCAGTGCGGCATCCAGCCTCGCCGGGGTGTCGACCATCTCGCTTCGCGCGGTCGCGACGCCGGCGGCCGACATGACGTCCTTGGCGAAGGCCTTGGAGCCCTCGATCCTGGCGGCCTGCTTGGACGGCCCGAAACACGGGATACCCGCCTGACGAACCGAATCACCCGCGCCGGCGACCAGCGGAGCCTCCGGGCCGATCACGACCAGGTCGGCCTGCCAGTCCTTGGCGAGGGCCGCAATCGACTCAGGGCCGTCGAGGTCGACCCGCCGGGATTCCGCGAGGGCTTCCGTGCCGGCATTGCCGGGAGCACAGGCCAGCGCGGAAACCGCGGGATCCCTTGCCAGGGCGAGCAACAGGGCATGTTCCCGGGCTCCCGATCCGATCACGAGGACGCGCACGGCTCAGCAGCGTAGCCCCATGAGGTTGACCCGATCAGACCAACCGCTGGTCGAGATAACACCAGCGCCAACTTTCCCCGGGTTCGAACGATCGCATCACCGGGTGCTGGGTCGCCTCGAAGTGGGCGGTCGCGTGCCGGTGGACGCTGGAGTCACAACAACCGACGTGCCCGCACGTCAGACACAGACGCAGGTGCACCCATGTCGTCTCGCCGAGTTCGATGCACTCCTGACAGCTCTCGGTCGTAGCCGGGGTCACCTGGCTGTTCTCGCTGTCCGCGACATGTGAACAGGCCCTACCGACCATTGGTGAATACCCTTTCCGGATGCACGGTGCGGAACTTCTTCTGCTGCTCGTCGGCTCACTGCTGGTGACCGCTGTCGCGCGTCGGTTTGACTGGCCGGCACCCCTGCTGCTGGTGGCCGCCGGACTCGTACTGTCGTTCGTGCCGGGCATTCCCGATTTCCGGCTCGAACCAGACCTGGTGTTGGTGCTTGTGCTCCCACCACTGTTGTACTCGGCCGCCCTTGACAGCTCCTACGTCAACATCAGAAAAAACCTGAGGCCGATCGGACTGCTCGCGGTCGGCCTGGTCCTCGCTACTACCGTCGCCGTCGGTCTGGTGGCCCACCTCGCGGTGCCCGGCCTGCCGCTGCCGGCGGCACTGGTGCTCGGCGCGATCGTCGCGCCACCGGATGCGGTCGCCGCGGTGTCGATCGGTCGCAGGTTGGGACTTCCCCGTCGAATCATGACGATCCTCACGGGAGAAAGCCTGGTCAATGACGCCACGGCACTAACAGCTTACAAGGTGGCCCTGGCAGCGGCGACCGGAGCCGCACTGTCCTGGGCTCAGGGAATCGGCGTCTTTCTGCTCGCCTCGGTCGGCGGTGTGCTCATCGGATATCTCCTCGGTGTCGTCGCGCACATGATCCGGCTGCGGTTGGCCGACGCGACGCTGGAAAGTGCCTTCGGCATGGTGGTGCCGTTCGCCGCCTACCTGCTCGCGAACTCGGTACAGACCTCTGGCGTGCTCGCGGTCGTGGCCGCCGGCTTGTACCTTGGACACAACGCTCCCCGAGCCGGCTATGCCACGCGCTTGCAGGAGACAGCGGTGTGGCGTGCGGTCGACACGTTGCTGGAGTCTGGTGTCTTCGCGCTGATCGGACTGCAGATGCGCATCGTCGTCGCGGACAGCCACGTGACATGGAACCTCTTGGCAGCCGCACTGATCGTGCTGGCGACGGCGATCGTCGTCAGGCTCGCGTGGGTGTTTCCGGCCGCCTATGTGCCACGTGGACTGTCACGACGGATCAGGGAACGCGAGGAACGCCCGGGGTGGCGAGGAACGGCCGTCGTCTCCTGGGCCGGCATGCGGGGCGTTGTGTCACTCGCCGCGGCCTTCGCCATACCACTGGACATGCCTCACCGCGATGTCATAGTGCTGTTCACGTTCGTGGCCACCGTGGGAACACTGCTGCTGCAGGGGCTGACACTGCCCACGGTGATCCGCCGGCTCGGCCTACGCACCAACGAGGCGCACATGGACGTACTCGCCGAAGCTCAGGTGAAGTACCACGCCGCACAGGCGTCCATCGACCGGCTGGACCAGGAGGTCGCCGACACCCCCACACCGGAACAAACTGTCACCCGACTCAGGGTTCTCGCCGAGCACCGGGGTAACTCGGCCTGGGAGCGGCTCGGCCGGTCCGAGCAGGAAGTGGGCGAGGGACCGGCCGCGCGTTGGCGACGCCTGCGCCAGACCATGTTGTTGGCTGAACGAGAGGTCATCCTCGCCGCACGCAACGCACGTGAGATCGATGATGAGGTGTTCCGCAGGGTGCAGCGCGAACTGGACCTCGAGGAGGCGGCCCTCAACCGGGAGTGAGGCCGCCTCCACCGGTCATGCCACGTCGAGCACGGCCTTGCCTGCCACCTTACGGCTCAACAGGGCCTCGATGGCGTCCTCATAGGACTCCCAACCACCGCGCCAACCCACCTGCGGATCGAGCGCTCCGGTGTCGAGCAGGCCGGCCAGGTACGCGAGGTCGTCGGCGATCTTCCCGTCCAGCCTGAAGCTTTCCAGTCGGCGGTGGGCTCCTACCGTCGCGTACGGCTCGAACACCGTCGGCTCGGCAGAGGTCGCTCCGATGGACTGGATCACACCTCCCTCGGCCAGCAACCCGAACGCCCTTGCCAGGTTTGGCCCACCGACGTTGTCCAGCACACCGTGCAGCGGAGCCTCGACTCCATCCACTCCGACGACGACTTCATCGGCACCGAGTTCACGCAGTCCGTCACCGCGGCCCACGCTGCCAACCGAGGCGATCACGTGTGCACCGGACTTCGCGGCCAACTGCACGGCGAACCGGCCGACGCCTCCGGAGGCGCCCGTGATCAGAACACGTCGGCCGAGTATCGAGCCGAGCCTGCGCAGCGCCTGCAACGCCGTGCCCGCGGCAACCGGCAACGCACTGGCCTCACCGAGGTCGACGCCGTCGGGCACGACCGCAAGCTGGCCGGTGTCGACGGCCCTCAGCTGGGCCCAGCCGCGTCCCCAGTCGAAGGTGACGACCCTGCTGCCGACAGCGGGACCAGTGCCGTTGGCGGCGGCCTCGACCACGACGCCAGCCGCATCCCAGCCGTTGACCTCACCGGCCTGCCCACCCTGCAGCCCAGCGACTTCCCCATAGTTGAGCGATATTGCCTTCACCTCGACGACGGCCTGGTTGGCCGCCGGCGTCGGCTCCGCCGCCTCCCCGAGCCGCAACCCGCGCGGCGCCGACGGGTCGATCAACAGTGCACGCACCGAACACCTCCATTGGAATGCTTTCGTGAAGGTAGAACCACCACACCGGCTGCTTATTTCAACGTTTACCTTCTTCTCACATCATGGAACGCGCGATGTCAACTGTGATGGAAAGATCCTGTCAGCCACGACGTGGCGTTGGGTACGGTCGCCGCACATGCCTTCCCAGGCGGTGCCAACAAAGAAAAGCCCTCGACCAATGGAGGCCAAACGGTGCTTCGTGTCTCTGGAATGACTGTCATCGCGGTACTTCTCACCGGTACGGCCCTCAGTGGATCGGCGATTGCCCAAGCATCGGCCCAGCCACAGGACGAACTCAAGCTCTGCGCACAAGGGCAGCTCTCATTCGGGGACAATGACAACATTGCCACCTCCGCGGGCACACATGTCGTCTTCCGCGCGAACAACAAGGGTGACAACATGGCACGGGTCGCGGTCTTCACCCCGCAGTCGCCGAACGAGGGTGGCAGTTCCTGGGTCGCGGTCAACGACCAGCATGACTGGGCCTTCCATGTGACATCGGCAGCACCGGTGCAATGGAAGTTCAGCGTCAGCGAACTGCCGATGGACCAGGCTCACCCGCCGCTGATGACCTACCAGGTTCTGTCCGAGAGCTGCTCCTGATCATCCCGCCAGGTCGTCGTGGTCACCGGTCACGACGACCTGGTGAGGTCGTGACGGACGATGGTCTGGTCTCGACCCGGCCCAACTCCGATCGCCGACATCCTCGCGCCTGAGATTCGTTCCAGGTGTTCGACATAGGACCGGGCGTTGGCTGGCAGTTCCTCGAAGGACCGGCATTCGCTGATGTCCTCGCCCCAACCAGGCAGCTCCTCGTACACGGGGACGGCGTGATGCAAGTCTGTCTGCGTCATCGGCATCTCCTCCGTCCGCTTTCCGTCGACCTCGTACGCCACGCACACGGGCACCTTGTCGTGACCGGACAGCACGTCCAATTTGGTCAGAAAGTAGTCAGTGATGCCGTTGACTCTGGCGGCGTAACGAGCGATGACCGCGTCGAACCAGCCGGTGCGGCGGGAACGGCCCGTCGTGACGCCGAACTCGCCGCCGGTCCTGCGCAACCGCTCGCCCATGTCGTCGTGCAGTTCGGTCGGAAATGGACCCGAGCCGACCCGGGTGGTGTAGGCCTTGAGGATGCCGATCACCGAGGTGATCCTTGTGGGTCCGATGCCCGACCCGGCGCAGGCACCACCCGAGGTCGGGTTCGAGGACGTCACGAACGGGTAGGTGCCGTGGTCCACGTCCAGCAGGGTGCCCTGCGACCCCTCCAGCAGGACGGTCTCACCACTGTCAAGGGCCTGGTTGAGTAGCAGTCGGGTATCGGCGATCCGGTGGGAGAACTCACTGGCGTGTGCGAGCACTCCGTCGAGGACCTGTTCGACGTCCATTGCCTTGCGGTTGTAGACCTTCACCAGCAGCTGGTTCTTGAACTCCAGCGCGGCCTCGATCTTCTTGCGCAGGATCTTCTCGTCGAGCAGGTCCTGGACCCTGACTCCGACTCTTGACACCTTGTCCTGGTAGGCCGGCCCAATGCCGCGGCCTGTCGTGCCGATCTTGGACTTGCCAAGGTACCGCTCGGTGACCCGGTCGATGGCGACGTGGTACGGCATGATCAGGTGGGCGTCGCTCGACACGAGCAGCCTGCTGGTGTCGACGCCGCGGGCCTGGAGACCGGCCAGTTCGTCGAGCAGCACGCCCGGATCGACTACGACGCCGTTGCCGATCACGTTGGTCACTCCAGGAGTGAGGATGCCCGAGGGGATCAGGTGCAGCGCGAAGTCCTGTCCATCCGGGAGCACGACCGTGTGACCGGCATTGTTGCCACCCTGATAGCGCACAACCCACTGGACCCGGTCGCCGAGCAGATCAGTGGCCTTGCCCTTGCCTTCATCGCCCCACTGGGCGCCAATCACGACGACGGCAGGCATGTGAGACTCCCTGTGCTAGACGGCTGTCGGCTTGACGACTGTGAGACCGGTGCCGGTGCACGACTGTAGACCAGGAGGTTGCCATGGGCGCGCTAGCGCTGGCCTGCGGAAAGAGCGCTGTCGACGGTGAGTCACCATCGCGTGCCGAGCGTAGCGACATCGAGTGGCGAACCGTCTCGGCACGGCCGGACAAGGCCGACGTCGATCCGGCGCTCCGCGAGTTGGACGGGAGGCGGCTGGTGGTCGCGGGCACCGACGCCGATCTCGCCGCTGTGGTGGTGAGACTGCTGCGGACCGAACGGCTCGCCGATGTCGCCGTCGGATACCTGCCAGCGGAACGCAGCTCGGTGGTCGCATCGTTGTGGGGTCTGCCGACCGATCAGCAGCGTGCACTCGACGTGGCGGTCGGCGCCGACCCCGACCCGGTGCCGCTGGTGCGCGACGACTCCGGGGGCGTGCTCGTAGGGCGGGGATCGTTCCGGCCGGCACGCGGAGTGGCCTACTGCGATGAGAAACGGGTTCTTCGCGGGCAGGCCAGCGAGATCGACGTCGGCCCCGACCCGGAGGGCGGCCGGGGACTGGTGGTGCGGATCGTCCGGCGTCACCTGCTGACCAAGCGGGTCGAGGTCGCCAGGGGCAGAGCGTTCCAGATCGGCTGCGTTCCCGCTGTTCCGGTGCTGGACGGCGTGGCTCATCCGCGCACCGTCACCAGATGGACCTGGTACCGCGATGCGGAGGATCTCCGCCTGGTCCGGGGACTGCGGTAGCCCTGCCGGTGGTGCCCGCACCGCTGCTGGCCGGGTCGGTGATAATCCCGGACAATGCCCATGATCGAACACACTGGTGTGGAGTCCGTTCGATGAAGGTTTGCACGTACCGCCCGCTCATCGCCGCGCTCCTCACGGCGGTGCTGGCCGGATGTGTGCCGGCACGCTCGCCGGAGCCGTCGGTACGCCCGTCCGTTCCGGATCTGCCGACCGGGGACAAGTCGGCGCCGATGCCGGCGGCCGGCACGTGCAGGCTGGGCAATAAGGACGGTCAGCCGCTGCCCGACCCGACCTGCACCCCTGGCGCGATCAACCCGGCGGTCACCCAGGGCACCATCCAGGACACCGTCTGCAAGCCGGGATGGGCGAAGACCGTGCGTCCACCGACCTCGGTCACCGGCAGGATGAAGACCTCGTCGGCGCGCTCCTACGCGCTCGCGGCCGATCAGAAGGGCGAATACGACCACCTGGTTTCGCTGGAACTCGGTGGCGCACCGGATGATCCACGCAATCTGTGGGTCGAGCCCGGTCCCATTCCCAACCCTAAGGACACGGTGGAGAACAGGCTCAACCAGGCTGTGTGCTCGGGTCTGGTACCGCTTGCCACCGCGCAGAAGGCCATCGCGGCAGACTGGGTGACCGCGGTCGACGACGTCGGGCTCCAGGTGACCAGGGGACACGTCTGTCTTCACGACGCTCCAACCAGGTGTGCCAGTGGCCGGCACGGGGACACCGGCGAGCAGCTCAGGACGGGATGAGTCCCTACAGGCTCAGGCCAGACCGAGCGCCGTGGCCGCCTGTGGATCGCTGTCGGCGAGGAAGTCTCGGCAGCGGTCGTGCTCGTCGGTCTCGCCGATCTCCCCGGCCGCCTTGGCCAGCGCCGCGAGCGCACGCAGGAAACCCTGGTTCGGGCGATGCGTCCAGGGAATCGGTCCGAACCCCTTCCAACCGGACCTGCGCAGTTGATCGAGACCGCGGTGGTAACCGGTGCGCGCATAGGCATAGGCCGCGATCGGATCACCGTCAGCAAGCGAGCGTTCGGCGAGCACTGCCCATGCCTCGCTGAAATCTGGAGCCGCACGCACGAGGTCACGAGGATCGGCGCCGGCCGCCATCGTCTCCTGCAGTTCAGGTCGGTCAGGGAGCAGGGTCGGTCCCGGACCGAGCAGGTTCTCGTTCAGGTTCACCCGGTCATCGTGCCGTACCGGCCTACACCAGCAGCATGCGCACCAGCACACTGCCGGTGGCCAGAACCAGTGCGGCCGCTAGGACACCCGCGACAATGCGCACGTTCACGGGACCTTCCCTTCCGTCGAGCGGACCTTTCGCCGATCAGCCTCGGACTGTGCCCACTCCGGCCACCGCTCGGCAACATGCTTCACCCGCACGATCGGGTGGTTGCGGTGGCGTCCGACTGGCAACGGGCGGGAAGCACCGATCAGCCGGCGATCATGCGGCCGGCGGATTTCAGGTGTTCACATGCCTGCGTGACGCGGGCGGCCATGCCCTGCTCGGCGGACTTGAGATACGAGCGCGGGTCGTAGGCCTTCTTGTTCCCGACCTCGCCGTCGACCTTCAGCACGCCGTCGTAGTTGGTGAACATGTGCCCCGCGATAGGCCTGGTGAACGCGTACTGGGTGTCCGTGTCGATGTTCATCTTCACCACGCCGTAGGACAGCGCCTCGTGGATCTCCTCGAGCAGCGAGCCGGAACCACCGTGGAACACGAGGTCGAACGGCTTGCTCCCGGGCTTGCCGAGCTTCTCGGCCACCACGTCCTGGCCGGACTTGAGCACCTGCGGACGCAGCTTGACATTGCCTGGCTTGTACACACCGTGCACGTTGCCGAAGGTCGCCGCGAGCAGGTAGCGCCCCTTCTCGCCGGAGCCGAGCGCGGCAAGGGTCTTCAGGTAGTCCTCGGTGCTGGTGTAGAGCTTGTCGTTGATCTCGTTCGCGACGCCGTCTTCCTCGCCGCCGACAACACCGATCTCGACTTCGAGGATGATGTGGGCCCTTGCCGCCCGCTCGAGCAGTTCCGCCGCGATCGTCAGGTTCTCGTCAAGCGGCACGGCCGAGCCGTCCCACATGTGCGACTGGAACAGCGGCTGCTCGCCCGCGGCCACTCGCTGCTCACTGATCGCGAGCAGTGGCCGAACGAAGCCGTCCAGCTTGTCCTTCGGGCAGTGGTCGGTGTGCAACGCGATGTTCACCGGATACCTCGCGGCAACGACGTGTGCGAACTCGGCGAGCGCGGTCGCGCCAACGACCATGTCCTTGACCTTGGTGCCGGAAAGGAACTCCGCGCCACCGGTCGAAACCTGGACGATGCCGTCGCTCTCGGCCTCGGCGAAGCCGCGCAGCGCCGCGTTCAGCGTCTCCGACGAGGTGACGTTGATGGCCGGGTAGGCGAACTCGTTTGCCTTCGCCCGGTCCAGCATTTCGCCATAAACCTCGGGGGTCGCGATGGGCATCGGTCGTCACTCCTCGGGGTTGGCGGCCCCGCTAGGGCCTCGCCAAGACACGGATCTTGGAAACGCGGCGGGGCGGCACGACAGTGTGGAAATCATCCTACGAGGTCGGCCGGACGGAGTTCACACCTCCGCGAGGCCGCACTGTCGGTGCAGCGAAACCGCCTTCGCCGAGCGGTCGGGCGGAAATCCAACCCTACTATCGGTACCTTACTGTCAGTAGGATTGGCTACCGTGCTGGCACACAGGGTGAGGAGGCTCGGATGGACGCGAACAACAGGCTTGCCGGCAAGGTAGTGCTGATCACCGGCGCGGCCCGGGGTATCGGTGCGGAGGTCGCGAGGCGGATGTCGGCCGCCGGTGCACGGGTCGCCCTCGTCGGGCTCGAACGCGAGCAGCTGGAGTCGACCGCGCGTGAATGCGGCCCCGAGGCGGGCGCCTGGGAGGCCGACATCACCGACCGGGAAGCCCTGGAAACCGCGGTCAACGGTGTTCTCGCCCGTTTCGGCGGTATCGACGTGTTGATCGCCAACGCCGGTATCGCGCCGATCGGATTCGTCCGCTCCATCGACCCGGACGCCTTCGAACGGACCGTGGAGGTCAACCTGCTCGGCGTGTGGCGCACGGTTCGTGCTGTGCTGCCTCATCTGATCAGCAGTCGCGGCTACTGTCTTGTTGTCTCCTCGCTTGCCGCCGTTGTGCACGCACCCGGCATGGCCGCCTATTCGGCGAGCAAGGCCGGTTGTGCGGCGTTCGCTGACAGCCTCCGCGCGGAGGTCCGGCATCTCGGGGTCGCGGTCGGTGTCGCCTATTTCTCCTGGATCGACACGGACATGGTCAACAGCAGTGAGGGGCATCCGGCGCTGTCCGGGCTGCGCGGCCGCAGGCTTCCTGGCCCGCTCGGCCGCAAGTACCCAGTGTCCGACGTGGCGCGAGCGGTGTTGGCCGGTGTCAACCGTCGAGCGCCGAGGATCTACGTCCCAGGCTGGGCCGGTGGCGCGAGGCTGCTGTGGGGGCTGCTCGACAGGCTGTGGACGCGGATCGCGCCGATTGGCGCCGCCGTGACCGACCACGCGCTGCTCGAGGACGTCGCGGCGCGGGGCGCGGCCTCCTCACGACCGATGGGGCCGGGAGGAGCCGCTGGCTTCCGCGGCGGGCAGCGTGGCTGACGTGGCGTTGTTCCAACGCGTCATGACACCCGGCTCAGCCGGTTGGGTAGTCTCGCCGCCGTGGACTCGCAGCCGAACAGCGTGGAGCACACGCTCAGGAACCTCCGTGCCGTCGACGGACCCGAACCTGAGCCGACGGCACCGCTGACGCTGGAGGACCTCTACCGCCAGCACCGAATGCGGCTGGTCCGCCTCGCCATCCTGCTCGTCGACGAACCCGCCACCGCCGAGGACGTCGTCCAGGAGGCCTTCACCGGACTCCACCGGCACTGGTCGGGCCTGCGCGACGCCGCGGCGGCGGTCGGCTATCTCCGCACCGCTGTGGTCAACGGCAGCCGTTCGGTGCTACGCCGCCGCAAGACCGCGCGTGACTACGTCCCGCCGCACACCGCCAACGCCAGATCCGCGGAGTCGCTGGCCATGCTCACCGCTGAGCATCAGGCCGTGGTCAATGCTCTCGCCAAGCTGCCGCCTCGGCAGCGCGAGGTGCTCGTCCTGCGTTACTACGGCGATATGTCCGAAGCGGAGATCGCCGAGGCCACCGGCATCTCGAAGGGCACCGTCAAGTCCACCGCGAGCCGCGCCCTTGACGCACTACAGAAGATAATCGCTGGCTGATCGGCGCCGGTTCCCGATGAGGAGCAGTTCGTGAGTAGGTCCGACGATCCCGAGCGACTGCTTGCGGAGGCGCTGCGGGCGCAGGCTGTCAGCTCTCCGGTGCCGATGACACCGTTGCCCGAGGAACTCGGGGAACCCCATACGGGCGAGGCCGAACCGGCCGGGGAGGAAGCCGGCGACGAGGAGGCCGGGGGCCCCGAAACCGGTGGGGAGTACCCGACGGAGACGGACACATCGTCCGCCGACGACGAGCAGGGTGCCAACGACCGTCTTGAGCCGGATACGCCTGAGACGGCCGCCACAGGCGACGAGTCCGAGCATGCCGACAACGCGGATACCGACAACGCGGAGGCATCGGAACCCGGACCGGGCGGCGTCGAGCTCACCGAGGAGATGATGCTGCGGGCGCTCACCGAGGGACCGATCACGACTGAGCTCGCCACGATCCGGATCGAGAGGACCCACCACGTCGAGACCGAGCGGTTCTCACCCGTGGAGAACGTGCTCGGTCCGGTCGGTGAGGGACCGGGTTTCGGGCTGCTTTCCGGCACCGAGGTCGGCAGCGTCGTCGGTCCGGCGGTGGACGAGCCCGCAGAGTCCTCCCCACGGTCGACAAGGCTGATGCCGACGCCTCGAGTACGGCTGGGCGTCGGGCCGGTCCTCGTGCTCGCAGTCGCGCTGGGACTCGCGGCTGGGGTGGTCGCCGCGCTGTTGAGCATGTTGTGAGCGCGGGACGGCACGGCCCCGGCGGCGGTCGGAGCTCGGCTGCCGCCCCTGTACCGTGGTGTGGTGATGACCGTGCTTGCCGCCACGACCACTGTCGCGTTGCCGGGTTGGCTTGACGCCGACACGATCCTGTCCGGGCTGGGACCATATGTCTTCGTCGGCCTGGCACTGCTCATCTTCGCCGACTGCGGGATTCTGCTCGGGTTCCTGATTCCCGGCGACACGCTCCTGTTCACCGGTGGTCTGCTGACGGCTCACGGTGTGATCGATATGCCGCTGTGGTTGGTGTGCACGATCCTGTCGGTGTGCGCGGTACTCGGCAACGTCACGGGCTACTGGATAGGCCGGCTGGTGGGGCCGAAACTGTTCGACCGCCCTGACTCACGGTTGTTCAAGCACGAGTACGTGGAGCGGACGCACGCGTTCTTCGAGAGATACGGTGCGCGGGCGATCATCCTGGCTCGGTTCGTGCCGATCGTGCGCACCTTCATCACCGCGATAGCTGGCGTCGGCCAGATGGACCAGCGCAAGTACTTCACGTACTCGTTCCTTGGCGGCGTGCTGTGGGCCGTCGTCGTGCCGACCGGCGGTTACTTCCTAGGCCAGTTCGAGTTCGTGCGCCACAACCTCGAGCTGTTCCTGGTGCTCATTCCGGTGCTGTCCGTGGTCCCGATCGTCGTTGAGGTGGTCAAGGCGCGCAAGGACCGCCGCACCCGCGTCGAGCGGCCCACCCAGTACATCGATCCGATCCGCTGACCGAGGACGCCAGGTATGCGCGCGGTCTGGTACGAGCGGCCTGGAGCGGCCAGCGAGGTGCTGGTCGCCGGCGAAAGACCCGATCCCGTTCCCGCTGACGGCGAGGTCCGGATCAGCCTGACGACATCCGGAGTCAATGTCGGAGACGTCAAGAAACGCGCCGACTGGCTCAGCTTCGGTATGGCCTATCCCGAAGTGATCCCGCACAGTGACGGCGCGGGAGTAATCGACGCGGTCGGTTCCGGTGTCGACCCCGGCAGGCTCGGGGAACGGGTGTGGTGTCACCACGCGCAGAGCTATCGTCCGTTCGGCACGGCCGCGGAGTACGTCGTGGTGCCCACCGAGAAGGCGGTCCCTCTTCCGGAATCAGTGTCGTTCGAGCAGGGTGCCTGTGTCGGGATCCCTGGTATGACGGCACACCGAGCCGTGTTCTCCGACGGACCTGTTGCTGGCCGGACCGTGCTGGTCACCGGCGCCGCTGGCGCGGTCGGCCTGACCGCCGCCCAGCTGGCGAGGTGGGCTGGCGCCACGGTGATCGCGGCCGTTCGTTCGGACGATGACGCGAAACTGTTACGTGAAAAGGGATTTGAGCATGCTGTCGTGACTACCGTCGATGACCACGTCGATGAGCTGCGGAGTTTGGCGCCGAATGGCGTTGACCGGATTGTCGAGGTGGCGTTCGACGCGAACATCGGGCTTGACGCGCACCTGCTCGCCAACGGCGGAGTGATCGCGGCCTACGCCAGCGTCACAAGCGAGCCGTCGATTCCGTTCTGGCCTCTGCTGTTCACCAACGCCACGATCCGGCTGCTCGGCAGCGACGACTTTCCGGCCGAGGCCCAATTCGCCGCGGCACGGGACGTGACGCATTGCCTTGCCGACGGTGCGCTGGAGTTCCCGATCGCGGCCACCTATCCCTTGGCGCAGACCGCCGAGGCACACGAGGCCGTCGAGCGCGGCATCAAGGGCAGGGTCGTCGTGCGGATCTAAGTGGTCGCCGAGCACCGGTCGGTCGTCCTACGCGCGTTGCCCACAGGTACCTCAGTTGTCCACACCTGACGTCGTTCGCGATCAACTTCCAACCGCCGCAGGTAGACTGGGCGTGGGGTCGCCCCCCGGTGGCGGGAGGGGGCGCGCAGCGTTACTTGACCGGTTCAGTCCATCGAGAACATCGACCCCGGATTGAACAAGTTGTCGGGATCCAGTGCCGCCTTGATGGACCGGTGCACCCGGAGCCCGATCGGTCCGATCTCCTTGGCCAGCCAGTCGCGCTTGACCTTGCCGATACCGTGCTCGCCGGTGACCGTTCCACCAAGCGAAAGGCCGAGTTCGAGGATCTCGTCGAACGCCACCCTTGCCCGCGCGAACTCGTCCGCGGAGGCGGGATCGTAGACGAGCGTCGGGTGCATGTTGCCGTCTCCCGCGTGTCCGACCACGGCGATCTTCACCGCGTGCCGCTCGCTGATCACCGAACAACCGGTGATCAAATCAGCGATGGCGGTACGCGGCACACACACGTCATCGGTCAGCCATGTTCCGTAGACCTCCAGCGCTGTCAGCACCGCACGCCGAGCGGTGAGCAACATCTGCCCCTCAGCGAGGTCATCGGTCACGTACGTCATCTCCGCGCCGGCGCCCTGACAGGCCAACTCGACGGCCGCCAGTTCCCGGCGCGCCACCTCGCCTCCGGCGTCGGACTGGCAGAGCAGCAATGCCGCACAGCCGGGAGGCCCGACTTCGGTGCGCAGGTGCCGCTCGACGGCCTCGATGGACACCGAGTCCATGATCTCCATGAGGGACGGCACGATGCCCTCCCGGACGACCCTGGTCACCGCCGTGCCCGCGGCCGCGGGCGACCCGAACGCGGCAACAAGGGTCGCGGGAACCTGCGGCAGCGGCCGCAACGCGAGAGTCGCCTTGGTGATCACCCCGAGGGTGCCTTCGCTGCCGATGAACAGCTTGGTCAGGTCATAGCCGGCGACTCCCTTGACGGTCCTGCGCCCGGTCTTGAGCAGCGAACCGTCGGCGAGCACGACCTCGAGGCCAAGCACCGAGTCAGTGGTCACCCCGTACTTCACACAGCACAGGCCGCCCGCGTTGGTGGAGAGGTTTCCACCGATGGTGCACCAGTCATAGCTGGAGGGGTCCGGCGGGTAGAACAGGCCGTGCTTCTCGACGGCGCCACGCAGATCGAGATTCACGACGCCCGGCTCGACAACGGCGAGTCGGTTGTCGGCGTCGATCTCCAGTATCCGGTTCAGTTTGGTTGTGACAAGCACGACACAGCCGTCAATGGCGTTCGCCGCACCGGAAAGGCCACTGCCCGCGCCACGGACGACGATCGGCACATCCGACGAGGCGCAGGTCTTCACCACCGCCTGTATCTGCTCCACGTCAGCAGGAAAAACGACCGCACGTGGGCGGCCGGCCTCGGCGAGCGGCATCATGTCTCGGCTGTAGCTGGCCATCACGTCGATGTCCGTGCGTACCGCGTCGCGCCCTACCGCCTTGGCCAGGGCCTCCACTAAAGCGTCGTCATCCATCACGGGATCACCGTAGCCGGGGACAGAACCGGGCGATTCCCGCCGGGTGGCGGGACTCACAGTTGCCCCACCGCTCTACTCCATCCGAACAGATGCTTGTATTATCCAACTGATTGGTTGGGGAAACCATCGATCTAACCACTGTATGCGGTAGAGGAGGTTGCGGTGGAGGACGAGAAGGACCGCCTGGACAACGCGGACCAACTCAGTCGCCAGTTCCGCAGGTTCCTGCGACTGCTCGACCGCACCCATGCACAGATCACCGACCATCGGGTCGAGAGGGCCGGATACATACTGCTCGCGCAGCTGGTCAACGAGGGCCCGCAGCGGACGACGGCGCTCGCCGAGGCGGTGCGTTCCGACACGTCGACCGTCAGCCGGCAGATCTCCACCCTGGTCAGGTCCGGCCTTGTCGAGCGAACAGCCGATCCGGCCGACGGCAGGGCCTGCCTGCTCGCGGCGACCAGCGAAGGGCGCCTGCTGTTCGACGCCATGCGGATGGAGCGCACCCGATACATCGATCAGGTGCTTCAGCACTGGCCGCTCGCCCGCCGACGCCAG
>Ga0213875_10001492_pt1 | contig 15044 bp, 11 predicted proteins | sample BarmaccomBMRX_R8_FD_160105 | JGI IMG/M metagenome (GOLD analysis project Ga0213875, IMG submission 160105) | Root-associated microbial communities from Barbacenia macrantha in rupestrian grasslands, the National Park of Serra do Cipo, Brazil - RX_R8 | ecosystem: Host-associated > Plants > Roots... | reverse complement strand
GGCCCGGTTCTCGTATAGCTGCCGCCACCCGACAAGTAACGCTGAGTAACCATCTGAAATCGGTTTGGACTCCTTCATTCCGCTTCTCTCGGCTGGTCGTCACGATGTGGTGATTCAACGGGCTGGTCGAAGGAGTACAGGTGCAGCAGGACTGGGAACCGGAAGAGCTCATCGAGGTCTGGACACTGCTCGAAGACGACACGGCAAAGCTGCGGAACAAGTCCGGGACGAACAGGCTCGGCTTCGCGATGCTGCTGAAGTTCTTCGAGGTGGAGGCCCGGTTCCCGGAGACCGCCAAGGAGGTCCCGGCTGCGGCTGTTTCCTACGTGGCTCAGCAAGTGAAAGTACCGGCGGAGCAGTGGGCGGCGTACGACTGGCAGAGCCGGACGGCTACCCGTCACCGGGCGGAGATCCGTGAGGCGTTCGGTTTCCGGGAGTCGACCGAGGAGGACCAGGAGAAGCTGGCCGAGTGGCTGACCGCGGAGCTGTGCGGGGTGGAGATGTCCCGCGACCGGCTGGCGGAGGCGGTAGTGGCCCGGTGCCGCAACGATTACATCGAGCCGCCGGCTCCGGCGAAGGTCCGGCGGTTGGTAGGTAAGGCGGTCAAGGACTTCGAAGCACGGTTCTGCCGAAGGACCATTGACCGGCTCTCCCACGCGACCCGTTCGCGGCTGGAGGACCTGGTGGCGGACAGTGAGCAGGGCGAGACGGCCGGGGACCGGGCGACAGCCGGCGGTGGGCGGTCGTTCTTCACCGAGCTGAAGGCGGATCCGGGGGCGCCGGGGTTGGAGAGCTTGTTCGCGGAGGTGGACAAGCTCCAGCGGGTGCGGAAGCTGGAGCTGCCCGCGGATTTGTTCGCGGATGTGTCGGAGAAGCAGGTGGATGCCTGGCGGGCGCGGGCCTCGAAGGAGTACCCGGCGAATCTGGAGCGGATGAAGCCGCCGATGCGGCTGACGCTGCTGGCGGCTCTGTGCCATGTGCGGCACACGGAGATCACCGACTCGCTGGTGGAGCTGTTCATCCAGTTGGTGTTGAAGATCAACACCAGGGCGGAGAAGAAGGTCGACAAGGAGCTCACGGATCAGCTGAAGAAGGTGCGGGGCAAGGAGGCGATGATGCTGCGGGTCGCCGAGGCATCCTTGGCCCAGCCCTCCGGCACGGTCCGGCAGGTGATCTTCCCGGTGGTCAACGAGAAGACGCTCAAGGCGCTCGCGGCGGAGGCGGCGGCGAACGAAGCCCGGTACAAGGCACGAGTGCGTACCGTGCTGCGCTCCGCGTACTCCGCGCACTGGCGGCGAATGCTGTCCCCGCTCTTGAGGGCGTTGACGCTCAAGTGCAACAACACCGCGTACCGGCCGGTGATGGACGCGATCGACCTGCTGCAGCGGTACCTGGAACAACCGCTGAAGGAGGGCGCGTTCTTCGACGCGGCGGAGAAGGTCCCGCTGGAGGGGGTGGTGCCGGAGCAGTGGCGGGCGGCGGTAGTGGACGACAAGGGCCGGGTCGAGCGCATCCCGTACGAGCTGTGTGTGCTGGTGTCCTTGCGGGACGCGCTGCGGCGCCGGGAGATATGGGTGGTGGGCGCGAACCGGTGGCGCAACCCGGAGGACGATCTCCCGCAGGACTTCGAGGACAACCGGGACGTGCACTACGACGCGATCCAAAAGCCCCAGGATCCGGCGAGGTTCATCGCCGAGTTGCAGAAGAAGCACCGCGAGGCGCTGGACCGGCTGGAGAAGGCGCTGGTCGAGGACACCACTGGTGGGGTGGCGATCGTGAAGAGGAACGGTGAGGGATGGATCAAGGTCTCGCCGCGGCCCAAGCAGGAGGAACCGGAGAACCTGGTCGCGATCAAGGCCGAGATCGAGCGCCGCTGGGGCACCATCGACCTGCTGGACATCTTGAAGTACGCCGAGTTCGACACCGACTTCACCGCCGAGTTCGCCTCGGTGGCCACCCGCGAGAACCTGCCGAGGGACGTGCTTCGCCGGCGCCTGCTTTTGGTCCTTTTCGGGCTGGGCACCAACATGGGGATCAAGCGGGTCGCGGTGACCGGCAAGCACGGCGAGACCGAAGCGACGCTCCGCCGGGTGCGGCACCTGTTCGTGAACCGGACCAACATGCGTGCCGCGCTGGTCAAACTGGTCAACGCCACCTTCGCGGTCCGCGACGAGATGTGGTGGGGCACCGGAACCGCGTGCGCCTCCGACAGCCGCAAGTTCGGCGCGTGGTCAAGCAACTTCATGACGGAGTGGCACCAGCGCTACCGGGGCCCGGGAGTCATGATCTATTGGCACGTCGAACGAAAATCAGTCTGTATCTACAGCCAGATCAAGTCCTGTTCGGCCTCCGAGGTCGCCGCGATGATCGAAGGCGTACTGCGGCACTGTACCGACATGGAGGTCGACCGGCAGTACACCGACACGCACGGCGCCTCCATCGTCGGGTTCGCCTTCGCCCACATGCTGGACTTCCAGCTGATGCCCCGGCTGAAGAACATCGGGCGGGCCAGGCTGTACCGGCCGGCCGCGGGCGAGGACAAGAACTGGCCCACACTGGCCCCGGTACTCTCCACCCGGACGATCGACTGGGACCTGATCGCCCAGCAGTACGACCAGATCGTGAAGTACACCACCGCCCTGAGGTTGGGCACCGCCGAGGCCGAGCAGGTCCTGCGCCGCTTTACCAAGGGCGGCCCCAAGCACCCGACCTACCAGGCCATCGAGGAGCTGGGGCGCGTGGTGCGCACGGCGTTCATCTGCGACTACCTGGCCGACGAGGACATGCGCAGGGAGATCCACGAGGGCCTGCAGGTAGTGGAGAACTGGAACAGCGCGAACCAGGACCTGTTCTACGGCAAGGACGGCGACCTGACCGGGGCGGACAAGGAGAACCAGGAGGTTTCCATGCTGGCCCTCCACCTCCTGCAGAGCAGTCTCGTGCACGTCAACACGTTGCTGATGCAGCAGGTGCTGGCCGAGCCGAAGTGGGCCGATAGGCTCACCGAGGCCGACCGGCGGGCGCTATCCCCGCTGTTTTGGACCCATGTAAACCCATATGGGCGGTTCGAGCTGGATATGAACAGCCGTCTGGATCTCGGGCCAGTGCTGCCGCCCGAGGAGGGAGGGCAGTCGGAATACGCCGGAAACGTGCCGTAGTAGGCCGCTGTGATCATCCCCGACGGCGGGCGGCGGGGTCGCGTGAGGCGACGTGCCGGGCGACCGGGTCGACGCCGGGGCGATGGACGAGGCGGAGCTGACCGAGCCCCCAGGTGAACGACCTGCTCGACGACGAGCGGGACGCTGGGGGACGTGGACGACGAGTACAACTGGGTCCGGTGAGCCACTCACTTCAGACGACCGAAAAACAGATCAGCATATGATCCCGATATCAGGCATGTCGATTTCCACAAAGGACAGGGTTGCTTTTCCCTCAAAATTTGATGGGCGCATCTCCGCAGCTCACAGCGCCCTGGCGCCAGTCACCTCGGCTGAATCCCTACGGTCCGAGCCGCGCTTGACCCGCACTTACCTGCATCGGAGGATATACGCCGTCGGTCGAATCCTGATCTGCTAAGGCCCTGAAATATGGCTGATTTGGAAGGTAGTCATGTCCCGGTCATATGTGTTCGGATCTATCAGGAAAGCTGCTTTCGGCAGCAAGACCAAGGAGGAAGCATGGCACTTCGTGATGTTCTCCAGGCCCTGAACGAGACCGACCTCGTCGCGGCCCCGACCGAGTCGCGGCTGGTCGGTGAGGGTGCCGTTGCCCCGGCGCGAGCGGCCACCCTGCACGCCAGCAACGAGGCGTTCGACGCCCCGCTCATGGTGGTCAGCCAAATCAACGAGGCCTGACGCGCCCCTGTGAAATCCGGGTGCCCGGAAGCAGCAGCCGCCGCTTCCGGGCATCGCTGATCGAAAGGTTGGCACCATCACATGACCGCAGTTGCCTCCTTGATGGCGACCCTCCGCAATGAACTCCTGGGCGAATCCTGGGGCGTTTCGCATCGTGTCCTCAAGGGAGCCGTCGACGTCTCAAGACTGCTCACCTCTGCGGACATCGAGGGCTGGCTGGACGCCAGCCTGCTGAAGTGGCCGTACTTCACCTTGCTCAAGCACGGCGAGCAGCCCCCGCTTGCCTCGTACACATCGGTTCGCGACGTCATCGGACAAAAGCACGGAGGCTTTCCGGACCCCGCCGCGATCCGCCGCTATATGGGGCAGGGCGCATCACTCAAGCTCAACCAGCTTTCCGACTGGCACCGCCCGACCCGCGCGCTGGCCCGGGAACTGGAGGAATTCTTGCCGGTCTCGGTCGTCTCCTACGTCTTCTGGACCCCCGCCGAGCAGCGGGGCATGCTTCCGCACCGGGACGCGGCACATGTGGTCGCGATCCAGCTGGAGGGCCGGAAGGAGTGGCACCTGTACGCCGAGCCCGCCCAGATCGGCGCTGATGCGGGGCTCGATGTGAACAGTTCCCGGCCGACCCACGTCTTCACGATGGAGCCGGGGGACGTGCTTTACCTCCCCCACGGATGGCCGCACGACGCCATCGCGAAGGATGGCGCCTCCCTTCACTTGACTTTCACGCTCACCGAACCGACCCCCGAGGACTTGGTGGAGGCACTGCTGCAGCGCTTCTTTGAGGAGGAGCACGAGCTGATGCACCGTTTCCACGTCCGCCCGCTGGAGGCTCGTACACACGAGGTCCGCGCGGCTCTCCTGGAGCAGGCGAAGAGCCTGGAAGGTGCCCGCTGGACACGGACGGCCCTGGAGATGAAGCGGGAGGCGATCGGCTGATGAAGAGCACCGGAACCTCGACGCTCGCACCACGCACGACGGTGCCTGCCTTGCTGGATCACTTGGTGGGAGACCCTGCCGCGTTCTTCCGCGACCACTGGGCGAACCAGCCGGTGGTGATGCGAGCGAACACGGACCTGACCGCCTTGATCTCCGAGCATGAGATGTGGGACGAGGTCGACTGCGGCCTGCTCGTCCGCCCCTACTTCACAGTGTTCAACGAGGGCGTCCGCACCGCGATCAGCGACATGTCCCGCAAACGCCGGGTGGTCGGCCACGAACTGCCCGGCTATATCAACCCCGAGCAGATCCACCGGGACTTCGAAGCCGGCGGCACCTTCAAGTTCAGCCAGGCGGAGCACTGGCACCCGCGCATCAGGGCACTGGTAAAGGGCATGCAACAGCACTTCCGAGGCGGCCTGGAAGCGTTCGTCTTCCTCAGCCCACCCGGCAAGACAGCGATGCAGGCCCACACCGACGGAGCACACGTTTTCGTACTGCAGGTGGCGGGCGTCAAGGACTGGGTGGTCGGCCGCATCGACGGAAACTCGCACAGTGACTCCACTCTCCACGAGGGCGAGATCCCGGAGCACCTGCGGATGGAGGTGACGCTGCGGCCCGGCGACGTGCTCTACATGCCTCACGGATGCCCGCATTACGCCACGGCGCGCGAGGGCAACTCCATCCACATCGCCATCACCGTCGAGGAGCCGAGCGCGGAGGACCTCGCCAAAGTCCTCCTTGCCGGCTTCATGGCCGATCCCCGCTTCAGGGCGCTGGAGGACTCACACCACCGGCAGTCGCTGGACAAGCGGATCGAACTGCTGCGGGAGGCCCTGCTCGCCTACCTCGCCGAGGCGGATGAGGCGGCCATCCTCTCCTCCGCGGTCACCCTCCGCAAGGAGCATCGTTGAGCCAGCTGCCGACATTCCTCCGCCGGGCACCTTGGATGACTGGCGGAGGGCCCGCAGCCGTCACCGAGGGCACCTTGCGCAGTGCGGATCTCGAGAGCACCTGGGACCGCCTGGCGACGCTACTGCGTGGCCGGGGCATCACGCGGGTGGCCGATCTCACGGAGCTCGATACGCTGGGGATACCGGTGTGGACGGCGATTCGCCCCGCCGCCGCCACATTGGTGGCCAGCGCCGGCAAGGGGATCAACCACGCCGCCGCGCGCATCTCAGCAGTGATGGAGTCGTTGGAGGTCGCCGCCGCCGAGGAAGTGCGCCCGGTGGCGGTGGCCCGCGGTAGTGCCTTGGAGATTGGCCCGGGCTACGCCGTCGGCGACCTCTCCCGGCACCCTGTCTCCCTGGCCGACAACCGCACTGAACTGGACTGGACGCTGGGCTGGGACTTGGTCTCCGGTACCGCTGCCCTGGTGCCCGTGGCAGCGGTCGGACTGCGCGGCTGGGCGGCCGAGGAGTGGCAGCCCAGTACTTTCGTCACCACCACCAACGGCCTGGCAGGCGGCAACGATCACGTCGAGGCTGCACTGCACGGGCTGCTGGAACTGGTGGAGCGCGACGCCCTCGCCCGGCTTCGTGACGGCGGCGCCGTCCGGGTCGACCCCCGCAGTCTGGGGGACCGGCTGGGCGGGGTGCTGGGGCAGCTCCGTGCGGCGGGCAGCAACGCCATGCTGGAGCGCATTCCTTCAGTGCCTGGGACCTGGGCGTACACCTGCTGGCTCACCCAACCGGAGATGTGGCAGGTCTTCGCCGGGTCAGGCTGCCACATCGATCCCCGGATCGCCGCCGAACGGGCGCTGCTGGAAGCAGTCCAAAGCCGTGGCTCCACCATCAGCGGCGGACGCGACGACATCCCCGAGTGGACTTTCCGCATGCAGGGTGCCACCGCCTCCCCCCGAGGCGGTGGCACCGCTCCGGTCCGCTGCGAGCCGCTGCCCGCTCCGAGCGTCCCACTGGGGCCTTTGGGCGACGTCCTGACGAACCTGGTCACCGCTGTGCACCAGCGCACCCGACGCCCGGTCGTCGTCGTGGACCTCACCCCGCGGACGGAGCCCTGGCCCGCCGTGGTCCAGGTGTTCGCGCCCGGGCTCGGGCTGACCCTGGAGCACCCGCGCCCGCAGGAACTATCCAGCAGGAGTTTCGTGTGACACCCCGCCGCCTGGTCTTCGTGGGACCGACGTTGCCGCTCTCGGTGCGTCCCGACCTGGGATTCGAGTATCTGCCGCCGATCCGGCACGGTGACCTCTTCGCCCAGGCTCTGCGGCCGGGCGACCAGGTCCTGATCGTGGACGGCGTGTACCAGCATTTCGCGCCGATCCGGCACAAGGAGATCCTGGCCCAACTGGCCCGCGGCGTGCAGGTCGCCGGAGCTGCGAGCCTGGGCGCGCTGCGGGCGGCGGAACTGGCCGACTTCGGCATGCGGGGACTGGGCCGCGTCTACCAGTCGGCACGGGCCGGCCGGCTGGTAGCAGACGCGGATGTGGCGGTGCTCCACGGCGACGACGAAAGCGGCGCGCACCGCCTGACAGTCGCCATGGTGTCCTTCCGCCAAGCGGTGACCGAACTCTCGGAGGATGGGCAGCTGACTCCGCCACAGGCCCAAGAGCTGGAGGCCATCGCCACCCGGCTGCACTTCTCCGAGCGGTCGGAGCGGGCCCTACAGCACGCAGCCGCCGCTGGCGGGTACCAGAACGCGATGCGGGGGGTACTCGACTGCTTGGACCGGCGTGGCGACATCAAAACCCGTGACGCGCTGGGAGCCCTCCACACTTTGGCCGCCCCGGCTCCGGCGCAGGCGGCCCTGGAGACCGGCAGCTGCGCACCCGATGAGATCGCGGCTTGCGGCGAACTGGCCCACGGTAGGGGCATCGAGCGGGTGTGGCAGAGCGTGTACGGGCGCGAGTGGGAGTTCGAGCACCGGCCACTGCGCCCTGGGTCTCCGGTGAGAGCACGGCTCGCGCTCGCCTGCCTGCAGCTGTTCGCCTCCGACTTCCCGCTGCGGCACCGCGCCTACGCATACAGGCTGGCCTCGGCCGCGACCGGTTGCGACGGCTCCGCTGCTGCGGTGCTCACCGCAGCAGGCTTCACCACCGGGGGACGAACTGTCACCGAGTTGAGCGGGCCCACAGCGGCTACGGCGGACTGGACACCCCAGGAGCGGTTGTTGACGCGCACCTTCCGGCTACGGCCCGGCCGCCTGGCGTATCTGGACGTGCCGACCGAGGCCCTGGCGGGATCGCCCCTGGCTGACGTGGAGCAGTGGTGCACCAAACTGATGCGGCCCGCTGGAGCGCCTCCGGCAGCGGCCGCCGAGTGCCATGCCCTGCTGCGTGAACTGTGGCGGGCCGAGTCGGCGGACGAGTACCGGCTGTGTGTGCTGGAGCGGGGCTTTCGCGACGCGGACGAGGCCGCCCGCCTGGCCAGAGCTTTCGACTTGGCCCTGGTGAACCAGCTGGCCCGGCACACGGAGACCGTCCGGTGACCATCGCGTTCTCTGACACGGGCAACAGTCCCGCCACCGGTGCCGGCCTGTCCGGCGCCGAGGATCCAACGATGCGGCTGGTCGACGCCGTGTTCGCCGAGCCCCGGTTGAAGGCGGTGGCTGCCTGCGGCACCGACAGCGTGGTGCTGCGCGCCGACGTGCCCACTGACGGCGGTGCCCTGACCCCGACCCTGGTGTGCTACCGCAGGGATCCAGCGGCTGGGTGGCATCCCGAGTGGACGGTGGGCGGGGCCACCGAGGCTGCTTCGGTGAGTGGCGGTTTCGCCTACGTCCGACGGGGCGGCGACGGGCAACTGGTCGCCTTCCGGACCGCCGACGGCTCCGCTGAGCGCATCCTGCACGACACGGCCGGACGAGTGGTCGCCCTGGCACCAAAGCCCAACACCGATGAACTGGTGTGCACCGTGGCACTGCCCGGCAGGCCCGGCGACCAGCCCGGCGGACTGCTTGCCGGCTCCGACGCGGTGTGGTACGACGGTCCCGACGCCGCGCTCGGCAACGTCCGCCGACCCGAAGGCCGCTGGCAGGTATGGGCACTCCGCACGACCGGCGAGGCGGCGCGACCACTCGATACGGCGGTGCCCCCTGGCACGGCTCTCACCGGCGAAGCCGCATGGGCTAGATCCGCGCTGCTGCTGGGCATCTCCCGCCACCGCCCGGACGGCAGTCGGCGGTTCGGCCTGCTGGCGGTCACCACCACCGGCGGCCCCCCGCGTCCCCTGCTGTATGACGGGATCGACCTGTGCTACCCCGTCCAGGCCCCTGACGGGCACGCGGTAGCGTACCTGGCCACCTCAGTGCCCGAGAACGAGGAGCCCCTCATACAGTTCCCGTGCCTGGTCCTGGCCGGCTCGCTGGATGTGCGCGTGCTTGAAGCACCGAACGATACCTGGCAGCGCCCCTGCGGCTGGGACAGCCCCACACGATTGGTCTGCACCGCAGAGGAAGGACCCCGCCGCCACCTGTACGAGCACGACTTGGCGGCAGCCCGCTGGCGACGGATCCCCACATCGGCCTCCGTAGACAGCGCCCGAGTCGGCGCGGCCGGTGCAGCGGTAGTGGTGTCCGCCCTTGATTCTCCGCCCACGGCGCAGGTCCTCAACCTGCATTCCGGCACCGCCGAAACTGTGGAGACGACCCAACTGCCTGCGCTGCCGGGCCGACTGCACTACCGGCCCCAGAAGTTGGCGAAGGTGACCGCCCCACTCGCATCCTGGCTCTGCCTGCCGGACAGCGGACCGGCGCGCGGCACCGTCGCGCTCTTCCATGGCGGCCCCTTCAAAAGCTGGACCGAGTGGGCCTGGCGCTGGAACCCGTGGCCCTTCGTCGCCTGCAATTACGCCGTGATCCTGGTCGAGCCTCCGATGTCGCTGGGCTACAACTCCGCCGTGGCCATTGGTTGGCGACGCTGGCGGACCGGCATCGCCGCGGCGGCAGCCGAGCAGGTGGAGCAGCTGCGCACCGAGGCGGGTCTGGCGCACACGGCTCTCGCCCTGATGGGAGGCAGCTTCGGCGGCTATCTGGCCCTGACCACAGCCGCCGCGCTGCACCCTCGACTAGTGGTCGCCCACGCGGCCCCGCTGGACCTCGCGCACGTGGCCGCGGCAAGCGACGTCGGCTGGCAGTGGGTACGCGAGTACGGCGACCCCGACGGGAAGCGGTCGCATTACGCACAGCAGAGCCTGCCTCCCCACCCCGTGCCCGCAGGCACGCGGGTGCTGCTCTCCCACGGGATCCACGACGAACTGGTGCCACCGACTGAGACGCTGCGGCTGCACAGGTCGCTGATCCGCGATGGCGCCCGCAGCGAGGTGGCATTCTTCACCTCGGAGGCGCACCCGCTGAGCCGACCTATGAACATCCGGGCCTGGTACCGATGGACACTCGCCGCATGCCAAGACGAGCTATCCGACCACGCTCAGAAGGAGAACGCATGACCGGCCGCCAGGTCATCACTCGGCAACAGATCGCCGCCGGCCTCGCCGAGCTGGGCATCGGCCCTGGAAACGTCGTGCTCGGGCACGCTTCGCTGCGCAGTTTCGGCTTCGTAGTGGGCGGCGTGCAGTCGCTCTACCTGGCGCTATGTGACGTCCTCGGGTCCGCCGGGACCTTGGCGATGCCTTCCTTCACCCCGCAACTGTGCCACCCCAGCACCTGGCGGGCCGCCGACCTGGCCGGATCAGACCTCGACGAAGTCGCCCGCGGCATGCCGCCCTTCGACGTACTGCGCACTCCGGCCGCGCGGTCCATCGGCGCGCTCTCCGAAATGCTGAGGGCAGTACCAGAAAGCCTGCGCTCCAACCACCCGCACGTGTCCTTCGTCGCGAAGGGATCACACGACGCAGACATCACCCGTCGGCACCCGCCCGAGTACCGGCTGTCCGCCCACAGCCCCCTGGGCGTGTTCTGGGAGCTGAACGCCACCGTGCTGATGCTCGGAACGGGCTGGTCCACCTGCACCGCGCTCCACTTGGCAGAGTACGCCGCGCCGTACCCGGGCCGTCGCGTCGGCCTGTGGCAGCTGCCGACGGCTGGTGCAGACGGCGCCCACTGGCACGAGGTTCCCGAACTCCTCATATGGGAGGGTGACTTCGATAAGCTGGGGTCCGCGTATGAACTGTCTGGCGGTGCGGTCACCACCGCTCGTGTAGGCGACGCGGTCTGCCGGGCCGTCCGGCTGCGGCCGCTGATCCGGTTCGCGACCCGATGGCTCCTCGACCACCGTGACCTGCGCCGCGGCATCGCCCCGCCCGGCTGGCGCGAGGTGGTCGATGCCGCCGGCCCGCTGCCGGTACCCGCGTTGCCCGAAGCGGTGCCGCCCGCGGTACCCTCCGCGTCCCCACGGTAGTTCACCAGCGGGCGGAACAACGCCACCCGAGATCCTCCCGCCCTGTCCGCCAAGGAGCACAGCACATGTCTGGCGAGGTCCTCCTCCGCCCCGTCACCGCCGACGACCTCGACCTGTTCGAGGCCGAGTTCACCTCTCCGGAAGGGACTGGGCCCTTCCAGTGGTTCGGCTTCACCCCGACCCACCGGACGCGCCGCCGCTTCGCCGAAGACGGACTGCTCGGCCCTGACGGCGGGATACTGACCGTAGCCGCCGAGGGCCGGACAACAGGCCGAGTCGAGTGGTTCAAGTCCTCCTGGGGACGCCCGGACACCTCCTTCTGCTGGACCATCGCCATCGGACTGTTCCCCTGCGCGCAGGGCAAGGGCACCGGCAGCGAAGCCCAGCATCTGCTGGCCCGGTACCTGTTCGACCACACCCGGGCGGAACGCGTGCAGGCATGGACGGACCTAGGCAACCTCGCAGAGCAGCGGGCGCTGGAGAAGGCCGGATTCGTCCGCGAAGGGGTGCTGCGGTCAGCTCAGTGGCGGTCCGGAAGCTGGCACGACCAAGTCCTCTATGCCGCCGTACGCGACGATGAACCCTTCCGCACGTCGGCTGATGGAGACCTCGTGTGACCGGGCTCGGGACGACCGGGGGGACCGGACAGCACCATCTCCAGAGCCGGAAAGGGCCCGATTCCGACAGCCACCCACCCGCCGAAGCACGCCCTGCCCCAGGGCGCCTCCGGCAGCAGCCCGCCCAGGGAATTCCTTAGCCGACCGGAGAAGACCTTGATGACATCGTTCCTGCGGCGCAACTTCTCCGTCCTACAAGGTCCAGCTCGGACGCTAGGTGCGCTGCACTTCATCGACAGCATGGGCAACGGCTTGTTCGTGTCCGGCTCGGCGGTCTACTTCGTCGTGGTCGCAGGCATGCCGGCGTCCCAGGTGGGACTTGGGCTGTCGCTGGCCGGGCTGAGTGGTTTCGTCTCCAGCGTTTTGCTGGGCTTGGCCGCGGATCGGATGGGCGCGCGCCGCCTGCTGGCATTGCTGCTCCTCGCGCTGGCGGGCGCTTATGCGCTGTATCCGGCCGTCGGCTCCACGTGGGAGTTCTTCGCGGTGGTATCCCTCGTGGGCGCGCTGGAGTTCGGCTGCGGCCCGGCGTTCGGCGCTCTGATCATGGACCTGGTCCCGGAGGAGAACCGGGTACCCGCACGCGCCGCACTGCGTTCCCTGTTCAATGTGGGCTTCTCCGTGGGCGCCCTGCTGGCGGCAGGTTTCATCGCTGCCGACGGCACCGCGCTGCAGTTGCTGCCGCTGGGCAACGCCCTGACCTTCTTGGCAGCTGCGGCTATGGTACTGCGCCTCCCCGCCTCAACAGCGCGGTGCGGTGCCGGGGACGGCGGACGCTTCCGCGCTCTGCGCGACGTTCCGTTCCTCAGCGTGATCGGGGCCTCCAGCCTACTGGCCTTGCACAGCGCGGTGTTGCTGGTGGGCATACCGCTGTGGATTGTGAAGAACAGCGGGCTGCCGCACAACCTGGTGCCGCTGGTGCTGGTGGTGAACACAGTGCTGGTGGTGTTGCTACAGGTGACGGCGGCACGCGGTTCTGAGACCCTGGGCGGTGCCATCACCGCGGCCCGCAAGGCGGGGCTGATCAGCGTCACGGCCTGTGCTGTGCTGGCAGTCGCAGCGCTCACCGGGGTGTGGCTGACGGGAATCATCACACTGGCCGCCGTCCTGCTCTTCACGCTCGCCGAGCTGTGGCAATCCGCCAGCGGCTTCAGCCTGAGCTTCGGATTGGCCCCGGACTCAGCCCGAGGCGAATACCTCGGTGCCTTCAACCTCCACGTGGTGGCCCAGGCCACCGTGGGCCCGGCGGTTGTCTCACTCCTTGTGGTCGGCCATGCGTCGTACGGCTGGCTCGCCATGGGCCTGATCTTCCTCGCGGGCACCGCAGCCATCGGCCCGGCCGTGCGGCGGGCCGAGCAGAGCAAGGCCGCCAAGGGGGCCCTCTCCGGAGAGACCCATCCAAAGCGCGTGGAACCGAAGCCGGCATCGGGGAACTGACTGAGCGCGGGAACATCCAGTCAGTGTGGACGTTCGCTGCGGTGTTCGGTCCGCAAACACGCTAGCGTTCAGCTCCGTTCAGTGACCGAATAGTCGTAGTGGCGAGTTGCAGCCGCCTGAATGTTCGAGTTGAGGCATGCCCCCGGAAGGCACCCCTCCATGTGCAACCGTAACGTTCGTTCGCGATACACGAAGATCAACACGATGTTCCCGCAGGTCACGACTGTAACGCTTCCCGTGTACGCGCCTATGTCACGCGCAACCCCGTATTCGATACGATTCGGGGCATGAGAATCGGCGTCGCACGCGTATCGAAGCGTGACCAACACCCCGAAGCACAACAAGACGCCCTGAAAGCCGCGGGGTGCGAGAAGATCTTCACCGACAAGGCATCCGGCAAGCTTGCCCGCCGCCCCGAACTCGACAAGGCCCTCCTCGTCGCCCGCGAGGGCGATCAGCTCGTCGTCACCAAGCTCGACCGGCTCGGCCGGTCGCTGGAGAACCTCATCGAGCTGTCCAAGCGGCTGGAAGCCGAAGGCGTCGACCTGGTCGTACTCGACCAGGGTATCGACACCTCCACCGCCGTCGGCAGGATGTTCTTCCAAATTCTGGGCGCAGTTGCCGAGTTCGAGCACGCCCTGATGTCGGAGAGAACAACGGACGGCTTGGAGGCCGCCCGCGCCCGGGGCCGCACTGGCGGACAGAAGCCCAAACTCGGCCCCCGGCAGGTCCAGCTGGCGCGGGAGATGTACGACTCAGGCGAACTGACCGTCCAGCAGATCGCCGACGAGTTCGGCGTCACCCGCCCCACCATCTACCGCCATCTCAGCAAAACTCCGACGCCTGCCACACCGTAGACGCATCTCCCCGGCGATCATGAGCACCACCGAGTCAACCAAACGCGGCAGGATCGCTACCTTCCGTTACTTGTCGGGTGGCGGCAGCTATACGAGAACCGGGCCTTCTAGTTTGGGCCCTCATCTGAGGTCCGATTTCTGAAACCTTCGCAGGCCAATCCGGTAACAGTGCCCCGCCGCCGGGCGCTGTCGAGCTGGCCGTCGAGCGCGCCGCGACGCCGTAGGAAGAGCGCCCAAGGTCCGTAATCCTCCGTGGCCTGCAGCGTGCGCGTCTGCGGGTGCTTCGGGCTGGGAAAAGACGGCCAGCGGCGAGAGGGGGAGGGGCGGGCCGGGGTCTGCTCCACCGTCTGTCCGGCCGGCGTCGGGCCGCTCGCCCGTACTCCCGCCGTCACGTCCGCGCCTGCGTGAGGAGACCGCGCCGCCCGTCTGTGGCTGAGGGGGAGCAGCTGCTGCCGCGCGTCACGCGGGGCCGTCGTGGTCGCTCCGCGTCGACCCGGGTCTCGTCGTGGCTGAGGAGCGTGTCGTCGGTCTGGCTGAGGACCGTGGGAACCCGCCGCCAGACTCGCTCGCGGCGAGCGCGCGGCCCGTCGATCCTCACTTCCCAAATCCATTGCATTTCATTGCATCACTTCTATGTATTGCATTGACGCAATGCTATGCAATGGATTAGACTAGGGGACCGTGAGGACGACAAGGAGGACGAGATGACCGACCCCGTGACCGCGTACGACACCGCCCCCGACCCGTACTTGGAGGGTGAGGAGCTCATGCGGACGATGAAGCAGCTCCCGCTCCGCGAGAGGCTGCTGCGGTGGGCCGCGCTCGCCGACCGGAACACGCTCAATACGCCCGAGACGGACGGCAAGGCCATCCAGTCGATTCGCAGTGCCGCGCTTAAGCTCGCTCGCCACGACCAGGCGCACGGCACGGCCGCCGGCGCCATGGCCCCCGTAGCTGTCACCGTCGATGCCTCCCTCGGGGTGCTCCGGGCGTACGTCCGCCAGGAGTACGCCGCGTGGCA
>Ga0213875_10001491_pt1 | contig 15046 bp, 15 predicted proteins | sample BarmaccomBMRX_R8_FD_160105 | JGI IMG/M metagenome (GOLD analysis project Ga0213875, IMG submission 160105) | Root-associated microbial communities from Barbacenia macrantha in rupestrian grasslands, the National Park of Serra do Cipo, Brazil - RX_R8 | ecosystem: Host-associated > Plants > Roots... | reverse complement strand
CGGTGCTGGACATCGACGTCCACCACGGCAACGGCACCCAGCACATCTTCTGGACCCGGGCGGACGTATTCGTCTGCTCGATGCACTGCGACCCGAACGAGACGGCGCCGTTCTATGCCGGCCATGCCGATGAGCTGGGCGACGGCGCCGGCAGCGGCGCCAACCTGAACATCCCGTTGCCGAAGGACACGCGCGACCCCGAGTTCCTGGGCGGCCTCGAGCGCGGCCTGGCGGCCATCCGCGCGTACGGCCCGGCGGCCCTGATCGTCTCGCTCGGCTTCGATGCGCACGAGCACGACCCGACGCAGACGTTCAAGGTCACCACTGAGGGCTTCGCCGCCGCGGCCCGGCGAATCCGCGCGCTTGGGGTGCCAACCGTCCTGGTGCAGGAGGGCGGCTATCTCGGCCCGTCGCTCGGCGCCGCGCTCGCCGCCTTTCTCGCCGCCTTCGAGGAGCAAGCCTGAATGAGTGAACGGATCCTGATCTGGGGCGCCGGCGCGATCGGCGGCACGGTCGGCGCCTATCTGAAGCGCGCCGGCAACGACATCACCTTCGTCGATATCGTGCCTGAGCACGTCGCGGCGATATGCGGCCCCGGCCTGCACATTTTCGGCCCGGTCGAGGAGTTCCGCGTCCAGACGCCCGCGTTCACGCCGGACGAGCTTGTCGGCACTTGGGACCGCATCTTTCTCTGCGTGAAGGCGCACCACACCGAGGCGGCCTGCCGCGCGCTGCTGCCGCATCTCGCGGCCGACGGCTACGTGCTCTCGCTGCAGAACGGGCTGTGCGAGACCATCATCGCCGGCGTCGTGGGCCCGGCGCGGACGATGGGCGCCTTCGTGAATTTCGGCGCCGACTGGATGGAGCCGGGCGAGATCCTGTTCGGCGGAAGGGGCGCGGTCGTGCTGGGCGAGATCGACGGCAAGATGACCCCCCGGCTCGAAGCGCTGCACCGCCTGATGCTGCAATTCGAGCCGGGCGCGATCACGACCGACAACATCTGGTCCTATCTCTGGGGCAAGCTCGGCTACGGCGCCATGCTGTTCGCGCAAGCGCTGGGCGACGCCAGCATCGTCGACTGTTTGGGCCGGCCCGAGCTGCTGCCGGTCTGGCGCGCGCTCGGGGCCGAGGCGGTCGCGGTCGCGGAGGCCGAGGGGGTGGAGCCGAAGGGCTTCAACGGCTTCGACCCGGCGGCCTTCCGGCCCGGCGCCTCGGAGGAGGCTGCGCGCGCCAGCGTGCGGGCGATGATCGAGTTCAACCGTCCCAGCGCGAAGACCCACTCCGGCGTCTGGCGCGACCTCGCCGTGCGCAAGCGGCGGACCGAGGTGGACGTGCAGATCAAGCCGATTGCCGATATCGGCGCCAAGCACGGGATTGCCTGCTCGGCCGTGCGCAAGCTGGTCGATTTGATCCACGAGGTCGAGGACGGCAAGCGGCCGCTCGCGGACGCGAACCTGCTGGAGCTGATCCCATGAACATCACCTTCGAGGGCCAGGTCGTCGCGGTAACCGGCGCCGGGCATGGGCTCGGCCAGGCCATTGCCGAGAGCTTCGCCCGGGAGGGTGCGCGCGTCTTCGGCTGCAACAAGGCGGCGGCGCAGGTGAAGGGCGCCGAGCTGGACGTGGTCGATCTCACCGACCGCGAGGCGGCTGCCGCCTGGGTGCGGCAGGTCGAGCAGAAGGCCGGCAAGGCGGTCGACGTGCTGGTGAACAACGCCGGTGGTGTCGCCGGGCAGGTGTTCCGGCCGATCGACGAGGTGTCGGACGAGGATTGGGACCGGATCATCGCCGTCAACCTCGGGGCGGCGTTCGCCGTCAGCCGAGCGGCGGCGCCGGCGATGAAGCGCGCCGGGCGGGGACGGATCATCAACATCTCGTCCGGCGCCGGCCTGCAGCCGTCGCTCACCGGCATCCAGGCCTATGCCAGCGCCAAGCACGCCGTCGTCGGGCTCACGCGGCAGCTCGCGCACGAGCTGGGCCCGTATGGGATCACCGTGAACAGCGTCGCCCCCGGCCTGATCCCCAGCAACCCGGCCAGCACCTCGCAGTGGGAGTCCTACGGCGAGGCCAAGCAGGCGGCGATGGTGCAGGCGATCCCGATGCGCCGGCTCGGCACGCCGCAGGAGATCGCCAACGCGGTCCTGTTCTTTGCGAGCACGCTGGCGGACTTCGTGAGCGGCCAGATCCTGCAAGTGAGCGGAGGGCGGTAGGCATGAGCGAACCCTGGGAGTGGAGCGAGAAGGAGTGGCGCAAGATCGTCGGGCGCGCCCGGGCCGGGCGGAGCCTGGCGCCGAAATCCTGGCCCGGCGGCGCCCGCTGCGCGTTCGCGATCTCGTTCGATGCCGACCACGACACGATCCCGCTGCGCGACGCCGACGAGAGCCCGATGCGCATCAGCCAGGGCCAATACGGCAACCGCCAGGCCGTGCCGCGCATCCGCAAGCTGCTGGAACGGGAAAGCGTGCCGGCCAGCTTCTTCTATCCGGCCGTCTCCGCCCTGCTCTACCCGGACGAGGTCCGCGCGGTTGCCGGCGAGGGGCATGAGATCGGCATCCACTCCTGGATCCACGAGGCCAACACCAAGCTGCCGCAGGGCGTGGAGCGGGACCTGACCCTGCGGGCCGCGGACACGCTGGAGAAGATCAGCGGCGTTCGACCGGTCGGCATGCGCACGGCAAGCTGGGATTTCTCCGTCGATACGCTGGCGATCGAACGCGAGCTGGGCCTGCTCTACGACAGCTCGCTGATGGCCGACGACGACCCCTACGAGCTGGAGGCGGATGGCCAGCCGACCGGCATCGTCGAGCTGCCGCCGGAGTGGATCCGCGACGACGCGGTCTATTTCAACTTCGTGCGCTTCAGCGCGCTGCGCCCCTACACGCCACCCTCCGCCGTGCTCGAGATCTTCCTCGCCGAGTTCGACGCGGCCTGGGAGGAGCGCGGCCTCTTCCTGCTCACGCTGCATCCGCACATCTCCGGCCACCGCTCGCGCATGCCGGTCATCGAGAAGCTGATCGCGCACGCCAAGGCCAAGGGCGAGTGCTGGTTTGCGACCCATGCCGACGTGGCACGCTGGTGCAAGGAGCAGGGCGGCTGAAGCAGGCTATCCACACGCTGACCATCCCCACCCATGGCAAGGGCCTGGTCGAGATCACTCGGCCGGTGCTGCAGTGGGTGGGCGCGCATGGCATCGGCACCGGGCTGCTGACGCTCTGGTGCCGGCACACCTCGGCGTCGCTGACGGTTCAGGAGAACGCGGCCCCTGAGGTGCGGGACGACATCGTCCGCTTCTTCGAGGCGCTCGCCCCCGAGGATCCCTCCCGCTACGCCCACGACGATGAGGGGCCGGACGACATGCCGGCGCATCTGCGGGCGATGCTGACCGGGCCCGGCCTGTCGATCCCGGTCCAGGGCGGCCGGCCGGTGCTGGGCACCTGGCAGGGCATCTACCTGTTCGAGCACCGGCGCGCGCCGCATCGGCGCGAGGTCGCGCTGCATCTGCTCGGGGAATGATGCCGGAGCAAGGTGCGGAGTGCGACGCCCTTCCTCGATCGAGCCTGAGGCGGACGCGGCTGCAACCTCGGTCCGCCTGCGGCATTTTGAGGTGCATGAGTGGCGCCGGCCGCAGGCCGCGAGCGGCTGCGCCGGCGTCACGCAACCAGCCAAAGGAGGAGATGATCATGGCCCGCGTGCCAAGCCTGTTCAGCCCCGGCAGCTTCATGGTGGCTGGCGCCGACCCGTTCCTTACGCTGCATCGCGAAATGAACCGGCTGTTCGATGACGTCGCCCGCGGCGGCGGAGCCCAGGGCGGACAATCCGGTCAAGGCGGCGGCTTGCTGGCCCCGCACATGGACGTCAGCGAGACGGACAAGGAGCTGCGGATTGCGGCCGAGTTGCCGGGTGTGGACGAGAAGGACGTCGAGGTCGCGCTGAACGACGACGTGCTGACCATCCGCGCCGAGAAGAAGCAGCAGCGCAAGGAAGAGCGCGAGGGCGTGCACCTGAGCGAGCGCTCCTACGGCACCTTCCAGCGCACATTGCGCTTGCCGTATCAGGTGGACCCGGACAAGGTCGAGGCGCGGTTCGAGAACGGAGTGCTGCACGTGACCCTGCCGAAGACGGCGCCGCAGGATCGAAGCAGGCGCATCTCGATCCAGGGCGGGAAGACGCAGTCCGCGCAGGCGCAGCCGTCGGAGGGTCAGAAGCGTTGATGCTGGACGCCCGAAGCGCGTTGCTCGCACGGAACTGGTGGGCGATCGCGCTTCGCGGCGTGTTCGGCATCCTGTTCGGCATCGTCGCGCTGCTGATGCCGGCGGCCGTCATGCTGACCTTGGCCGTCTTCTTCGGCGTCTATCTGCTGTTCGACGGCGTGTTCGGCATCGTCGCCGCGATCCGGGCGGCGCAGCACCATGAGCGCTGGGGCCTGCTGTTGGCCGAGGGGGTGCTGAACGTGATCGTCGGCGTGGTCGTCTGGATGTTCCCGGGCGGCGCGGTGCTGGGCTTCGTGCTGCTCATCGCCGCCTGGGCGCTGATCACCGGGGGGCTGATGCTGGCCAGCGCGTTCAGCCTGCACCCGAGCCATGGCCGCTTCTGGCTGGCGCTGGGCGGCGTCGTGTCGCTGATCTGGGGCGTGCTGCTGATCGTCGCCCCGCTCGCGGGCGCGCTGGTGCTGACCTGGTGGCTGGGGATCTATGCCATCGTGTTCGGGGTCACGCTGCTGGTGCTCGGCTTCCGGCTGCGGGCGAGGCACCAGGACATCAGCGGCCCGTACGCCCGGGTTTAGCTGTGGCCCCGCTGTCCGGCGTGAGCACCTGCTGGCGCTGCGGCGCGGCGTTCGCGTGCGGGGCTGCGGGCGAGGCCCCCTGCTGGTGCGCGGCGTTGCCGCCGATCGGGACCGTGCTCGACGGACAGGGCTGCCTCTGCTCGGCCTGCCTCTCCGAGCGGCCGCCCTCGCCGTCAGATGCGCGGCCTATCGAGCGCTTGTTCTCAGCTCAAACGGACGCATCAGAGAACGGGTAGGGCCGGGCACGCTTGCTCACCGCTTCCGCTTTGGTTTGCCGACCAGCCAGGCGCCTGTCCAGAATCGCGTTGCCTCCCGCGCCAGCGCGGCACGCTGCCGGCCCGCCTCGGCGCTGGCATGGCCGCGCGCGACCGATGCGGCCCGATTGGCGCCGCTGAGCCAAAGGCTCAGGAGCGGGTTTTTCTTGGTCCAGGGTTTCGTCACAGGCGAGTTCTCCCCACTCCATTCAAGCCTTGCCCTGCTGCAACGCAGCAAGACGGAAATGGTGCCGGCCGCCCGGCCCGGAATGGGTTGTCGTTGCGGCGCCGTCGGCCAACGTAGGGGTCATGTCCCGCAACATCACCGCCGCGATGTGGGCCGACGCGTGCGCCATGCTCGACCGCGCCGAACGCATCCACCGCGAGTTTTTCCGCCCCGCCCCATCCGGCTGGGAGCCGCCCATCGATCTGCTGGAGACGGCCGGCGAGCTGATCATCATCACCGCCCTGCCGGGGGTGAGAGAAGACGATATCGACCTGGTCTTCGGCGCGAGCGAGCTTGCCATCGTTGGCGCCCGCCGGGCCAAGGTCGTGCCGCGGCCGACCCGCATCCATCGGCTGGAGCTGCCGCATGGCCACTTCGAACGCCGCGTGCGGTTGCCGGCGGGCAGCTATGAGCTGACCCGGCGGGACCTGGCCGACGGGTGCCTCACCATCGTTCTGCGAAAGCTCGGCTGATGGACACCAACGTCAGTCCCCCAGCGGCGCAAGATGACCTGCTGGCGATCGTGCCTGCCCGGGACAGCGTGCTGTTCCCGGGCGTGGTGATGCCGCTCGCGGTCTCCTCGCCGGAGGCCGTGGCCGCGCTGCAGGCCGCCGCCCAGGACGGGCAGACCGTGCTCGTCGTGCTGCAGCGCGATCCGGAGGTGGAGCAGCCAGGCCTTGCCGACCTGCACCCGGTCGGCACCGAGGCGCGGCTGCTGCGCTACGTGACGGCGCAGGACGGCACGCATCACGTGATCCTGCAGGGGCGGGGCCGGGTGCGCCTGAAGACCTGGGACCCGCAGCCGAATTACCCGGCCGCCCGCGTGGAGCGGATCCCCGAGCCGGAGGAGCGCAGCCCGGAGATCGACGCGCTGTTCCACCAGCTCCGCGAGCGGGCGCTGGAGACGCTGCGCTTGCTCGAGCAGGCGCCGCCGGCGCTAGCCGCGACCGTGCAGTCGATCGAGAACCCGGGCCAGCTCGCCGACCTGGTGGCGAGCCTCATCGACATCACGCCGACCGAGAAGCAGGAGGTGCTGGAGACGGTGCCGCTGCAGCCCCGGCTGGACCGGGTGCTCTGGCGGCTGGCCTATCGGCTGCAGGTGCTGCGCCTCTCGGCCGATATCGGCGCCCGCACCCGCCAGACCATGGAGGGCCGCCAGCGCGAGTTCGTGCTGCGCGAGCAGCTCAAGCAGATCCAGAAGGAGCTGGGCGAGGACGATACCGCGCCCGAGTTCGAGGACCTCAAGCGCGCGCTCGATGCGGCCGGACTGCCGGAGGAGGTGGACCGCCAGGCCAAGCGCGAGCTGCGCCGCCTGGAGCGCATGCCGGAGGGCGGGCCGGAATCCGGCATGATCCGGACCTATTTGGAATGGCTCTCCGAGCTGCCCTGGAAGCCGGAGGAGCCGAAGCCGATCGACGTCGGGCATGCGCGCGAGGTGCTGGAGGCCGAGCATTACGGGCTCGACAAGATCAAGCGCCGCATCCTCGAGTTCCTGGCGGTCCGCAAGCTCAACCCCGAGGGCAAGAGCCCGATCCTGTGCTTCGTCGGTCCGCCCGGCGTCGGCAAGACCTCGCTCGGCCAGTCGATCGCGCACGCGACGGAGCGGCCCTTCGTGCGGGTGAGTCTGGGCGGCGTGCACGACGAGAGCGAGATCCGCGGCCATCGCCGGACCTATATCGGCTCGATGCCGGGCAACATCATCCAGGCGATCCGCCGCGCCGGGTCGCGGCAAAGCGTGATGATGCTGGACGAGATCGACAAGCTGGGCCATGGCGGCATCCAGGGCGACCCGGCCTCGGCGCTGCTGGAGGTGCTGGATCCCGAGCAGAACAATACGTTCCGTGACGCCTATCTCGGCGTCCCGTTCGACCTGAGCCGGGTGCTGTTCATCGCGACGGCGAACCAGCTCGACACCATCCCGGGCCCGCTGCGGGACCGCATGGAGATCGTGCAGCTCTCCGGCTACACCGAGGAGGAGAAGTTCCAGATCGCCCGCCGCTACCTGGTGGATCGGCAACTGAAGCAGAATGGGCTGAGCGAGGCGCAGGTCACGCTGACCGACGCGGCGCTGCAGGCGGTCATCCGCGATTACACGCGCGAGGCTGGCGTGCGCAGCCTCGAGCGCGAGATCGGCGCCGTGTTCCGCAACGTTGCGATGCGTGTCGCCGAGGGCGAGGCGGTGCCGATCACGGTCGATCAGGCCGACCTGCACCCCATCCTAGGGCCCACCCGGTTCGATCCGGAGGTGGCCAGCCGCGCGGCGAGCCCGGGTGTGGCCACCGGCCTGGCCTGGACGCCGGTGGGCGGCGGCATCCTATTTATCGAAAGCAGCCGTGCCCCTGGCAATGGACGGCTCATCCTGACCGGCCAGCTTGGCGACGTGATGAAGGAGAGCGCGCAGGCGGCAATGACCTTGGTGAAGGGGCGGGCGCGCGAGCTTGGCGCCGACCCGGCGATCTTCGAGAAGGAGGACATCCACGTCCATGTCCCGGCCGGCGCGATCCCGAAAGATGGCCCTTCGGCCGGCGTGGCGATGTTCATCAGCCTGGCCTCGCTGATCACCGGCCGGGTCGTTGACCCGGCGATCGCCATGACCGGCGAGATCAGCCTGCGCGGCCTGGTGCTGCCTGTCGGCGGCATCCGCGAGAAGGTGGTCGCCGCCGAGCACGCCGGGATCACGACCGTCATGCTCCCCGCCCGCAACCGCCGCGACTGGGACGACATTCCGGCTTCGGTGCGGGAGAAGCTGCGGTTCGTCTGGCTGGAGACCGTGGACGACGCGGTGTCGGCGGCGCTTGCACCGGCGGTGGGCTGAAGCCAGGCTGAAGCCCACCCTACTCCTCTTCAGGCCGTCTGCACGAGCTCTCGGAGTGCATCGCGCGCGCGCTCGATCTCGTCCCACGGCACTTTGCCCAGCGGGTAGTGCCCTGCCAGCGCCGAGCTGATCACCGCGTTGATCCGCTCCAGCCGGTCTTGATCGCCGCCGCCCTCGCGCCGGTGCGCGATGAGCTGGTCGCGCATGGCGCAGAGGTGCTCCGTTGTGGCGCTGAACGCCTGACTGTCGCGCTCCGGCTTTTTGGCGAGCGCGCGGTCGAGCGCGGCCAGCGCCGCCTTGCCCTCATTCTCGATGGACATCGTGCCGCCGGCCCGGGCGCAGATTGCAGGTGAGCGCCTTGGTGGTGTGGATGGAAGTGTTGGCATCGCCCGAGATCGCCAGCAGCACGTTGGCGACGTCGCCGGTGGCGTAGCCCTCCCAGCCGAACACCCATGGCACGCCGAGCTGATACACGCGCTTGCCGCCGATCTGGAACGGGGTCAGCCGCTCGGTGACCATGGCGCGCATCTCGCACTCGCCGCGCACGGTGGAGAGCGTGGCCCAGCCCATGTGCTCGATGCCCAGCTCGGCGGCCAGTTCCGGCGGGATCTCGACGAAGGCCTCCGGCTGCAACTCCGCCGTGTGCGGCGTGACCCGGCCGATGACGCCGCCGCAATGCAGCTCCGTCACCCGGAACGTGGTGAGCACATACGGGAACCGGGGGTCGGCTTCGTGGTGCAGCTCGTTGCCGGGCTGGTCCCAGATCTTGGCCGCCGGGTCGCGCGGCTGCTGCGGGTAGAGCAGGTTGCCGACAGGGCTCTCCAGCGGCTCGTAATGCGTGGGCAGCGGGCCGTCCTTCAATCCGCTCGGCGCGAACAGCATGCAGTGCCCGTCCGCCTCCATGATGAACGGCCGGTCGCCGGCGATGGCGTCCATGCCGTGCGGCTGCTTGCTCCAGTCCGGGCGGTAATCGGGGCGCTTGGTCTTCTCGTAGTCGGGCACGTCGAGGCCGGTCCACTCGCCTTTCGCGTCGTCCCACCAGACCATCTTCTTGCGCTCGGACCACGGCTTGCCGGAGGGGTCGGCGGAGGCGCGGTTGTAGAGCGTGCGGCGGTTGTTCGGCCACGCGAAGGCCCAGCCGAGATGGCTGCCAGGGCCGCCGGGCGGGTCGGGCTTGCGCTCGCGCGCCTTGTTGCCGGAGGGCGGATACACGCCGGTGTACATCCAGCCGCCGCAGGCGGTGGATCCGTCGTCCTTCAGCTCCTGGAAGCTGGAGAGCTGCTTGCGGTCGGCGACGGTCCAGCCGTTGATCTCGCGCAGGACGGCTTCCGCCTCCGGCTCCTGCTTCACGCCTTCAACTGGGTAGTCCCAGGTGAGCGCCTGGATGGCGCGGTCGCGCTCCAGCGTGCTGTCGGCGTAGAGCTGCTTCAGCCGCTTTCCCAGATGGTAGATGAACCAGAGGTCGGACCGGCTGTCGCCGGGCGCCTCGCAGACGGCGTCATGCCATTGCACGAGGCGACTGGTGTTGGTGACGGAGCCAGCCTTCTCGCCGGCGAGCGACGTGGGGAAGAAGAACACCTCCGTGCCGATCTCTTCTGGGCGGACCTCGCCGCGGCGGACGCGGCTGCCTTGCTGCCAGAAGGTCGCCGTCTCGTTCATGGCGAAGTCGCGCACGACCATCCATTCGAGTTTGGCGAACCCCTGCTCGACGAGCAGGGTGTTGACGGAGCCCACGGCGGGGTTCTGGCCGAGGATGAATTGGCCTTTGACGACGCCGTGCGCCATGGCCAGCGTCATCGGCAGTTGCGAGACGTCGCCGGTGAGCTTGGGGATGAACTGGTAGCCCCACTCGTTCGATTTCGTTGCGTTGTCGCCGTACCAGGCCTTCAGCAGGCTGGTGATGTATTTGGGGAAGTTGTGCCACCAGCCGGTGGCCGGGGTCTCAGCCGCGACGTACTTCTCGAGCGTGCCGTGGTCGTGGAAGGCGTTCGGCTGCGGCAGGTAGGTCGGCAGCATGTTGTAGAGCGTCGGGATGTCGGTGCTGCCCTGGATGCTGACATGGCCGCGCAGCGCCATGATGCCGCCGCCGGGTCGCCCGACATTGCCGAGCAGGCCCTGGATGATGGTGGCGGCGCGGATGATCTGCACGCCGGTGCTGTGATGCGTCCAGCCCACGGCGTAGGCAAAGGCGCCGGTCCGCTCGCGGCCGGAGTTCTTGACGATGACGTCGCAGATGCGAAGGAAGGTCTGCTTCGGGCAGCCGGTGACGGCCTCCACCATCTCCGGCGTGTAGCTTGCGTAGTGCCGCTTCATGATCTGATAGACGCAGTTCGGGTGCTGCAGCGTGAAGTCGGTCGGCGGCGGGCCCTCGGCCATGCTCTCCGATTGCGCGCCGCTCTGCTCGCCCTGGACGCGGTGCTCGGCGATCGAGGACGGGACGACCTTGCCCTTGTATTGCCAGCTCGCCTCGCTGTAGGCCTTCTCCGTGACGTCGAAGCCGGAGAACACGCCGCCGTTCTCGTCAGGGCCGCGGTACTCGTCCTCGATGATGTTGGCGAGGTTGGTGTAGGCGAGCGCAAAGTCGCGGAACCAGTGATCGCCCTCCAGGATGTAGCGGATGATCCCGCCGAGGAAGGCGATGTCGGATCCGGAACGGATAGGCGCGTGGATGTCGCACAGCGCCCCGGTGCGGGTGAAGCGCGGATCGACGTGGACGAGGGTGGCGCCGCGGCGCTTGGCTTCGACCAGGAAGCGGAAGGCGATCGGATGGTTCTCCGCCATGTTGGAGCCCATCGTCACGACCCAGTCAGCATTCGCCAGGTCCCAGAGGGCCATGGTCGCCGCGCCGCGGCCGAAGGAGGTCCCTAAACTAGGGACCGAGGAGGAGTGTCATATTCGGGCCTGGTTCTCGATGGTCACCATGCCCAACCCGCCGCCGAAGAGCTTCTTGATCAGGTAGTTCTCTTCGTTGTCGAGCGTGGCGCCGCCCATGGAGCCGAGGCCGAGCGTGTGGTTGACCAGGCGGCCGTCCGGCAGGCACTCGACGAAGGTCTCGTCGCGGACCTGTTTGGTGAGCTGGGCCACGCGCTCCATCGCCCAATGCAGCGGGCGCTCCTCCCACTCGGTGGCGTAGGGGGCGCGGTAGAGGACCTTGTTGATCCGCTGCGGGCTGAGCAGCACGCCGAGCGTGCTGGCGCCCTTGGGGCAGAGCGTGCCCTGGTTGACCGGGCTGCGCGGGTCGCCCTCGATATGGATCGGCTTGCCGTTCTTGGCATAGACGAGCTGGCTGCAGCCGACGGCGCAGAACGGGCAGATGCTGGTGCCGACACGGTCGGCCTGCTCCAGCCTGGGGCGGAGGTGTTCGGAGGTGGTGCTGCGCGCCGCCGCGCCCATGACGCTCTCGCCCGCGAGCTGGCGCGGGATCGACCAGTCCTTAAGGAAGCGGGAGGCGCGCCCGCTGGCGCCGCGGCGAATCTTCGGCATGCCGGGGTGAAACGCATGAGCGATGCCGGCGGGGGCTTCACTATCGCGTAAAGCCCGAAGCCCGGCCGCTTCGGCGGACTTAGAAGCGGCGGAGGCGGGACATGAACAGCATGGAGGGCGTCGTCACCATCGTGCAGGAGAGCCGGTTCCAGCTCACCGACGATGCGGGCGCCGGGCACCTCTTCGTGCTCGCGCACCGCTCCTTGGCCGAGCCCGACCAGCTCGAGGCGCTGCAGCGGCGGCAGACTCGGGTTCGCGTCGATTACACCGAGCCGCGCAACATCATCGGCCTGCTCGCGCATGCCGTCGATATCGCGGCCTGAAGGATCGATCGCATGGACGTGCATCCCCGCGCGCTCGACTACACGGAGTCCGAGTTCAGCGGGCCGATCCCGAACGAGTCGGAGCTGACGGCCGGCGTCCGGATCGTACCGGGCCGGAGCTATGGGTTTTTCACCGACACCACCGTCTGCATCGGCTGCAAGGCCTGCGAGGTCGCCTGCAAGGAGTGGAACAACCTGCCGGCCGACAATGTCGGCCTGACCGGGCAGAGCTACGACAACACCGGCCAGCTCTCGGCCAATACCTGGCGGCATGTGGCGTTCATCGAGAAGCATAGTGACGGCGCCGGACCCGGCGTGCGCTCGACCGAGAAGCCGCCGTTCCAGAGCGGCTGGCTGATGATGAGCGACGTGTGCAAGCACTGCCACAACGCGCCGTGCCTTGAGGCCTGCCCCACCGGCGCGCTGTTCAAGACCGAGTTCGACACCGTGGTGGTGCAGCAGGATATCTGCAACGGCTGCGGCTACTGCGTGCCGGCCTGCCCCTTCGGCGTGGTCGATCTGAGCACGCTGGACGGCAAGGCGCATAAGTGCACGCTCTGCTACGACCGGCTGAAGGGCGGGCTGGAGCCGGCCTGCGCCAAGGCCTGCCCGACCGACAGCATCCAGTTTGGCGAGCTGGACGACTTGCATCTCCGGGCGCGCCAGCGGGTGCAGCAACTGCACGCGCAGGGCGTGGAGACCGCCTACCTGTATGGCGTCCCGGGCGGGCCGGGGGCGACGGGCGATCTTGGCCATCTCAACGCGTTCTTCCTGCTGACGGACCGGCCGGAGACCTACAACCTGTCCGAGGCGCCGACCCGGCCGGCGAACCGCGTCGCCGCCAGCCTGCTCACCGGCCTCGCCGCGGTGGCCGGGCTGGCGCTGGCGGCGGTCGCGGCGTTTAGCCGGCGCGCCTAGATGGAATCGCGCAATTTGGGGCCGCAGGAGCAGGCGCCCGTTCCGGCCAGCGCGGCCGGGGGCACGCAGGGAGCGCGCCAGGAATGGCGGGGGCCGACCTATTACGGAATGCCGGCGCTGAAGGAGGCGCCGTTCGAGAGCTGGGTGGTCGGCGGCTACATTTTCCTGGCCGGGCTGGCGGGTGCTGCGTCGATCTTGGCGGCGATCGCCGACTTGGCACGGCCGCGGCGGGCCGCGGGCACGGTCCGGCGCGGGCGCTATTGGGCGCTGGCGGCGCCGACATTGGGGGCCGGGCTGCTGGTCTATGACCTGCACACGCCGCAGCGCTTCTACAATATGTTCCGGGTCGCCAAAGGCACCTCGCCGATGAGCATCGGCACCTGGCTGCTGACCGGGTTCAGCGTGGTGAGCGGGCTGACCGCGGCGCTGCAGTTCGCGGCGGAGCGGCGGCCGCGCTGGCGCTGGCTGCGGCGTGCCGCCCGGGCCGCGAACGTCCCGGCGGCGGTGCTGGGCGGAGGCATGAGCACCTACACGGCGGCGCTGCTCTCGGCCACGAGCACGCCGCTTTGGGCCGCGTCCCCCGGCGGCCTGGCGGCCCGTTTCGGCAGCGCTTCGATGGCGAGCGGCGCCGCCGCGCTGTCGCTGGCCGAGCCGCCCGGGCCGACCCGGTCGGCGCTGGACACGGTGGCCTCGGTGGCGCTCGCGGCGGAACTCGCCTGCGACGCCTGGCAGGCGATCGACTACCGGCGCAAGGGCGTTGCCGGGGCGCTGGAATCGGGGTGGGGGATGGCCGAAAAGCTCGGGGCGACCGGGCTCGGCGCGGCGGTTCCCCTCGGACTCTATGGGCTAGCGCTGTTGGGCGGGAACCGGGGCAACCTGTCGCGCTTGGCCTCGCTCGCGGCGCTCGGCGGCAGCCTGCTGCTGCGGGTCTCGATCCTGGAGGCCGGCAACGTCTCCGCCCGGACGCCGGAGATCAGCTTCCGCTTCGCGCAGCCCGACAATCTGGGGCGGCCTCGGCGGCGCCGACGCTGAGCGAGCCAGCCATGTGCGACAGTCATCGCCAAATGTGACGCAAGTCACCGGCCTGGTCATACTTTCTACATAAATTTGGAGGAGAAGAGAGTTCCCGGCGAGTCGGGGCCGGGACGGGAGTTTGGGGATGGCTATCGTTCGCACGACCCTGATCATCGTCGCTCTGCTGCTCGGCTGGGGGGCCTTGCGGCATTACGGGTTCGCCGCCGGGTCACCGCCGCTCGCCGCTATGCTCGACGCGGATTAACCCAGGTCACGAATTCGGCTCGTGCCGCGAGGGTCGCGCGGAGCTCGGGGTCCATGAGCGCCGCCAGTTCCACGGGATGGTCGTAGCCCGGCATCAACGCTGCCAATTCCGTGGTCTGCCGGGTCGCCGGATGAAAGTAGATTTCCCCGAGCCCTGGCGGGAGATGGGTGGCCAGGCGCAACAGGCGTTGCTTGGTCATCGAGCCGCTCCAGGCGATGCCAGCCACCCAATCGTTCATCAGCAGGCCCGCCCTGGCCCCCTGTCGCCGTAGCAGCCGGGTCCAGACGTAAAGCGCCCGTGCCGCCGAACCCTGCTTCACGCCACAGGCGCGCATGAGCGAGGGCGGCTCCGCCGGCACCCGCATCGCCCGCAAACCGAACGCCCGCCCCGTCTCGATCAGCAAGCGCCCGACGGTGGGATGCAGGTGCATGTGCTTATGCGCGTTCGCGTGGTCCAATGTCAGCCCGGTGGCGGCGAAAGCGCGGTATTGCGCCGCAATCTCGGCCTGCAGGCGGCGGCGACCGGCAGGGCTGAAGTAATACTGGACCCCGAGCCGGAGCTGATCCGAACCGAATGGCGGCCCTAGGACACTGGGCCCCTCGATGACGACCAGGTGCAGCCCAACGCGCAACTCGGGCAACAGCCGCGCCCGGCGGACCGCATCCGCGGCGGCCGGTCCCGCGACCATCAGGCTGGCCGTGGAGAGCATGCCCTGTCGATGAGCGAGCTCCACCGCCTCGTTGACCTCGAGCGAGAGCCCGAAGTCGTCGGCCGAGACGACGATCCGGGGGGTCATGCCGATCGCAGCGGAGCTTGACCTCTCCAAAGACCGTCGTCCCCGGCCGGCGGCGCCACTGGACCCCCGGGTCAAGCCCGGGGGTGACGAGTGTCGAGCGTCGGCGTCAACCGATCCTGATCCGGATCTCGCCCAGCCCCTCGATTCCGCCGGTGACGGTTGCGCCCCGT
>Ga0213875_10001490_pt1 | contig 15049 bp, 9 predicted proteins | sample BarmaccomBMRX_R8_FD_160105 | JGI IMG/M metagenome (GOLD analysis project Ga0213875, IMG submission 160105) | Root-associated microbial communities from Barbacenia macrantha in rupestrian grasslands, the National Park of Serra do Cipo, Brazil - RX_R8 | ecosystem: Host-associated > Plants > Roots... | reverse complement strand
TCCCGGAACCTGATCGCGGGCGCCATCGGGGAAAGCGGTTCCCCGATGGGCACGCTGACGCCCGTGCCGCTCGCCGAGGCCGAGCAGAACGGCGTCAAGTTCGCCCAGAGTGTCGGCGCGACCTCATTGGCGGCGCTGCGGGCCATGCCGGCGGAGCAACTGCTGGAAGCCACCGCCAAGCCCGGGGCGCCGGGCGTCAGCCTGGTCATTGACGGCTACTTCCTGCCCAAGCCCGTCCAGGAGATTTTCGCCGCCGGACAGCAGGCCCATGTGCCCCTCCTGGTCGGCTGGAACTCGCAGGAGATGGCGCCCCAGATGATTCTGGGACCGAACCCGCCGACGAGCGAGAATCTCGAGAAGGCGTTGCGCGCCCGCTACGGCGACCGCGCGGACGAGGCCCTGCGGCAGTACTCGGCTTCCACGGACGCGGAGGCCCTGCAAAGCGCCACGGACCTGGCGAGCGACCTGTTTATCGGCTACAGCACCTGGAAGTGGGCCGACTTGCAGGGCAAGACCGGCGGGAAGCCGGTTTACCGGTACTTCTACTCCCGCGCCCGCCCGCCGATGACCCCGGAGATGGGCAACGCCGTACCCGGCCTGGCCGGCGGCGTGATCAGGGGGCCTGAGGCGGCGGCCCACCAACCGCCGCCCGCCAGCGGCGCGGTGCATTCCGCCGAGATCGAGTATGCCCTGGGCAATCTGGCTTCCAACAAGGTCTACGCCTGGACGCCCGACGATTACAAAGTCTCGGAGACCGTGCAGGCGTACTTTGCCAACTTCGTGAAAACCGGAGACCCCAATGGCCCCGGCCTGCCCGCCTGGCCGGCCGCCAACCACGACGACTCGGTTCCAGTCATGCACCTGGATGTCACTCCCCGCGTGGAACCGGAACGGAACCGGGGGAGATACCTGTTCCTGGATCAACCCAACACGAAGCGGGGCCGCTGAATTGCGAGCGGAGCATGCACCGGGACAGATTATCATCCTAAACGGCGTGCCGCGTTCAGGCAAGTCGAGCATTGCCACCGCGATCCAGGCAACGTTTGAAGGCGTCTGGATGAACCTGGGTGTCGATATATTTATGCAAGCGACCCCAGCACGGTATCGGCCCGGCATCGGCTTACGGCCAGGCGGGGAGCGTCAGGACATTGAGCCTCTCGTTCCCATCCTGTATGGTGCCATGTATGAGTCCATTGCCGCCCACAGCCGATTGGGTCTGAACGTCGTGGCCGACGTGGGACACCATGATGCCTACGCAATCCCCCGTGGAATCCTCTACGACAGTGCCCGACGATTGAACGGATTGCCGGTCCTGTTCGTGGGCGTCCGTTGCCCCATCGAGGTTATCATGCAGCGACGACGAGATACAGGGTGGAGCGCGGACACTTCAACTGACTCGGCTGTGCCAGCCCCGGTGCGCTTGTGGCAACGTGAAGTACACACCCCCGGCATCTATGACCTTGAAATTGACACTTCTGTGCTGAGTCCGGGTGAGTGTGCCGAGGTAATACGAAAGGCTTTCGTAAATCACCCAGCACAGTCGGCATTCCAACGCCTTGTTGCACTGTCTGCTAATCAAGGCTAACGAAGTAAGTACTGCGGTGGGGGAAATTGCCCTGGAAGAAGTGGGTCAGCGATTGAAATCGCCGCTGGTGGCCTGCGGCCGAGTCTCCGCCTTCGCGGAGACAGGGTAGGCCCCTCTTCTGTCCTTACCCTCGGACACTCGGCGTCTTCGCCCTGAGCGGCGAATTGATTCGCTGGCTCTTTATTCGCCTTTTGATCATTGCCGCTTGACTGCCCGGCATACCACCTGACAAAAGCGGGAAGAACAGCGAGGAGGAAGTGCCATGAAACTGGGACGACGCGAATTCTTGGTGGGAGCCGCCGGGCTGCTGGCGTCGGCGGGGCACACCGCCGACACCCGCACGGGCGAGCTGCCGAAACGGACGCTGGGGCGGACGAAGGTGCCTGTGTCCATCCTTGGCGTCGGCATGGCCCCGCTCGGCAGCGGGCACACGTCTTATGCGGAGGCCGAAACTCTTGTCCGCGCCGCCCTGGACATGGGCGTCACCTACGTGGACGTGTCGCCCGACTACGGCGACGCCGAGGACAAACTCAAGCCCGTCTTTCGTGACAAGGCCCTGCGCGACCGGGTTTTCCTGGTCACCAAAGTCAACCCGTCCGCGCCGGACGCGACGGGCGTGCAGCGGCAGATCGAAAACAGCCTGACCCGCATGGGCGTGGATCACATAGACGCGGTCCACGTCCACAACCTGGGCGACTTCGACATGGCGACCGTGCTGGGGCCGGGGGGAACACTGGCCGGGCTGAAGGAGGCCCGCCGCCGGGGGCTGATCAAGTACCTCGGCACGAGCGGTCACATGCGCCCGCCGCGATTTGCACAGGCCCTGGAGACCGGCGACATTGACCTGACCATGAACGCCCTCAACTTCGCCGACCGGCACACCTACGACTTCGAGGGCTTGGTCTTGCCCGTGGCAAAGAAACATGGCACGGCCGTCGTCGCCATGAAGGTGCTCGGCGGCGCGCGGGACTGGCGCTACGACGGCCACACGCCGGGGACGCTCGCCGACTACCACGCCCGCGCCATCCGCTACTCGCTGGGTCTGCCCGGCGTCTGTGTCGCCGTCATTGGCTTCGGCACCGTGGACGAGGTGCGGCAGGCCGTCGCCGTCGCCCGCGCCTATCATCCCCTGTCAGCGGCGGAGCGCGCCGAACTGCTGGCCGAGGGCAAGCGGCTCGCCCAATCGCGCGGCCTCTACTACGGCCCCACGGAGGGTTAATGAGGGACTTTCGGGTATAATCAATCGGCAATTTCACAACCGACAATGAGCAGGCTTGGGCGGATTCTTCACCGCCCAGGCCCTTTCGCGTGTCCGGCCCGTCCTCAGTCCCGGAGGGCTTTCCTTCCCTGGAGAATAGCCCGGCACTTCAGTGCCGGGTATCACGCAGAGAATAACACATGAACTTACAATCACTGCCGTCGCTGGCCGAGGACTACCCGGCCTATCAGGAACTCAAGGCGCAGCTGGCGCAGGGCGGCGTCGTGCAGATGGAGGGTGTGCCCGTCCCGGCCAAAGGCTGGCTTCTGGCGCAGCTCGCCCGCGAGACGGGACGCCCCCTCGTGATCATCTCTTATAATGACGACCAGGCGCAGCGGCTGGCCGACGACCTGCGCGCCTACGGCGTCTCGGACAGCAGCCTGGCCCAACTGACGTCCTCCACCGGCACGCTGATCTTCACCGAAGGCGCGCCCGACCTCGGCATTCTGGGCCGCCGCACCGCCGCCTTGCAGCGCCTGGCACGCGGCGAGGCGCAGATGGTCGTCGGCCCCATTGGCGCGTGGCTCCAGCGCACCGTCCGCCCCGAACTCCTCAAGGACCGCCTCGTGGAGTTGAAGGCCGGCGAGACGGTGGACCTGGGCGCTCTCGAAAAGGCGCTGGTGGAGTTCGGCTACGAGCGCGTCGAGGCCGTCGAGCTGCCCGGCCAGTGGACCCGGCGCGGCGACATCCTGGACGTGTTCCCCGGCGACGCCGCTCGCCCGTTCCGCGTGGACTTCTTCGGCGATGACATTGAGGCGATTCGCCCGTTCGATCCGGAGACGCAGCGCTCTTCCGGCAAACAGGACGCGCTGACCGTGCGCCCCGTTCGGGAGATTCCCTACGAGAAGGAGGCGGTCGCCCGCGCCACGGCCCGCCTGCTGGACGAGTTGCCGGGGCGGGCGAAGGCCTTGCGCGAGGCCAACTTGGAGGAGCGCGGGGCGGAGCATGCGGAGCGTCTGGAGGAGCGCGTCGAGGGCGACATTGCCCAACTGCGGGCGCAGGCGTATTTCGACAACATGGAGTATTACCTGCCGTATCTGTACCCGGACGCCCTCTGCGCCTTAGACTATCTGCCCACCGAGGCCGTCCTCATTCTGGACGAGCCGGCGCAGGCCAAGGCGCGCTGGGAGCAGACGGAGCAGGAGATCGCCGACATCGCCGAGGCCCGCACCGCGCGCGGCGAGTGGATCAGCGCCGGCGCCCCCCACGCCTGCCCCTTCGCTGCCCTCACGTCCGCTCTGGCTCCCCCAGAACTGGGGGCGGGGGGGGCGAATGGGCGAACCACTGTCGCCTTCTCCCTGCTGGGGCGCAACCCCGAAGGAATCCGGCCGCGCCACACCATCACCACCCAGGCGGGCGCGATGGAGAGCTTCGCCGGGCGACTCCCCGCCTTCTTTGAGGCCGTGGACGGCTGGCTGGGCGCGCGGTTCCGCGTCGTCCTCGTCAGCGAGCAAGGCGAAAAACTGCGCCAGACGCTGGCCGAGCACCGCCTGCCCGCCAGCCCCCTGGAGCGGCTGGACGCGGGCGGGGAGGGCGGCGTCTACGTCCTGCCCGGCACACTGGCGAACGGCTTCAAGCTGCCCGAAGCGTCGCTGATGCTCGCCACCGACACGGACATCTTCGGCCACCGCGCCCACCAGAAGGCCGCGCCGCGCCGCGCCTTTAAGGAAGGGCTGAAGATCACCTCCTATCTGGAGCTGCGCGAGGGGGACTACGTCGTCCACATCCACCACGGCATCGGGCGCTACGCCGGCATCGGCCATCTTAAGGGGGCGGACGGCGCGGTGCGCGACTACCTGCTGATCGAGTACGCCGAGGGCGACAAGGTCTACGTTCCGACCGACCAGGTGGACCGGGTGCAGAAGTACATCGGCAACCAGGACAGCCCGCCGGCCATCACCCGGCTGAACAGCGGCGACTGGGCGCGGGCCACCCGGCGGGCCAAGAAGCAGGTGCAGGAGATGGCCGCCGACCTGATCAAGCTGTACGCCGCCCGCCAGGCGGCGAAGCGCCCGTCGCTGCCCCCGGACACGCCCTGGCAGCAGGAGATGGAGGACGACTTCCCCTACCAAGAGACGCCCGACCAGATGGCCGCCATTGAGGACGTCAAGCGCGATCTGGAGGAGGACAGGCCGATGGACCGGCTGATCTGCGGCGATGTCGGCTACGGCAAGACCGAGGTGGCGATTCGCGCCGCCTTCAAGGCCGTCAACAGCGGCCGGCAGGTGGCCGTGCTCTGCCCGACCACCATCCTCGCCCAGCAGCACCTGGGAACCTTCCGGCAGCGCCTGGCCGCCTACCCGGTCAGGATCGAGATGCTGTCCCGCTTCGTCGGGAGATCCGAGGCGGCGCAGACGGTCAAGGGCCTGGCCGACGGCACGGTGGACATCGTGATCGGCACGCACAAGCTGCTGGGCAAGGACATCAAGTTCCGCAGCCTGGGCCTGCTGATCGTGGACGAGGAGCAGCGCTTCGGCGTCGCCCACAAGGAGCGCATCAAGAACTTCCGCAAGTCGGTGGACGTGCTGACCCTCACGGCGACGCCGATTCCGCGCACCCTGCACATGTCGCTGTCGGGGATCCGGGACATGAGTCTGATTGACGATCCGCCGGAGGGCCGCAGGCCGATCAAAACGTATGTGAAGGAATACGATGACGAACTGGTCCGCGAGGTCATCCTGCGCGAACTGGACCGGGGCGGCCAGGTCTACTTCCTACACAACCGCGTGGAGAGCATCTCGCACGTTGCCGAGAAGGTCCGCCGCCTCGTCCCCAGTGCCAAAGTGGAGTACGCGCACGGCCAGATGCACGCGGACGACCTGGAGGAGACGATGCTGCGCTTCGCGGCGGGCGACTTCAACGTGCTCGTCTGCACCACCATCGTCGAGAGCGGCCTGGACATCCCCAACGTCAACACCATCGTGGTGGACAATGCGGACCGGCTGGGCCTCGCCCAACTCTATCAACTGCGGGGCCGCATCGGCCGCTCGGACCGCCAGGGCTACGCCTACCTGCTCTACCGGAAGGACAAGGTGCTCAGTGAGGTCGCCGAAAAGCGATTGAGCGCCCTGCGCGAGTTCTCCGACCTGGGCAGCGGCTATAAGGTCGCCCTGCGCGACTTAGAAATTCGCGGCGCGGGCAACCTGCTCGGCGCGGAGCAGTCGGGCACCGTCGCCACTGTCGGCTTCGACCTCTACACGCAGCTTCTCTCGCAGGCCATCAACGAACTCAAGGGCGAGGACATCGAGACCGAGTTCGAGCTGCCCAACGTCGCCCTGCCGCTGGACGCCTTCATCCCGGAGCGCTACATCCCCTCCGAGGCCGAGCGCATCCTGATGTACAAGAAGCTGACTGCCGTGCGTCAAAAAGACGACGTAGCCCGCATCCAGGAGGAGTTGGAAGACCGCTACGGCGATCCCCCGCGCTCGGTCTGGAACCTGCTCTCGATCATGCGCCTGCGCCTGCGCTGCCAGGAGGTCGGCGTCGGCAGCATCGTCGCCGAGAAGCGCCGCGTCGCCATCCGCTTCCAGGGGACGCACCTGACCACCGACGCCGCCAGGAAGCTCTCCCGCACCTACATGCAGCACCAGTTCCTGCCGGACGTGGTGTTTTTGGCGGCCCCGGACACCCCGGCCAAGATGCTCACTCAGGTGGAGGAGATGGTGGAGGTTGTCGCCAAAGTCCTCCCGCCCCGAATTGAACCCGCCAAGGATGCCAAGCCGAAAGTTTCCCTGCTCGACCAGCTCCTCAGCGAGCCGGACCGCGACGACGCGACGGACAACAAGCCCCGCCCCAAAGAGTCCACTGACGGCAAGAAGAACGGCAAGGCTCAGGAGGCGCAATCCCGCAACCTCGTCGCCAACCAGGTGTCCGCGAGGCGGCGGGGCACGCACAACCGCTTCCATCGCTAATGGGCCACTTGGCATGGGCGCAGCCATTCTCCCTCGCCCGCTTGAGTTGTCGAAGCGTGCGGGCATTGGAACTGCCCAGACCGTGCCGCCGGTCCTGGCTCGCTCCCGCCGTCGCTTGCAGTAGCCCATCAGGGCACGGAAGGCTTGACCTCGCGCGATGATCGGGTCGTATCCGTAAGAGGTGGCGTTTTCCCGCCCCAGGCGGAGTCGTCCCACCAGCCACGAGCGAGAATGGTTGGAATCGCGTACTCCTCTTCTTCCGAGTCGGGCCGCCACAGGGGCAGTTCCAAAGCCCCGGCGAACTGACGGTCATAGGCGGAGAAGTGCCGCTGCAACTCGGTGGAAGTGGTGTAGGGATAGACGCTGAAGCAGACAAGCTGCTCACCTTCCGAAAGGGCAATCAACTGCCGCGCCAGCACCGTGCCATTGGGGCGGCGGGCGTACAGGACCTGCTTGTTGATGTCCAGAACGGCCGCCGCCGCAGAATATGCGAAACTGCCGCCCAAGCCCAGGCAACTTCCGACGTAGGTGCCGAGCTTCAGCGCCTCCAGCGGGTCCTGTTCGATGGAGATGATCAGCGGGCCGGCTTCGGCGGTCTCGGCGGCATAAGGAATGCCCCTTTGCCAGAGCGCGACGTTGAGCCGGGGATGCCGCCGGAGCCACGCCTGCGTGCGCGGGTGCGTCAGTAGATAATTGGTCCGGCCCGTCCAGTAGGCCCGCAGAAACCGGCGCAGGGCACGGCGGTTCTCATCGGCGTCGCACTGAAGCTGCAGGGCATGGCGGACGGCTTCTGCGACGGGGTCAACGTTAAAACCGTCGCTCAATCGCGCCAGGGCCAACTGTTCCAGCGTCTCCAATTGCTGCAAGGCGGTCTGCTGCCGCCACTGCGCCTGATAGTGCGCCCGCTGGGCGTCCGGGAGGCGGCGCGTCCCGGCCTCGTACTCGCGCAGCAGGCGCGGCATCGGTATCTGGACATCCTGCGGGGCGAACTCGCGGACAAGCTGATCCCGCAGGGCGTGGGAAAAACTGCCGAGGAGCTTGCAGACCTTGAACAGCTTGGCGGGATGTGTCAGAAACGCTTCCAGCGTCCATTCCGGCAGGTAACGGGTCAGCGACCAGGTCCCGGAGCCGACCAGCCGGGCATCGTTGTCGCGGCGGCATGCCTCTTCCAGCCGCTGAAAGCAGGCGTCGGAGGCGGCCAGGAACTGCTCGCGCTGTTCCGGGGTCAGGAATTCCAGGAAGTCTGTCCCGACGCTTCGCAGGTCACACCCCCGGCGAAACGGCGGGCGGCAGAGGCGGCGCAGAAGTGCGTCCATTGCCGGCAGGCACCGCCGCAATGTCTTCGGGTCTTCCCAGTTCCAGCAGAAGCCTTTCAGGTTGGCGATGAGTTTACCCTGGTACTCGAACGGCGTCGCTTGCAGCAGCGCCTCAAAGCGCGGCACGTTTTGCCCGATAATTGTCCACACCTCTGCCGCATCTTCCGGGGTGGAGTCGTAATCGGCAAAGCCGCGATAAAATCGTGAGTACTGGTAGGATGTTTCGGGCGGATACTGCATCCAGTCAATCGCTTCAATCACACGTCCTAGCCCTACCAGCTTGCCGCACTCCCACCAGACATGCCAGGGAAGGGCGCGGTGATAATCCTTCGCGTCAGCCCAGTGCGGTTCGGTGGCGGCGACGGCGGCCTCCGGGTAATAGGCATCCCGTACAATCTCTGCCCAGTCCATCTCGTGAAACCTGGCGTGTCTCTCCTGCGCGTCGTCCAGCCGAAACCCGACTGCCACATAGTCTAGCGAGACGCCGTGCTGCAACGCGCGGAGCAGGCCGTAGAGGCGCGAGGCGGGGCGCGGCCCCTGTACCGTCGTGACGAACAGGCGGCGGCGGTCATCGGAGAGACTGTCTATGCCGAGGCAATAGGTCTCCGTTTCCAGCAGCAGGTCGGCAAATAGGATACGGTGCTCTGCGGGCAGTGCCGCCACCAGTTCCAGCCAGCAGCGGGAAGTGGCGTCGGCTTGCAGGCAGAGCAGGCGGGTGACGGCGGCGAGGAGCGATGGCTGTGTTTCCAGTTCCAGCCGCCAATAGAGGGCAAGACAGGCGTTGGTTTCGGCACGGCCCAGCGGCCTGAGAGGAGGCAGAAGGCAGGCGCGAAACAGAGGCGGCAGGCGCAGTTGCCACTCGGCCTCGGCGTCACAGGCCGCCCCCAGCCTGGACTCCGCCAGCCACTTCAGCAGCATCGTCAGGCTGTTCGTGGCGCAAAGATACGGGCGCAGGTCAACCGCCGGGGCCGACTTTTCCCTGGGCGGCCGGTACTTTGTCCCGCGATAGGCGCGCGGATGGGCCGCCGTCGGCGCCATGGGAGCAGGCGCGTCCGGCAGAGCGAACGGCGGCAAATCAGCCCCATCATCCGTTCCCAGGATTGTCTCCCGCAGGACAGTCAGGACATACTGCACCAGCGCGGTATCGGGAGATTTGACCGCGCGCAGGGCGTCCCACGCGGCCAGGAGGGATGCTTTGCGCGGGTACAGCGCCGCCGGGACATCCGAGAGGGGCAGTTCGGCGAGATCGTAAAACCCTGGTGCGTCCTCCGGGGCCTCTTCCGCCGCCAGCAGGGCGTCCAGATCGGCCCCCGGCCTGCGGCGGGAGACCAGGGCCGACAGGCCCCCAGATTTTCGGAGAATGGCGACGAGTTTCACGGGAGCCATTGTACCCGATCAGTCGCGGGGACTGAGGCGGGCGGCGAGCAGGCAGACGGCGAGGCAGAGGGAGGCGGAGATCAGGACGAAGGCGCGGACGGTGGCGTCGTCGCCGGTTTGCAGGGCGTCGTAAATGGCGACGGGCATGGTGCGGCCCGCGCCAGGGGTATCGCCGGCCACCATCAGGGTCGCGCCGAAGTCGCCCAGGGCGCGGGCGTAGGCCAGGGTCGTGCCGGCGATCAGGCCGGGGCAGGCCAGCGGCAGCAGGATGTGCAGAAAAACGGCCCAACGGCCCGCGCCATCCGTGCGGGCGGCGGCGATCACGTCCGGGTCCACGCCGCCGAGGGCGACGCGGGCGTTGGCGATGAACAGCGGGATGGAGGCGAGGCAGGCGGCGGCCACCGCGCCCTGCCAGGTGAAGGCCAGCGGGTGGCCGGTGAGGTGTTCGTACCATCGGCCCGCCGTGCTGCGGCGGCCAACGGCGACGAGCAGGAAGTAGCCGAGCACGGTCGGGGGCAGGACCAGGGGCAGGTTGGCGACGCCGACCAGCAGGCTGCGGCCCGGAAAGCGCCGGGACAGGGGCAGGGCGATCAGCAGGCCCAGGGTGACGCTGAAGACCGTGGCCCAGCCCGCGACGCGCAGGGACAGCCAGAAGGGCGACCAGTCCACCCCGCCGCCGGTGTCTGTCCCCGGCATCAGGGTGGATTCGGCGAGGCCGCCCGCGCCTCGTCCACCACCGTGAGGGCAGCCAGACCATGCACCCACCGCGCGGCCTTCACGTCACCCGGCACGAGCAGTTCCACTGGTCCCTCATCGGCGGACAGGGGCTCGCCGTCGCGGTCCCATGCGACCCAGACCGCCTCATGTCCGAACATAGACTGCATCTCGGCCAGGCTGAAAGCGACGGCGTAGCCGTCCTTGCCCCGCGCGATTACGACGAACTGCAATATGTGGTGCTTGATCTGCGGGTTGATGCGCGGCCCGGCGGCCAAAAGAACGGCCAGGAGCGGGACACAGTGCGCCACATGATGACTCCCTTTGAGGGTGTAACGCACCGTCCGCACATCGCCGGCCAGATCGTGGCACAGGCGCGGGACGCTCCATGCGCCGGCCCTGATGACAGCCCCCGTGACGGAGAACGTCCCGGAGGCGTCGGTGAACGCTCCCGCCGCTCCCGCAGGAGGAGCGGCTAAGACCGCCAGCAACGCGGCGATACCGGCCTTATTTGTGAGGCAGTTCATAGCCGTAACGCCTCCAGATCGGGGCGGCCGTCCTGCCGGTGAGGAAGGCAATGAATTGCTGGGCCAGGGCCGGCTGCGCCGACGCCTTGACCGCGCCGACGCTCTGGGCGATTGGCGCGTGCAGGTCCTCCGGGACAATGACGTAGGGATCGGCCCTGTCGTCAATGACCAGCGCGAGGGCGGTGAGGGCGACATCGGCGTTGCCGCTCTGGGCGAATTGCAGCGCCTCGCCGATGTTCTCCGCCGTGACCAGGCGGGGGGCGACGCTGGCCGTCAGGCCCGCCTTGGCGAAGGACTGCTGGGCCGCGAGGCCGTAGGGGGCGAGCGCGGGGTTGGCGATGGCGATGTGGGCATAGACGGGACTGGCGAGGTCTTGAATGCGGCGCGGGTGGTGCGCGGCGTCGCGCCGGGTCCAGATCACCAGCCGCCCGATGGCGTAGACGCGGCGCGTGGCGGGGACGAGGAGGCCCTGCCCGGCGAGCTGATCGGTCGTGGCCGTGTCGGCCGAGATGAACACGTCCAGGGGTGCGCCGTTCCGCACCTGCATCGCCAGCAGTTTGGTCGAGCCGAAGGTCGGGGTGACGGTCGCACCGGTCTGTTTCTGGAAGGACGGAATCAGCGCCTGGGTCAGCACCTTTTGCAGATTGGCGGCGGCGGCGACTTTGAGATCGGCGGCACGAGCGACGGGCGCGAGAAGGAGCAGGGGCATGGCAAGCCATGCCCGGAAAGACTTAGCGCGCAAGCAGCACCTCCGTGGATTTGATGAGGGCGGTCGCCTCGACCCCGGGCTTGAGGCCCAGGCGCTCGGCGGAGGCACGGGTGATGACGGAGACGATCTCCTGGCCGTTGCCCAGGTCCAGGGTCACTTCGCAGAGCACGCCGTCGCCGTTGATGTCTTTGACGATGCCGCGCAACTGATTGCGGGCGCTGATCTGCACTTCCAACTCCCCTGGCATCGGGGGTCGGGGGGTTGACTGATTTGCGGCCAGCCCTAGTTCGGCACGGATGGCCTGGATAGCCGCGCTGTCGTAGAGACGCCAGCCGCGCCAGTCGCGCTCCGGGGCGGGGATGCGCCCGGCCTTCTCCCAGACGGCCAGCGTCTTGGGGGTGATTTGCAGCATCTGCGCGACCTGCGCGCGAGTCAGTTTGACGCCCGTGGTGATGGGAAGCACGGGTAAGTTATACCTGGAGAGGAATGAGGAAGTCAAGACCTACCCCTGGCGGCAAGCCGCCCGTCCCCTCCCTGGCAGGGAAGGGAAAGAGGAGAAGACCTACGGCCCACGCGGAGGCCATGCCTCTGCGCCCCTTCCCTGGCAGGGAAGGGGCAGGTCGCTTGCGACCGGGGTTAGGTCCGTCTGGGCTATCCGGCCGCCTGTTCCACCTCCCGCTCCCAGGCTCCGGCGATGGGCTGGCCGTACTCGCGCGTACCGTCGCTGGCGTACGGGCCGGAGAGGACGGGGTGGGCCATGCCGGGGTTGTGCTGCTGGAAGTAGTCAGCCCCGATGACGTCGCCGTTGAGGAAGTGGTAGGCCGCGCCGGCGCGGTCCTTGTCGGTGCCGTTGCCGCCCGTCGCGTGGGCGACGCCGTAGGCGAAGAAGGCGACGCCGCCGGCGGGCAGTTCCAGCGGGACGGCCCGCGACTCGTCGGGGTAGCAGCGGATGTGGTGGTCGCTCTGCGGGTCGCGGCTGTGCTCCAGTTTCTCTTTGTAGGAGCCGGGGATGACGCGAATCGTGCCGTTGGCGACGGTGGCGTCATGCACGGCGGTCCACATGGCCGTCCCCTTCAGCGGGTCGCTGATGCCGAAGTAGGCGTTGTCCTGGTGCCAGTTGGTGCCCGCGCCGTGCCGGGCGGGCTTCAAGAAGACCTGGTCCAGATGCAGCACGACCGGGTCGCCGATGATCTGCCGCACGGCCTCGATCACCTTGGGGGCGAACGGCAGGGCGCGGAACAGGGCGCTGTGGGGCGACATCGGGCAGAGCTGCAGGTTGGACTGAGTCTGCGAGTGGGTCTTGCCGTCGCCATCGGTGGCGACGTTGCGCAGCCTGCCGTCACGCCGGAGCCGGTCCAACTCGGCCTGCATGGCGGCGACTTCTTCTTTCATCCAGAAGTCGGCGATGGTCAGGTAGCCCTGGGTGCGGAACTGCTGAATCTGGGCGGGCGTGAATGCCATGGGTTTTTCCTTTCTTTCTGTGACAACAAGCCGACTCAACGCCTCGATCGTTCTCCCGGGCGATTCCTCTAGGGGTGCGGCTGCGGACGGTGACCGGCGAGGGCATGAAGCAGTTGGCCGGCGTGGTCGGGAATCAGGGTGAGCTGATTGTGCAGTAGGACCGGGACGCTGACGCCTGTATTGGAGGGAATCAGCTTCAGGGCGTACTGGCCCATCAGCAGTAGGGTCCAAAGAACTAGGCAGCCGGCGACGGCACGCAGTGCGCTAAGGGGCACGCGCGCGCTTGCCCGGTCCAGCAAGACGCTCAGGCCGAGGACGGCGACCGGGATCAGGTTGAGGAACAGGCGCGGGCCGAAGGCGGCGTCGCCGTACCAGTAGTCCCAACTGGAGACCAGATACCAATCTAGCAGGACCAGCAGGGCCAGCCCGGCGGTCAGGCGAGGGTCGCGTCGGGCCAGCAACGGCAGCGAAACCAAGGCGATCAAAAATGCGGGCGCCCAGAGCAGGAAGCCATGATTGGTGGAGAACAACACCTCCCACAGATGCGGATGCAAAAAATCGATGGTGTCGTGGGTCGCGCCCTTGTACGGGTTGAGCAGGAACCAACGGCCCCGGGTCAACTTCCAGACCAACATCTGCGGCGTCATCGCCAGGAGCAGGCCGGCGGCCAGGGGCGTGTATCGGACCGCCTCCGGCCCCAGGTGCCGCTCGCCCGCCCGCAGGCGCGCGATGCTCTCGGCCACTGGGATGATGCCGAGGAAGATGTTGGGCATCCGCACCGTCATCGCCAGCCCGATCAGCAGGCCGTACAGCAGCCATATCCGAGGGTGTTCCGAGCCGCGCGTCTTGACGTAGACATAGAGGAACAGGGCATTGACGAACAGGTCCACCGAGTGCGACAGGAAGTTGTTCGGGATCATGTAGAACAGCAGCGGCGACCCGAGCCAGAGTGTTAGGCAGGCCAGCGTTGCGGCCCGCTCCGGGAAGAACAAGGTGGCGATGCGCCAACACAGCAGCAGCCCGGCAAAGCCCCAGAGACTCGACCCCAGGCTGCACAGCAGGATGTAGGGACGCGAGAGGCCATCCTGGGGTGCGTGCAACAGCGGCGCGAACAGGTGCGCGAGCAGGAAAAACGGGGACAGAAACAGTGCCACGCCGATTCCGTAGGGGTTCCTCTGGAACAGGCAGTTCGAGTGACCCAGCCCGCCGCAGGCGCGGGTCAGGAACAGCGGGTCGGTGTTTAGGTCGTGGTGAACAACCAGCGATTGAATCCAGGAGTAATAGCCGGTGCCGTCAATGCTGACCAGCGCCGGGCGGAACAGCAGCGCCATCCAGAACAGGTACAGGCCCCCGAAAAGGAGCAGGGGGCGGTGACGGGCGGGGGGCAGCGTATGGGAAGTGTTCATCAGGTGAAGTCCGGGCGGCAAGCCCCTACCGGCGTGTCGAGTCGGCGTGTCCCGAAGACGGAGTGGCGCAGGGGGACTCTGGCCACAGCACGGGCAGGGTCACCAGCAGCCATCGCGCCACGGTGGCGGCGAACGTGGGCGTGCGGATCCGAAGCCGAGACTGTAGCAGGATCAAATGCCCTGAGGCCGAGTATCCGGTTTGTTCGGAACAGACGGGTGTGGCGGCGAGTCAGTCCAGGAAGTGGTACTTGGTGATGGCCCAGGCGGCGGCGAAGGCGTCCCGCAGCCCGATCTTTTTCCCCTCCGCGTAGTCGCGGCCCGAATAGGAGATCGGCACCTCGTACACCCGGCAGCGGTGCCCGTCCGGCCCCCGCCAGCGCGCCACCTTGGCCGTCACCTCCGGCTCGAAGTCGAAGCGGTCGCAGCGCAGGGGCAGGCCCTGGACCACCTCCCGCCGGAACACCTTATAGCACACCTCCATGTCCGTCAGGTTCAGATTCGTACACATGTTGGAGTAGGTCGTCAGCAGCGCGTTGGCGACCCGGTGCCAGAAGAAGCAGACCCGGTGCGGCCCCCCGCCCAGGAAGCGCGAGCCGAACACCACGTCCGCCCGCCCGTCCAGCAGCGGCTCCAGCAGGGCGAAGTACTCGCGCGGGTCGTACTCCAGGTCGGCGTCCTGGACCACCAGGAAGTCGCCGGTGGCCTGGGCGATGGCGGTGCGGATGGCGGCGCCCTTGCCCCGGTTGCTGTCGTGGTAGAGGATCATCACGTCCGGGAAGCGGCCC
>Ga0213875_10001489_pt1 | contig 15051 bp, 14 predicted proteins | sample BarmaccomBMRX_R8_FD_160105 | JGI IMG/M metagenome (GOLD analysis project Ga0213875, IMG submission 160105) | Root-associated microbial communities from Barbacenia macrantha in rupestrian grasslands, the National Park of Serra do Cipo, Brazil - RX_R8 | ecosystem: Host-associated > Plants > Roots... | reverse complement strand
CCGAAGCCCTGGACCGGACCCTGATCCTGGCCAGCGGCAAGATACTCAAACGCGAACTGCGGACCTGGGAGTAGGTGAAACCGATGAGCCCACGAGGCGGAAGCCCGGCCGGCCGGATGGTGGCCGGGACCTCGCCGTCGCAGCGGGAGCGGCGCGGCGTGGGCCCGATCACCCCGAAGGGACTCCAGCGGCGCAGTGAGATCCTGCGGGCCGCGCGCAAAGTCTTCGAGGAGCGCGGCTTCCTCGAGACCCGGGTCGCGGACATCGTCGCGGCGGCCGGCGTGGCCCAGGGCACCTTCTACAGCTACTTCGACTCCAAGGAAGCCGTCTTCGCCGAGGTCGCCGAGCAGGTCGTCGAGTCGATGATGGAAGGGCTGCACACCGACTTCGTTCCGGATCTCGACCCGGTCGAGCGGATCCGCCGGGCCATGGTGCGGTTCGTCGAGGGTTTCCGGCCCAACGCGGTCATGATCGGCCTGATCGAGCAGGTCGGCACGTTCACCCCGGAGATGCGCAGCCTCCGGCTGGCGCTGCGCCAGTCCTTCGTCGACCGGTCCGCGCGCGGGATCCGCCGCATGCAGGCGGACGGGATCGCCGACGCTGACCTGGACCCGGTCCTGCTGGCCGAGGTACTGGGGGCCATGGTGGACCAGACCTGCTACCTGTGGTTTTTCCTGGGCAAAGAGTTCGATTCCCACGCCGTGGTGGAGTCGCTGACCACGGTGTGGGCCCGGGGGATCGGCGTGCGGGGCGCCTGACGGCGGCCGCTGAGCGCCTCAGCTGCGCAGCGCGCTGGCCGGTCCCGCCAGGTGATCAGTCAGGTAGGCGCCCGGCCGCGCAGGGCGTAGATCCCGGCGGCCACCGTGCCGAGACACAAGGCCGCGGAGCTGATCCCCAGCGAGGCGTGGATTCCCACCGCCACGCCGAGCAGGCCGACGGTGAAGCCGCTGCCGGCGCGCAGGCCGTTGGCGGACACGCCGTACAGGCCGATGATCCGGCCGCGGTCGGCCGGCGGCGCCAGCAGCTGGACGATGGTCTGCCCGATGGACATCGACGCCAGGTTGGCGACACCGCTGATCACCAGCAGCACCAAGGCCAGCAGGTAGTTGCCGGCGAGCGCGAAGAACAAGGTGGTGACGCCGTAGATCGCGGTGCTGACCACAGCCGCCTTTACGTTCGGCTTGATGCTGCCGGTCGCCTCGAGCAGGATGCCGCCGATCACCCCGCCCGCACCGTTGGCGAACAGCAGCACGCCGTAGGCGGTGCCGGCGCTGCCGGCCCCGAGGTCCTGGGCGAACAGCGGCATCGAGGTCTGCAGGGAGGTGCCGATGAAGAACGACCCGAGGCCGCCGAGCACGATCATGCTGACGAGCACGTGGGTGGACCGGACGTCGCGCAGCACCCGCAGCGAATCGCGGATGCCGATCCGGGCCGGCGGCGTACCGTGGTCGCGGACATGCCCGGTGAACCTGGTCCGGAACAGGAACAGCGTGAGCGGCAGGTAGAAGGCGATGTTCACGAAGATGCCGTGGGTGGGCCCCAGCCCGAGCAGCAGCACCGAGCCGACGACCGGGCCGAACAAGATGCCCAGGCTCCGGAACGTCGCGTTGAGCCGCACCGCGCTGGGCAGTTCCTCGCGGCCCACGAAGTCGTGCAGCATCAGCTGCTCGCCCGGGCCCCACAGCGAGCCCGCGCAGCCGTGCAGCACCAGGAGCAGGCAGGCCTCCCAGATCTGCAGCGAGTTGGTCAGGAACAGCACGCCCCACAGCGCGGACACCACCATGAACAGCGCCTGCGCGGCCTGGATGAGGCGGCGGCAGTCGTGCCGGTCGGCCAGCGACCCGAAGTAGACCGAGAACAGCAGGAACGGCACCCAGTGGCTGATGACCTCGAAGCCGGTCAGGGCGGGGGAGTGGAACTTCTGCCACAGCACCCAGTAGGTGATGACGTGCTCGATGTTGTCGGCCATCATGGCCAGCGCCGCCCCGAACAGGTAGGGACGGCAGTCACGGTTGCGCAGCGCGGCGAACTTGGCCGGCGGCGTGGCCACCTGGGCGGCCTGCGGGGCGATCTCATCGGCGGGGGCGACCTGGTCGAGCTCGAGCACGTGGGTGGGGATGCCGCAGGCAGAACACACCCGTCTAGGCTAACGGCGCAGTTTCGGCAGCACGGCGGTGCCCAGCAGGCCCACGCCGCGAGCATCGTCCAGGCCGTGCGGGCCGCCGAAGTCGATCCGGCCGGCGCCGGCGTCCAGTACGGCCTGGGCCAGCGCCGCGACGTGGGCCGGCGTGCCGGAGAACGCGAACCGGTCCAGCACCTCGTCCGGGATCAGCGCCCAGGCGTCGCCGTCCCGGCCGGCCGCGACCAGCTCGCGGACCTGCTCGGCCAGGCCATCGGGCAATCCGCCGGCCCGGTCCAGGCCGGCCACGACGGCCAGGTACTTGGCCACCTCGGTCCTGGCTAGCCGGCGCGCGGCGGCGCCGTCCTCATCCACCACGGTGACCGCCCCGAACACCAGCCTGACCTGGCCCGGATCACGGCCCGCGGCCCGGGCACCGGCCGCCATCCAGTCCCTGATCACCGGCACCATGGCCGGGTTGGCGCTGCCGCCCACCTTGAGCTCGTCGGCGATCTCACCGGCCAGCGCCGCGCCTGCCGGTCCCCAGCTGCCGAGCAGCAGCGGCAGCGGGTCCGCCCGGCCGGGCGCCTGGGCCGGATACCGCAGCCGGATTCCCGGGGCCAGCTGGTACGCCGGGCCGGCGTAGCCGCGGTCGTCGCCGGCCAGCAGCGCCCGCACGATGGCCGCGGTATCACGCAGGTGAGCCAGCGGGCGTGCCTGGGCGATGCCGATGGTGCCGAGCCACGCCCCGCGGGCCAGGCCCAGGTAGGCCCGGCCGCCCGAGACCACGTCCAGGGTGGCCAGCGCGCCGGCGATCTCGTACGGATGCTGGGTGTAGGGGTTCAGGCAGGCGGCGCCCAGCCGGACCCGCGAGGTGGCGCGGGCCATCTCCAGCAGGGCCGGCTGGGGCGGCTGGTACAGCAGGTCGGCGAACACGCTCACCACGTCGAACCCGTGCGCCTCGGCCGCGGCGGCCAGCTGGCCGTACCGGCCCGGGGCCTTGTCGGTCTGGAAGGCGATGCCGATCTCGGCCATGGTCAGGTCAGGTCCGAGGAGCGCAGCCGCCGGCGGCCGGTGCGGGTGATGCGCATGACCAGCCGTTCCTCGGGGTCCGGGCAGACGGCCAGGCAATCGCGTTCGAGCCAGTCCGAGGTGGGCAGCTGGCGCTGCTTGGCCGGCAGCAGCGGCAGCACCGCGGCCAGCGCGTACAGGCAGAAGTGGCCGCCCGGCGGCAGCCGCAGCTGCGAGCTGCCGGTCAGCTCGAAGTAGTCGCCGACGGCCAGCCCGCAGACCGGGCGGCCGCCGATCTCCGCCACGGTCACCCGGAGGTCGAACAGCTCCATGTCGGGCGCCTGGTCCGGCGGGATCGCGCTCACATGCCCTCCTCGGACTGCAAGACCGGCAGGACCTGCTGGCCGAGCAGGCGCAGGGCCGCGACCGGGTCGGGGCCGAGCGGCGGGCCGAAGGACAGGTGGCTGGCCCCGAGCGTGCGCAGCCGCCGGCAGCGGTCCAGCACCTCCCCGGCGTCCCCGGCCACCCCAAGCGAGAGCATCCGCTCGTCGATGAGCGCGGCCGCCCCGCGTCCCAGGTGGGCCAGCCGGGCGGCCGCGGTGAAGTCCTCCGGCCGCAGGCCGGCCTCGGCCAGCACGGACGCGGAGATGGAGGGGCCGTAGTAGGCCAGCTTCTCGGCCAGCGCCGCGCGGGCCGCCGCACCGTCGCCGGACAGCGAGACCCAGAAGCAGGCGGGCAGGTCCAGCTGGCGGCCCGCGGCCCCGGCCAGGACCTGGCGCCGCACGCCGGGGTAGCGTTCCGGCGGGTACAGCAAGGGCAGCACCCCGTCGGCGTGCCGCCCGGCCATGGCCAGCATCTTCGGGCCCATCGCCCCGACGTAGACCGGGACCGGCTTGCTCAGCGGGAACTTCAGCGCGCTGTCCGGCCCGACCCAGCCCGGCAGCAGCCTGGTGTCGGCGTCCGCGTGCCCCAGCATGGCCCGCAGCGTGACCAGCGCCGTCCTGGTCGTCGCCAGTGGTTGGGCCCGGCCGATCCCGGCCCAGCCCAGGAACTGCTCCGCGCCGGCCCCGAGCCCGAGCAGGAACCGCCCGTCGCTGATCTCCTGCGCCGTCGCGGCCATCATGGCCAGCTCGCTGACGTGCACCGAGTACGGATTCATCACCGCGATACCCAGCCCGATGCGCTGCGTGCGCGCGGCTAGGGCGCCGGCCAGTACCGGAGCCGAGCGCAGGAACAGGTCGTTGGATACCCACAGCTGGCCGAACCCGGCCTCGTCCGCGGCCGCCGCCAGCGCGAGCAGCTCGGCGAAGCCGAGGTCGTTGTTGACGCGCACCGAGAACCTCACGGGCCGGTCACCGCCTGGGCCTCGATCTCGACCAGGAACCCGTCCCCGACCAGGCCGGCCACGTAGATCATGGTGCTGGCGGGCCCGGCCGCGCCGAACGCGTTCTGGTGAGCCTGCGCGGCCTGCTCCCAGCTCGCCTGGGGCGCGAGATACGTCACCGTGCGGATCACGTCTTCCAGCCCCGCGTCCAGCCCGGACAGAGCCCGTTCGATCCGCCGCAGCACGTCCCGGGCCTGTGCACCGGTGTTCCCGCGATGCAGCGCCGTCCCGTCCGGGCCGGTGGCGGTGGTGCCGCTGACCGTGACCAGGTTCCCGCGCCGCACGGCCCGGCAGTACCCGGCCTGCTCTTCCCCGCCGTCGGTGAACCGCCGCGTGCCGGTCACGCCGCGTCCTGCCGGATGACGCGACCACCCTGGACCACCAGCGAGATCGTCCGCATCGCGGTCAGGTCCTCCAGCGGATCGGCGGCCACGGCCACGAGGTCGGCCGCGTAGCCGGGCCTGATCTGGCCGACGTGGGTGCCGATGCCGAGCAGGGCGGCCGCGTTCACCGACACGCTCTGCAGGCTGAGCAGGGGAGACAGGCCGGCCTCGGCCATCAGCAGCAGCTCGTGCACGGCCGCCGGGATCCCGCCGACGTCATCACCCGGCGGGATGTCGGTCCCGTTGACCAGCGTGACACCGGCGCGGATGGCGTGCTGGATGCTGGCCAGGTGGTCATCGGCGGCGGCCAGCGCGTTGCGGATGGACGGCTCCTCGAATCCCTGGGATCTCATCCAGGACTCCGAACGGGTGACGCACAGCGTCGGCGTGAGAAAGATTCCCGGCCGCGCCAGCAGGGCCGCGGTGTCCGGGTCGAGCCGGTACGCGTGCTCGAAGCACCGGACCCCCTGAGCCAGCGCCTGCCGGATCGCGTCCGGCGAGCCGGAGTGCGCCACCACGTAGGTGTCGTGCTCGGCCGCGGCCCGGACCGCGCCGCGGATTTCCCCGTCGGTCATCTCGGGGTGCTCGTAGTCCTCGCCCGCCCGGGCCAGGCCGCTGTTGATGAAGATCTTGACGTGGTCGGCCCCGGCCGCGAGCTCGGCCAGGGCCGCGGCGTAGAACTCCTGCTCCCCGGAGGCATAGGCGCAGGCAGCGCCCTGGCCGTGGCCGTCCGGGGTGGAGACGGCTCGCCCCGCCCCCAGGATGTGGGGCGAGGTGAACCAGCCGTGCCGGACGGCGGTGCGCAGCAGCAGGTCGGCCCGGTTCTGCTCGTGCACGCAACGGATGGTGGTGATCCCGGCCCGCAGCGCGTCGCTGGCCCGGGTGGCGGACCGGTAGGCGGTGATGGCCGGATGCTCCGCCTCGTCGGTGTCGCTGAACGGGAACACCACCGACAGGTGGGTGTGGCAGGAGATCAGGCCGGGCAGCAGCCAGCGGCCAGCCACGTCGACCACCTCGGCGCCGGGCAGGCCCGGCGGGGCTGCCGCGGCGACCTGCAGCACGGTGCCGTCGGGGCCGGTCTGCACCGCCCGGCGGTACAGCCGCTCGCCGGTCGCCACGTCGACCACGTGGGCGTTGACAAACCACACCAGGGCGTCCTCCTCCCGGTCAGCTGTCCGGCGCCGGGCGGTCTGCGGCTCCGGTGGCGGCGGACGCGGCCGAGCCGGCCCGGACGTGGCAGGCGATCTCGCGGCCAAGCGCCGGGGCCAGCCGCTGGTCGAGCTCCCGGCAGCTGCCGGTGACCAGCCGGCAGCGCGGGTGGAACCGGCAGCCGGACGGCGGGTTCGCCGGGTCGGGCACGTCGCCGGGCAGGTCGGCAGGGAGCACACCGGACCCGTCTGCGTGCGGGATCGCGGCCACCAGCGCCTCGGTGTAGGGATGCCGCGGATTGCCCCAGACCGTCTCGGTGTCACCGATCTCGACGATCCGGCCCAGGTACATGACCGCTACCCGGTCGGCCACCTGGCGGACCACGGACAGGTCGTGCGAGACCAGGATCAGGCCCAGGTCGGCGTCGTCGACCAGCTCGCTGAGCAGGTTGGCGATCTGGGCCTGAGCCGAGGCATCTAGGGCGCTGATCGGCTCGTCGGCGATCAGGCAGGACGGGCCGGCGGCCAGCGTCCGGGCGATCGCGATCCGCTGCCGCTGCCCGCCGCTGAACTCGTGCGGGTAGCTGTCCACCGCCCCTTCCGGCAGGCCCACACGCTTCAGCAGCTCGGCGGCCCGGCGCAGGGCGGCCTGGCGGGTTCCGCCGCCGAGCCGGGCGCCGTCGGCGATGATCTCGCCGACCTTACGCCGCGGGTTGAGGGACTCGTACGGGTCCTGGAACACCATCTGCAGGCCGCGCAGGTAACCGGGCCGGCGCCGCCGGCCCGTGAAGGCGACGTCATGGCCCTCGAAGCTGACCCGGCCCGCGGCCAGCGGCTCAAGGCCCACCGCGGCGCGGGCCAGCGTCGACTTGCCGCACCCGGACTCGCCGACCAGGCCCACGATCTCGCCGCGGGCCACGGCCAGGTCGACCCCGTCGACGGCCCGGACCTTCTCGCCGCGGCGGCCGTACTCGACCGCGACGGCGTCCAGCCGCAGCACCGGCTCGGTCATGACGCCGCCCGCAGCGGGTCGGGCGGGCAGGCCAGCAGGTGCGCCGCACCGACCGGCTCCGGCTCTGGCCGGCCGGTGGCGCAGGACGGCTGGGCGTACCGGCAGCGAGGGTGGAACGGGCAGCCGTCCGGCACGTCCCCCAGCGAGGGCGGCCTGCCGCCGATGGGGACGAGCGGCGCGCCGCCCGCCTCCGGGTGCGGCAGCGCGTCCAGCAGGCCCCGGGTGTACGGGTGCCGCGGGCGGCCGAGCAGCTCGGCGGTCGGGCCCGCCTCGGCCAGCCGGCCGGCGTACATCACGCACAGCCGCCGGGCCGTGGCGGACATGACCCCGAGATCGTGGGTGATGACGATGACGGCCATCCCGCGCTCCCGGCACAGCCGGTCGAGCAGCCGCAGGATGCCCGCCTGGACCGTGACGTCCAGCGCCGTGGTCGGCTCGTCGGCGACCAGCAGCCGCGGCTCGGCGGCCAGGGCCACCGCGATCGCGATGCGCTGGCGCATGCCGCCGGAGAACTGCCCTGCGTACGAGCGCAGTGCCTGCTCCGGGTCGGGGATCCGCACCGTCTCCAGCAGCCCGACCGCCCGCGACAGCGCCTCGGATTTGCTCACGCCCAGGTGGTAGCGCATGTGCTCGGTCAGCTGGGTGCCGATGGGCAGGATGGGGTGCAGTGCGGTAGCGGGGTCCTGGGACACCATTGCGATCTGGCGGCCGCGGATGGCGCGCAGCTGCTTGCGGCCGAGGCCGGTCAGCTCGGTGCCGTCCAGCCGGATGGAGCCGGTGACGCGCGCGCCGGGCGGCAGCAGCCCGAACAGCGACAGCGCCGTCATGGTCTTGCCGCTGCCGCTTTCCCCGGCGATCCCCATGATCTCGCCCTCGCCCAGGGCGAAGGACAGGTCGTCGACCGCCTTGTGGTACCCCGTCCGGGTGGGCAGCGACACGCTCAGCCCGTCGACGGTGAGCAGCTGGCCGCTCACAGGCGCACCGCCCGTGCCGTCCGGGGGTCGAGCATGTCCCGCAGCGCGTCGCCGATGAAGTTGAACGCCAGCACGACGCTCAGGATGGCCAGGCCGGGGAACAGGCCGACCCACCAGTCGTTGAAGTTCTGCGCGCCCTCGGCCACCATCGCGCCCCACTCGGCGGTCGGTGGCTGGGCACCGAGGCCGAGGAAAGACAGCCCGGACAGCAGCAGCACGGCGTTGCCGATGTCCAGGGCGGCCAGCACCAGCACCGGCCCGGCCGCGTTGGGCCTGATGTCGGTGAACAAGATGCGCGGCCCGGACGCGCCGAGCAGCCGGGAGGCCACTACGTACTGAGCCGAGCGCGCAGACAGCACCAGGCTGCGGACCAGCCGGGCATACGACGGCCAGGACACGAACACCACGGCGATGACCGCATTGCGCAGCTGCGGGCCCAGCGCCGCCGCGATGGCCAGGGCCAGGATGATGCCAGGGAAGGCGAACACCAGGTCGGCCACGCGCATCAGCACGTTGTCGACCCAGCCGCCGAAGTAGCCGGCGATCCCGCCGATCACCGCGCCGATGATCATGGCCGCGATGATCAGGATCACCGCCAGCGGCAGCGTGATCCGCGCGCCGAACAAAACCCGCGAGAACACATCCCGGCCCAGCTCGTCGGTGCCGAACCAGTGCGCGGCCGACGGGGCGCCCAGGATGGCGAACTTCTGCGCCAGCGGGTTCTGTGATGCGATCACGGGCGCGAAGATGGCGATCACCACCCAGGCGGCGATCACGGCCAGTCCGGCCAGGGCCAGCGGCCGGCGCCACGGCCGCGGGGCCACCGGGCGCAGCCGCCGGCGGCGGCCGACGGTGGTGACCGCGGCGGGGGAGAGCGGGTCCAGCGGGGCCCCAGCCGGCCCGCTCATGACAGCCTGATCCGGGGGTCGATGACGCCGTACAGCAGGTCCACCACCAGGTTGACCACGATGTAGACCAGCGCCACGAACAGGCTGACGCCCATGATGGCCGGCAGGTCCAGGTTGACGGCGCTGCGGTAGGCGTACTGGCCGATGCCGGGCCAGGAGAAGATGTTCTCCACCAGCACCGTCCCCGACAGCAGGCTGCCGAAGGCGACCCCGGCCACGGTGATGATCGACACCAGGGCCGGGCGCAGCACGTGCCGCAAGATGACCACGTGCTCCGGCAGGCCCTTCAGCCGGGCCGCCCGCACGTAGTCGTTGCCCATGATCTCCAGCATCGACGCACGGGTGAACCGGGTCAGCATCCCGACGGTGTAGATGGCCAGCACCAGCCCTGGCAGCAGCAGGTGCCGCAGCGCCGACGCGAGCAGGGTCCACTGCCCGTGCACGGCCGCGTCGACGGTGAACATGCCGGTCAGGTGGGTGGGAGCGTTCTGGGTGGGATCGAGCCTGCCGCCGCCCGGCAGCCAGCCGAGCTTGAAGAAGAACAGGTAGAAAGCGACCAGCGCGATCCAGAACACCGGCATCGATACCCCGCCCAGGGTGACGATCCGGATCAGCTGGTCCGGCCACCGGTTCCGGTACACCGCGGCCACGATGCCCAGCCCGATCCCGATGATCAGCGACAGGACGATGGCGAACAGCGCGAGCTCGATGGTGGCCGGCACGTACTGCTCCAGGTCGGCCAGCACCGGCCGGTGGCTCTGCTCGGAAATCCCCAGGTTCCCGTGCAGCAGATCCTTCAGGTAGACCACGTACTGCACCGGCAGCGGCCGGTCCAGGCCGTACTGCCGCCGGAACGCCGCCACCGCCGCCGGATCGCCAATGGCCCGCTGACCCAGGTTGGCGGCGGCGGGATCGCCCGGTACCAGGTGGGTCACGATAAACGCCACCAGCGTGATGCCGATGCACAACACCAGGCCGGTGCCGATCCGCTGCAGCAGGAACCGGCGCAGATCGCGGTGCCGCGCCCCGCGACGGGGGCGCGGCGCCGCGGGCGCGGCAGCGCTAGCCGTGCTCACCTGATGCTGAAGCCCTAGCCGAGCTCACTGAGATCGACCAGCCAGAGCGCGTTGGACTGCAGGTTCTTCAGCGAGTTCGCGCCGACCAGGATCTGGGCCGGCTGGATCAGCGGCATGAACGGGCTGGTGGTGTTCATCGACCGCTGGATCTGCTGGTAGATGGTCTGGCGGTCGGCCTTGGCCGTGGTACCCGCGGCCTTTGTCCCGAGCGCCTCCAGCGACGGATCCGAGCCCTTGGCCCAGCCCGCGCGCAGCCCCACCAGCTCGCCGGGCAGGAAGTTGAGGTAGTCGCTGGGGTCGGGGAAGTCAGGGCCCCAGTACCACAGGCCCATCTGCTCCTGGCCGCCGCGATAGCTGTTCAGCGCCACCTCGATCGACTGACCCTGCAGCTTCACGGTGATACCGACCTGCTGCAGATCCTGCTGGACCCGCGCGGCCAGGTCGCCGAAACTGATTCCGTTGACCTGGATGTCGCTGGGGTAGACGAGGTTGAGCGTGGGGTGACCCACGCCCGATGCGGCCAGCGCGGCCTTGGCCGCCGCCAGGTTGTAGCTGGTGCCCGAGCCGGCCGGCAGGCTGCCCAGGAACATGCTCGGGATGATGCCCGCGGCCTGCACCGCACCCTTCCCGGCCAGCTGCACCAGGCTGCCGTAATTCACCCCGTCCCTGACCGCCTCCTGGAACTTCGGGTTCGAGGTGATCTTGGAGATCTTCGGGTTGTCGTTGGTGAGCAGGAAGAACAGGTTCGGCGAGGCGCCGTTGACGATCTGCACACCGGACATGCCCTGGGCCTGGGCCGGAGACAGGTCCACCGCGATCTGCGACTCGCCCTTGAGCACGTCGAGCTTCTGCACGTTGGCCTGGACGTTGCGGATCACGACCTTGCTGTACTTGGGCTTGGGGCCCCAGTACTTGGGGTTGGCCGTAAGCACCACCTGGGTGGTGTTGCTGTAGCTGGTCAGCGTGTACGGGCCGGTGCCCTCGGAGGTGGTGTTGAGCGCGGTCTCGGCCTGGTCGGCCTTGGCCGCGTCGGTGGCGTCCGAGCCGCCGGCCGCGACGACCTTCTTCTGATCCACGATGCCCAGCGCGGGGTTGGTCAAGATGGCCGGGATGGCCGTGTTGGGCGTGGAACTGGTGAGCACGACGGTACTGGCGTCCGGTGCGGTCGCGGTGATGCCGGCCATCAGGAACGACGGGTTGCCGTCGATGTTCTTGGTCCTCATCAGCGAGAACACCACATCGGAGGCGGTGAGCGGGTCGCCGTTGGCGAACCTGACGCCCTGCCGCAGCTTGAACGTGTAGGTCTTGGCGTCGGCCGATGTGGTGTACGAGGTGGCCAGGTCCGGTACGGGTGTGGTGACGTCGGAACCCTTGTAGGTCAGCAGCGTGTCGTACAGCGTGTGGTCGATCATCAGCCCGGTGGGCTCGAACATGCGCGCCGGGTCGAGCGTCTTGAGTACGAAGGACGTCTCGACCACCAGTGACGACGCCGATGACGAGGATGACGACGAGCTGCTCCCGCCGCTGCTGCCACCGCAGGCGGCCAGGGCGGCGGTCAGGGCTAGCGCACCACCCACGGCCAGGGAACGGTACAGACGCATGGGCCTTCCCCCTTCGGGTGTCGGGCGGGCGACAGATAGGCAAACGTTCCCATTCACCGACAGACCTGGTCAAGCTGGTTGTGTTTCAACTGCGAAACGAGTGTGTGACAGTTGGTTGCGCAAACGTTCCTGGACAGGAACACGCCGGCCGGAAGGGGCCCGATGCGCGAACTGGACGAACTGGCCGCTCGATTCTGGACCTGGCGTACCCGCCAGCAGCCCCGAGCCCGGGACGACATTCCGCGGCTGGACCGGCCCGCGGGCTGGCAGCCCGAGGTCGAGGCCGGGCTGGCCGGGCGCCGCCGCGAGGAACTCGACGCGTTCTGGGCGGAACTGGCTCGCATCAGGCCGGCCGAGGTGGCCGACCGGGTCGACCGCCAGCTGCTGTCCTCCGCCCTGGCCCGGGTGCAGTGGGAGAGCGACATCCTGGGCGTGCGTGGCATACCGCGGTTCTGGACGGACCAGGCGCTCGGGCCGGTATTCGACGTCCTGCTCCGTCCCGGCGTGGACGCACCGCGGGTCGCGGCGGCGCTGCGGCTGCTGCGGGCCGTCCCGGACACCCTCGGGCACGCCGACGACGCGCTGCGCCGCCCGGCCCGGGAGTTCACCGAGCTGGCCGTGGCCGAGCTCGACGGCATCGGTGACCGGGTCGCGGCCTGCGCGCAGGCCCTGGCCCGCATCGACCCGGCGGCCCGCGCGGAGCTGGCCTCGGCCGCGGCCGAGGCCGGCGCGGCCCTGGAGCAGTTCCGGTCCGGCCTGGCGGCCCGGGCCGCCAGGCTGCCGCCGGCCGTGCCGGTCGGGCAAGCCCATTACGAGTGGTTCCTGCGCGAGGTGGCGTGCGTCCCGCTGACCGTGGCGGAGATCACCTCGGTCGGGCGGCGGGAGTACGAGCGGGCCGTGTGGCTGGAGTTGCTGCACCGCACCCGCAACCGTGACGTCCCGGTGCCGCCGCTGCCCGCCAACGCGGCGGCGCAGGTCCGGGCGCAGGCGCGTGATGAGGCGGCGGTGCGCCGGTTCTACCCCGAGCACGGGCTGCTGAGCCAGCCGGAGTCCCTGCGGCACTACCTCACCCTGCCCATGCCGGATTACCTCGAGCCGCTGGCCTTCCTCGGTGTGGCCGACGAGCTCACCGGCCCGGAGCGGCTGGCCGAGGACGGCGTGGCCTACGTGCCCCCGCCCGGGCCCGCCCTGCCGTACTTCCACGCCGCCAACGCTCGCGATCCGCGGGCCGGGATCGTCCACGAGGGCGCGCACTACCAGCAGCTGGCCCTGGCCTGGCGCAACCCCAGGCCGGTCCGCCGGCACTACTACGATTCGGGCGCCAACGAGGGGATCGCGTTCTACAACGAGGAGATGATGCTGGTCAGCGGCCTGGTCGACGACGCCCCGCACACGCGGGCCGTACTGTGCAACTTCATGCGGCTGCGCGCCCTCCGGGTCACCGTCGACGTCGGGCTGGCCACCGGTGAGCTCTCCATCGAGGCCGCGGCCGGCCAGCTGGCCAGCAAGGTGCCGATGGACGAGGCCACGGCCCGCGAGGAGGCGGCGTTTTTTGCCGAGACACCCGGCCAGGCGCTCACCTACCAGGTCGGCAAGACCCAGCTGATCGCCCTGCTGGCCGACGCGGTCCGGCTGCGGGGCGACGGCCTGGACCTGCAGGCGCTGCACGACGCGATCTGGGTCAACGGCAACGTCCCGGTCGCCCTGCTGCGCTGGGAACTGCTCGGGCTGACCGACGAGCTCGGCGCCCTGGGGATCGACCCGGCCTGAGATCGGAGCTCACTGAGCTGCTCAGAGCGTGCGGCAGGAGTCCCGCTCGATGAGCCTGGTGCCGACCCGGATCTCGCGGCGTTCCTCCGGGTCGCCGTCGGCCGCCTCCAGCCGCTGCAGCAGCAGCCGCGCGGCGAGTTCGCCCATCTGGCGGGCGTTGTTGTCGACCACGGTGATGGCCGGGTGCCACCACCGTGCCAGCTGCGAGTCCTCGTAACACAGCACCGACAGGTCGGCCGGGATGGCGACCGCATGCTCGCGCAGGGCCGGCAGTGCCCCGTAGGCCGCCTCGTGGTTGGCTATGATCAGGGCGGTCGGGCGACGGCGTGCGGGCAGGCCGAGCAGGGCCTCCACGGCCGGCGGCCCTGCCTCCGGGCTGAGCGGCACGGCCAGGGTCAGCTCGTCGCTGACCGGCACGCCGGCCGCTTGCATGGCCAGCCAGTAACCCTGCATCCGCTCCTGACCGGACATCACCTCTGGCGGCCCGGCGATGATCGCGATCCGGCAGTGCCCCGCCTGGAGCAGGTACTCGGTAGCCGTCCGGCCGCCGGCGATCTCATCGCCGAGCACGCAGTCGCCGGCCGGCTCCCGGGGGCGGCGGGCCAGGTGCACGGCGGGCGTGCCGAGTTCACGCAGCTCGCCGGTGGCCGCGCTGTCCGAGCCGACCACGATGACGCCGGCCGCGTTGTGCTCGGTCAGGGTGCGCAGGGCGGAACGTTCGGTGACCGGGTCGCCGCCGGTTACCGACAGCATGAGCTGGTAGCCGTGCTGGGCCATCTCCCGCTGCACCACCTCGGCGATGGTGTGGAAACTGGTGTTGACCAGGTTGGTGACCACCAGACCTATGAACTGGGTGCGGGCCGTCCGCAGGGCACGCGCGCTGGCGTTCGGCCGGTACCCGAGCGCCTGCGCTGCGGCGGTCACCTTGGCCCGGGTCTGGCCGCTCACCCGGCTCGAGCCGTTCAGCGCCCGCGAGGCGGTGCTGACGGACACCCCGCTGCGATGTGCCACCTGCCGTAGCCCGATTACCACCGTGCCGCCTTGATTAGCCTGACCAACGCCTGTGAGAACGTTCCCGCACGAGATGGCCTGTTGGCAACCCGGAGTCAGTCGGCCAGCCCGTGGCGCCGGAGCCAGCCGGTGACCGTCCTGACCGCCTCGGCCAGCGGTTCAGGCTGGTCACAGTAGTAGCATCTCGTCGCAGAATCCGGTCTGGTAGGTCAGCTGTCCTGCCTCGCTCATCTGCGGTATTTAGGCGACCGGTGCCGGGCGCCCGCGGCCAGCTCGGCTGACGGTGCCCGGGTAGCCCAGCAGCACGCCGAGGCCCAGGGCGCTGCGCGGCGTGTAGGCGATGCGCCACAGCCCGCCGTGCGCGGCCGAGCGGGCCTCGTCCTGCCAGGGCAGCGTGTCCGCGCCGGACGGCCTGGCGTTCAGGTCGTGCACGAGCAGCGCGGCCATCAGCGTCCGCGTCGTCTGCGGCTCGAAGACCTCGACGCCGAACCGCGGCGCGCCCTGGTAAGCGGCGGCCAGGATCCGGTTCTTGGTCACCGACTGGGTGCGCGTCGGCGGCGCGACGTTCAGCGACACCAGCGTGCCGTCCTGGCGGGCAGCGGTGGCGCGCCACCGCTGCACCCGCTTGGCCAGCGCATAATTGGGCCCCTGCTG
>Ga0213875_10001488_pt1 | contig 15059 bp, 12 predicted proteins | sample BarmaccomBMRX_R8_FD_160105 | JGI IMG/M metagenome (GOLD analysis project Ga0213875, IMG submission 160105) | Root-associated microbial communities from Barbacenia macrantha in rupestrian grasslands, the National Park of Serra do Cipo, Brazil - RX_R8 | ecosystem: Host-associated > Plants > Roots... | reverse complement strand
CGGGCGACCCCAAGCGCCGCGCGAAGGCCATCGTGGACGCCTGCACCTACTTTGACAAGCCGGAGATGCTGGCGGAGATCTCGGCCGACCTGGGCGAGCCAATGGTCGGCATCAACATCAGCACCTTGCCCCAGGAAGAACTGATGGCCACGCGCGGCTGGTGACCCTACAGGCCGCGCGTCCTGCGGTTGGTGTTCACCGCCGCCTGCCAGTCCCGTAGCCGCTGGAGCGGGTCTCGTCCAGCACGCGCCGCCTCAGCACGTCCTCATCGTCTGCCGTCAGCGTCACGATCAGGAACCGGCGCGTGATCGTTCGGGCGCGGCAGGTGGAACTCCGGCATTACGGCAGTGGCGTTACCTTGGGCTTGCTGTGCTGTTTGGAGGCTTTCTCCTGCCGCTCCAGCTCGCGGATCACGGATTGCGCCTGCTTCTGCCCCCATGCCTGGCCGATAGCCATGCTTTCGCGGGAGACTTGGGGCAGGGTGGCGATGACCTTCTGGCCCAGTGGGGTCTGGTAAAAAGCCAGCAGGCCGTTGATGTCCTCGGTGGTGTAATACTTGTCGTACACCGGGATGATCAGCGTAATCATGTTCTCCGTCTTCATCCGCGCCCGCAGCTTCGTCCAGACCTCCGGCGGCACATCGGGGAAGCTGCCGTGAAAGGAGGTCAGCATCTGGTCCATCATCTGGTCCATCAACTTGGCTGTTCCGACCACGTCGAGAAGCTGGCGAATGGCCTTTTCCTTCTCCGGGCTGACTGCGGCCGTCTGCGTCGGGGTCTGTGCGCGGAGGGGGAGGGTGCCGGCGAGGGCGACCGCGGCCCACAGAACAACGGCGAGGGTACGCATGGAAGGGTCTCCTTCGGATGAAAAAGCGGGGCGCGGCGTATGCCGCGCCCCGGAACGTCCAAGGCTCACTCCTTCGCCCAGGTCATCGCACCGGGCTTCTCGGTGATGACGGAGGCCTTCAGGGTCTCCATCGCCTTGCGCAAGCCCTCCATGTTGGACATCAGGCTGTCCTCGTGCTCGATGGAGAGCACGTCGTCGTAGCCGATCATGCGCAGGTTGGAGACGAAGTCGCGCCACCAGGTCAGCGTGTGGCCGTAGCCGACCGAGCGGAAGACCCAGGAGCGGTGCAGCTCGTCGCCGTAGCTCTTGGTGTCCAGGTTGCCGTTGATGGCCGCGTTGTAGGGGTCAATGCGCGTGTCCTTGGCGTGGACGTGGAACACGGCCCCGGCCTCGCCCAAGGCCCGCACGGCGGCGATGGGGTCAATGCCCTGCCACCAGAAGTGGGACGGGTCGAAGTTCGCGCCGATCTGGCTGCCCGCCGCGTCACGCAGCTTCAGGATCGTCTCCGGGTTATAGACGATGAAGCCGGGGTGCGCCTCAATGGCGAACTTGACGTTGTGCGCCTTGAGGAACTTGTTCTCCCGCTTCCAGTAAGGAATGGCCACTTTTTTCCACTGATAGTCTAAGATATCGCGGTACTCGTCCGGCCAGGCGCAGGTGACCCAGTTGGGGTTCTTGGCGCGCGGGCCGTCGCCGGGGCAGCCCGAGAAGCCGTTGACGACGCCCAAGTCCAGCTTCTCGGCCAGCAGCACGGCGTTTTCAAAGGCCTTGTGATGGTCCTCGGCGATGGCCTTGTCCGGGTGTATCGGGTTGCCGTGGACCGAGAGCGAGTCCAGGGTCAGGCCCCGGCTCTCGACCTTGCGGCGCAGCTCGCGGCGCGCGCCTTCATCATTGATGAGCTTCTCGACGCCGCCCACGTCGTCCAGGTGGCGGCTGCCGGGGTAGGCGCCCGCCCCCAACTCGACGGCCTGGATGCCGGCCCCGGCGATGGCGTCCAGCGCCTCGTCAATGGGGCGGTCGTGGAACAGGGCGGTGAAAATTCCGATCTTCATTGCGGGTGGTTCTCCTTGCGTGTGTTTGAATTGCGGGGTGGTTCCAGGATGTATTGCACGGCCTCGCCCGGCCCCAGCGTCTCCGTGAGGTCCAGCGTCCGCCCGGCGGTCAGCCGGACGGGGGAACGTGCGTCCCTGTAGGCGTTCTGCGGGCCGATCCGCTCGCCGGTGTACGTGCCCTTGCGGGGCATCTGGACGCGGACGGCCAGCGTGTGCGAGGCGGCGTTGTCGAAGTTGACGAAGTTCAGCAGTATCTTGCGGCTGGTCGCCCCGCTGCCGATCATAGGCGGGAGCGCCGACGTGTCCACGGGGCGGAACAGGACGATCCGGTTCGCCGCCTGCGCCGGGTTCCGGTAGACGTAGGGTAACGGGCGGCCGTGGGTCGCATAGGCCAGGGCGTAGCGGCGGAAAATCTTGACCCGGTTGTCATCGGCCGGCGCGTCCGGGAAGGGGCGGCCCGCCCAGGTGTCGGGACGCGCGTAGTCGCCGGTCAGGAAGTTGAACGGCGGGTCGTTGCCCATGAGGGCGAACGCCACGAACCGGTCGCAGAAGCCGATGTGGGCGCGCATGTCCCGGTCGAACATGGAGGCGTGCATCTGCGTGATGCCCAAATCTTTGGCGTCCGTGTGGCCGTCATAGGTGCCGCATTCCGTGTTGATCGTGTCCTTGGGCCAGCCGTCGGTGATGTCGCCGTAGACCTTCAGGTTCTCGATCAGGCTGCCGTGGTCCCGCTCGTAGGAGTCGGCGTAGGCGTGGCCGTTGATCGCCTGGCAGAATTGCTCGATCCGGCGGCGGTTGGCCGGGTCGGCGTCCCAGTTCTTGGGATCGCCCGCGCCGCCGCCGTAGGCCCAGCCGGGCGCGGCCAGCTTGACGGTCGCGGGCTTGATCGAGTCCACGTATTTGGCGACGGCGAGGTCCACGGCCATCGAGTCGCCGCTGATGGACATGCACGGCTCGTTGGAGAGTTCGTAATACTGGAACAGGCCGCCGTAGTCACGGAAGAAGCCGTTCAGGTAGTCTTTGGCGCTCTGCGGCAGCCCGCCGTCGGGCATCAGGTCCTGGCTGCCGTGCGGCAGGGCACGGGACGGGCTGAGGCCGTCGGCGATGGCGCCCATGTTGATGCGGCGCAGGGCGTCTAAGTATGCGCGGCGCTCCGGCTGGAGCTGCGTGATGTCCGACCAGAAGCCGGTGCGGGTGCTGTTGCCGCTGTAGGCCACGCCCAGCCACGTCAGCGCCAGCGGGTCGTTCCGCACCTGGGTGTCGCGGAGGTCGAAGCCGCCGTTCTGCACCCCCATCCAGGTCATCTTGCTGTGCAGCGGCTCGGTCGCGGGCCTGCTCAGGCTCTCCAATTGAAAGTAGTCCCACTGCCACCACAGAGAGAGAGAGGAGGCGCGATTGTACGGGTGCCCCAGTTTTTGCAGGCGCAGCGTGTTCGCGCCCCGGCGCAGGAACTCCTTCGGGATGTAGATCTGATAAGGCCGACCGAAGGTGTGCCCGCCGACGCCAGGCGGGCCGCTGCCGACCATCTGCAGGATGCCGCAGGGCGCGCCGTTGGAGAAGACCGCCAGTTCCGGCACGGACGCGCTTGCCTGTATGGTCTTCAGGGTGAACAACGCGCCGTCGCCCGGCACGGACGGCAGCCGATAGACGATGTCGCACGTCCAGCCCGACTTGTCATTGTCGTTGGAGCCGCCCTGGAACTCCGGCCAGGCGGTCCGGGTGCGCCAGTCGGCGGGGACGGCGAACCGGGACGGGTTGGCCTTGCCGGTGAACTCCGCGTTGGAGTTGTCCTGCCTGCCCACGCGCCACAGCAGCGTGTTCGCGGGGGCGTTAATGGCAGTGAATGCCGCCAGCGCCAGCACCAGCAGAAAGACCGAAAGGGACCTTCTCATCGCGCGATCACGACCTCGCGCCCGGTCTCGGCGCTGCGGTAGATGGCGTCCAGGATCTGCAGGATGTGCAGGCCCTGCTCGGCGGTCGCCAGGGGCGTCTTGTTTTGCTCAATGCACTCGATGAAGTGGCGCACTTCAGCCTCGTGCCCGCCGATCTGCGGGGCCTGGGGCGCGATGTCCACGGGCGCGCCGGCCATGTCCTTGTAGACGCGCAGCGGCTCCAAGTCGGCCCCGCCCTCCGTGCCGAGCAGGGTGGAGTAGAACTGGTCGTGCGGGATGTAGGAGGCCCACGACGCCTCCAAAAATAGGGTCGCGCCGTTGTCGAATTTGACCAATCCGGTCGCCAAATCCTCCACGTCGTACTGAATCTTGGTGCCTGGGTCGGGCGCGTAGCCGTAGCCGCCCGCGCCGCGACCGCGCGGGCCGAAGTGGGCGTAGGTGGACCCCGACGCCGAGACCGGGGCCGGGTTGCCCATGAGATAGGTCGTCAGGTCCAGGACATGAACGCCGATGTCGATCAGCGGGCCGCCGCCGGACATGGCCCTGGTGGTGAACCAGCCGCCGAGGCCGGGGATGCCGTTGCGCCGCGTCCACCCGCACTTGGCGTAGTAGATGTCGCCGAGCTGCCCCTCGTTGATGAAGGACTTCAGCACCTGCGTGTCGCCCCGGAATCGGTTGTTCATGCCCATCATGAACACTTTATCGCTCCGGCGGCTGGCCGCGACGATCTTCTGGGCGTTCTCCAGCGTGTCCGCCATCGGCTTCTCGCACAGCACGTGCTTGCCGGCCTCGATGGCCGCCAGGGCGACCTCGGCGTGGAGCGCGTTGGGCGTGCAGACGCTCACGGCGTCCAGATCGGGCTCCGCGAACATGGCGGCGTAATCCGTGAAGACGCGCTTCACCCCGAACTCGTCCGCCGTCGCCCTCGCCCGCGCCTCATTGATGTCGCAGATGCCGAAAATCTCCACGCGGTCGCCCAACTTGCGGTATCCATTCAGATGCGTCCGCCCGATGCCGACGCCTACCACGCCGACCTGTACCTTGTCACTTGCCAAACTTGATGCCCTCCAACGTCATTTCGCGCCCTATTCTAGCAGAAAAGCCGGGGGATGTCTAGCGGTCTGGTGAAGATAACGTGTCGTCAGCCGCGCCTCAAAAGAATCATGCCTAAAAAAGTCTTGTGTTTTTGCATGGCGTATGGTAGAATGGCCGCAGGATGTCCACGCGCGCTCGTTCGGCACAACTTGTCCGACGCACGGCCCTGCTGCTGGCGCTGATCTGCCTCTGGATCAGCGGCGGTGCGGCACTGCATCACACCGATGACCCCCTGCTCTATGCCGTCGGCCGGAGCGCCATCGGACACGCCATCCCCCCAGTCGCTCAGACTTCCTGTGCCGCCTGTGAATGGGAGCAGTCATTCTCACACTCTCCTGCGCCTTCCATCCACGTCGCTTATCTTCCTCTTGTCCGAATGCGATACGCGGCCACTCTCTCTTTCGCGCTGCATCTCCGCTGTTTTGACTACACTGCACTTCGCGGCCCCCCGACCGATCTTTCCTAAACGACCTCCCGCGCCCTCGTGGCACGATAACTCGGCACAATCGCGCCCTGATTCCGCCCCCGTGCGGCTTTCCGTGCGCAGCTCTGTGGTGACGAAGTAAAAAGGCGCACAGGTGGTGGAACACCTGTGCGCCCGGCAAGCGCGACGAATCACGCCCGACCACGCTGATTGTATCACGTCTTCGCCCTTTCGTCTACCCCTACCCGACCCAATCCAACGGTTCCTCGGCCCGATTCTGCGTCGTCACGTCTGCTGACGGCGATGCGACCGGGCGGGAAGCGGCGGCCTGCCTCTATCAAAACGTAAGGGAGAAGACCCAAATGACAGATTGGCTTTACCCGGTCATGTGCTCGTCCCGCGTGCCCCTGGCGGCCCTGGCCCTATGCCTGGGCGCAAACGGCATCGTCCATGCCGACGTCTTCGGAAGACTGCACTTCGTCGTCACTGACGCCGACACGGACAAGCCCCTCGCCGGGGCGACCATCACCCTGCACGATCCGACCAACGTGCGCGGCGACGTCCCCCTCACGGCCGACGCCCAGGGGGGCGTCACCAGCCCGCCATTGGAAATTCACGCCTGGCAGGCGGTGACGGCCCTCAAGGGGTACGACCCCGACACCCACACCACCGTAGTCGCCGCCGACACCACCACCGAGGTGGACGTCTCGCTGGAGAAGACGGAGAAGGTCATCACCATCGCCGGTAACCGCCAACTCGTCAAGTCCAGCCAGACCAACGACAGCACCAACCGAGGTCAGACGTTCCTGCAAACGTACCCCTCCACGACGCCGGGCGGCAACCCACAGGACATCAAGCGCATCTTCAACACCACGCCGGGATTCGTCAACTCCACCGTCGGCGCCGATCACCCGCGCGGCGAACACGCCTCCACGACCTTCAACTTCAACGGTTTCCTCGCCCCCGGCGCGCTGCAGGGGCGGGCAGGGCCTTTCATCAACCCGAATGTTTTTCAGAACGCCGAGGTGCAGACGGGGGCCTACGCCCCGGAGTACGGCAGTGAGGTGGCGGCCATTGTCAGCGCCAGCCTGCGCTCCGGCCCCATCACCCCGCTCCGCAGCCTGACCGTGCAGGGCGGCGGCTACAACACCTACTTCGGAGACCTGACCGTGGGCGGGCAGCTCGGCGATCCGCTGGAGGCGGGCGTCACCGGCCCTGCGCCCCGCAGGTTCCGCTACTTCCTGGACTTCAGCGACCGCTACACGGACAATGCGCTGGAGCCGCCCCAGCCCGACGACCAGAGCGCCCACAACCACGGCACGGCGGCGACGGCGTTCGGCAACCTGGAGTACGAGTTCAGTCCGAAAGACCAGGTGGCCCTGATCCTCAACGACTCGCCGGCCCAGACCCAGATCGCCAACCGCACGGGCCTGCCGGGCAAGTACGCGCCGGTCGGCCAGGGTTACGGCTACGGCGGCGCGCGCAACGCCGACGGCTCCGAGTCGGGCGCCACGCCCGATCCCACCGTCGTCGGCAGCCAGAACATCCCGCTGGCCTCGCAGCAGGGGGCGGGGCAGGATATCTACCAGAAGGACGAGAACGGCTTCCAGTTCCTCAACTACCGGCACACGTTCAATGACCAGTTGACCGGCCTGCTTTCGGCGGGCTTCAGCCAGTCGCGCCTGGACCTGCGTAACAACAACCCCTCGATCAACCTCGGCTCCGTGGACTCCACGACCGGCCTGCTGACGACCATTGACAACTCCATCGAATTCAACCCGAACCTGACACGCGACAACAGCCAGCGCGAGCTGGCGGCGAGTCTGACGCTGGCGCAGGGGCCGCACACCTACAAGGCCGGGTTCGTCCTGGACGGCCAGAGCGGCAACGAGTCCTACCAGTTCGTCCCGCAGAGCCAGCTCGCCCTGGACGCGCTCTACGCCGTCGACACGCGCCTCGCCCCGGCGGGCGCACTCGCCGCGAGCGGCGCGACCGACACGCTGGGCAATCCCGTCTACCTCATCACCCCCGGCGCCTCCACGCCCACCCTTAACGTCCACCGGACCGGCTACTACAACGCCGGCTATGCCCAGGATACCTGGCGGGTGACGCGCCGTTTCACCCTCAACTACGGCGCGCGCCTGGATTCCTACTACCAGAAGCAGAGCACCCAGGGCTATGGGGACAGCACCGGGAGTCTGACGTACCTCTCGCCCCGCCTGAACGCCGCCTACGCCTTCACGCCCGCCACGGTGGGGCGCCTTTCCTATAACAAGCTGTTCACTCAGCCGCCGCTCTCCGAGGGCGCCATCTTGGGGACGGCCCTGCGCCCGGAGACGCTTGATCAGTACGACGCCAGCATCGAACACCAGATCGGGGCGACCCAGACGGTGAAGCTGGCCTACTACTACAAGAACATCCGCAACCAGAACGACACCGGCATCCTGATCCCGTACACGCAGATCGGCGCGTACACGACTCTCCAGTACCAGTACGCCAGCGTCCACGGCATCGAGGTCTCTTATGACCTGACGCCCCGGAACAACATCGGCCTGGGCGGCTACCTCGCCTTCAGCAACAGCCTCGCCAAGCCGGGCGGGCTGGACCAGACGGGGCTGCCCGCGCCCATCATCAACGACCACGACCAGCGCAACACCCTCAGCACGGGCGTGTCCTACACCCTGCCGTCGCAGGCCTACGCGGCGCTGGACTACTATTTCGGCAGCGGCGAGGCGTCCAGTGTGCTGGCCCCCATCGCTCCGAGCAACACGAACGTGGTCAACGGCGGCAACCGGAACACGAACCAGTTCCTGAACGTCCGCCTCGCCAGCCCGCCGAAGATGATCGGCGGCCATGCCGGGCTGACTCTGGACGTGGAGAACGTCTTCAACAACTTGGATGTGCTGAACTTCAACTCCGGTTTCAGCGGCACACGATTCGAGCAGGGGCGACGGGTCCTGCTGTCCGTCAACGGCAACTTCTAATCCGTTCGGGGGCAGGACAGTCTTGCCCTGCCCCCTGCTTCCCCGGAGCGGGGGAGCGATGTTCCTTTGCTTGGGGGAACTGTGACACGCCGCACACAATACGGGCCGAGAAGGCAGCGCCCGCGCCTGGTCTGCCAGACTGAGATTGTGCCGGCGCGAGTCATCAAATCGGTGACGCCGCACATCGGCGCGCCGATGCTGCCGGCCCAGGAGTTCGCAGAGGACGCCGAGATGATTTTCCTGGCCCTCTTCACCATCCGTGCAGACGGCACCGCCGACGTGGAGATGGTTCGTTCCACCGGCGATGAGGCGATGGATGCTGTCGCCCTGGAAGCGGCGCGTCAATGGACGTTCGAGCCGGCGACCTACGGCGGTGTTCCGGTCCAGTCATATCTGAGATTGCGGATCGAGTTCGAGTTAATGACCGACAAGTGAGGAGTTAAGTATGTCAAACGTTCTGCATTTCATTCACGGCGGTGGGTTCGTCATGTACCCGCTGCTGCTGCTCGCGCTGGCCGCCGTCGCGGTCATCGTGGAGCGGCTGATCGCATTCGCCCAGTTCGGGGCGATGCCCAGCGGCCTGTTGCCGGCCGTCCTGTCTCTGGCCCGCCAGGGGCGCTACGGGGAGGCCCTGCATCTCTGCGAGGAGGCGCACGGGCCCCTGGCCGCCTGCCTGTTCGTCGTCCTCAACCACCGCCATCAGCCGACGCGCGAGGTCGAGCGGATGGTCGAGGAGACCGGGCAGGACTACTTCCTCAAGCTGGAGCGGATGCTGCCCGCCCTGGACACCACCGCGACGATTTCGCCCCTGCTGGGCCTGCTCGGCACCATCATCGGCATGATCGGCGCGTTCAACGCCATCGCCTTGCAGACGCATCACGGCAACAATGACGCCGTCCTCGCGGGTGTCGGCGAGGCGCTGTACGCGACGGCGACGGGCCTGATCGTCGCCGTGATCTGCTTCGCCGCCTACAACTACTTCACCGCCCGGTACCGCGCCATCACGGCGCAGACCGAGCAGGGGGCGACCAAACTTCTCAACGTGCTGGTCGAAGGCCGGCATGAAGAGCGGACCGGGCATGACAACCATGCCGCATCGTTTGACAAGGGGGAGAGCCGTGCAGTTCAAACAGCGCCGCGAGCTTAAGCGCACCAAGATCGAGATCATCCCCATGATTGACACGATCTTCTTCCTGCTCGTGTTCTTCATGCTGTCGTCGCTGGCGCTGGTCAAGCTGAACGGCCTGCCGGTCAACCTGCCCAAAGCCGCCACCGCGCAGAAGCAGCAGGCTAATGACCTGACCATCACGATTGACAAGGGGCAGCAGATTTACGTCAACAAGCAGCCCGTCGCCTTGGCGGGCCTGGGGCCGATGCTGCTGGCGAAGGCCGGGCCGAATGCCGACCTCAGCACGGCGTCGGTGGTCATCAACGCGGACCTGAGCGTGCCGCACGGCCTGGTGGTCGGCTGCATTGACGCGGCGCGTCAGGTGGGGATCAGCAGCTTCTCCATCGCCACCGCCCCGGAGGACCAAAGTGCCGCCCACTAAGTTAGACGCGCCGCCGGAGCCGCCGACCGCACTGCCGGAGCAGCCCGCCGCGGACGTGACGACGGATACGGGGCCGCGCCTGCCCGCAGACCGCCTGGGTCGTCGCCTCCTGTGGGCGATCCTGGTCTCCGTACTGGTCAACGCGGCGCTGTGGCGAGTCGCCTCGCAGGTAGTACGAAATCACATCCTTGCGCCCCCGCCTCCCCTCACCTTCAGACGGATCATCTTGCCGCCGAAGCCGCACCGGCCGAAGTCTCCGAAGCCGAAGCTGCACAAGAAGATCGTTGTGATCCGCCACCGCGTCATGCGAGCGCCGCCGAGAGTCCGCCGACGCCGGGTGGTGCATCGGCCACCGCCGCGTCATGCGCCGCCGCCCGCGCATCACCGCATCCTCACGGCCAAGGGGCCGACAGCGGCCCGCCACACGGCGCTGCCAGGCGGCCATGCCCGGTTGGGGCGGCCCATCGAACATCAGAACGTCGGCGAGGGGCGGAACAATAACCAGCCACCGACACCACAACCGCAGCCCAGGCCGGAACCGCAGCCCCAGCCCAGATCTGAGCCGCCGTCTCAGCCGGAACCCAGGCCGCAGCCCCCGCCGGAGCCGAGACCAGAGCCGCCGCCCCCACCGGCAGGGCCGACGCAGGACGCGCAGCCGGCTAACCAGGTCTACCCGGACATCCCGGACGAGCTGAAAAACAGCGATTATCAGTCCCATGTCCGTGTCAGGGTGGAGATCGCCGCTGATGGCAGCTTCACGGTCAGCCTCGTCACGTCGTCGGGCAACGAGGAGATTGACCAGCGGGTGTTGGACGCGCTCAAACACTGGAAGTGGAAGCCCGCCCTGCAAAACGGCCAGCCCATCGCCAGTACGCAACGATTCCGGTTCAACTTCGAGGTTCATTAGTCGCGGGCAAACCTGGGAGGCCCCACGTCGAGGGCCTCCCGCCGGGCAGGAGGGGTGCGGAACTGGGAAGCCGGTGCTTGTGGTATAATACTCACCGACCTGATGCGCCACTTCCTGCACAATCAGTTGCCCCGACTTTCCCGTGCGGTCGCCTGGCCGTTAGCCGCGCTGTTGCTTTGGATGGGCACGGGGGGCGTCCTGCACCACACGGACGCCGCCCAGGACCCCGCCTCGTCGTCGCCGCGCGCCGCCTGGGGACACGCCACGCCGCCCGCCCCGGCGGATGACGGCTGCGCCGCGTGTCAGTGGACCCAGAGCGTTCAGTCCGGCGCGCTTGGCGTCTGCCCGCTCGTCCTGCCGGGTGGTCTCGTCGCCCCACGCGCCTGCCGCGTCCCCGACCGCCTTCTCAGCCGCACCCCGCGCCTGCGTTCTCCGCGCGCCCCGCCTGTATTCCTGTCCTAGCCGCCGTCCATAGGTCAGCCCCCCCGGCTCCCCCAGAATTGGGGGCAGGGGGCGGCCTTCTCCGACAGGAAACACGTCCCATGCCACGTCTCAGACGACGCGCGCTGGCCCTGGCCGCCGCGTCCCTGGCCGCTGCGCCACTGCCGACGAGCGCACAGACGCCCGCCGTCCCGCCCGGCACGCCCAACAGCAACATCTTTGACCCGACGCGCGCCCCGGAGATCGTCATCCGCATCGGTGTCCGCCGCTACGTCCTCGTGCCGCACACGAACGGCAGTGAGACCACCATCAGCCAGCGGCAGATCGAGCAGACGAACCCGCAGAACTTCAACTCGCTCGTCGCCGCCAAGACGCCCGGCGTGGCTCAGGCGCCCAGCGGCGAGATTCATGTGCGCGGATCGCACGGTCAATATACCTACTACCTGGACGGCGCGCCGCTGCCCTCCAACGTCGGCGGCTCGTTCAGCGACCTGATCAACCCCAAGGACATCGAGACCCTGCGCGTCTACGACGGCGGCTTCCCGGCCCAGTACGGCGGCCAGCTCGCCGCAGTCTTCGACGTGACCACGCGCGGCGGGCGTGGACGCCCCAACGGCTTCCTCCAGCAGCTGGAACAGGGCTACGCCACCCACTACTCCACCGCCGAGGTCGGCGGCTCGCAGGGGGACGTCTCCTACTTCGCATCGGCCATCCGCCACAGCACCGACTTCTATCTGAGTCCGCAGACTCAGGACCCCCTGCATGACTCCGGGCTGGAGAACGTCGGCTTCGGCAAGCTGGTCTATCAGTCGGGCCGATCCGACCGCCTCATCCTGGACGCGGAGGACACGGGCGCGCGCATTCAGGTCCCCAACACGCCCGACCGGCAGGCCGTCGGCCAGGACGACATTCAGAAGGAGAACAGCAGCTTCGCCAACCTGATCTGGCGGCATGGGGCGGGGGCCAACGCCCTCAACGTCGCGCTGTATTCGCACCAGTCGCGCCTGCGCTACTTCGGCAGTCCCCAGGACCTGGTCGCCGGCCCGCCCGGCTCGGCCTCGGCGGACCCGACCACGCTGGACCGGACGGACGAGGACCAGACGGGCGACTACATCGGCCTGCGCGTGGACAAGCCGCAGCAGGTGACGCGGGAACACCATGTTCAGGTCGGCGTGGACCTGAGCCGGGTGACGGGCCACCAGATCTTCCTGGCGACGGGGGCGGACAACCTGTCCGAGAGCCGGTACTTCACCGGGGGCGACCGCAGTGTCTACGCCCAGGATGACTGGACGCCGGGCCGCTTCTTAGTCAACTACGGCGCGCGCTATGACATCCATCAGGCGTTCGCCACCACCTCGCAGCTCTCGCCCCGCCTGAACGTCACGTACCATGCGGGCCGCCGCGACGACTTGCACGCCTACTACGACCGCCTGTTCCAGCCGGTCAACATCGAGGACGAGAAGCAGCTCACGGGGGCGAATGCCTCGGCGGTCGCCCCCATCAAGCCGGAGCGGGATGACTTCTTTGAGGCCGGGTGGGAGCACCGCCAGGGCGGCGCGACCCTCACCCTCGACACCTATTATCGCGCCGAAAAGGACACGGTGGATGATTCAACCTTCGCCAACACCCAGATCGACATCCCGGTGAACTTCCAGAAGGGCTACACGCGCGGCGTGGAGTTCGCCGTGGACGGCCCGCTCGTCAAGAGCGTCTCCTATTACGCCAACTACGCCCGCTCCTGGGCCAAGGAGGCCGGCCCGGTCAGCGGCGGCCTGCTGGGCGCCGCCCCGACCACCTATTTCTACGACGACCACGACCAGACCGACACCGCCTCGTTCGGCGTCAATTACGAGGCGCGCGGCGTCTACGCCAACCTGGAGGGCGAGTACGGCTCCGGCTTTCCTTATGGGGAGATTGACGACGCCAACGGCAACCCCATCGCCCTGAACTACATCCGTGTCGAGCCGCACACGACTCTGAACTTCACCGTCGGCGGCCACCGGGGCACCACGGAGGTGGCCCTGGTCGTCAACAACGTGCTTAACTACGCCTACATCATCAAGCAGGCCGGCGTCTTCAGCAACACCCAGTGGGCGCCGGCCCGCACATTCGGAGTCAAGTTGACGCAGAGTTTTTGACATCGAAAACGGAGAACCAACAATGAACGCCATCACAACGTATCTGCACCAGGGCGGGTTCATGATGTACCCGCTCATCGTCTGCTCCATCGTCGCCATCGGGATCATCCTGGAGCGCGCCTACACCTTCCGCCGGGCCACCCGGATTGACCCGGAAGAGCTGCTGGAGGAGATCAAACAGTCTTATAAGCCCGGGGACCCGGCTCTGGCGGAAAAGCTGATGGAGGAAGCGCATACACCCTACGCGCGCATCTTCGCGCGCGGTCTCAAGAACGCCGGGCGTCCGCCGGAGGCGATTGACCTCGCCATGTCCCAGGAGGCCGCCAATGAGGTGCCGACGCTGGAAAACTATCTGCCCGGACTGCGGACCATCATCACCATCAGCCCCCTGCTCGGCCTGCTGGGCACCATCGCGGGCATGATCTACTCGTTCAAGCAGGTCGCCAGCAGCGGCCTCTCCTCGCCCACGGCGGTGATGAGCGGCGTCAGCGAGGCCCTGGTCTCCACCGCCACCGGCATCGCCGTCGCCGTGATCGGCGTGATCTTCTACAACTACTACGGCAACTTGGTCAAGCGCTTCATCGAGGACATGGAATACTACGGCAGCGAGCTGACCAACTTTCTGACCGGGAGGGTCGCCTAGCCATGATGAAGATACGCGCCCGCCGCCAGCCCGAAGAGCCGGAGATCATCATCATCCCGATGATTGACACGATGATGTTCCTGCTGATGTTCTTCATCGTCGCCAGCCTCGCCCTGGCCGTGCAGAACGGCCTGCCCGTCAACCTGCCCAAAGCCAGCACCGGCGAGAAGCACTCGGCGCAGAACGTCACGCTCACCGTGGATGCCGCCGGGAACATTCACCTGAATACGAGACCGATCACACTGGCGAGCGAGACCCAGGAACTGCAAGATGCCCACGTCACGGCCGGCACGTTGGTCATCATCAACGCCGACGCCAACGTGCGGCACGGCGTCGTCACGTCGGTGATGGACAACGCCCGCAAGGCCGGCGTGGAACGCTTCGCCATCGCCACGGCGAGTTAGGAACCTAACCCCGGTCGCAAGCGACCTGCCCCTTCCCTGTCAGGGAAGGGGCGCAGAGGGGAGGCTGTCGCCGAGGCATTCCCCCTCCTGTTTCCCTTCCCTGACAGGGAGGGGACAGGCGGCTTGCCGCCAGGGGTAGGTTGCCGCCGTAAGGAAACATCGTCATGCGACGCCGCCGCCAGAAAAACACACTGCTGCCTAAGATGATGGGGCTGGCCGTCCTCGTCAACGCCATCCTGCTGCCGATCCTGGCGCAGCTCGGCGTCTTCAAGGGCGTCCGGGGGCAGCGCCTGATTCCGGTGCAGATCGTGCAGGCCCCGCCGCCCCCGCCCAAGCCGAAGGCGCGAACGGCCAAGCCGCACGTCGCCCACCGGCAGCAGCCGGCCCGCCGCGCCGCCCCGCGCGCCTCGGAGCGGGTGGCGCGCGCCACCGGGCCGAAGGTGCGCGTGGTCGCCACGCCCGCCACCGGCGCGGGAGGCTCCGGCGAAGGCAACAGCGGCATCACGACCTCGGAGGGGTCTACCGGCGGCGCCCCGCCCCCGCCGGCCCCGACAAAACCGCCTGCGCCGACCCCTGCGCCCCCGCCAAGTCCCGCGCCGCCGCCTCAGCCGACCCCTGCGCCCGCTCCGCCGCCAGCCCCCGCACCGGCGCCGCCCCCGCCGCACACGCCCGTGCTGGTCCCA
>Ga0213875_10001487_pt1 | contig 15079 bp, 13 predicted proteins | sample BarmaccomBMRX_R8_FD_160105 | JGI IMG/M metagenome (GOLD analysis project Ga0213875, IMG submission 160105) | Root-associated microbial communities from Barbacenia macrantha in rupestrian grasslands, the National Park of Serra do Cipo, Brazil - RX_R8 | ecosystem: Host-associated > Plants > Roots... | reverse complement strand
CCCACAATGTGGAGATGCGCATATCGATCCCGGGGTTGGCGAGCATGGCGTGATAGCCGCGCTCCGCCACCAGCGGAATATGGATGCCAAGGCGCTCGGCGATGCGGCGCGACCAGATGCCGGCGGCGAGCACCGCCTGCGCGGGGCGGTGCGTCGCGCGATCGGTGTCGATCTCCGGTGCGCCGTCCGCCGCGAAGCGGATGGCGCGCACCTCCTCGCGCAGGATCGTGCCGCCCTTGCGGGTGAACAATCCCGCGAGCACGGTCACCAGCCGGAACGGGTTGAGGATATGCCCGGCATCCGCGGCATAGGCGCCGTGGCGCACGATCGGGCCGATCGTCGGCTCCATCTCGCGCACCTGCTCGCCGGTCAGGATGTCGAGCTGAATGCCCTGCTTGCGCCGATACTCGAGGCCGTACTGGTCGCGCTGGAAGCCGGGATCGGTGGTCCACACGAACAGCCGGCCGCGCTTGGTGATCAGGCCGGGCTCGCCGGCTTCGGTCAGCAGCGCCACATAGCGTTCGTACACGCCCTCCCCGAGCCGGCGCGCGGCATCGGCGATGGCGGCGGCGCGACCGGGCTCGGCGCACGCCATGTATTCGCGAAACCACGGCAGCAGGGTGGGCAGGTCGCGGAACCGCAGGGAGAAGGGATGCAGCGGGTCGGCCAGCATCTTCGGGATCTTCCAGAGAATGCCGGGGATGGAGAAATGCGCATTGCCGCCGAAATTGCCGGCCGCGCCGAACGACGTGTTGCTGCCCGGCTCGGCGGGATCGAGCACGGTGACGGCAAAGCCGGCCTGCTGCAGATAGAGCGCGCAGCAGACGCCGATGATGCCGCCGCCGATCACCACGACGCTGCTCTCCGCCGGCGTCATCGCGGCGCTCACCGCTTGTGCGCGGCCCAGAACGGCGTGATCGGCAGGTCGGGCACGCCGCTCACAGCCTTGTTGTGGGCGAGCAGGCCGTAGAACTGGCCGAGCGCCACGGTCGGCGCCTCCTGCAGCAGCAATTCCTGCAGCCGCGCCCAGTCCTGCACCCGCGCCTTGTCGTCCGTCGCACCGTTGAACGCGGCGAGCGCCTCGCGCTTGGCCGGCGTGTCCCACCAGCCCGGATAGCCCGGGCTCAGGATGGTGATGAGCGTGGGATCGGGGGTGAAGCCGTGAAAGGTGACGAAGGACTCCCAGATCTTGGGGTCGAAGCGCCGCTGCATCACCGTCGCCCAGTCCATCAGCTGCAGATCCACGGTGAAGCCGGCATCCTGCAGATTCTGCATCGCCACCAGTGCCGCCTTGTAGATGAAGTCGTATTGCTGGCTGGTGAGGATGCGGAACGGCTCGCCCTTGTACCCGGCCTCCGTCAGCAGGCGCTTGGCGAGCGCCGGGTCGTGGCGGTTGAAGGCGGCGAGGCCGGCATCGGAGTGATAGGGCGACCAGTCCGGATAGAGGCTGCCATTGACCGAGAAGAAACGGTCCGAGCCGAGTGCGGCGGCCATGATGGCGTTGTGATCGAGCGCCGCCTGCACCGCCTGCCGGATCTTCGGATCGGCGGTCAGCCCCTGCTTGGTGTTCATCACCATCAGCATCCAGCCGCCCGGCTTGGTGATCACCGGCTCGAGGCTCGGCGTCTGGGTGATGCGGGCATAGCTGTCGGTGGAGAGCCCGTCGGCGATGTCGTACTGCCCGGCGATCAGCCCATCGACGCGCGTGTTGGGGTTGGGCACCGGCACGAAGCGCAGCTCCTCGCTGCCGGCCTTGTGCGCGCCCGCGTAGCCGGAGGCGGGATCGGGCGAGGGCACGTATCTGTCGAAGCGGATCAGCCGGATGTATTGGTCGGGCTTGCGCTCGGCGATGCGGTAGGGGCCGGTGCCGATCATGTCCGCGATATTCGTGAGCGGTCCATTCATCGCCGCCTCGGCCTTCGCCTTCGGCAGGATGATGGCGGTCGCGCTGTTGAAGGCGAGCAGCGGCAGCAGCGACGGGAACGGCCGCTTCAGCGTGATGGTGACCTGATCGGGCGCCGTCGCCGCGATCGACTGCGTGGCATCCGCGGCGAGCTGGCCGCGCGAGGACAGGTGCTCCCAGCGCTGCAGCGAGGCCACCACATCGGCCGCCGTCATCGTCGTGCCGTCATGGAACGGCACGCCCTGGCGCAGCGGTATGGTGACCGTCTTGCCGTCATCGGAGATGCGCGCCGGACCGGAGGCGAGCAGCGGCGCCGGCTGCCAGTCCTTGTCGAAGGCGTAGAGCGTCTCGAAGACGTTCTCGGTAATGGTGCTGACGAGATCGACGGAGTTGACGGTCGGATCGAGTCCCGGAGGATCGAAGATCTCGGCGATGGTGACGACGGAAGCGTTACTCGGCGCCTGCGCCGGGCTCGGCTGCACGCCGAAGAGCAGGAGAGCCAGCGCTACGACGCCCCGCGCTACGACGAAACGTGCGATCATGCGATCCTTCACCTTTCCGACGTTCGAGAACCGCCCCGCTTACAGCGGCTCGAAACGCTACAGGTTCGTCCAGCAGGTCCTCCACCCGCCCCCCAGAAGATCGGCGCTCCGGGGCCTGGAACCGGGCGGAATGGTTCTCTGGCGGAGGGGATGGGATTCGAACCCACGATACGCCTTGACAGCGTATAACGGTTTAGCAAACCGCCGCCTTCAGCCTCTCGGCCACCCCTCCGCCGGGGCGCACGTCTCGCTCACGGCGTTTGCAGGGCGCTTCTAGGGCGGCGGGGGCAGGGCGTCAAACGCCCCGGCGAGAGGGCGATCAGGAGAGCTTGACCTCAAAGCCGCGCTGCACGCCCGGTCGGGCCATCAGCGCTTCGTACCAGCGCTTGACGTTCGGATAGTCCTCCAGGCTGACCTGATGGCGTTCGTGGCGCCACGCCCAGCCGAGGATCGCGAAGTCGGCGATCGAAAGCTCGCCGGCGAAATACGCAACCTCGGCGAGGCGGCGGTCCATGACGCCGTAAAGCCGGCGCGTCTCCTTCATGTAGCGTTCGAGGCCGTAGCGCCGATCCTGCTCGTTCTCGACCTGCAGGAAGTGGTGGACCTGTCCGGGCATCGGGCCGAAGCCGCCCATCTGGAACATCAGCCACTCCAGCACCGACACGCGCTCGCGTGGCAGGGTCGGCCAGAACTTGCCGGACTTCGCGCCGAGATAGATCAGGATGGCGCCCGACTCAAACACGCTGATCGGGCGTCCGTCGGGCCCTTCCGGATCGATGATCGCCGGGATTTTGTTGTTCGGGCTGATCCTGAGGAAGTCCGGCGCGAATTGCTGGTTCTTCGTGATGTCGACGACATGCACGCTGTAGGGCAGGCCCATTTCCTCGAGGGCGACGCTGATCTTGCGGCCGTTCGGCGTGTTCCAGGTATGCAGCTCGATTGTCATCATCCCCTCACCAAGCAAAAGAGGCTCCGGGGGTGCCGGAGCCTCTGCATTGTCTGAGCGCGGCTGGCGCCCACCTGGGAAGCTAGTCTGCCGCGAGGCTCTCGCAGGCAGAGATCCAGGTACGCACCGTGGCCGAGTCGAGCGTCAAACAATGAGACACTGGATCACCTCCTTTCAGTTGTTGCTGCGGATTCGCCAATCCTGCCGACGATTTTTTCTGAAGTAAAGGGGTCTGGGGCCGACGGGCCCCAGCGGGGTCCCCTCCTTCAGGATTTGGGGGCAGAGCCCCTCGCCTGTCTTTTCAATCGTAAACCAGGGAAACCGTCTCCGCGACCAGCGCCGGCTTGTCCTTCCCCTCCACCTCGACGGTGCATTCCATGATGAGCCGCACGCCGCCCTCGATCGGCTCGACGGCCTTCAGCGCCTGGCTGAGCCGCACGCGCGATCCCGCCGGCACCGGCGCGGTGAAGCGCACGCGGTTGGAGCCGTAATTCAGCGCGCGGGAGCGGTTGCGGATGCGATAAATCGCGTGCGACAGGACCGGCAGGAGCGAGAGCGTCAGATACCCGTGGGCGATGGTCTTCCCGCCGGGCATTTCGCGCCGCGCGCGTTCGACGTCGACATGGATCCATTGGTGGTCGCCGGTCGCTTCGGCGAACTGGTCGATGCGGGACTGGTCGACGGTGAACCACTCGCTCGTGCCGATCGGCTTGCCGACATGCGCGGCCATGTCTGCCGGGCGCTCGACCTCCAGCATGGTGTTCCCCCCGAGGCTTGCTGTGCGTCGCAGCGTGGCAGGTCGGGCGTGGCCGGTCCAGCCGGTCAGCCGCTCGCATCGAGGGCCGCTTGCAGGATGGCGGCGGCGGCGACGCGGTCGATGACCTGCGCCCGCCTGCGGCGGCTGAGATCAGCCTGCCCGATGAGGAACCGCTCGGCGGCCTCGGTGGTGAGGCGCTCGTCCCAGAGGGCGGCGGGCAGCCCGGTCGCCGCGGAGAGCGCCAGGGCCCAGTCGCGCGCCGCCTGGGCCGCCGGCCCGACCGCGCCGTCCATGGTGAGCGGCAGGCCGACGACCAGGCCGCCGGCGTCTTCCCGCCGCGCGATGGCGAGGATCGACGCGGCGTTGTCGGCCAGCTTGCCGCGGGCGAGCGTGCCGTAGGGGCTGGCCAGGCGCAGCTCGACGTCCGACAGCGCCACGCCGACGGTCTTGCGGCCGGGGTCCAGCCCGATCAGGCGCTGGCGCCGACCCAGCCGGGCGCGCAATTCGCTCATGTTGAACAGGGGCATAGGCGCGCTTATGGTCCGCCGGCTTCCCCCGGAGAAGGTGTTTCGCCGATGTCGCTCGATCCCGCGACCGTCCGCCGCATTGCCCGGCTCGCCCGCATCCATGTCGAGGAGGGCGAGATCGCGCGGCTGCAAGGCGAGCTGAACGGCATCCTCGGCTGGATCGAGCAGCTGAACGAAGTCGATGTCGAAGGCGTCGAGCCGCTCACCGGGGTCGCCGAGGTCTCGCTGAAGATGCGCGACGACGTGGTGACGGATGGCGGCATGGTCGACGCCGTACTGGCAAACGCGCCGGAGCGGGCGGGCAGCTTCTTCGCCGTGCCCAAGGTGGTGGAATGAGCCTTGGGGATCTCACGCTTATCGCCGCCCGGGACGGATTGCGCGCACGGCGGTTCTCCTCGCGCGAGCTCACCGAACACTTCCTCTCGGCGATCGAGGCGCTCAACCCGCGGCTGAACGCCTTCGTCACGGTGACGGCGGAGGGCGCGCGGGCGCAGGCCGACGCCGCGGATGCGGCGCTGGCCCGCGGCGAGACGCGGCCGCTGCTCGGCCTGCCACTCGGGATCAAGGACCTGTTCTGCACGCGCGGCGTGCGCACCACCGCCGGCAGCACCATCCTCGGCCCGTTCGTGCCGCCCTACGAGAGCACCGTCACCGCCAATCTGCTGCGCGACGGCGCGGTGTTTCTCGGCAAGACAAACATGGACGAGTTCGCCATGGGCTCGTCGAACATGACTTCGGCCTATGGCCCGGTCGAGAATCCATGGAAGCGGCGGCAGGACGATCCCGACGATCCGCGCGGCGCCGTGCTGGTGCCCGGCGGCTCGTCCGGCGGCTCGGCGGCAGCGGTGGCGGCGCGACTGGCGCTGGGCGCCACGGCGACCGACACCGGCGGCTCGATCCGCCAGCCCGCCTCCTTCTGCGGCATCGCCGGCATCAAGCCGACCTACGGGCGGTGCAGCCGCTGGGGCATCGTCGCCTTCGCCTCCTCGCTCGACCAGGCGGGGCCGGTGGCGCGCACGGTCGCGGATTGCGCCGCACTGCTCGGCTCGATGGCCGGCCACGACCCGAAGGACAGCACCTCAGTCGATCGGCCGGTGCCCGACTACGAGGCGGCCTGCCGGCGCAGCATCGCCGGCCTGCGGATCGGCGTGCCCCGCGAATACCGCGCCGACGGCATGTCCGGCGAGATCGAGGCGCTCTGGCAGCAGGGGCTCGGCTGGCTGCGCGACGCCGGCGCCGACATCCGCGACGTGTCGCTGCCCCACACGAAATACGGGCTGGCGACCTACTACATCGTGGCACCCGCGGAATGTTCGTCGAACCTGGCGCGCTACGACGGCGTGCGGTTCGGCCTGCGCGAGACCGCCGGCGACCTGACCGAACTCTACGAACGGACGCGGGCGCGCGGCTTCGGGGCAGAGGTGAAGCGGCGCGTGCTGATCGGCACCTATGTGCTCTCCGCCGGCTATTACGACGCCTACTACCTCAAGGCGCAGAAAGTGCGCGCGCTCATCCTGCGCGATTTCTCCGAGGCGTTCCGGAATGTCGACGCGCTGCTGACGCCGACCGCGCCGACGGCTGCGTTCGCGCAGGGCGAGAACATGGACGATCCGATCAAGATGTATCTCAACGACGTGTTCACCGTGCCGGCAAGCATGGCCGGCGTACCGGGCATGTCGGTGCCCGCAGGGCTCGACGCCAACGGCCTGCCGCTCGGATTGCAGGTGATCGGGCGGCCGTTCGACGAGGAGACGGTGTTTGCCGTGGCCGCGGCGATCGAGCGGGCGGCGGGTTTCTCCGAACTGCCGGGGGTGCGGGCGTGAGTGCGAAGAAAGCAAGGCGAGGGCTCTGCCCTCGACCCGCTGGGGCCCGTCGGCCCCAGACCCCATTACTTAGGGTACTCCGATGAGCTACACGCTCGAAGGCGGCGCAGGGCCCTGGGAAGTCGTTATCGGGCTGGAGGTCCATGCCCAGGTGATCAGCCGGGCGAAGCTGTTCTCCGGCGCGGCGACCGAGTTCGGCGCCGAGCCGAACACCCAGGTCAGCTTCGTCGACGCCGCCTTCCCCGGCATGCTGCCGGTGATCAACCGCGAATGCGTGGCGCAGGCCGTGCGCACCGGCCTCGGCCTGAACGCTCACATCAACACGGTCAGCCGCTTCGACCGCAAGAACTACTTCTACGCCGACCTTCCCGCCGGCTACCAGATCAGCCAGTACCAGCACCCCGTCGTCGGCGCCGGCACCATCGAAATCGAGCTGGCGGACGGCACCACACGCCAGATCGGCGTCACCCGCCTCCATCTCGAGCAGGACGCCGGCAAGTCGCTGCACGACCAGCACCCCAGCCTCTCCTACATCGACCTCAACCGCGCCGGCGTCGCGCTGATGGAAATCGTCAGCGAACCCGACCTGCGCAGCCCCGAGGAGGCCGGCGCCTACCTGCGCAAGCTGCGCGCCATCCTGCGCTACCTCGGCACCTGCGACGGCAACATGGAAGAAGGCTCGATGCGCGCCGACGTCAACGTCAGCGTGCGCCGCCACGGCGAGCCGTACCGCACGCGCTGCGAGGTGAAGAACGTCAACTCCATCCGCTTCGTCATGCAGGCGATCGAGGCCGAGGCGCGCCGGCAGATCGCCGTCTGGGAAGACGGCGGCACCGTCGAGCAGGAAACCCGCCTCTTCGACCCCGGGCGCGGCGCCACCCGCAGCATGCGCAGCAAGGAAGACGCCCACGACTACCGCTACTTCCCCGACCCCGACCTGCTGCCCCTGGTGCTCGACGAGGCCTGGATCGAGCAGCTGCGCAGCGACCTGCCGGAACTGCCGGACGCCAAGCGCGCCCGCTTCGTCGCGCAGTACGGCCTCCCCGCCTACGATGCCGGCGTGCTGGTGGCCGAGCAGGCGACCGCCGATTTCTTCGAGACTGTCGCCGAGGGCCGCGATGCCAGGCTCGCCGCCAACACCATCACCGGCGACCTGTTCGCGGCGCTGAACCGCACCGGAAAGACCATCGCCGAGAGCCCGGTCTCCGCCGCGTCGCTCGGCCGCCTGCTCGACCTGCTGGCCGACAAGACGATCAACGGCCGCATCGCCAAGGAAGTCTTCGAGGCGATGGTGGAAACCGGCGAAGACCCCGCCGCCATCGTCGAGCGCAAGGGGCTGCGCCAGGTCACCGACACCGGCGCCATCGACGCCGCCGTCGAGCAGGTCCTCACGGCCAATCCCGACAAGCTCGCGGAATACCACGGCGGCCGCGAGAAGCTGTTCGGCTTCTTCGTGGGCCAGGTGATGAAGGCGATGGGCGGCCGCGGCAACCCGGCCCTGGTCAACCAGGCCCTGAAGGATCGGCTGGGGCGTTGAAGCCGTGATAGGCTGCACCGCATGACGGTGCTGCACCCCGGGCACGTAAGCCTGCAGACCTGGCGCGAAACCTACCGCGGCGCGGTGCCGAGCCTCGATCCGTCCTGTGCGCCGGGGATCGCCGCCGGTGCCGCCGCCGTCGAGGCCATCCTGGCGCGCGGCGAGCCGGTGTACGGCATCAACACCGGCTTCGGAAAGCTCGCCAGCGTGCGCATCGACCGCGGCGACCTGGCGACCCTGCAGCGCAACATCGTGCTGTCCCACGCCGCCGGCGTCGGCGCGCCGATGCCGGCGCCGGTGGTGCGGATCATGCTGGCGCTGAAGCTGGTCAGCCTGGCACAGGGCGCCTCGGGCGTGCAGCCCGCCACCGTCGCCATGCTGGAAACGGCGCTGGCGCGCGGCCTGATCCCCGTGGTGCCCTGCCAGGGCTCCTGCGGCGCCTCCGGCGACCTGGCGCCGCTGGCGCACATGACCGCGGCATTCTGCGGTGTCGGCGAGATCGCCATGGACGGCGTGCGGATGCCGGCGGCGACGGCGCTGTCGCGCGCCGGCCTGCAACCCCTGGTGCTCGGCCCGAAAGAGGGGCTGGCGCTGCTCAACGGCACGCAGTTCTCCACCGCCTACGCACTGGGCGCGCTGTTCGAGGCGGAGAACCTGCTGGGCTCCGCGCTGGTCACCGGCGCACTCTCCACCGACGCGGCGCGCGGCAGCGACACGCCGTTCGACGCGCGCATCCACGCGCTGCGCCGCCATCGCGGCCAGATCGAGGTCGCCGCCGTGCTGCGCACGCTCATGGCCGGCAGCGCCATCCGTGCCTCGCACCTGACCGGCGACGACCGGGTGCAGGACCCCTATTGCCTGCGCTGCCAGCCGCAGGTGATGGGCGCCGTGCTGGACCTGCTGCGCCAGGCGGCGGCGACCCTGGTCACCGAGGCGAACGGGGTTTCCGACAATCCGCTGATTTTCGCCGACACGCTGGAATCGCTGTCGGGCGGCAATTTCCACGCCGAGCCGGTGGCCTTCGCCGCCGACATGATCGCCCTCGCGCTGTGCGAGATCGGCTCGCTCGCCGAACGGCGCATCGCCATGCTGATCGACCCCGCGCTGTCCGGCCTGCCGGCGTTCCTGACGCCCAGGCCCGGGCTGAATTCCGGCTTCATGATCCCGCAGGTCACCGCCGCCGCCCTGGTGTCGGAGAACAAGCAGCGCGCGATGCCGGCCAGCGTCGATTCCATCCCCACTTCGGCGAACCAGGAAGACCACGTGTCCATGGCGGCGCACGGCGCGCGTCGGCTGTTGCCGATGGCGGAGAACGTCGTCGCGGTGCTCGGCATCGAGCTGCTTGCGGCGGCGCAGGGCTGCGACTTCCACGCGCCGCTGGCCTCCAGCCCGCGGCTCGAGCGGGTGCGCGCGGCGGTGCGCGAGCAGGTCGCGCATCTCGAGGACGACCGGTATTTCGCAGGGGATATCGGCCGCGCCTCGGAGCTCATCCGCTCCGGGGCGATCGTGCGTGAAGCCGGCGCTGCCGCCGCGCTGCTCGAACCCATGGAGACGCCGCCATGAACCGTCTCGACAACATGCGCGTCATCCGCGCGCCGCGCGGCAGCGAGCTCAGCGCGAGAAGCTGGCTGACCGAGGCGCCGCTGCGCATGCTGATGAACAACCTCGATCCCGAAGTCGCCGAGCGCCCGGGCGAGCTTGTGGTCTATGGCGGCATCGGCCGCGCTGCACGCAACTGGGAGAGTTTCGACCGCATCGCCGCGACGTTGCGTCGGCTGGCGGCCGACGCGACGCTGCTGGTGCAATCGGGCAAGCCGGTCGGCGTGTTCCGCACCCATGCCGACGCGCCGCGCGTGCTGATCGCCAACTCGAACCTGGTGCCGCACTGGGCGACCTGGCAGCACTTCAACGAGCTCGATCGCAAGGGGCTGATGATGTACGGCCAGATGACGGCCGGCTCCTGGATCTATATCGGCAGCCAGGGGATCGTGCAGGGCACCTACGAGACCTTCGTCGAGATCGGCCGCCGGCACTACGGCGGCGACCTCGCGGGCCGCTGGATCCTCACCGCCGGACTCGGCGGCATGGGCGGCGCGCAGCCGCTGGCCGCGACGATGGCCGGCGCGTCGCTGCTCGCCGTCGAGTGCCAGCCGAGCCGCATCGAGATGCGGCTGAAGACCGGCTATCTCGACACGCAGGCGCGCGATCTCGACGAGGCGCTGAGCATGATCGAGCGCTCCTGCCGGGAACGCCGGCCGCTCTCCGTCGGCCTGCTCGGCAATGCCGCCGACATCCTGCCCGAGCTGCTGCGCCGCGGCGTGCGGCCGGACGTGCTGACCGACCAGACTTCGTCGCACGATCCCGGCAACGGCTATCTCCCGAGGGGCTGGACGGTGGCGGAGTGGGAAGCGCGCAAGGAAAGCGCGCCGAAGGATGTCGCGGCGGCGGCGCGCCGCTCGATCTCCGAGCACGTGAGGTCGATGCTGGCGTTTCATGCCATGGGTGTGCCGACGGTGGATTACGGCAACAACATCCGCCAGGTCGCCAAGGACGAGGGAGTCGCCGCTGCCTTCGATTTTCCCGGATTTGTGCCGGCCTATATAAGGCCGCTGTTCTGCCGCGGCATCGGGCCGTTCCGCTGGGCAGCGCTGTCGGGCGATCCCGAGGACATCTACCGCACCGACGCCAAGGTGCGTGAGCTGCTGCCGGACAACCGGCCTCTGCACCACTGGCTCGATATGGCGCGCGCGCGCATCCGCTTCCAGGGCCTGCCGGCGCGCATCTGCTGGGTCGGGCTGGGCGACCGCCATCGGCTGGGCCTGGCGTTCAACGAAATGGTGGCGAGCGGCGAGTTGCAGGCGCCGATCGTCATCGGGCGCGACCATCTCGATGCCGGTTCCGTCGCCTCACCGAACCGCGAGACGGAGGCGATGCGCGACGGCTCCGATGCGGTGTCCGACTGGCCGCTGCTGAACGCGCTGCTGAACTGCGCCAGCGGCGCCACCTGGGTTTCGGTGCATCACGGCGGCGGCGTCGGCATGGGGTTTTCGCAGCACGCGGGCATGGTGGTGGTCTGCGACGGCACGCCGGAGGCGGCGCGGCGCATCGAGCGCGTGCTATGGAATGATCCGGCGACCGGCGTCATGCGGCATGCCGACGCCGGCTATCCCGAAGCCCTCGACTGCGCCCGCGAGCATAGGCTGGACTTATTCCTTGAATAAAAGGGTGCAGGGACGACGGTCCCTGCCGGGGTCGAGGGGCAGCGCCCCTCGCCTTCTTTCTTGCTTGAGGAGCGAACCATGAGCGAACCCTGGGAGTGGCCGGAGTCCACCTGGCGCGGCATCGTCGGCCGTGCGCGTGCCGGCCGCAGCCTGCGTCCGAAGGCGTGGCCGGAGGGTGCAAGATGCGCCGTCGCCCTCTCCTTCGACGCCGACCATGAAACCATTCCGCTGCGGGATGCCGACGAGAGCCCGATGCGCATCAGCCAGGGCCAGTACGGGGCGCGGCGGGCGATGCCACGCATTCGCGCGCTGCTGCAGCGCGAGGCGATCCCGGCGAGCTTTTTCTATCCCGCGGTCTCGGCCCTGCTGCACCCCGACGAGGTCCGCGGCGTGGCCGAGGAGGGCCACGAGATCGGCATCCATTCGTGGATTCACGAGCGCAACACGGTGCTGCCCTACGAGGCCGAGCGCGACCTGAGCTTTCGCGCCAGCGAGGTGCTGGCGAAACTCTCCGGCCGCACGCCGGTGGGCATGCGCACGGCGAGCTGGGATTTCTCGATAAACACGCTGCGCATCATCCGCGAGATGGGGCTGCTCTACGACAGTAGCCTGATGGCCGACGACGAGCCTTACGAACTCACCGATGCCGGAGAGCCGACGGGTATCGTCGAGCTGCCGCCGGAATGGATCCGCGACGACGCGGTCTATTTCAATTTCGTCCGCTTCTCCGATCTGCGTCCCTACACCCCGCCTTCGGGGGTGGAGGAGATCTTCCGCGCGGAGTTCGACGGTGCCTGGGAGGAGGGCGGGCTGTTCATCCTGACGATGCATCCGCACGTCACCGGCCACCGCAGCCGCATGCCGGTGCTGGCGCGGCTGATCACGCACATGAAGCAGAAAGGCAGCTGCTGGTTCGCCACCCACGAGCAGGTGGCACGATGGTGCAGGAATAACGCCTGAGCACAACGCTCAGGGACGTGGCTCCCTGCTGTATCGCTCGAACATGGCGGCGGTGATTTCCGGGCTGCTTGGCCAGTGCCCGCCCCGTTCTCCGGCGTGGTGCTGATAGCTCTCCAGCCGATCGGGATCAGGCTGCACCACGATGCCCGATTGCAAGAACAGCAACCCCGCCTTGTCTGTCCGCATGCGCGCAACAAAGGCCTCGGCCTCCTCGAGGACCTGCCGCACCCGCGTCATGGTCTCGGCAGGATGGACCGGCGGATCGCTCGCGACGCGGTGAAAATCCGCATGCGTGTAGTGGCCAAGCCGGCGCACCTCGTTGATGAGGCCCTCGGGGGTGAAGCCGAGCGACTTGCCGACGGCCGCCCACACGACGGCGCCGAGCGGCAGGATGCGGTCGTGGATCGTCAGCAGGTCCACCAGGTCGCGCGGCTCCCGCCGTCCGGCCGCGGCCAGCATCTTGTTGGTCGCGAGGTCGACGGGGTGCAGCACATAGCCGAACGTCTCATCCCGCATCGTCGGGAAAAACCGATAATCGGCATCGACCACCCATTCGAGCCTGGTGGTCTCGCCGCCTTTACCGGCAACGACCGCATACATGGTCGGCTCACGGCGCACCCATTGCAGGTCGTAGCCGTTGGCCTGCAACACCGCGCCATCTTCTGCCGCCGCGCGCGCCACGCGTTCCTCGCGGTCGTGAAAGAGGTCGATGTCGCCGGAATAGCGCGGCGCGTTCACGTTGAGCGGCGTGCTGCCGGCGACGTAGCTTTCCGGGTCCCGGTGGGCCGCGAGCAGGCGCAAGATCGCTGACTGGATTCTAGCGAGGGGCACGGCGGCAGGCTTGCTCGATCCGCTCCGCCAGCTGACGGGCGCGCAGATCGCCCTCGACACGCAGGCTGCGGGTGATCGCCAGCGCGTCCTCCGGCGTCGGATCGGGCACCGGGCGGCTGCTCCACAGGGCACTTGCGCCGAAATCGACAAACGCTCGCCGATAGAGTGCTGAAAAATCCTCCGGCTCTTCCGGGTCCATGCTCATGAGACCCTCCCTAGAGCAATATCGGCCTAACTGGAATCGCTTTGCGATTCCAGGCCGATAAAATTGCTCGCGAAATATTGGGTAGAGCAGGTTCGCCTCGCGCGAACATGCTCTAGGAAACCCGGCTGAGCGGCAGGCCGAGGGTGCCGGCGCGCGAGCCGCCGTCGACGCGCCAGGAGGCGCCGGTCACCCATTCGGCGCCGCGCGAGCAGAGGAACAGGACGGCCTGCGCGATGTCGGCGGGCGCGCCGGCGCGGCCGAGCGGAATGCTGCCGGTGATCGCCGCCTTGTATTCGGCGCTGAGCGGATTGACCGCGCTGCCGACCTCGACATAGCCCGGCGAGACGGCGTTCACGCGAATGCCGTGTTCGGCGAATTCCAGGGCGAAGGCGCGGGTCAGCATCTCGGCCGCCGCTTTCGACGTGCAGTAATGCGCGGCGCCGACCCGGGCGCGTTCCGCCGCACCCGAGGTGATGTTGACGATGCAGCCGGGCCGGCCCGCCGCGACCAGGCGGCGGCAGAATTCCTGGGAGGTCAGGAACATGCCCTTGACGTTGACGTCCATGACGCGGTCCCACGCCGCCTCGCTCATCTCGAGGATCGGATCGGAGGGATAGAGGCCGGCGGCGTTGACCAGGATGTCCACCACGCCCGAGTCCTCCGCCGCGTCAAAGGCGCGCAGCACGGCGTCGCGGTCGCGCACGTCGAGTTCGAGGAAGCGCCCGGCGCCGTCGGGCGGCGGACGGGTGTCGGCGCTCGCCACGGCGACACCCTCGGCCGCCAGCGCGTCGGCAATGGCGCCGCCGATCCCGCCGGCGCCGCCGGTCACCAGGGCGTTGCGTCCCTGCAATTCCAATCGCATGGCGGTCCTCCCGGTCAGCTGCGCAGCGGCGTGAAGGCGGTCTCGCGCATGCGCAGCACGAAGATCAAGGTCAGGATGGCGCAGACGATGACGTAGAAGGTCGGCGAGAGCGTGCTGCCGGTCGCCGAGATCAGCCAGGTCGCTATGAACGGCGCGAAGCCGCCGAACACCAGCACCGCCAGATTGTAGCCGACGGAGAGGCCGGAATAGCGCACCCGCGTCGGGAACAGCTCGGCATAGGTGGCGGGGCCGCAGGCCGAGTAGCACGCGGTCAGCAGCACCAGGACGATCTGCACCGCCAGCACCGTGCCGAACACCGCCGAGCTGGCGATGGCGTAGAGCGGATAACACAGCACGATGAAGCCGATGCAGGAGATGATGAGCAGCGGCTTGCGGCCGACCCGGTCGGAGAGCGCGCCGATCAGCGGCGTGGCACAGACCAGCACGACCAGGCCGATCGTGCTGACCGTCAGCGCCTCGCGCTGCGGCATCTTGATCACCGAGATCAGCCAGCTCGGCATGTAGGTCAGCGTGATGTAGTAGCTGGCGGTGTTGTGGATGGTGATGCCGAACTGCGTCAGCAGCTCGCCGGGATGCTCGGCGATCAGGTCTCGCAGCGGCCGCTGCGAGACGATGTGCTGCCGCTCGACGGCCTCGAATTGCGGCGTCTCCGGCAACCGCATGCGGAAGTAGACGGCGAAGGCGGCGATGGCGATGCCGCAGAGGAAGGGGATGCGCCAGCCCCAGGCCAGCATCGCGTCGTGGCCCAGCTCCGCGGCCAGCACGGTGGCGAACGCCGAACCGAGCAGCAGCCCGGCGCCGACGCTGAATTGCTGCCAGCTGCCGATATAGCCCCGCCGTCCCTCGGGCGCGTATTCCACGAGGAAGGCGGCGACACCGCCCCACTCGCCGCCGGCGGAAAAGCCCTGCGCCAGGCGTGCGAGCGTCAGCAGCAGCGGCGCCCA
>Ga0213875_10001486_pt1 | contig 15081 bp, 14 predicted proteins | sample BarmaccomBMRX_R8_FD_160105 | JGI IMG/M metagenome (GOLD analysis project Ga0213875, IMG submission 160105) | Root-associated microbial communities from Barbacenia macrantha in rupestrian grasslands, the National Park of Serra do Cipo, Brazil - RX_R8 | ecosystem: Host-associated > Plants > Roots... | reverse complement strand
TACCACACTGCCGCGAAGCGCGATCACGTCGGCCGCGGAGTACGAGCGGGTGACGTCCGCCCATCGGGGGTCGCTCGCCCACTCCCGCTCCAGTTCCTCCGCGGTCTGGCTGGCCTCCATGGTTCGCATTGTCATCGGTACTCCCCGGGTTGCGAACGTTGCGATTGCTCGCTTGATTACCACGACGATGACACGTGAAACAGAAACGCTGCCATTCCTCTAATTTGCCAATTTCGGCGAAGTTTCCGTAGCATCTTGCAAAGTTTGCGAACACTGCCTCTGATGGTGGAACGAACGACTCGAAGCTTGATCGTGTGCTGAATCGTTCAGGCACGGAAATCCTGCGGACGGGGAGGCTGGCGTGGACAAGACCTTTGCCGGGGCGCGGCTGCGGCATCTGCGGGAGAGCCGCTCGATGAGCCAGGCCGACCTCGCCCGTGTGCTGGAGATCTCACCGAGCTACCTCAACCAGATTGAGCACAACACGAGGCCGCTGACCGTGCCGGTGCTGCTGCGCATCACCGAGGCGTTCGGCGTCGACGCGGAGTTCTTCGCCAGCAACGACACCGCGCGTCTTGTCGCCGACGTCCGGGAAGCGCTGCTCGACGAGGTCGTCGGTGTCCAGGTCGGCACCGGTGAGCTCACCGACCTCGCCACCAATCTGCCCATCATCGCGCAGGCACTGGTCAAGCTGCACCGCAGCTACCGCAACGCCGTGGAGACCACGGCCGCGTTGACCACCGAGAACGGAACCGGCATGCATGGCAGTCCCGCCGCGCCGCTTCCCCACGAGGAGGTCAGGGACTTCTTCTACCAGCGTGAGAACTACGTCGCCGAGCTGGACGAGCGGGCCGAACGGATGGCCGTCGAGCTGAACCTGGGCCAAGGGGACCCGAGCGGCGTGCTGCTTGACCGGCTGACCAGGCGTCACGGCGTGCAGATGACCACAGAAGGGATCGACGAGAAGGCCGGCGAGCAGCACCGCTACGAGCCGGACACCAAGGTGTTGCGACTCGCACCGAGCCTGCGGACAGGGCAGCAGGCCTTCCGGCTAGCCTCGCAGATCGCACTGCTGGAATACCGGGAGCTGATCGCCGAACTGGCCCAGGAGTGGACGTTCTCCGGACCGGCGGCCAGGTCGCTGGCCACGGTGGGGCTGGCGAACTACTTCGCCGGCGCGCTGCTGCTGCCGTACCCGATGATCCACTCGACCGCGGAGCGGCTGCGCTACGACATCGAACTGCTCTGCGAGCATTTCGGCGTGGGCTTCGAGACCGTCTGCCACCGGTTGTCGACGCTGCAGCGGCCGAGAATGCGAGGGGTGCCGTTCTCCTTCGTGCGGGTGGACCGTGCGGGGAACATGTCCAAGCGGCAGTCCGCCGCGGGCTTCCACTTCTCCAGGGTCGGCGGTGCGTGTCCACTGTGGATCGTCTACGAGGCGTTCGCCTCGCCCGGCAAGATTCTCACCCAAGTCGCCAGCCTGCCGGACGGCAAGAGCTACTTCTGGGTGGCCAGGACCGTCTCGCGCAACATCGGCGGATACGGCCGTCCTGGCAAGATCTTCACCGTAGGACTTGGCTGCGAGCTGCGGCACGCCCGCCGGCTGGTCTACTCCACCGGGCTGGATCTGGACGACAGGGCGGCGGCGACTCCGATCGGTATGGGCTGCAAGGTCTGTCCACGTCCGGCGTGTCCGCAGCGCGCGTTCCCCACGATCGGCACGCAGCTGACCGTAGACGAGAACACCAGCACCTTCGTGCCCTATCCCGCGGTACCCGTCTCATGACGACGCCGCCCAAGCTCAAGATCACCTAGCCAGGTGGTTCGCGTTACCCGTCAGTGGGGTGTGGCGTGACGCGGATCCCGGTGATGCGCTCCACTTTCAGGCTATGAACAAGTCATCATGGGTTCGCGCCCTCACGGCATTGATGGTGGGATGCGCCGCGCTCCTCGCCGCCCCCGCGGCGGCCGCCGCGTCGCCGACGGCCGTGCACGCTCCGGCCAAGCACCGGCTGCACGTGCAGGCCGCGCCGGAGCATGACCACGTCAAGGCCCACGAGAAGACCCACATCAAGGGTCAGATGGACGTCTCGGACTCGGCGAGGACCGACAGCGCCGAGGTGCTCATCGTGCAGCAGCTGGTGGCCGGGGCGTGGGTCAACCTGACGCCTGGGACCTGCCGCCCCAACGGCATGTTCTCCATCGACGTCAGCTTCGACGTCGCCGCCACCGTCTCGCTGCGGGTCTATCACCCGGAGAGTTCGCTCTACCTGGAGTCAGTCTCGAACGTGTTCGCGTTGGTTGTGATCTGACCGGCGACAGCCGAGGGACCGGGTCAGGGGGCTGACAAGCCCCTTGACCCGGTTTCCGTTCCGGGTTCGGCAAGGCTGGCAGACGTCGGTGGTCACACCCTGTCGGTGTCGATCAGCCGGGCGAGCCGTGCCCGATCCCGCGGGCTCACTCCGCTCCAGCGCTCGGCCACCGCACGGACGAACGCCTCGCGAACTCGTTCACCGACGGCCCCGCCTTCATCGGTGAGGCTGGGTCTGCTGATCCGTCGGTCCCTGGGGTCGGCTTCCCGGGTCACCAGGCCGAGTCTGGTCAACCGGTCGACCATGCCGGTGACGTTCGTCTTGTCGCAGCCCAGCAGACCGGCCAGTTCTCCGAACGAGGGCTTGTGGTTGTGCAGCACGCACAGCAGTTCGATCTGCTGCACGGTCAGTCCGAGTTCTCGCGCGATGACGCTGCGGGTCCCATGCATCCAGCGCTGCAGCGTCATGAGGGCGCTCGTGAGGCTCATGTCCTCCGGTGTCGGCTCCACGGCAACAGATTATGTCATGGACAGTTGACATCCTCGACGAAAGAAGTCGAGGATGTCAACTAATAGACGACCATTAGAGGAGGGCATCGTGCATGACGGCGGCAAGGTCGCGTTGGTGACCGGCGGCTCGCGGGGCATCGGTCGCGCCATCGCGGAACGGCTCGGGTCACAGGCCTACAGCGTGATCGTCAACTACCACTCCCATGACGCCGCGGCCAAAGAGGTGGTTGGCACAATCCAGGCCGCTGGCGGCCGTGCCGTCGCGGTGCAGGCAGACGTGGCCGACCCGGCCCAACTTCGTGGCCTGTTCGACGCCGCGGAGGAGCACTACGGCGGATTAGACATCCTGGTGCACAACGTCGGCGTCGCCCGGTTCTCGTCGATCGGCGAAGCCTCCGACGAGGACTACGAGCTGATGTTCGCCACCAACACCACATCGACCTTTGTCGCACTGCGGGAGGCGGCCAATCGGCTGCACGATGGCGGCCGGATAGTGGTGATCTCCAGTGGTGTCACGGTGACAACCGCCCTGTACTCCGGCGTCTACGCCGCCAGCAAGGCCGCGGGCGAACAGCTGGTCCGGTCGCTGGCCAAGGAGATTGGCTCCCGCGGCATCACCGTGAACGCCGTGCGTCCCGGCCTGACCCGCACCGAGGCCCTGACCGCCGGGCGTGACAACGGATTCCTCGACCAGATGGTGGCCATGACGCCGCTGGGCAGGCTGGGCGAGCCGGCCGACATCGCCGACGTTGTCGCGTTCCTGGTCTCCGAGGAAGGCGGATGGGTCACTGGCCAGGCCGTCAACGCCGGCGGCGGCCTCTTCTGACGGGCACGTCACCAGACGTTGACACCCGGGGGGAACGGCAAGGGACACTGTCCCGATGGACTTCCAGGACGTGGTGCGCCGCCGGCGTATGGTGCGGCGGTTCACCGCGGAACCGGTTGACGAGCCCAGTCTGCGGCGAATACTGCGCAATGCCACGCGTGGGCCGTCCGCGGGATTCTCGCAGGGGCAGGAGTTCCTTGTCCTCCGTGACGCGGAGTTGGCCCGGTTCTGGGAGGTAGCCGCCGAGGCCGTCGGCGACTCGGTCACCACGGCCCCCCTGGTGATCGTCCCGCTCGCCGTCAAGGACGCCTACCTCGGCCGCTACGCCAGGGCGGACAAGGGATGGACGGACCGGGACGAGGCACGCTGGCCGGTGCCGTTCTGGTACATCGACACCGGAATGGCGGCGCTGCTGATCCTGCAGACGGCGGTCGACGAGGGACTCGGGGCACTGTACTTCGGGATCGTGCCCGAGGCCGTCGACCGGTTCCGGTCCGTATTCGGCGTGCCCGCCAGCCATGACCCCATTGGCGCGATCGCGATCGGTCACAGCGACGAAGCCGAACCGGCGGCCGCGGCCTCGGTTCGCCGTGTCGCCCGCCGCGCGGCCGAGGAGGTCATTCACTACGGCCGCTGGCGGGGATCCCAGTAGCGAGGACCCAGCCACAAGTACGGTGACGGCACCGACGGACCGAGGATGACGGAGATCCTGATGGCGAGCCAGATGTTCGAAGCCGGTCCGCGGCTGTCCCGTCGCCAGTTCGGCGTGCTCGGCGGCTCGCTGGCCGCCGCGGGGCTGCCGGGTGGCGGGGGCGGTACGGCGGCACCGGCGTTGCCGACCGTGACCCGGTCGCTGAACTCCGACTGGTCGTTCGCCGGCCCCGTCGCCGAGCCGATTCCGCCGTCGGACTACCACGGTGAGTGGACCCGGGTCAGCCTTCCGCACACCGTGGCGCCCCTGTCCTGGTGCGACTGGGATCCGACCAGCTGGGAGCGGATCTGGTTGTATCGCACGATGTTCGACCTGCCGGCAGGCGCCACGGGCCACCGTGTCCTGCTGGGCTTCCACGGCGCGCTGACCGCGGTGACCCCATGGCTCAACGGGCAGCAGCTGCCGCCGCACTTCGGCGGTTACCTGCCGTTCCGCTACGAGATCACCGACAAGGTGCGCGACACCGGCAACGAACTCGGCGTGGTGCTCGACGGCCGGTTCGACCTCGACGTGCCGCCGGACCGGCCCGGCCAGTCGAGCGACTCGGTCGACTTCTGGCAACCGGCCGGTCTGTACCGCGACGTCTGGTTGTCGGTGCTGCCACACACCTTTCTCGCCGATGTTGCCGTGACGCCGACCGCCGTGCTTGACCCGAAGCGGCGGGCGCTCGCGGTGGTGGCGACGATCGACGCCGCGGCGCCGGTCTCGGCGGCACGGGTGGACGTCGTGGTGACCGACGGTGCCAGCGCGATTGCCGGCGCGAGTTCACCCGTGTCGTCGGTGCCGGCCGGCCAAAGCACGATCAACCTCGCCGTGACCGGCCTGGACGCCGTGCGGTTGTGGGACATCGATTCCCCGGCGCTCTACCAGGTGCGAACAACCCTGTGGGTCGACGGTCAAGCCGTGCACGACCATGTGGCCAGGATCGGTTTCCGCGAGGCCAAGTTCACCACCGCGGGTTTCTTCCTCAACGGCACCCGACGACAGCTGGTCGGAGTGAACCGCCACCAGCTCTTTCCCTACACCGGCGGCGCGATGCCGGCGAGGGTGCAGCGCAAGGACGCTGAGATCCTGCGCCACGAGCTGAACTGCACCATCGTTCGGTGCTCGCACTACCCGCAGCACCCGGCTTTCCTCGACGCCTGCGACGAACTGGGCCTGCTGGTGTGGGACGAGGCGCCGGGATGGCAGTACCTCGGGGACACCGACTGGTTGCGGCGTTCCTACGACGACGTCGGCGGCACCATCGCCAGGGACCGCAACCATCCTTGCGTGGTCGTCTGGGGCGTTCGGCTCAACGAAACGGCTGACGACACCGCGTTCTACACCCATACCCAGCAGCTCGCACACCAGCTCGACGACTCCCGGCAGACCACCGGGGGGATGTTCGCCCTCCTGCATGACACCCAGGACTTTCAGCAGGACGTGTTCGGGTACAACGACTATGACAACGTGACAGATCCGGATGGGCGGCGGCAACCCAAACTGCGGCCCCCGCGGATGGACCTGCCGTACCTGGTCAGCGAGGCGGTCGGGACCCTGTCCGGTCCAGCGCGGTTCTACCGCCGCACTGACCCGGTTCTCGACCAGCAGGGCCAGGCACTTGCCCACGCCATGGTGCACGACCAGGCGGCCGCGGACGAGCGCTATGCCGGTGTGATCACCTGGTGCGGTTACGACTACCCGTCGGGAAACGGAAACGTCGATAGGGGGATCAAGTGGCCCGGTGTGGTCGACGTGTTCCGCGAGCCGAAGCTGGGTGCGGCCTTCTATGCCGCGCAGGTCGACCCCGCATGCCGGGTCGTCGTTGAGCCGGCGTTCTACTGGGACTTCAGTGCCAAGTATGGGGTCGGATCCTTGGGTGGGCGTGCGGCGATCTTCGCCAACGCCGACCGGCTCGAACTGTACGTCGGTGGAAGGCACTTCGCGTCTCTGGCACCCGACCGACAGAACTTCGGCCACGTGCGGTACCCACCGTTCTTCGCCGACTTTGGCGAGGTGGACTCCTTCGGCACTCCGGAACTGCGTATCGATGCCTACATCGGCGCCAGACTGGTGCTGTCCCGATCGTTCTCGGCCGACCCGGCCAGCGACCGGCTCGTCATCGCGGCCGACGACGCGGCGCTGTCCGCGGACGGTTCGGATGCCACCAGGATCGCGCTGCGGGTGACCGACCGTTACGGTGCGCCGCGGCCCTCGGAGGACGGCACGGTCTCCCTGCGACTCAGCGGTCCGGCGATGTTGGTCGGCGACAATCCCTTCCCGCTCGGCGAGACCGGTGGTGCCGGAGCGGTGTGGTTGCGCACCATCGAGGGGTCCCGTGGTCTGGTGCGAGTCGAGGCCGAACACAGCACCCTCGGCCCGGCAACGGCATCCGTCACGGTCGAGGTCGCCTGACGCCGACCAGTCCGCCGTGACAGTCTACTCAGGACATAACGAGACCGGATGGTTGCTCGGCCAGCACGAGCCACTGACTCCCGTCGATTAATTCGCGGGCCGCGTCGAGATGACCGGCGTGGCAGGCGGTTTCCGCGATCACGTGCAGCAGTACCTCGCGGTTGGTGTGCAGCCGCCAGGGCCCGAACCGGTTGTCCGGCCACCATGCTGGCGCGGAGTCAAGGGACACCGTGGCGAGTACGGAGTCCGCCAGCTCGGTGTGCTTCTGGTAGCGGTCGAGCACCCGGTGCGCGGGCACGGATGGATCGACCTGCCACGCGTCGCCGGCCGTAGCCAGCTCGTCGATCGCGTCCGATTGTCCGGCCATCACCGCACGGAACCAGAACCGTTCGACGTCCAGCGCGAGGTGGTTGACCAGGCCCAGACAACTCCAACCGGATGGCAGCACAGGTCGGCGCAGGTCGCAGTCGGCCAGACCGGCCAGGACGCCCAGCACATGCCGGCGCTGGTTGCCGAGGGTGGCGAGCAGGTCCACGATTTTTCTCCCTTGTCCGTCGTATCTCGACTTTCGCACAGTAGTCGGGAGCTGTTCTGCGACTGGACGGAATCCTCCGTTGTGCGAATTCCCGCGGCCGAAGGCTCTTGCCGCGCCGATATGTGAACATTGTTCGCCCTTGCGTACACTGTTCGCGTATCCTAGGGTGTCGCGGATGGAAGCCTGATCGGTCTGCTCGACTTTCCACCCGGGAATGTCACGTGGCGTGGTGTTCGTGCTGTGGGTTGGTCGTGATCGTGGGCATCTCGGGGACTTCGGCGGACGATAGGAGTTTCCGATGGGTGTTGCGAACCAGCTCGATGCCGCGGTGTATCAGAGGGCGGAGCGGCTGTTGCGGCACAACAGGTCCACCCTGGTCATCGGGGGCACGGTCGTCCCGCGGTGGGCCGATGGCGGTGCCCGGTTCTGGTATGTGCAGACCACCACGGCCGGCAGCCACTTCGTCCTCGTCGACCCGCGGGCCGGCCGCCGGGGACCCGTTTTCGACCACGACCGCCTCGCCGCCGCCCTGTCCTCCGCCTCCGGACACGAGGTCTCACCGCGTGCCTTGCCGTTCGGTGCCATCGACTTGACCACCGACGCGGTGGAATTCGGCGCCTTCTGCACCCGTTGGCGGTGTCGGCTGGACAGCTACGAATGTGCGAAGGTTCAGACTCGGCCCACGCCGGCGCCGGAGGGGGTTGTGTCCCCGGATGGCCAGCTCGCCGTCTTTCGGCGCGGATACGACCTGTGGGCACGATCGCTGGTCGAGGGACGCGAGTGGGCGCTGACCACCGACGGCCACGAGGATTACGACTACGGCACCGAGCCGGATCCGGCGACCAAGCTCGGCATGCCAAGCATGCCCGCGGCGGTGGCATGGTCACCGGATTCGACCAGGGTGCTGGTGACTCGTACCGACCAGCGAGGCGTGCGCAGAGTGCACCTGGTCGACAGTTACCCAACGGAGGGCGGCGCACCGCGGCTGTTGACCAAGCGGTACCCCTACCCGGGCGACGCTCATGTGGCGTTCAGCGAGTTCCTGGTGCTCGATGTCGCAGCCGGCACGTCGGTACGGGCGAAGGCCGATCCAGTACCGACTCCGTACTTCTCGCCCATCGTCATCGGCGAAGCCTGGTGGTCCGCCGACGGATCAACCGTGTTTTACCTGTCCCACTCCCAGGATTTCCGAACCTTGCACCTGTGCCGGTTTGATCCGGTGACCGGTGAGGTGAGCACCGTGGTAACCGAGGTCGGCGAAACCCGGGTCGATGCCAACCAATTCAACCAGGGGATTCCGCCGATCGTCACGAGCTTGTCCAGCGGCGAGGAAGTGCTCTGGTATTCGCAGCGCGACGGCTGGGGGCATCTCTACCGCTACGACGCGCGTTCCGGTGAGCTGCTCGGACAGGTCACCTCGGGCCACTGGGCGGTACGGGAGATCCTGCACGTCGACGAGCAACACCGGGTGGTGTACTTCCTGGCTTGCGGGCTGGTCGCCGCGAACCCGTACCGTCGGTTGGTATGTCGGGTGCGGCTGGATGGCACCGAGTTCGCCGTGGTCACCGACGATGGTCTCGACCACGTTGCGACCGTGTCAGCCAACGGGGATTACTTCCTCGACTGTGCCTCCACCACCGACACCCCGCCGGTAGTCACCGCGCGCGACTGGAACGGCCGGGTACTGGTTGAGGTGGACCGGGCCGATATCACCCGGCTGGTTGCCGCCGGTTGGACACCACCGCAGCCTTTCCGGACCATCGCGGCCGATGGTCACACCGACCTGTATGGCCTGCTGTACCTACCGCCGGATTTCGACCCGACGAAGAGCTATCCGGTCATCGACCACCCCTACCCCGGACCGCAGACCAATCGGGTCGGCGTCGAGTTCAACGACCAGGACGGGCTGTTCAGCTGTCCCGCGGAGGCGATGGCCGCGCTGGGCTTCGTGGTCATGGCGGTGGATGGACGCGGCACACCGGGGCGGAGCAAGGACTTCCATGACGTCTCGTACGGGCGGTCGTTCGAGGCGGGCAGCATGATCGACCACATCGCCACGCTGCGGGAGCTGGCCAGTATCCGGCCATGGATGGACCTGAATCGGGTGGGTATCCACAGCCTGTCCGCCGGGGGGTATGCCACCGTACGGGCGATGCTCGACCATCCGGATGTCTACAAGGTGGGTGTCGCTGGCTGTGGCGTCCAGGATTGGAGCTACTACTCGCTGTGCTGGGGGGAGATGTACGACGGCCCCTACGATCCGCGGGCCTACGCGCGATCATCCAATGTGGATAATGCTGAGCGGCTTGAGGGAAAACTGCTTCTGATCCAGGGCGGCCGGGACGACAACGTCTACCCCTACCATGTCCTGCGGATGGCAGATCGGTTGATCGCGGCCAACAAGGACTTCGACATGTTCATCATCCCGGGAGCCGACCACTTCTTCGCCGGCTACGAGCACTGTCTCTACCAACGCACCTGGGACTTCCTGGTCCGCCACCTCTTGCACGCCCAACCCCCGAACTACCGGCTGACGCCCCCCACCCCGCAAACATGACCGTAGAAGGAGATCAACCCAAGCGATGAGCGGCCAGCCACTGGGCGGCCCTACGTGCCGAGGCACGTGACAGCCAGGCTTCCTGGACTGTCTCCGCCACCTCCTGGCGGGTTAGCTCGCCGAGACGACTTGCCCGCAACAGCACGGACAGATGTCCGTTGAAATGCGGGGTGGTGAAGAACGGCGACGCCTCGTCCTGGACCAGGGCCTGCTTGTCGGCCTCCGACGCCACCCAGAAGACGATCACGTCCCGGTAGCGTTCCCCGGTCCGGGGATCGACCGCGTCCGGCCGCGGAGTGCGGAAGAAGACGAACGACTTCCCGCCCACCTGGTATACCGGATTGTCGTTGGTCCCGTGGATGACGGTGACGTGGGGCATGGCCAGGGCGAGTTCGTGCACGTCCTCGACCTGGGCGGGTCGGCTCTTCTCGTCGTCGTTGGGCACTGCCCCAGCCTATGCGGCACGACGCCCCGCGGCGCCCAGAACCGAATGTTCGGCGGCGGCCGATATGATCCGGACCTAGGGTCCAGGCCATGGACATCGCCAACGCGAGCGCCGAATTCCAGGCCCTGCACCATGCGGCGACTCCGTTGCTGCTGCCCAACGCGTGGGACTACGCTTCGGCTGCCGCGCTGGCCGCCGAGGGATTCCGTGCCGTCGGCACCACCAGCCTCGGCGTCGCGGCCGCGCACGGCCTTCCGGACGGGGAGAACAGGACGAGGGTGCAGACCCTCTCACTGGCACGGCGGCTGAGTCGGCTGGCTTGCCTGGTGACGGTCGACATCGAGGCGGGCTTCAGCGAGAACCCGACCGATGTGGCGTCCTTGGCCGCGGAACTGGTCTCCGGCGGAGCCGTGGGAGTCAACCTAGAGGACGGCCGTCCTGCTGGCACACTCGCCGACCCTGGCGTGTCCAGTGAGCTGATCGCGGCGATCAAGGCGAGTGTGCCGGAGCTGTTCGTCAATGCCAGGATCGACACCTACTGGCTCGGTGTTGATCCCAACCCCGCGGCCACGCTGGCCCGCGCCGAGCGGTACCTCACCGCGGGTGCCGACGGAATCTTCGTGCCGGGGGTTGCCGACGAGAGGGATGTCCGCGCCCTTGTCGACGGGATCCCCGCGCCGCTCAATGTCCTATTCCGACCGGGCGAACACAGCATCGCGCGGTTGGCCGAGCTCGGTGTCCGCCGGATCAGCACTGGTTCCCTGCTGTTCCGTGTCGGTCTGTCCGCAGTGGTCACCGCGGCGCGAGCGATCAGGGACGGTGCCCCGCTGGCTGTCGAACCACCTGGATACCACGACGTCCAGCGCATGACCACTGACCACTGAACGGTCTGCTTGGCGGCTCAGGAGGCGTGCGCGGCCAGTTCCTCCTCCACCGAGTGGCCACCTGTGGCGAGCACTCCGACGCTCGTGAACACCGGCGCCGCGCTGCCCGTGCCCATCGTGCTCGGCGCGCTCGCCGGCCTGGTGAACTGGCTCAGCCGCAGCTGAGTATCGATTCGGTGGCGACCAGAACTCCCGCCGTGCGACGCCGAACCACACGGTGCACGCGGTTCACCCGCCGCGTGGGGGTAATCGGTGGAGAAACCACTTCTCGGGAGGCCCACCGTGGACGACAGAATGCACGACGCCAAACATCCGAGAACTGTGCTGGCCGGCCCCTATGGACATCCGTTCCATCCGATCGCGGTCACCGTGCCGATCGGCGCCTGGGTGTGTGCCCTGGTCTTCGACGTTGGCGCGCTGCTCCTTGATCAGCCGAGCGCCCTGCTGACCGGTGCCCTGTGGTTGATCGCCGTCGGCGTGGTCGGCGCACTCATCGCCGCGGGGCTCGGGGTGCTGGACCTGATGGTGATACCCCGGAGGACGGCGGCCTACCGCACAGCGGTGCTACACATGGGGTTGAATCTCCTGGTCGCCGCCGCGTTCGCGGGCAGTTTCTACTTCCGCACCAGAGGCTTGATCGGGACGATGGCCGACAACCAACCGTGGGCGGTCGTCTCCGACGTCGTGCTTCTCGCGTTCCTCGGTGTCTCCGGCTACCTTGGCGGCACTTTGGCCTATCGCTACGGAATACGAGTCGCTGCCGAGGGAACACAGCGCACGGGCTTCGACCCTCGGGAGGAAACGCCGGTGAGCAGCCAGCCGAGGACCCAGGGCCATCGCACGGCCCCATAAGGGTCCCCGCTCAGTCCTCTGCTGGGCCCTATGTCGACTACGCGGTCAGCGGCGCGGAGCCAGCGGCGGCGTGTCATCCCCGGCCCCGTCGGCGAGTCCACGCAGCAGTTCGCCGACCGCCTCCGGTGCCGTCCGCGCGGGGTGCCATCCCCACTCCGCACGCGCCCGGGCGGTGCTCATCACCGGCGCGGACAGCGCGAGATCGATCCACCCCGGTTCGGTGGGCTGCAAACGCAGAGCCCACGATCCGGCCACGACGGAACGAAGCAACCACGGCGGGACAGGGAGGTGCCGCGCTCCCACCAGGCGCGCCAGCTCAGCCGGCGTCATGACCGGCTCGGCGGCGAGATTGACCGCGCCAGTGAAACCGGACCGAAGTGCCGCGAGTACCGCGAGGGCGACGTCGTCGGCATGCACGAACTGCAGCACCAGCTCACGGGGAAGGGGAAGGATGGGCAGCCTTCTCGCCGCGGCCGATCGGAACAGGGCCGCTGGCACCAAAGCACCGAGGAAGTAACGCTGGATCTCACTCGCGGCACCGTACTGCAGGATCAGTGCTGGCCGCAGTCTTGTCACCAGCAGCTCGGGGTTGTCGGCCTCGACGCTGTGCAGCAGCCGCTCCACAGCGGTCTTGTGCTGGCTGTAGGAGGACGACCTGACGCCGCTGGTAGGCCATGTTTCCCCGGTGCGAGCACCTTTGGGAGCAGGGGAGTAGGCGCCGATGGAGGACAGGTAGACCACGTGCCGGACACCGGCGTGCACAGCGGCGTCGAACACCCTCGCGCTGCCATCCACGTTGGTTCGCCGAAGGAATCGCTCGTTGTGGCTGGGCTGCACCAGCCAGGCCGCGTGGACAACGGCGTCGGCACCGGTGAAGACGGCGCGGAGCAGGGGTTCGGAGCGTGGATGGCCGATATCGATCTCATGCCAGGACACCTCGTCGGAATTAGGGGCCCGTCGGGACACACCGACGACGTCGCAGCCCGACTCTGCGGTGAGCCGGCGCATCACAGCCGTGCCAACATTGCCCGAACCACCGACAACGACGATGCGCATCAGCGGCACTCCACGGCGGCCTTCTCAGGGGCTCCGGTGGAGGCCGGTGACCTCGGCGCCGCCGCGGCTGTCCTCCACGTCCGCCTCGCGCAAGGCATCCTCGAGCGAGTCGCGCAGGCGAAGAACCCGGTCGATCCCGGTGAGTTGTATGGGGCGGCGCACCAGCGGGCCGCACACGACGTAGACGCGCAGTCGACGCTGGATGCTGGTCTGGTGCAACTGGAGCAGCGCGCTCACCCCGGCGGAGCCGAAAAAGACCACTTCGGTGAGATCAACGACAACGGCCGCGACACTGTCGATGACCACCCTGTCCAGGACCTTGGAGAACCCCTCAACCGTTGTCCCGTCTAGCTCGCCGGAAGCGCGCACCACCGCGATGTTCGCGACACGCTCGGTTGCCACGCTGGCAATCCCCGAAGGGACCTCGTTCATGGGACGGCTCCTCTAATCGCCAGACACAAGGAATATCCGTTCGCGGTGGCGGCTAAACTCCACTGGAGGGCAGTGACCGGCGACATTATCCCAGTGGAGCCGAATTCACACCAGGGTGGCCAATGCGTCCTGGAGATGATCATGCAGATGGAAGACACTGGTGATCTCGGCGATGACCAACGGCCGTGTGACAGCACGGGTGCTCGCGACGACTCGCAGTTCAACGCCGATCTCGATGGCACGCTGACGCAACTCCAACAGGACGTTCAGCCCGGGCGAACCGAAGAATTCCACTCGGTTGAGGTCGAGCACGACGAGCGTGGCGCTTGCCAGCTCCGTCAAGGCGGTATCCCGCACCAGCGGGGCGGTGGACATGTCCACCTCGCCGCTCACCGTGAGCACGGTGATTCCGGCGCCAGGGTGGTCGACAGTAACGTGGACGAGGTCGACGGGGGTTGGTTCGTCACCCGTCAGCGATAGTTTCCGCATGGCCTGTTATCTCCGTGAGCATCGTGGCACGTCTTGATGACCACAAATCGACGGGGACGCGCAGACCCAACTGTCGACGGTGTCACGGACAGGCGAACTATCCAACTACTGTCTGCTACGGCTGGCTTGTTAACCGCTGTGTCCTACCGTACGGCTAATGCTGTCGATGGGCAACCTGCCTGCCCAACGATCACGGTTGTGCAGCCGGCGGTGGTGGCGTCATGTGTTGACTCGGGAAGGTTTGTCTGCCGGCTTCGGGCTTCCAGCCGGCGTGTAGACCGCAACGTTCCAGGATCGCCGACGCGGATGCGGTGACCCGACAGTGGAGATCGGCAGGATCCACTCCGCACAACCGACCATCCCGCTTGACCCGTTGGCCTGCCACGAACACGTCGCGAACCGTGCTCCGACCGGCATGGTGCACCACGGCGGCAACCGGGTCGATCAGGGGAGTCATCGACACGTCCATAGCGTTGATCACGACCAGATCGGCCTGCTTACCCGGAGCCACACTGCCGAACCGATCTGCTTGACCGAGCGCACGGGCGCCTTCGATGGTCGCCATGCCGAGAACGTCGCGGGTGCTCAGCTCGAGCTCCCACGGATTGTCGTTCGCATCGAGGTGACGTGCGTTGGCTTGCGCCCGCGGCACACCCAGCGCGAAACGCATCGCGGTGAACTGGTCACCACCTACCGCGATGCAGGTGTCGACGCCGATGTTCGGCCGGACACCGGCCTTGAGCAACCGCAGGATCGGCGGAAAGCCGTGCCCCATGTTGCACTCATCCTCCGGTGTGACAGTTGCCGTCACTCCGGTGTCTGCCATCAGGCGCATCTCCTGGTCGGTGAGCAGGTTGCAGTGTGCGAAGTGGAGGTCCTCACCAAGCAGGCCGGCTTCGTACAGGGGGAGCACAGCGGGACGGCCGGGGAAGATCCCTTGCCCGACATGGGCACTGATCCTGATGCCGAGTTCCCTCGCCAGCGCCCAGTCCGACTCGACGACCTCCCGGGAGGCCACGTCGGGGCCACGCGCTGCCAACCCCAACGTGAGCAACCCGCTGTCGGAGGACAACAC
>Ga0213875_10001485_pt1 | contig 15093 bp, 10 predicted proteins | sample BarmaccomBMRX_R8_FD_160105 | JGI IMG/M metagenome (GOLD analysis project Ga0213875, IMG submission 160105) | Root-associated microbial communities from Barbacenia macrantha in rupestrian grasslands, the National Park of Serra do Cipo, Brazil - RX_R8 | ecosystem: Host-associated > Plants > Roots... | reverse complement strand
CGTTGCGGAGGACGTCATTCACCGGCTCGTTCTGTGGAATATCGACCTGACCCTGGTCGATGTCGCCCGGGTCACGCGGGCGGCGTACGCCGAGGCGTTCCCGGCGGTGACCGGCCGCCCGCTGATCAAGCTGCCGCAGCTGCCAGGCCGGGCCGAGTCGGAGATCTTCTTCGACGCGCTGACCACCAACAGCGCCGACGCGGTCGCGGCCGGGACGGCCGAGGACCTGCTGGAGCCCTTCAGCGCCGCGCTCGCCGCGGCCCTGGCGGCCCGCCGGGACGAGCTGGTCACCGAGGGCCAGCTGCTGCCCGGCGCGAGCGAGGCGCTGGCCGCCGTGGCCAAGCTCGACGGCGTGGTGCAGAGCGTGCTGACCGGCAACAGCAAGGCGAACGCCGAGCTGAAACTGCGCGCGTTCGGCCTGGACGAGCACCTGGATTTCGGCATCGGCGGCTACGGCTCCGACCCCTACCCCAAGGGCACGCTGCTCCGGGTCGCCCGTGAGCAGGCGGCCCGCAAGTACCCCGAGATGACGTTCACCGAGCACGGCACGGTCTACATCGCCGATTCCTCCCGGGACGTGGACGCGGCGCGCATCGGCGGGGCCAGGTCCCTGGCCGTGGCCAGCGGCCGGGCCAGCGCGGCCGAGCTGCGCGACGCCGGCGCCGACGCCGTGCTGCCCGACCTGGCCGATCCGGCCGCCCTGACCGCGCTCATCATCCAGCTGACGCAGAGCTGACACTGACTCGGGCCTGATCCGACCCAAGTGTGACGAACCGGCCGTTGCCAGGCGCGCCGGGGAGCCGCGATGCTGAGAGCATGAACGCGAGCAATAACGACGTACTGAGCAACGGCTACGGCGCCGTGCTGTGGGAGCCGGACGCCAGGACGGTCCGCAACGCCCGGATCACCCGCTTCATGAACTGGCTGGCGGCCGAGCGTGACGTGACCTTCAGCGGGTTCGACGACCTGTGGCAGTGGTCGGTGACCGATACCGCGGGCTTCTGGACCGCGATCTGGGATTACTTCGAGGTGCTCGGCGACCGGGGCGATCGCGGCGCCGGCCCGGCGCTGGCGGGCGAGGTCATGCCCGGCATCGAGTGGTTCCCCGGGGCCACCCTGAACTACGCCCGCAACGCGCTGCGGACCGCGATGACCGATCCGGACCGTACCGCGCTCGTCTTTGATTCCGAACTGGCGCGCGCCGGCAGCCTCACGTATGGCGAGCTCGCTTCCGAGGTCGAACGCGTCGCCCGCGGCCTGAGCGCGCTGGGCGTGCGCCGCGGCGACCGGGTGGCGGCGCTGCTGCCGAACGTGCCCGAGGCGGTCATCGGCCTGCTCGCCGCGGCCAGCCTGGGCGCGATCTGGTCCTCGTGCTCGCCGGACTTCGGCGCGCGCAGCGTCATCGACCGGTTCGCCCAGATCGAGCCGAAGGTGCTCATCGCCTGCGACGGCTACGCCTACAACGGCAAGGAGTACTCCCGGGCGCAGATGCTGGCCGAGGTGCGCGCGGAACTGCCCGCCGGGCTCAGGGTGGTCCAGGTCAACCTGCTCGGCGATTCCGCCCTGGCCGACGGTGCGATCCCGTGGCCGGACCTGGGCGACGGCGGCGGCCGTGGTGCGCCCGAGTTCACCGAGGTCCCGTTCGACCATCCGCTGTGGGTGGTGTACTCCTCCGGCACCACCGGGCTGCCCAAGCCGATCATGCACGGTCACGGCGGCATCGTCCTGGAGCACCTCAAGGCGCTCTCGCTGCACCAGGACCTGCACCCGGGCGACGTGTTCACCTGGTACACCACGACCGGCTGGATGATGTGGAACTACCTGGCCGGCGGCCTGCTGGCCGGCGTGACGATCGTGCTGTACGACGGCAGCGCGGGCTACCCAGGCCCGGACCGGCTGTTCGCCCTGGCCGCCGAGCACGGGGTCACCTACCTGGGCGTGGGCGCGCCCTACCTGGTCGCGGGCATGAAGGCGGAGCTGCGGCCCGGCGCCGACCACGACCTGTCCGCGCTTCGCGGCATCGGCTCGACCGGCTCCCCGCTGCCCCCCGAGGCCTTCGGCTGGGTGTACGAGCAGGTCAAGGATGACGTGCTGCTCGGCTCCTTCTCCGGCGGCACGGACATCTGCACCGGCATCGTGGGACCGAACCCGCTGCTCCCGGTGCGGGCCGGCATCATCGCGGGCCGCTGCCTGGGCGCCGCGGTCGAGGCCTTCGACGAGAACGGCAAGGCGGTGACCGGCGAGGTCGGCGAGCTGGTGCTGACCAAGCCGATGCCGTCCATGCCGGTCGGGTTCTGGAACGACCCCGACGGCTCCCGCTACGCCGAGAGCTACTTCGACGCCTACCCCGGGATCTGGCGGCACGGCGACTGGATCGAGATGCTGCCGGACGGCGGCTGCGTCATCTATGGCCGCTCCGACGCCACCCTCAACCGCGGCGGCGTGCGCATGGGCACCAGCGAGTTCTACCGCGTGGTGGAGGGGTTCGGTGAAATCGGAGATAGCCTGGTAGTCGATACCGGCAGGCTCGGCGCCGAGGGTCGGCTCGTCTTGTTCGTGGTGCCTGCCGCGGGAAGTGATCTGGACGATGACCTGAAGGCCAGGATCCGCGCCGCTCTCCGGGCACAGCTCTCCCCTCGGCACGCGCCCGACGAGATCCACCAGGTGCCCGGCATCCCGCGGACCCTTTCCGGCAAGAAGCTGGAGGTCCCGGTGCGCAAGATCTTGCACGGCACCGAACCGGAACAGGCCGCGGATCCGAACGCGCTGGCCGACCCCGGGGCGCTGCGCTACTTCGCGCGGTTCCAGGGCACCAGCTAGTTACTGAAAGTAACAGTGCTGTCACAAAGATGTGACAGGGTGGCGCGATGCGGGGACGAGGACATCGGACGAGAAGTGGACACGAAGGAGTGGACGCGGTGCCAGACGGAACGGTAGACGGCGATTCCGACACCAGGACCAGGGAATCCCTGCTGGCCAGGGCCGATGAGGTGTGGCGGGAAGATCCCGCTCTGGGCAGCCGGGACGACATCGCCTGCTACCTGCGGGCGTATTTCCAGCGGGTAGCCACCGAGGACCTGGCCCCGCCGTCCCGGCTGGCGGCGGTCGCCGAGGCCCACATCCGGCTGGGCCGCAGCCGGCCGCAGGGCCGGCCCCTGGTCCAGGTCCGCGAGCCTGGCCGCGCTCACCTGGAGCGGGCGGGCTCCGCCAGCCTGGTCGTGGACATCGTCACCGACGACATGCCGTACCTGGTCGACTCGGTCACCACCGAGCTGAACCGGCACGAGGCCGAGATCGAGCTGCTGGTGCACCCCGTGCTGCGGGTCCGCCGGGACGTCACCGGCGACCTGCGCGGCATCGTCGGCGTCTGCGAGGACCCCGACGAGCTGGACACCGGCGAGCTGAGCGAATCCTGGATGCACGTCGAGCTGGGGCCGCCCCGGGACCGGGTCAGCGCGGACCAGCTCGCCGACGACCTGCGCCGCGTGCTGGACGACGTGCGGGTCGCGGTGGAGGACCAGCCGCGGATGGGCAACGCCGCCCGCGCGCTCGGCGGCGAGCTGGACACCGGATCAGGCTCGGCGCCGGCCAGTGGTGCCCGTACCGACTCCGACCGGGAGGCCGCGGACCTGCTGCGCTGGCTGGCCGACGGTAACTTCCTGTTCCTGGGCTACCGCGAGTACGACGTGCTGGACGAGCCGGACGGCGTCCGGCTGCGGGTCGTGCCCGGCACCGGCCTGGGCATCCTGCGGCACGACCGCCAGGACTCCGGCCCCGACGGCAGGCTGCCCAGCCAGGTCGCGATCCGCGCCGTGGACCCGGACGAGCGGCTCGTGCTGGCCAAGGCCAACTCCCGGTCCACCGTCTACCGCGCCAACTACCTGGATTACGTCTCGGTCAAGGCGCTGAACGCCGACGGCAAGGTCACCCGCGAATACCGGTTCCTCGGCCTGTACACCCACGCGGCGCACGCCGCGCCGGTCACCAGCGTCCCGGTGCTGCGCCGCAAGCTCGCCTCCGTGCTGGCGGCGGCCGGCATACCGCGGGACAGCCACGACGGCGAGGACCTGGTCGAGATCCTGGAGGACTACCCGCGGGAGGAGCTCTTCGAGATCTCCGCCGAGGAGCTCACCCCGATCGCCCTGGGCGTGCTCCGGCTGAGCGAGCGCCGGCAGACCCGGCTGTTCCTGCGCCGGGACCGCTACGGCCGGTACATGTCCTGCCTGGTGTACCTGCCCAGGGACCGCTACACCACCAAGGTCAGGCTGCGGGCCCAGGGCATCTTGACCGAGGCGCTGCACGGCGCCTCGGTGGACTACAGCGCCAACGTGGGCGACTCCGCCCTGGCCCGGCTGCACGTGGTGGTCCGGGCCGGCCGGGGCCAGGCCGTGCCCCGGGTGGACGCGGCCGCGCTGGAGCGCAAGCTGGCCGCCGCGGTCCGGTCCTGGGACGAGGACGTCGCCGCCGAGGCGGTCCGCGTGCTCGGCGAGGAGCGCGCCCAGCCGCTGCTCGACCTGGCGGCCGCGGGCATCCCGGAGAACTACAAGGCCGACGTGTCGGCCAAGGACGCGGTCGACGACCTTTCCACCATGCTCGAGCTGCGCGCGTCGGGCACGGAGTTCACGGTCCGGCTGGTCACCGATCCCGACCGGTGGACGCTCGTGGTGTACCGCGCGGGCACGCCCATCACCCTGTCCGACGTGCTGCCTCAGCTGCAGCACATGGGCCTGGAGGTCGTCGACGAGCATCCGTACCAGTTCACGGGGGGCTCGCAGGCCGCTTCGTTCTGGGTCTATGAATTCGGGCTCCGGGCGCCGGCCGTCGCTCCCTCGGCCGGCCTGCGGGAGACCTTCGAGGACGCGCTGACCGCGCTGTGGTTCGGCCAGACCGACGACGACGGGTTCAACGCCCTGGTGCTGACGGCCGGCCTGACCTGGCGCCAGGTCACGCTGCTACGGACCGCCGCCAAGTACCTGCGCCAGGGCGGGATGCGGTTCAGCGAGGACTACGTCCAGCGGGTGCTGCGCTCCAACGGGGCCATCACCCGGCTGCTGGTCCGGCTGTTCGAGTCGCGGTTCGACCCGGAGCGCCAGAGCGGCGCGGCCGAGCGCTGCGAAGCCATCACCGAGGAGATCCGCGGCCAGCTCGACGACGTGACCAGCCTGGACGCGGACCGGATCCTGCGCTCCTACCTGGCCCTGATCGACGCGACGCTGCGTACCAACTACTTCAAGCAGGAAAGCCCAGGCGGGATCGAAGGGCCGCGCACGCTGACCCTGAAGCTGAACCCGGAGAACCTGCCCGGGCTGACCTTCCCGCGGCCCAAGTACGAGATCTTCGTGTACTCCCCGCGGCTGGAGGCCGCGCACCTGCGCTTCGGCCGGGTGGCGCGCGGCGGCCTGCGCTGGTCGGACCGGGCCGAGGACTTCCGCACCGAGATCCTGGGCCTGGTCAAGGCGCAGGAGGTCAAGAACGCGGTCATCGTCCCGGCCGGGGCCAAGGGCGGCTTCGTCTGCAAGCGGCTGCCCGATCCGTCCGACCGCGAGGCCTACCAGACCGAGGTGCTGGCCTGCTATAAGACGTTCATCTCGTCCATGCTGGACGTGACCGACAACATCGAGGGCGAGGCGGTCGTCCCGCCGCCCGGCGTGGTCCGGCGTGACGGCGACGACCCCTACCTGGTGGTCGCGGCGGACAAGGGCACGGCCACGTTCTCCGACACCGCGAACGAGATCGCCGGCCGGTACGGCTTCTGGCTCGGCGACGCGTTCGCCTCCGGCGGGTCCGAGGGCTACGACCACAAGAAGATGGGCATCACCGCCCGCGGCGCCTGGGAGTCGGTGAAGTGGCACTTCGCCGCGCTCGGGCTGAACCCCGACACCGACGACTTCACCGTGGCCGGGATCGGCGACATGTCCGGTGACGTGTTCGGCAACGGCATGCTGCTGTCGGAGCACATCAAGCTGGTCGCCGGGTTCGACCACCGGCACGTGTTCCTGGACCCGGACCCCGACCCGGCCGCCAGCTTCGCCGAACGGCGCCGGCTGTTCGCCCTGCCGCGGTCCTCGTGGGCCGACTACGACTCCGCGCTGATCTCGGCCGGCGGCGGGGTCTGGCCGCGCACGGCCAAGTCGGTGCCGGTCTCGCCGCAGGTCCGCACCGCGCTCGGCCTGGACACCGGGGTCAGCGCGCTGTCCCCGGACGAGCTCATCTCGGCCATCCTGGCCGCCCCGGTCGACCTGCTGTGGAACGGCGGCATCGGCACCTACATCAAGGCCACCTCCGAGTCCCACGCGGACGTGGGGGACCGGTCCAGCGACGCGGTGCGCATCGACGCGACCCAGGTCCGGGCCCGGGTCATCGGCGAGGGCGGCAACCTGGGCCTGACCCAGGCGGCCCGGATCCAGTACTCGCTCGGTGGCGGCCTGATGAACACCGACTTCATCGACAACTCCGCCGGCGTGGACACCTCCGACCACGAGGTCAACATCAAGATCTTGCTGGCCGACGCGATCCGGGCCGGGGTCATCCCGGCATCCGGCCGACATCAGCTGCTCGAGGAGATGACCGACGAGGTCGCGAACCTCGTGCTCAGGCACAACTACGGGCAGAACATGGCGCTGGCCGTGGCCCGGTCCCAGGCCTCGTCCCTGCTCCACGTGCACGCGCGCTACCTGCGCAAGCTGATCAGGGACAAGCGGCTGAGCCCGGTCCGCGACGTGGTGCCGGACGAGCGGGAGATCGCCGAACGGCGCTCGGCAGGCACCGGCCTGACCAACCCGGAGCTGGCGCTGCTGCTCGCCCACACCAAGATCTCGGCCGCCGAGGACGTGCTCGGCTCGGGCCTGCCCGACGATGCGTACCTGCGCCGGGTGCTCGACGCCTACTTCCCGGCCCCGCTGCGGGAGAAGTTCGCCGACCGGATGGAGTCGCACCCGCTCCGCCGGGAGATCATCACCACCTCGGTGGTGAACGAGATGATCGACACCTCCGGCATCACGTTCCTGTTCCGGCTCATCGAGGAGACCGGCGCGTCCGTGCCCAACCTGACCAGGGCCTGGCTGGTGACCCGGGACGTGTTCGAGATGCCGGCCTTCTGGCGCCAGGTCGAGGAGCTGGAAGGCCAGGTGGGCGTGGCTGCCCGGATCACCCTGCTGCTCGAGGGCCGCAAGCTGACCGAGCGGGCCGCCCGGTGGCTGCTGCACAACCGGCGTCCCCCGTTCGACCTGACCTCGACCGTGGACTTCTTCGCCGACGGGGTGCGCACGGTCCGGGCCGGGCTGCCCAAGCTGCTCACCGGCCGGGATCTGGCCGGGTTCGAGGAGCGCCGGGACTCCTACGCCGAGCTCGGCGTGCCCCAGGATCTGGCCGAACGGGTGGCGGCCATGGTGCCGACGTATGCCGCCTTCGACATCGTCCAGGTGGCCGCCAAGGTGGGCCGGAGCATCGAGGAGACCGCCGACGTCTACTTCGACCTGGCCGACCGGCTGCAGATCACCCGGCTGCGGGACCGCATCACGGCGCTGCCGCGGGAGGACCGCTGGTCCACCATGGCCCGGGCCGCGTTGCGGGACGACCTGTACGCCGCGCACGCCTCGCTGACCGAGGACGTGCTCGGCGCTACCGGGGCCGGCGGCGGTAAGCCGCCCGAGGAGCGGCTGGCCGCCTGGGCCGGCCGCAACGAGGACGCCGTCGGCATGGCCACGCAGACCCTCGGGGAGATCTGGGAGACCGAACGGTTCACCTTCACCACCCTGTCGGTGGCCCTGCGTGCCATCCGCAGCCTGGTCGCCGCCAGCTCCCTCCCGGACGCCGAGTTAGCAGACTGAGCCCCCGCGGCCTGACTACGTCCGGGCGTCGCACTCGGCGGCGCGGCGCAGCAGCACGGTGCGCTCGGGAATGTTCCTGGTCAGCTCGGCGGCCCGGCGGAACTCGGCGGCCGCCTCTGCGGACCGGCCGAGCCGCGTCAGCAGATCACCGCGGACGCTGGGCAGGTGGTGGTATCCGGCCAGGGCCGGCTCGTCCGCCAGCGCGTCGACGATTTCCAGGCCAAGATCGGGACCGAACGCCATCGACTCCGCCACCGCCCGGTTGAGCTCGACCACCGGCGAAGGCGCCAGCACCGCGAGCGCCCGGTACAGCAGCGCGATCTGCTCCCAGTCCGTCTCGGCCGCATCCCCGGCCCGGGCGTGACACGCCGCGATCGCCGCCTGCAGCACGTAGGGCCCCGCCGCCCCGCCGAGCCCCTGGGCCCGCAACAGGGCGGTGAAACCGCGCCGGATCAGCAACTGGTCCCAGCGGCCCCGGTTCTGCTCGGGCAGCGGCACCGGCAGGCCGTCCGCATCGAGCCGGGCCGCCCGCCGCGACGCCTGGATCTCCATCAGCGCGACCAGCCCGTGTACCTCGGCCTCGCCCGGCATCAGCCCGGCCAGCACCCGGCCCAGCCGTAGCGCCTCGCCGCACAGCGAAGGGCGCATGAAGTCGTCCCCGGCCATCGCCGAGTATCCCTCGTTGAACACCAGGTAGATCACCTCGAGTACCGAGGCCAGCCGGGCCGGCCGCTCCGCGGGTGGCGGCACCTCGAAGGGCACCCGCCGGTCGGCCAGCGTCTTCTTGGCCCGCACGATCCGCTTGGCGATGGCCGTCTCCGAAGCCAGGAACGCCCGGGCGATCTCCTCGGTGGTCAGGCCGCCGAGCAGGCGCAGGGTCAGCGCGATCCTGGCCTCGGTGGACAGCACCGGATGGCAGGAGACGAACATCAGCCGCAGCAGGTCGTCGTCGATCCTGCCCTCGTCCAGGATGCGATCGAACTCAGCCGGGACGCCGTCCTGCGCGGTCTCCAGCTCGCGGCCGAGCAGGTTCAGCTTGGCCCCGAGCCGTTCGTTCCGCCGGATACGGTCGATGGCCTGGTGCCGGGCCGTCAGCATGAGCCACGCCCCGGGGTTGCCCGGAATTCCCTTCGCGGGCCACTGCTCGAGCGCGGCGACCAGCGCGTCCTGCGCCAGTTCCTCGGCCAGCCCGACGTCACGAAGCAGCCCGGCCAGGCCCGCGATGATCCGGGCCGACTCCAGCCGCCACACCGCCTCGATCGCGCGGTGCGCAGCTCCGGTATCAGCCGCCATCAACCCTCGGGACCGAACACCTGGCGGATGTCGCCCTCGCCGTCCCCGACCAGCTTCCAGAACCGCCTGGCCAGCTCCAGCGCCTCGTCCTGCGACCGCACCTCGAGCAGCGCGAAGCTGACGATCACCTCCTTGGACTCGGTGAACGGCCCGTCGGTCAGCGTGATGTTCCCGTCGGCCGCGGTCACGTGCGTGCCGCGGTCAAGGCCGCCGGTGGCCAGCAGCACCCCGGCCCTGGTCAGCTCCTCGACGAAGCGTCCCATGTCGGCGTAGAGCTGCTCGTCAGGCGGGCGTCCGCCGCCGTTGACCGTCATCAGGAAACGCATCCTCAGACCTCCCGGAAAATATTCTCCGCCGCCGTGTCCATCTGGCCGGTCCCCGTTCGAAGCGTCAGCAGCAGGCCGGATAACCGAGCCGGCCGTCACAGATGGAGACCACCATGAGGAAGATCGTAGCGGGCATCATGACCTCGCTCGATGGCGTCTTCGAGAGCCCCGAGCGGTGGATGGGGCCGTACTTCGCCCCCGAGCTCGGGCAGGCCGTCGGGTCGCTGATGGGGGCTCAGGACGCCATCCTGCTCGGCCGGGTTACCTATGAGACGCTCGCCTCGCACTGGCCGCAGCAATCCGGCGAGATGGCCGACACGATGAACAACATCCCCAAGTACGTCGTCTCGGGCACGCTGAAGTCCGCGGACTGGCAGAACTCGACCGTGATCCCGGCGGCCAGCGCGTTCGCCGCGATCGCCGAGCTCAAGCAGCAGCCCGGGCAGAACATCGGCATGACCGGGAGCGGGATCCTGACCGCCTCGCTGCTGCGCGAGGGGCTGCTCGACGAGCTGCACCTGTTCGTCTTCCCGCTGGTGGTGGGCGCGGGCCCGCGGCTGTTCGGCCCGCCGGGCGGTCAGCTGCCGCTGAACCTCCTCGGCTCCGCGACGTTCTCGACCGGCGTCGTGCACCTCACCTACGCCAAGGCATGATGACCGCGACGCCTGGCCCCGTCCTAGTAGGCGTGACCGAAGGTGGGAACGCCCTGGGCGCCGATGACGCTCAGCTTGGCGCCGTGGGTGCTGGCCGCCGGGTCGATCGCCGCGTACTGATAGGTCCAGTTGGCGACCACCTGGTGGTAGCCGACCTCGGTGGGCGCGGCGAACAGCGGGAAGAACCCGGCGGGCACCTTGATCGGCGTCCCCTCGTCCAGGTTGGGATGCTCCGTGGAGGTGTTCAGGTACATCCCGTAGAGCACCAGGGCGCCGCCGTTGCTCAGGCGCAGCCCGACCTGGGGGAATGCTGCCCCTTCGAGCAGCCAGGTGTACAGCAGGTGCTGCGCCGCGACGGCGCTGGCGTGCGCCTTCTGGGCCGCGTACAGGCCGTCGGTGTGCGGGCCGCTGGCGACCACCGACCCGGCCGGGGCCGATGGCCCCTCGTCGACCACGGCGGCCTGCGTTGCCCCGACCACGTCGGGCCGCAGCAGCAGCTGCGGGTCGGTGGTGGACACCGGGACGACGTAGCCGTGGTCCATCGCGATGGCCGGGAGCTTGCCGGTCAGCACGGCCTGCCCGGCCATCGTCCAGCTCAGCTTCTCCTTCTGCCGGGAGAACAGCAGCAGCGTCCGCACCGTGGGGCTGGCCGGGGCGCTGGCCGGACCGCTGGTGACCGTGCTCCGCGACGCCTCGACCACGAACCACTGCGGGTAACTGTGCAGGGCCGGGACCAGGAAGGTCAGATTGGTGTAGCGGTACCGGGGCACCGGGATGCTCGCCGAGGTCTGCGCGGCGTACTGCCCGGTGGCCCACGAGTAGGCGGCCCCGGTCACGTAGTTCAGTGCCGCCGCCTGGTCCGCCTGGGCGGCCGCCTGGTCGATGTTCTTCGTGACGCTGGCGAATACCGCCTGCGCTCTGGCGATCGACACGGCGTGGGAACCGGTCAGCGAGGCCGCGTCCGCGGGTGCGGCCGGGGCGCAGCCCTGGATGGATAGCGCGATCAGGCCGGCCAGTGCCGTGATGATCGCGGTACCTGTCCAGGTCCAGCGCCGTCGGTGCGTCACGCTAAGGCAGGATACCGGTTCGCGGGCTGCCGTTTCGCGCTCCTGCGGGATGCTTTCGCGCTCGCAACCCTCGGTTAGGCTTGCCGACATGGCAGGTACAGATCCCGCCGAGGAAATTGCGGCACTGACATCGACGCTTGACAGCATCGAGGCGGTGCTCGATCCCGGCGAGATGGAGAAGGAGGCGGCCAGCCTGCGCGAGCAGGCAGCCGACCCCGGGTTGTGGGCCGACCAGGACCGGGCGCAGAAGGTGACGCGGCGGCTGTCGTATCTGGAGGCCGAGCTCACCCGGCTGACCGGGCTGCGGCAGCGGCTCGGCGACACCGCTGTGCTGTTCGACCTGGCCGAGAGCGAGAACGACGAGCCCACCCGCCAGGAGGCCACGCGTGAGCTCGGCGCGCTGCGCAGCGAGATCGACCAGCTCGAGGTGCGCACGCTGCTGAACGGCGAGTACGACGCCCGGGAGGCCCTGATCTCGATCAACGCGCAGGCCGGCGGCGCGGACGCGGCCGACTTCGCGGAGAACCTGCTGCGCATGTACCTGCGCTGGGCCGAGCGGCACAAGTACCCGACGGAGGTATACGACACCTCCTACGCCGAAGAGGCCGGGATCAAGTCGACCACGTTCGCGGTGAACGCGCCGTACGCCTACGGCACGCTGCGCGGTGAGCACGGCACCCACCGGATGGTGCGGATCTCCAAGTACGACAACCAGGGGCGCCGGCAGACCTCGTTCGCCGGGGTGGACGTGATGCCAGTGGTGGAGACGACCGACCACATCGAGATCCCCGAGGACGAGATCCGGGTCGACGTGTTCCGTTCCAGCGGGCCGGGCGGCCAGGGCGTGAACACCACGGACTCGGCCGTCCGCATCACGCACCTGCCCACCGGCATCGTGGTGTCCTGCCAGAACGAACGCAGCCAGATCCAGAACCGGGCTTCGGCCATGGCCGTGCTGCAGGCCAAGCTGCTGGAGCGGCGGCGGCAAGAGGAAGCCGAGCAGATGCAGGCGCTGCGCGGCGACGGCGGCCGCGCCTGGGGTACTCAGATCAGGAACTACGTGCTCTACCCGTACCAGAACGTCAAGGACGTCCGGACCGGGATGGAAACTGGTAACGCCGTGGCCGTCCTCGACGGCGAGATCGACGAATTCATCGACGCCGAGATTCGCTGGATGCGCCAGAATGGCCGCTGAGGCTCAGCCCGCCAGGTGCTCAGCCCGCCAGGTGGAGGGACAGCAAAAGCAGCACGAGCAGCACCGCGGCGGCGCCGGCGATCAGCTGCGGGCTGACGGGCCAATGCTGATGGTGAACGTGGTCTCGGGCAGCACGACACGCCGGGCAGCGTCCCTCGACGACAGGACCAGCGCAACTCGCGCAGATCATGTGTTCGCAGCTCATCGGAACCCCTTCCGGCTGGCCCGCGTCCCGGCACTTGCCGCGTTGTAGGGCCTCAGCTGCCAGTTTCCCTCTAGACTGTTCCCTGGCTGAACCAGGTTACCCGCACGCTCTGCCCCTATTCGCCGGCAGCAGCCGCGGTCAAGCCAATACCTACGTCCCTGTGATGGTCCCGTGATCACCTTCGATAATGTCACAAAGGTCTACGCCAACCAGAGCCGCCCGGCTCTGGAGAGCGTGAACATCGAGGTCGCCAAGGGAGAATTCGTCTTCCTCGTCGGCCCGTCCGGATCGGGGAAATCGACCTTCCTGCGGCTGGTCCTGAAGGAGGAGCGGCCTTCGGATGGCAAGATCCACGTGGCCGGGCGTGACCTGGCGCGGCTGACCAACTGGAAGGTGCCCTACCTGCGGCGCCGGATCGGCTGCGTGTTCCAGGACTTCCGGCTGCTGCCGAACAAGAACGTCTACCAGAACGTCGCGTTCGCGCTGGAGGTCATCGGCAAGCACCGGCGGTTCATCCGCAAGGTCGTTCCGGAGGTCATCGACCTGGTCGGCCTCGAGGGCAAGCACGACCGGATGCCCGACGAGCTGTCCGGCGGTGAGCAGCAGCGGGTCGCCATGGCCCGGGCCTTCGTCAACCGGCCGATGATCCTGCTCGCCGACGAGCCGACGGGGAACATCGACCCGGCTACCTCGATCGGCATCATGAAGGTGCTCGACCGCATCAACCGGACCGGGACGACCGTGGTGATGGCGACGCACGACGCGGCCATCGTCGACTCCATGCGCAAGCGTGTCATCGAGCTCGAGTACGGCAAGGTTGTCCGAGATCAGTCGCGCGGGGTGTACGGCCAGGCATACTGACCAGTTATCACCGCGGGAGTTTCCGCGCGGTGCCACCAACCGAGGGATCACCACAGCATGCGTTCACAGTTCGTCCTCCAGGAGATCTGGATCGGGCTGCGCCGGAATCTGACCATGACCATGGCGCTCATCGTGGTCGTGGCCATCAGCCTGTCCCTGCTCGGCACCGGTCTGCTGTTCGTCAAGCAGGTGGACCGGACCAGGACTTACTGGCAGGGCAAGGTCGAGCTGTCGATCTACCTGTGCATCAAGACGAGCCCGCAGCCGCAGTGCCAGCAGAACGGGCCGTCGACGGCGGCCGAGCGGGCTCAGCTGCAGGCGCGGCTGCAGGCCATGCCGCAGGTCGAGAAGGTCTACTACGTCGACCAGCAGCAGGCCTACTCCGAGTTCCGGCAGTACTTCTCCAATGAGCCCGCCCTGGTCCAGGACACCCAGGAAGGCGACATCCCGGACTCGTTCGAGGTCAAGCTCAAGAACCCCGAGGCCGACTACAACATCGTGGCCAGCGCGGTCACCGGCGCGGCCGGGGTGGAGACCGTGGTCGACGAGATGACCATCCTGGACAAGTTCTACCGGCTGCTCGACGGGGCCAGGAACGCGGTGGTCATCATCGCGCTGATCCTGATCGTGGCCGCGGTACTGCTGGTGGCCAACACGATCCGGCTATCGGCGTTCAACCGCCGCCGGGAGACGGCGATCATGCGGCTGGTCGGCGCGTCGAACTTCTATATCCAGCTCCCGTTCCTGCTCGAGGGGACGATCGCCGGCCTGATCGGCTGGCTCATCGCGGCGGGCCTCCTGGTTGCCGTCAAATCCCTGATGCTGGATAGCCTGGAACAGTACTTCTCCTTCAACGTAGGTTTGTCCGTTGGAGACCTGATCGAGGTGATCGCGGTCTCGATGGTCGTGGGGGTCGTATTGTGCGGTGCGACGTCGTTCCTGACGTTGCGTCGCTATCTGCGTATCTGAGCGGCCTGATGGCGTGAAGACGGGAGGCACGTGGTTCGGGATGAGGGGCGGAAGATCATCGCCCGTAACCGCCGTGCGTACCACGACTACACCATCGAGGACACCTTCGAGGCAGGCCTGGTCCTGACCGGTACCGAGGTCAAGTCGCTGCGGGAGGGCCGCGCCTCGCTGCAGGATGGCTTCGCGCAGATCTCCGACGACGAGGTGTGGCTGCACAACGTGCACATCCCCGAGTACATCCAGGGGACGTGGACCAACCACACGCCACGGCGGATCAGGAAGCTGCTGCTGCATCGCAAGGAGATCGACCGGCTGGCCAGCAAGATCGCCGAGCAGGGCCTGACGCTGGTCCCGCTGGAGCTGTACTTCCGGGACGGGAACGTCAAGGTCGAGCTGGGCCTGGCCCGCGGTAAGCGGACCTACGACAAGCGCCAGGCGCTGGCCAAGCGCGACGCGACCAGGGAAATGGACCGAGCCCTGAAACGGCGAAGGTAGCGGGGCGGGGGATCGTGTCTTCTCCACCAGGCGAGCGCCGTGGCCACGCCAGGCCGCGGGGGATCTTCGCGCCCCGTCAGCGTGGCGGCAACGGCACCCGGCCGGATCGGGACGCTCCCGTGCGCCCGGGCCCCGATGCCCCCGGCGCCTCGCCCGGCGGCGGGATCCCGGCCAGGAACGGCGCGCAAAGCGGTGCCCAG
>Ga0213875_10001484_pt1 | contig 15105 bp, 7 predicted proteins | sample BarmaccomBMRX_R8_FD_160105 | JGI IMG/M metagenome (GOLD analysis project Ga0213875, IMG submission 160105) | Root-associated microbial communities from Barbacenia macrantha in rupestrian grasslands, the National Park of Serra do Cipo, Brazil - RX_R8 | ecosystem: Host-associated > Plants > Roots... | reverse complement strand
GGCGATCGTCGTGTTGATGTCGATGCCCATCAGCTGCGCGGCGTCGCGGTCCTGCGCCGTCGCGCGCATCGCCTTCCCCATCCGCGTGTTGCTCACGAACGCCTGCAGCACGATCATCAGCACGACGGCAAGCAGGATCACGGCGATCTGCTTCGCCTGGATCGTGACCGCACCCAGCGCGAACTGCGGGTTCGGCATCACGTCGGGAAACGGCACGGGCGACGGTCCGCGCCAGTACAGCATGACGTTCTCGAGGATGAACGACATCCCGATCGCCGTGATCAGCGGGGCGAGCTTCGGCGCGTTGCGCAGCCGCCGGTACGCCAGACGCTCGATGATGACGCCGGTGATCCCGCACAGCAGCATCGCGGCGAGCATCGTGACGATGACGACCACGATCAGCATCGGGCCGCTCACGACGCCGGTGACGCCGAGCAGCGTCAGCACCGCGAGCGAAAAGAACGTTCCGAGCGTGTAGATGTCGCCGTGCGCGAAGTTGATCAGCTCGATGATGCCGTAGACCATCGTGTAGCCGAGCGCGATCAGCGCGTAGATTCCCCCGAGCGACAGCCCGTTCACGAGCTGTTGAACGAACAGCGCCACTCAGGTCTTGACGGTGATCTGATCGATCGTGACGCGCTTGCCGTTCTCGACCTCGAAGAGCGAGAGGATCGGCGCGGTCGTGTCGCCGTTCGCGTCGAAACCGATCCTGCCGATCGGCGAGTCGAAGTCACGCGTCGCCGCGACGTCCTTGAGCACGTCCGCGCGCGTCGGCATCTTGCCGCCGTCGTCGGCGATCGCTTTCTGGATCGCCGCGATCTCGATCTTCGCGGCGGCGTACGCGTTGGCGGAATACGGGCCGACGTCCGCGTTGAACCGCGCCTTGTACGCGGTCACGAACGCCTTCGCGGACGGCAGCTTGGTGGCGTCGGCCGCGGCGGCCGTCATGTACGCGCCGTTCCCGGCGTCGCCGGCGACCTTGAGAAACTCGTCGTCCGCGATGCCGTCGCCGCCGAGGTACGGCAGCTTCCCGAGTCCCGCATCCGGCATCTGCTTGCGCACGAGCCCGCCGCCCGTCGACGTCGTGCCGCCGTAGAAGACGCCGTCGGGATTCTGCGCCTTCGCCTTGGTGAGGAGCGCTTTGAAGTCTTGCTGGTTCGCCGTCGTGTGCTCGCGGCCGACGACGGTGCCGCCGTATCCGGCGAACGCCGCCGCGAACACGTCGGCGAGGCCCTTGCCGTACGTCTCGTTGTCGTCGATCACGAACACGCGCTTGAGGTTGAGTCGCTGCGCCGCGACCTGCGCGAGCGCCGCGCCCTGCTTCGCATCGCGGGTGCACACGCGGAAGTACGCGTTGACGTCGGGATGCGCGGTGCGCAGGCGCTTCGCGTCGTCACCGACCGTCAGCCCGTCGTTCGTGTTCGCCGGCGAGACCTGCACGAGCCCGGCGTCGTTCGTGAGCGGGATCTCGGACTTCGCGACGTTCGAGTTGAACGGGCCGATCATGCCGAGCACGGCGGAATCGGCGATGAACGTCTTGACGTTCTGCGCGCCTTGCGCGGGATCGTGCTTTCCTTGCACCGCGTCGTCGAGCGGCTCCGCTTCGAGCTTGAACGCGCCGCCGGCGAATCGGTTCTTGTTCGCCTCCTCGATCGCGAGCACGGCGCCGTTCTGCGTCGGGATGCCGATCGAGGCATCGGCCCCGCTCGTCGGCATGTCGATGCCGATCTTGATCGTGCCGCCGCCGGCATTCATTGCAGCACCACTCACCGTGGGCGCAGCGGACGCGCTGGTCGACGTCGACGTCGACGAGTTCGCGCCGCCGTTCGAGCACGCGGCGAGCGCGCCGGCGAGAACGGCCGCGACGGCAGCACGCGAGCGGCGAAACATCGGCCTGGAGTACGCCCGTGCGCGAGCGCGCCCCTGGTCCGGAGGCGTCAGGCCGTAGCGCGGCACTCCGCGCAGCGGCCGACGAGCGTCACGAGCGCGTCGCTTACGGTGACCCCGTGCGAGCGCGCGATGCGCTGCAGCACCGGATCCGGCAGCCGGTAATCGAGATCGTCGATGCGCCCGCAGACTTCGCAGTGAAAGTGCGCGTGCGGTGCGCCCTGCGCTTCGTAGTACGCCATCCCGGCGCCGGGCACGCGCACCTCGCTGACGAGTCCGATCTCGGTGAGGCGGTTCAGCGCGCGATAGACGGTCGTGAAGCCGATCCCGGGCTGCCGCCGGCGTGCAAGCGCATGCACGTCGGCCGTCGTGAGGTGGCGGCCCTCGCCGTGTTCGCGGATGACGTCGTTGACGAGCCGGTAGTTCTTAGGAAGCCGCGGCGGGGCCGGGTGCGGGTGCATGGCGCTTCTTAAGATTGTACCATGCTGGCCCCACGCGCCGAAAGTGAACGCCGTTTTCATTCGTGACGCTCATCCTTATCGGTAGTAAGACCGAGCGAGCGCGATGCGTCTCCGCTGGCTCCGCCGCCGGTAACGCTCGGTCGAAACTGCCGCTGAGCAGCGGCATCGGCACGTTCGAGATCGCGCTCCCTCGCGAGCGCTACTCGGGTCGTCGACGCGTCCGCATGCCCGAGTCGCAGCGCTTCGCGCAGCGCGGCGGACAGCAGTTCGTCGTCACCGGCACGTACGCCAGAAAGCGTCTGGTGCGCCGGTACGTCCGGAATGATGCCGATGCGCTGAAGCTGCGCGCCGTTCGCGTGCATGATCGCCTGGCCGCTGAAGAACGCCGCGATCCCGCCCGGAAGGAGAAAGAACGTCACGTCACCGTTGGCGCCTGCCGTCGGCTCGCCGACGAAGCGCGCGTGCGCTGACTCGCGCAGAAACATCGCGGTGTGCTCCGACTGGCTCATCGCGCGTGCATCGATGACGACGACGACCGGCTTTCCGTATCGCGGAGGCTCCGGCTGCAGCACCTGCGCGAACTCGCGCCATGCACCGAGATATCGTTCATCGCGTTCCGGTCCGACGACGTCGCGCGGCTCGCGGACGATCGGCGTGCGAATCAAGGCCATACGCGCCGGCGTCGCGAGAAAATGCTGCCCGAGAACGGACGCCGTCTCGTGCGGGTACCCGCGTAAATCGAGGACGAGCGCTCGCGTGGAGGCGAAGCGCGCGAGCATCGGCACGACGCCCGCAGGAGTCAAACGCGCCAGGTCGGCGTAGCCCACGTTCCCCGGCAACAGGTCGACGACCGGCCGCGTGCGCACCGAGAGCGCATCGAGCGGTGCGACGCGCATGGTCCGCACATCGCGCGCGCGACCATCGGCACCGCGCAGACGGAGACGCACGATGCTATTGGGCGGTCCGGAGAACACCGCCGGCTGTGCGTACGCCGTCATGAGCGTCTCGCGCAGCGACTGTTCCGTCGATGCGTCGACGTACGGCCGCAGCTTGCTCACGACCGCGGCGATCGGCTCGCCGTCGACCGCTTCGACCACGTCGCCCACCGTGAACCCGTCGCGTTTTGCCGCCACCGGATCGACGCGCACGATCGTCGGCCGCCCTTCGACGTAGCGCGCGACGAAGGCCGGCGCCGCGCCGTACGGTCCGCGGAGCGCCGCTCCCCACACGATGCCGTGCGAATCGTGGACGTGCGCGTACATGCGCTCGATCGCGAGGTGGTACGCGAGCAGCGTGTTCGCGTCGTGCAGCTCGGGAAGAGCGGTTCGGAACGCGGCGTCCCAGTCGTCGTGCATCAGGCTCGCATACGGAAAGAAGTACGCGATCGCACCCCACGCGCGGCACGCGGCGAGCACGCGGTGCGGTTGGTCGGGCAGCGCCGGCGCCGCGTAGCGCTGCGCGATCGCAAGCTGCGCATTGCGTGCGGGGGGCGCCGGCGCGGCGTTCGGATTGACGATCCACGCAGCCGCAGCGTCGCGTCCGCCGTCGCGCACGACGACCGGCGCGGTAAGCGCGACGGTGCGAAGCGTCGCGCTCAGGCCTGCGCCCGCATCGACCTCGCGCGGCGAACCGGGCAACAACCCCGGCGATCCGTCGACGGTGAAGATCGCGGCACGCCCGGCGCGCACGAGCGTCGCCGCCGACAGCGGCACGACGGTGCTTCGTCCAACGACGAACGCAACGGGAACCGCTCGCGCGCCGTTCGCCGGCGCGATCGTGCGCTCGGGTGCCAGCGTCTCACGGCCTTCGCGATAGCCGTTCGGGTCGATGCCGGCTTCCCCGGGAAGTCCAAGGAAGTACCGTTGCGACGTTACCGCGGACAGAATCGGCGCGTCGATCACGTGCGACGCGATGTTCGCAAGCTCCCACGCGTCCTGCATCGTCGCCATCTGGTCGGGGGACGGTGGCTCCTGAGCGGTGAGGTCGACGATGACCCCGCGCACGCCGGCGGGAAGAGCAAACGCTTCGACGAGCGCGTGAACGAACGCGGCCAGTTGCGCGCCGTCCGTCGCTCCGGCAACCCGCACGTAGCGTATCCCGTCGCGGTCGCTCACCGTCGGAAGCGCCGGCGCGGCGTCGTGAGCCGGAGGCTCCAGGGTCGTCATCGGGTCGTCGAGTGTTGCAAGCAACGCGGCCGCACCGCCGCGCAATGAGGCCGGATCGCGCTCGACGTTCGGCTCCGTCGCCAAGAACGCGTCGTCCCAGCGTGCGTCCGTCTCGCCTTCGAGCGCGGGATGCGTGAATCGCACGGCATTCCAGAGCCGGCACAGCGCGAGCACCGCGTCCGGCGACGACGTCGGCGCCGCGCCCGACGCCGGCATCGACGTCGCAAGGAGCACGCACGCGAGAACGACGGCGCTCACCCGCATACGTTGCGGTTCGTCAGGCCGTTGCGAGCTCCCGTACCGCGGCTGCGTTGAAGTACGCCGCTTTCGGATGGTGGATCACGATCGCCGCCGTCGACTGCTCCGGCACGATCTGATACGCCGACGTCAGCGACGCGCCGATCGTGTTCTCGACGTCGAGGAGCCGCCACACGATCTCGTGCTGCGCGAGGTCCGGGCACGCGCCGTAGCCCCAGGAATAGCGTTTGCCGCGCGCGTCCGGAAGCTGCAGCTCGTCGCGGATGCGGCGGTGCGTCCATTCCGCGAGCGCCTCCGCGGACTGCACGCAGAAGCCGTGCAGGAAGTACGACTCGCTGTAGTCGTTCGCGGCTTGCAGCTCCTCGATGCGGTGAGCCGCCTCGCTGCCGACGGTGACGACTTGCAGCGCGATCACGTCGCTCGCGCCGTCTTCCGTCGGTTCGCGCAGGTAGTCCGCGAGGCACAGGTGCTCGCCGCCGATTTGGCGCGCGAACGTCAGGCGTGCGATCTCCCGCGACGGGTCGACGGGATCGTACACGATCACGTCGTCGCCGCTGCCCGACGCCGGGAAGTAGCCGTACACGACGCGCGGCTCCAACAGGCGAGCGTGCCCTGTGCCGCGTGAAGCGCGCTCGGCGCGCGTCTCGTAGCGGCGCAGCCGCGGTTCGAACTCCTCGCGCACGATGCGATCCCACTCCGCGCCCTTCGTGTTGGCGCCACCCCACGAGAGCCGATAGAGGCTGCGCAGGTCGAAGCACGGCCACAGCTCGCGCGGGTCGACGTGCGTCAGCGTGCGCGCACCGAAGAACGGCGCGTGCGGCACGTCGACCGCGCCGACGTCGGCGCGCGCGGTCTTGCCGTTCGCGGACGGCGCGGCGAGCGCACCGGCGTCCTTCAGCCGCAGCTGTTGCGCCTCGCCGCGAATGCGCTCGACGATGCGATCGCGCGCGATAGGATCGGTGAGCGCGTCCATCACGTCGAGGCCTTCGAATGCGTCCTTCGCGTAGAACACGCCGGGGTCGAAGAACCGCTCGTCGGCCGCGAACGCCACGCGCCGCCCGAAATCCCGGTTGATCGCCGCGCCGCCGATCACGACCGGGAACGTCAAATCGCGCGCCGCCTGCTCCTTCACGAGCGTCGGCATCTGTTTCGACGTCGACACCAGCAGCGCCGAGAGTCCGATCGCGTCCGCCTCGACTTCGACGGCCTTGTCGAGGATGGTGTTCACCGGAACCTGCTTGCCGAGGTCGTGCACGGTGTAGCCGTTGTTCGAGAGGATCGTGCCCACGAGGTTCTTGCCGATGTCGTGCACGTCGCCGAACACGGTCGCGAGCACCACCGTGCCTTTGCTGACGCCTTCCTTGCGCTCGAGGAACTGCTCGAGGTGCGCGACGGCCTTCTTCATCACCTCGGCCGACTGCAGCACGAACGGCAGGATGAGCTCGCCGGCGCCGAACTTGTCGCCGACTTCCTTCATCGCCGGCAGCAGCACGTGGTTGAGGACGTCGACGGGATCGCGCGTCGCGAGCGCCTCGTCGATCTTCGCCTCGATGCCGTCCTTCCGCCGGCGCAGGATCGCACTGTGGATGCGCAGCTCGACCGGTGCGTTCGCGTCGTCGTCCGCGGCCGCGGCGGCGTTCGCAACGGGCGTCTTCGACTCGAAGTGCTCGATGAGCCGCGCGAGCGCGTCCGGCCGGCGGTTCAGCACGAGGTCGTCGCACAGCTCGCGTTCGAACGGATCGATCTCGGGATACGGCGTGATCTCCGCCGCGTTGACGATCGCCATGTCGAGCCCGGCCTCGACGCAGTGGTGCAGCATCACCGAGTTCAGCACGTGGCGCGCCGCCGGCTTGAGGCCGAACGACACGTTGGACACGCCCAGCGACGTCAGCGCGCCGTGCAGCTCGCGCTTGATGACGCGAACGCCTTCGATCGTCTCGACAGCCGAGTTGACGTACTCCGCGTCACCGGTGGCGAGCGTGAACGTGAGGTCGTCGAAGATCAGCGCGCCCGGCGGCAACCCGTACTCGTTCACGACGATGTCGTAGATGCGCTTCGCGACCGCCAGCTTCGCGTCGGCGGTCTTCGCCATCCCCGTCTCGTCGATCGTCAGGGCGACGACCCCCGCACCGGCCTCCTTCACGAGCGGAACGACGGAGTCGATCTTCGCGCGGCCGTTCTCGAGGTGGATCGAGTTCACGACCGGACGGCCGGCGTAGATCTTCAGCGCCGCTTCGATGACCTTCGGCTCCGTCGAGTCGATCACGAGCGGCGTTTCGACCGCTTGCGCGAGGCGCTTCACGATCGTCGCCATCTGCACGTCTTCGTCGGTACGCTCCGTCAGCGCGGTGCAGACGTCGAGCAGGTGCGCGCCGCCCTCGACCTGCGCTCGCGCGACCAGCGTGATCTCGTCGTAGTCGTCGGCGAGCAGCAGCCGCTTGATCTTGCGCGAGCCTTGGGCGTTGACGCGCTCGCCGATCAGCAGCACCGTGCCTTCCTGCTTCAGCGCGACGGCCGTCATCGCGGACGCCGCGTACTGCAGCGGCTGCGGCTGCGGGGCGCGTGGCCGCAGCCCGTCGTTTTCCAGCGCGCGCAGCATCGCGGCGAACGTCGCGATGTGCTGCGGCGTCGTTCCGCAGCACCCGCCGATCGCGTTCACGCCGAGGTCCGCGACGAACGATCGCAGCTGCGCCGCCATCTCGTCCGGCGTTTCGGGATAGATTGTCTCGCCGCGCGGTCCCATGCGCGGCAGTCCCGCGTTCGGGATCACGCTGACGAAGCAGCGCGACGCTTCGGCGAGATAGCGGATCGGATCACGCATGTGCTCGGGCCCCGTCGAGCAGTTCAGGCCGATCACGTCGATCGGCAGCGCGTCGAGCGTCGCGCGCACGGCCGTGATGTCGGTGCCGAGCAGCATGCGGCCCGTCACGTCGAGCGTCGCCTGCGCCTGGATCGGCACCTTGCGCACGCCCTTCGCGAAACCACGCGTGATGCCGGCGATCGCGGCCTTCATCTCGAGCAGATCCTGGCTCGTCTCGAGCAGCAGCAGGTCGACCCCGCCCTCGATCAGCGCGCCGGACTGCTCTTCGTACAAGTCCGCTAGCTCGTCGAACGTGATCTTCGAGAGCGCGGGATCCGAGGACGAGATCAGCATCCCGGTCGGGCCGAGCGAGCCGGCGACGAACCGCGGGCGATCGGGCGTGGTGAACGCGTCGGCCGCGCGCCGCGCGATGCGCGCCGCGGCGAGGTTGATCTCGTGCGTCTTCGCGCCGAGCCCGTACTCGTCGAGCTTGAGCCGCGAGGCCGTGAACGAGTCGGTCTCGAGTACGTCCGCGCCCGCGTGGAGGTACCGGCGGTGGATCTCCTCGATGACGTCCGGCCGCGTCAGCACGAGGGCCTCGTTGCACCCGTGGTACGCCGGGCCGCCGAAGTCGGCGTCCGAGAGGTGGCGGGCCATCAGCTCGGTGCCCATCGCGCCGTCGAAGAGGAGCACACGCTCGCGCAGCGCGTCGAGATAGTCGCCCATTCCGTCCATGGTATCGAGGGCGGCGAACGGAATGCGCGCACGCTCTGTCCAATCCTGGCGCAATGGAGGCGATTGGACAGATCGCCGGCCGTATCGCGGCGCTGGCATCCCATGTCCGTGCGGCTCCGCCGTCGCCGGCACTGCGCGAGGCGTACGCGCGGCTGCGCCTCGAGGAGATCGCCGGGTCGACGCGGCTTGCCGGCGCGACGCTCGACCTCACCGAGGTGCGCGCCCTCGTCGACCGCGGGCGTGCGCTCGGCGGCCATCGCTTCGACGAGTACCTGCTCGTGCGCGACTACGGCGACGCCGCGGCGTGGGCCGCGCGCCAGGCGGCACGCCGCGGGCCCGTCACCACGGAGGACCTCCGCACGCTGCACCGGCTCGCCGTGCGCGGCATCGCCGACGACGCCGGCGCATGGCGCGCGAGGACCGTTCCGCCGCTGAGCGGCGGCGCCGTGCCGCCGCCGCACTGGCTGGTGCCGTTCGAGACCGAGACGTACGTCGGCCGGCTCGCGCTCGACGCCGACGCGTCGCCGCCGGCCGCGATCGCGCGCGCGATCGGCCGCCTGGTGCGCCTTCAGCCGTTCGCGAGCGGCAACGGCCGCGTCGCACGGCTGCTCGCCAACGTGCTCGCGTACCGCCGCGGGCTGCCGCCCATCGTGCTCGACGCGCGCGCTCGCCGCGCATACGGCAGCGCGCTGGAAATGGCGCTGGCCGGTGACGTCGGCCCGCTCGCGCGCGTTATCGGCACATCGCTCGCGCGTGGACTCGAGCGCTTGCGCGACGCGGTCGAACTGCTGGACGAGCTCCGGCCGCTCGCCGAGTTCGCACCGAAGGGCAGACCGGACCGTCTCTACAAAGCGGCGCAACGCGGACGACTCCGCGTCGTCCGCCGCGAGGGCCGGTTGTTTACGACCGGTCCGTGGGTCGCTGCATACGCGGCGCGCCTCTCCCCCGATCCGGCCTGAACGCCGAAAAGATCAACGAGACCAGCATGCAGGAACCACTCGTCGCGTACGTGTCCATGGAGATCGCGGTCGCCTCGGGCGTTGCCACGTACAGCGGCGGGCTTGGCGTGCTCGCCGGCGACGTCGTGCGCGCGGCGGCCGATGCCGGGTACCCGATGGCGGGCGTCACGCTCCTCTATCGCGACGGCTATTTCCGTCAGCGCCTCGACGCGGGGGGCGAACAGCACGAATCGCCGCAGTCGTGGAGTCCCGACACGGTCCTCGACGCCGTCCCCGTGACGGTCACCGTGCGCATCGGCGAACGCGACGTCGTCGCGGGCGTGTGGCGCTACGACGTCGCGGGCGTCGACGGCGACCGCGTGCCGGTGTACTTCCTCGACACCGATCGTGCGGAGAACGACGACGCGGCGCGCGCGCTGACGCGCTCACTGTACGGCGGCGATGCGCGCTACCGCCTCGAGCAGGAGGCACTGCTCGGGCTCGGCGCCTCCGCGATGCTGCGCGCATTGGGGCACGACCGCATCGCGACGTACCACATGAACGAAGGGCACTCCGCGCTGCTCGTGCTCGCGCTGCTGGAGCGCGCGAACCCGCACGCGACGCCGACGTTCGACGATCTCGCCCGCGTTCGCGAGCGCTGCGTCTTCACGACCCACACGCCCGTCCCGGCGGGACACGATCGCTTCGGACTAGACCTCGTCCAGCAGGTGCTCGCCCCCGAGCAGGTCGCCGTCCTGCGCGCGCTCGACCTCGTCGACGGCGACGTGCTGAACATGACGCTGCTCGCGCTCCGCGCTTCCCGCTTCACGAACGCCGTCGCGATGAAGCACGGCGAGGTCTCGCGCGCGATGTTCCACGACGACCGCGTCGCCGCGCTGACGAACGGCGTGCACGCCGGGACGTGGACGTCCGCGCCGTTCGCGGCGCTGTTCGACCGTCGCCTCCCGGAGTGGCGCCGCGACAACTGGCAGCTGCGGCAAGCCGTCGGAATCCCGCTCGACGAGATCGCCGACGCGCACGCGAACGCGAAGCAGGCGCTGATCGAACGCGTCGCGCACGCGACGGGCAAGCTCCTCGATCCCAGCCGCTTCACGATCGGCATCGCGCGCCGCGCGACGGCGTACAAGCGCAACGACCTGATCTTGCGCGACGCCGGTCGCCTCGCGAGCATCGCGTCGCGGTTCGGCGGCGTGCAGCTCGTGTTCGGCGGCAAGGCGCATCCGCACGACTGGGACGGCAAAGCGATGATCCGCCACATCGCGTCGGCGGCGCACGAGCTGTCCGGCGTGGTCGAGGTCGTGTACGTCGAGAACTACGACATGAGCTGGGGCGCGACGCTGACCGCCGGCAGCGACCTGTGGCTCAACACGCCGCGGCCGCCGAACGAAGCGTCCGGCACCAGCGGCATGAAAGCGGCGCTCAACGGCGTGCCGAGCCTTTCCGTGATGGACGGCTGGTGGATCGAAGGCGCGCTCGACGGCGTGACGGGCTGGTCGATCGACGCGGACACCGGCGCCGACGACGACCGTACCGCCGACGCGGTGTACCGTCTGCTCGAGGACGTCGTCTTGCCCGCGTACGCGCACGAGCGCGCGCGCTATCTCGCGGTGATGCGCGGCGCGATCGCGTTCAACGGCTCGCACTTCAACGCGCAGCGCATGCTCGCGCAGTACGCGATCGAGGCATACGACGCGCCGCTGCCGGACCGCGCGTCCGCCCGGGAGCGGCTGGTCGGCTAGGCGTCGCGCAGCCGCAGGCGCGCGACGAACGTCGCGCCGAGCGCGAACCACAGCGCCGCGAGCGCGAACGCAACCGCGTAACCGAGCGCCGGCGACACCGGCTTGCACGCGACGATCACCGCGCCGGTGACCCCCGGCGCGATGAGCTGCGGCAGGACGAACGAGACGTGCCAGATGCCCATGTCCTTACCGGCGTCGGCGCGCGCGGGAAGGACCTGGATCGCGAGCGCCCAGTCGACGGCCTGATACGCACAGCTCGCCGCGCCGTACAGCAGCGCGAGGACGATCGTCGCGGTCCACGACGGGTGGAACGCGAGCGCGACGAACAGCGCCGCGATCGCCGACATCGCGGTCGACGATACGACGACCACGCGCAGCGGCCCGACGCGGTCGCCGGCGCGTCCGGCGGCCAGCGCCGCCGGCACGCCGGTGAGCGCGGCTGCGGCGAGCAGCAGCGAACCGTTCACGACCGGACTACGGACGTGCACGACGTCCGCGAGGAAGTACAGGAAGAACTCGTAGATCGAATAGATCCCCATCGTGACGAATGCGCGCGTGACGAGCACCGTGTAGAACGCGCGGTGTCGCCGGACGTTCGGAAAGAAGCCGGCGTTGCGCCTCGCCGTCGGATGCGGCGACGGCGGGCGCGCGTACGCGATGCCGAACACGGCCGCCATCGTGACCGCGAGCACGGCCGCGATGAACGCGTACGCGGCAGCGTATGCGCCGCGCTGCACGAGTACGCCGCACACGGCGGCGCCTGCGACGGTGCCGGCCACCGACATCACCATCATCCACGCGCTCGCGACGCCGCGCTGCGCCGCCGGGATGCGATCGGGTATCGTCGCCGCGTACGGCCCGCCCCAGACGTTCGTCGTGAGCTGAAGCAGCAGCACCGCGCCGACGAACGCCCACGGCGACGCGTGCGTGCCGAGCGCGGCGAGCACGAGCAGCGCGACGATCGTCGCCGCGGCGCCGCCGCCAACCAGCGGACGGCGATCGCCCATGCGGTCGGACAATGCGCCCGCGAGCGGGACGACCACCAGCGCGATCGCCGCGCCCACGTCCATCACGACGCCGAGCGCGAGCTCCTTGGCGTGCGGCGCGAACGCCGCGACCTGCGCCGGAATGACGATCGGCAGCAGCGCGCCCCACTGCACGTTGTACGCAAGCCACGGCGCCGCCAGCGCGAGCTGCGTGGCGAGCGACGCGCGCGGCAGCTCCGCCTGCACGCGCTAGATTCGGATCGTTTCCGGAGCGCCCGCCGGCGACGGGCGGCCTTCCGACGCGCCGCGGTGCATGCCGCGCCCGAAGCCGAAGCGGTCCTCGAGCGTCGCGATCAGCACGTACAGCGTGGGCGTCACGAACAGGTTCAGCGCCGTCGAGAGGATCATGCCGCCGAACACCGCGGTGCCGAGCGAGTTGCGCGCGGCGCTGCCCGCGCCCGTCGCGAACACGAGCGGCGTCACGCCGAGCACGAAGGCGATCGAGGTCATGAGGATCGGACGCAGCCGCGTCTCGGCGGCGCGCGTCACCGCGGTCACTTTGTCGACCCCTTGCTCGCGCAGCTGGTTCGCGAACTCCACGATCAGAATCGCGTTCTTCGACGCGAGCCCGATCAGCATGACGTAGCCGACCTGCGCGAACACGTCGGAGAAGAAATGCCGCACCGTCAGCGCGCCGATCGCGCCGAGCAGCGCCAGCGGAACGGCGAGCAGGATGACGAGCGGATCGGCGAACGACTCGTACTGCGCGGCGAGCACGAGGAACACGAACACGATGCCGAGCGCGAAGATCAGCGCGGCCTGGTTTCCGCCCTCCACCTGCTCGCGCGACACGCCGCTCCATTCCGTCGCGTAGCCCGGCGGTAGGTTCTTCGCGAAACGGTCCATCGCCGCGAGCGCCTCGCCCGAACCGTGACCGGGCGCCGCCGCGCCGTTGATCTCGACGGAGCGGTAGAGGTTGAAGTGCGTGATGATCGGTGGACCCTTCGTCTCCGTGACGCGCACGAGCGCCGTCAGCGGGATCGGCGGCGGCACGACCGTCGTGCCGTTCACCACCACCGGCGTGCTCGTGTGCACGTAGATCGTGTCGAGGTCGGCGACGCGTGACCGGTACGGCGTGTCGGCCTGCACTTCCACGCGATACGTCTGGCCGTTCATGTCGAAGTCGTTCACGTAGACCGAACCGAGGTAGACCTGCATCGAGTTGAAGATGTCGGTCAGCGAGACGCCGAGCTGCGACGCCTTGTCGCGGTCGACGTCGGTGAGCACCATCGGCTTGTCGGTGCGGAACGTCGTGTACACGCCGGCCAGCGGCGAGCCGGGCGCGTACGCCGGATAGATCACCGTCTTCGACGCCTGTTCCAGCGCCGGAATCCCTTGATTGGCGCGGTCCTCGAGCTCGAACGTGAACCCGGACTGAAACCCGATCGGGATCGACGGCGGCTGGAACACGACCGCGAGCACGTCGGGATGACGCGTCTTGAAGTCGGTGAAGAGACGGTAGTTGATGCGGTTCACGACGTTCGAGAGCGAGTGCTGCGCGCCGGGACGCTTGCCCCACGGCAGCAGGCGCACGAACATCGTCGCCTTGTTCGAGCCGTTGCCGGTGAAGCCGAAGCCGGCGACGTCGAACTCGGCGTCGATCTCGGGCTGCGCGCGCAAGATGTCCTCGACCTCGCGCTGGATCGCGTGCGTCTGGTCGATCGACGCGCCCTCCGGCAGCTGCACGTTCACGATCGCGAAGCCCTGGTCTTCGTCGGGAACGAACGCCGTCGGCGTCGCGGTGTACAGGTAGCCCGTCGCGGCGAGCAGGACGGCGAACGTGCCGAGCACGATCGCGCGGTGTCCTAGCACCCACGGCAGCGAGCGGTGATAGCGCGAGCGCGTCGCGTTGATCGCCGCGTTGACCGGCCGGAAGAAGCCGCGCGACGCACGTTTGGTGCGCCCGAGCAACAGCGACGACAGCACCGGCGTGAGCGTCAGCGCGCAGAACAGCGAGATCGTGATCGAGCACGCGATCGTGAGCGCGAACTGGCGGTAGAGCTGGCCCGTCGTGCCCGGGAAGAACGCGACGGGCACGAACACGGCGAGCAGCACCAGAGACGACGCGATGACGGCACCGCTGATCTCGCGCATCGCCTCGCGCGCACCCTCGACGGGCGGCATCCCCCTCTCCTGGATGAACCGCGCGATGTTCTCGATCACGACGATCGCGTCGTCGACGACCAACCCGGTCGCGAGCGTCAGCCCGAACAGCGTCAGCGTGTTGATCGAGAACCCGAGCACCTTCATCAGGAAGAACGTGCCGATCAGCGAGACGGGGATCGTCAGCGCGGGGATCAGCGTCGTGCGCCAGTCTTGCAAGAACAGGAAGATCACGAGCACGACCAGCGTGATCGCCGTCACGAGCGTGATGACGACTTCCCTGATCGACTCGTGCACGAAGTCCGCCGTGTCGAAGCCGACCTGATAGCTGACGCCGGGCGGGAACCTCGTCGCCAGCCGGTCCATCGCGGCGCGCACGGAGCGCGACACCTCGAGCGCGTTGCCGGACTGCAACTGCAAGATGCCGAGGCCGACGGACTCGTGTCCGTTGAACCACACCGTGTTCGCGTAGTTCTCCGCGCCGAGCTCGACGCGGCCGACGTCGCGCACGCGCACGAAGCCGCCGTCCGGGTTCGAGCGCAGCACGATGTTCGCGAACTGCGTGGTCGTGTGAAGCCGTCCCGTCGCCAGGACGGTGTACTCGTAGGGCTGCTTCCCGCTCGTCGGCGGGGCGCCGATCGCGCCGGCGGCGACCTGGACGTTCTGCGCCTCGAGGGCGTTCACGACGTCGCTCGCGGCCAGCGCGTTGTCGGCGAGGCGCTTCGGGTCGACCCACAGGCGCATCGCGTACTTCCGCTCGCCGAACACGAACACGTCCGACACGCCGGGGATGCGTTTGATGTCGTTGACGACGTTCGTCTCGAGGAAGTTCGTGAGGTACGTCTGGTCCCACCGCGGGTTCGTCGACACGACGCCGATCGCGGCGACGAACGTCCCGGCGTTCTTCGACACGGTGACGCCGACTTGCTTGACCTCGTTCGGCAGGCGCCCT
>Ga0213875_10001483_pt1 | contig 15110 bp, 23 predicted proteins | sample BarmaccomBMRX_R8_FD_160105 | JGI IMG/M metagenome (GOLD analysis project Ga0213875, IMG submission 160105) | Root-associated microbial communities from Barbacenia macrantha in rupestrian grasslands, the National Park of Serra do Cipo, Brazil - RX_R8 | ecosystem: Host-associated > Plants > Roots... | reverse complement strand
ATGAGCCGCCACATGACGGTGCGGCCGATTCGCAGCCGTTCGGCGGCCTCCTCAACGGTGAGCAGGACACGCTCAGGAATAGGCCGTGGCTCGGGCTGGTCGTTCTGGCTGTGCCCGGTCCTGGCCAAAGCCTGCATGAATTGGGCGACAATGGCGGCCAGCTCCGGGATAGCTGACGGGTCGGTAGTCATTGCGACTCCCTGCTGGCGCTGTGATGGACACGGCAGGTGGCAGTGGACAGGACACGAGCGGACACGACGCGACACCTCCTTGACGTGACGGGGCAACGCGGGTGAAACCCGCAAACCCGCGCACAGCCCCCCGCGGGGCTGTGAACAGGGCAAACAGGCCGCGGGTTTGGGCCGCGGTAAACCCGCGCAGTACCCGCAGGCAAACCCGCGGCGGGCGGTAAACCCGCCCAGGGGCGGGGTCAGGGGCGGGTGTCGACCCAGAACACGCGGGCCTTGGCGTGGGTGTCCATTGCCGAGCGCAGCACGTAAGCCCCGTGCCAGCGGCCAATGTGCCCGGTCAGGATCCGGCCAATGGATTTCGTCGACGGGATGCGGCCTTGCTCGTCGGTCAGGAACGCGCCCTCCCACCGGTCAAGGGGTCGGCCGTCGACAAAGTCGATTTCGGCTTGCTGGCGCAGGAACCGGGTCGACACCTGCCGGTCGGCGTTGATCTCCGCCCAGCGGGCCAGAAACGCCACCCACTCGGCGTCCTCGTCGTCCGCTTCCCGCACCTGGTCCAGGTTGTCCAGGAACCCGTCGATGCCGTGGTGGGCCAGCAGCCCCCCGGTGGCCTGGGCCCAGGTGGTGAACTGGCGCATGGTGTGCCCGCTACGCGGGGCGCCCGCGGCGATCCAGTCCATGACCAGGATCAGCAGGTGCCGCAGCACGCCGGCTCGGTTGGTCGGGTGTTTCAGCCAGCTGTCCAGGTGCGGGATGCCGAACCCGGACTGGTCGCGCTGATCAGGGTGCGGATCGTTGGGGTCCAGGCGGATCAGCACCGTGCGGGTGGACATGTCCCCGCCCAGGCGAATGTTGTTGCCGGTGGCCAACCACAGCCGATCATTGGCCGCGGTGAACCCCGCCCCGGAGGAACCCAACATGCGGGCAGACCACTCCGGCGAGGTGAGCAACTGGGCCAACACCGCCGAGGACACCACGGCACCCTCGGCGATGTTGTCCCACAACATGATCGGCGCCGGGCTGTGCAGCGCCGAGGTGATGGACTTCTCCAGCTCGGCGTCATCACCTTTGCGCCACACCAGGGTTTTCGCCCCGTACAGGTGGCCGGGGATCTCCGCCAGCAGCGTCTTCCCGCTGGACTGGGTGGTCGCCGAGATCAACCCGAACGGGGTCAAACACCGCAGATAGGGGCGCAGGATCGGCGCCAGCAGCAGACCCACATGGTTGGCCCGATCCGCCGCGGCGACGAACGGGAAATCCCGCAGCAGGGTGCCCAACACGAACTCCCGCGCCGCCGCCACCTCGTCGGCGGTCGGACTCGCCGGTATCGGCGGCATCGGGGTCTTCGGGGCGTAGTACAGGCCGGTGACCGGGTCATAGCCCGCGGTGTGCACCAGGCTGCCATCCGGGCGCAGCACCGGTGACCCCACTATCCCGGCCAGCGGGCGCACCCCGGGCCAGTAGCGTTGCGAGAGCACCGCGGACAGGGCGTTCTTGGTGGGGCTGGCCTCCACCTGCACCGACTCGCCGCTCTGCTTGTCCTGCTTGTACCGGTAGGTGTAGGTGTGGTGGGCCAGCAGGAACGCCAACCCGGGCGAGGTCAGCGGCTCGGCGGCCACCGGCAACGGCGCCGGCGCGCCCTGGTCGCGCTGGTCATTCCCCCCGGCGGCCGGGGTGGGTTGGCCCGACACCCGCGACAGGTGGACCAGCTGGCCGCCGGACACGAACACATCCGGCAACGCTCCCCCCGCGACGGCGGTGGTCAGGACGCGGATGGTCTCGGCGTCCCCGCCGATCGGGATCGCTAGGCGGTCGGCGGGGTGGCTTGTCTGCTGGGTTTGGTTGGTGTGGACGGTGGTGCTCATGCGACGCTCCGGAGCTCGGGTGCTGGCCGGGGGTGGGCAAACCCCGAGGCGATGGCGTAGCGGATTTCCCCGGCCGGCAGTCCGGCCTGGTCAGCGGCTTGGACCAGTGCGGTCTCCACCGGGGTGCGGTCGATCCAGCCGGCGGCGACCATGCCCGCCAGCCGCGAGGTAGAGCGGAACAGCTTGCGGTTGCGGCCGGAGTCCGGCGGCATGGCGGCCAACTCGCTGCACGCCGAGCGCAGCGCGGCGGCGGCATACCGCGCCGGCGTGCTGCCTGTGCCGGCGGTGACCGCAACCAACGCCGTGGGGTGCACCACGGAGCGCGGCGTGGAGGGGGTGGCGTGCCGGTCGTGGCCGGTCCGGACCAACTCACCAGCCAACCAAGCTGGTAGTGGCGCGGGGACCACTGCGGTGGAGACCCGCCGATAGATGCCGGCGGGGCTGGTGCTGCCGGGGAGGATGACGTAGCCGGCGTGGGACTTGATGTCCACCTGCCAGCCCACCCCCGAGGTCACCGCGTCGCCGCCGTCGCGGACATGGCCGGTGCTGGACTTCCACCGTCCCGGCTCGGCCGTATACACCAGGTGCAGCCCGCCCGAGGGGGTTTCGGTGGCCAGCGTTGTCTCGACGTCCAGCCCCGCCCCGCACAGGCCGGCCAGGGTGGCGTAGGTGTCGATCCCATCCGCCGGCGCCGGGGTGCCGGCCGGCCACCGCAGACCGTTGAGTGGCTGGGCCGGTGGGGTGCCGCCGTGGGCGTCCAGGTCCACGCACAGCAGCCCGGACACCCCCAGGTGCAGCCCCCACACGCTGGTCTGCCAGCGACGAGCCCACCAGGCCACCACATGGGGATTGCGGCTGGCCGCCCACACCCCGTGGCACAGGGCGCCGTCACCGCGGGCCAGGCACGGGCAGTGCGTGGCGGTGTGTCCGCCGCCGTGGCGGCAGTCCGGGCAGCCGGCCAGGGGACGTTTAGTGCCCGGGTGCAGGGGCAGCACATGCCAGCCGAAGCGAGTCGCCAACCACACCGCCACCGCGGCGGCCGGCACATCGGGCGAGGTTGCGGTCATGGTCAACCCCCAATCTGGAACGCGATCGGATACGGCGCCGCCCGGTGGCGGGCACCGGCACGCGGTTGAGCGCACGGAGGTGGTTGGCGCGTCAGGGAAAGGAAGGCCCCTACTACCCTCGCGGGGCTAGTGGGGCCCTCCTGAGGCCCGGCGGCCGGACCTAGGTGGTGCGGGTTTGGTCGACCAGCCGCGGGTTTGTAAACCCGCCCTCTCGACCAAACCCGCACCCAAACCCGCCAACCGTTTCCGTAGGTCAACCCCCTACACACGGATGGTGTTGCGGGTATGCGGGTTTGACATCGACTCTCTGAGAATGCGATTGCCGTCAGCGGCGGGAAGCTAGGCGGCGCGAGTCTCCTCCGCCCTGCTGGCGGCGGGAAGCGGCTCGACTCGCGCGACGGCCACGACGCCAAGCGGCGAGTAAAATAGCCGCTAGAGGCGTATTGTTCGCTCACATGTGCTATTACCGAGTTCCCGAGGACACCATCCCGGTTCACGGCGTGATGCAGTACAAGCGGCTGCCCGGCGGCGGGCTGATGGAGGTCGATCCGGACCGATGCCCGAACGGGCACGACGTCACAGCACCGGGATCCATGCTGCGGGGCTGGAGTCCCTCAAGCCGCCGTCGCAACTACAGCTGCCACGCCTGCGACCAGGACGGCCTACAGCCGATGTGGTGCGTGGAGGATGGGGAGATCCCGCTGTATCCGGGTGAGGAGCCGCCCCGGGGACGCAAGTGGCGCCTCATCAGCGAAGCGCAGCCCCCCAGCTGAACGGCTGGAAGGCTGCGCGCTCCGCAGGGATGCCGGGGTATCGGTCCCACAGCCGGGCCCGATCAGAGCCAACAGCGCGGCGCGGACCTCGTCGGTCAATCCAGCACTTGGCGCGGTGGTGGTCATCAGGCGGTCTCCTGTTCGATCGCAGTGGACGGTGTGGGGTGAAGCGGGATGGCTGTGCGGCTGTGTTTGGCCTGATACATGGCGGTGTCGGCGCCAGCCAGCAGGGCGGACAGTGACAGGCCGGCGGCCGGGGTGGTGTGAGCGCCGATGCTGACCGTGGGCTGAAGCCGGCGGTGGCCGACGCGGACCTCGCCGCCCAGCCCGGCCCGGATCTCCTCAGCGCGCTGCCGGGCGTAGTCCCGGCCGGCGCGCCCATTCGCGGGCAGATGCCCGAGCCATATGGCGAACTCATCGCCATGCAACCTGACCGCAGTCTCCCCGGGCCGGCAGGCGGCGGTCAGCCGGTGGGCGAGCACGGCCAGCACGGCGGTGCCGACCTCGTGGCCGTGGATGTCGTTGATCTGCTTGAAGTGGTCGACGTCGGCCAGCAGTAGCCCGAGCGTGCCGGTTCGGCGGGCCGGGGTCGCGGTGGCCCGCCGGGCCAGCACGGCCAAGCCGGCCCGGTTGGTCAGCCCGGTGGCCGCATCGGTGTGCAACCGGTGGTGCAGGTCGAAGGTGTAGACGGTGGTGGCGGCCCAGCCGGTGGCGACCGCGCCGAGCGTGCCCAACACAACGGTGGTGTCCAACACAACGGTGGCCCTTTCTGTCCAAGGGGGATGTGGCGGCGCGACCAGGGCGGCCGGGGTGGGGGCCGGGGAACGGCTTTAGAACCAGGACTCGTCGTCGTCCTCGTCGGGCCCGTAGACCTCGAGCGCCTCGGGATCGGTCTGGCAGTAGTCGCACAGTTCGTAGAGGTCACAGTCGGCGAGCCGGCCGCACCAGCGGCAGTTCATGGTGATCACGGTCGAGGGATTTCCTCTCCTCGGGATGGATGAGCAGCCCGCACGGTCAGTGCCAGCGGGTGGCCTACCGGCCGGTGCTGCCAGGACGAGACGGACGACCGGTCGCGCCCCACACCGACACCGCATGGGGGGCGCGACCAGAGGGCGGGCGGTCAGTGGCGGGTGAGTTTCTCCACCGCCACGCAGTCCTTGCCGCGGGCCCGTAACTCGGCGGTGGCCTGCCGGACGGCCTGCCGCCCGGCGGCGTTGTCGGGGTAGTCCTTGGCGTGGACCTGGCGGCCTTGCTGCCAGGTCACGCGCAGGATGTCGGCCACCGCGGTCAGTAGTCGGCCGCCGCGGTGCGTGCGCAGCGGGGGTGCATGTTGGCCTTGCGGACGCTGCCGGCGATCGGCTTGCGGCACACCTCGCAGACCGCGCCGCCGCGCTTGGCGTGCTCGGCGGTGACCTTCGCCATGGCCTTGGCGCGCAGGGTAGGGGTGTCTTTGGATACGGTGAACAGGCCCATGCGGGCTCCTTGGGGTTCGCGATTGGGTGGGTGAACCCCTGGTCCGGCAGCACTTCTTGGTGGGAGGACCGCCGGACCGGGGGCAATCAGAAAGGCGTGCTTACAGTGCGGTGAGGTGGCGGGCGACGAGGTCGAGCTGTTCGTGGACGAACGAGGTGTCCCAGCGCACCTCGCCGAGCAGCGCATAGCCGCAGTCGGCGGCCTCGACGGGGTCCAGGCGGATGATGCGCACGGTGCCGGTAGATCCGGTGCGGTTGTCGCGGACGCGTTGGCCGTGGCGGAAACCCAGCAGCCTCAGTGCCATGGGATGCCCTCCTGGTGGTCGTTGGTGATCGGGTTTGCCGTGCGTGACGCGGCTCAGCCGCGGCGCCAGCGGGACATGCGCTGTGCCGCGTCAACCACCCGGTCGTTGGCGGCGACCCACTCGGGTGTCTCCTCCCGCTGGCCCCGCTGGCGCATCTGCCGGCCCAGCGCCGCCAGATCCGCCCGGGCCTCCCGGAATGCCTGCTGGTTGTCCTTCTTGCTGCCCATGCGGGCTCCTTTGTGGTTGGTGTCGGGCCGGGTCGCCCGTGGCACGCCCCGGCACCGAGTCCGGGACGCACCACGACCGCCTGGGTCAGCCGAGGGGGTGCACGCCGCTGGGCCACGGCGCGGTCTTGATGGCCTCGTCGGCCCGGGCGCACGCTTTGTCCGCCGCGGCCTGGGCGGCGGGGGTGCCCGGGTGGACATGGACGGCGCTTCGGCCATCACACTCAGCCGAGTAGGCAACATCGCCGCCGTCGCCGCTGGACTGGACTGCGGTCACTGGCCTCGTGGGGGCCGTGTGCGGGTCGCAGGCGGCCAGGCAGAGCGCGATGGCACCGGCGGCGCCGGCCAGGGCTACAGCGGACCGTCCGATCATGACGTTTCCCTTTCGTCGTGGTGACGCTCCGGCGGCCGCCGGCAGCAGTGGAGTGGTGTGCCGCGGTCGCGTGCCGGCACGGCAACGACGCCGATGACCCACCAAGCTTGGTTACTGTCTGTCACTGGCGGTGAGTGGGTGGCGGGCAGGGAGGGACCCCACACCCGGCACGGCACACCCCGATTTCCGGGGTTTCCGCAGCTCCGCGCGCCGCTGGCTCCCTGCCTCCCTGACCGGGGACCGGGCTGGTCAGGTCGGGGAGGCAGGGCAGGGAGGCGCCCGGGGAGCGCTCCCCGACCCCGCGGCGCCTCCCCGGCTGGCTCCCCGCGCTACCCTTCCCCCACCTCGTCACGCTCGGTGATGAGGTGGCGGATGTGGTCGGCGCGGATAGTGATCAACCCGTTGGACTTGTAGGGCGTGATGCCCACCCGCTCCAACGCCTCGGCCAGCTCACGCGCGGACATGCCCTCATAGCTGCCCGGGTGCAGCTCCCGCAGGCGTTGGCGGATCACCTCGGTGCGCATACGCGGCTCGCCGGCCATCACCTCATCCACGTCGGCCAACAGATCCCGCGCCGGCTCCTGGTCGAGCCCACCGGCGGTGGGGGTGGTGCGCCGGCCGCGTAGTGCCTTGGCGCGGTCGGCGATCTCGGTGGCCGCCTGGCCGTCGACGAAGTGGGTGCGGATGGTGATCGAGGACTGTCCGGGAGCCAGCGGAACCCCATCACCGGCGACCACGACGGTGCCCTTGTCGACGCCTTGGCGCAGCTTGTGCGGTGCCGCACCAGCGTTGATGGCCTTGTCTCCCAACGCCATCCGCGCCTCGGACTCGGTGCCCACCACCAGCGAGGCCCGAATGTGGGCGCCCTCCCGGACCAGCTTCGGGAGATTCTGGTCGGTGGGGTTCTGGGTGCCCTGCCACAGCAGCACGTTCACCGCCCTGCCTTGGTTGTGGATCTTGCGGGCGGCCATGAAATACCGAGAGGTGTTCTTCGACCCCCCATACGGCCGGCGGTCCTCCCCGACGGCGGGGCACATGAACGCCTGCTGGGCCTCATCCACGATCAAGAACAACGGGTGAAACCCTTCACCGGCCCGCGCCAGGTCCCGGGTGACACCGTTCTTGTGCGTCTCGGGATTGACCGCGGCCAGGCGACGTTCCATCTCAGCGACCCCTTCCTCCAGCATGAGCGTGGCCGCGATGACGTGCTCATCGGTGGGACCCTCGATCAACCTGGTGGCCAGGCCGTCGAACATGTGCCAGTCACCGACGCCCTTCAGATCGGCGATGCGGAACTCCACAGTCAGGTCCAAGGCCAGCCACAGCGCCAACGCCCGCAGCGCGGCGGTCTTGCCCTGATTGGACAACCCGGTGATCAACAGCATCCGTTGCAGCAACGCGATCGCGGCGGTCTCCCCCCGCAGGTCTTGGCCCCACGGCGCCCGACCGGTGTACAGGTCCGCGGTCATCGTCGGGTCGATCACCAACGGCGACGGGCCGATCGGCTCGTCCAAGGCCCCGGAATCGGCGATCCACAACCGCACCGTGCGGGCGGCCTGCGGAATGCTGATGAACAGCTCGTGTTCATGTCGGGTGAGGTTTTCCGCCAGCTTGCGCCGCTTGGCCTGTACCTCCTGGGTGGTCACGCCCGAGGGCAGGGTGACATCAACCTCCACGCCACAGCCGGCAATCACGATCGGCCCCAGCAACGCGGCCCCGGCATCGCCCATGGTCTTGATCGCCTTGCGCAGCTCAGCGATGCCCAGGTCCCGCAGGGCGGTCACCACAACCGACGGGGTGATCGGCGCCCCCACCTCGCTGCCCTGACCGGGGGTGGCCAGCCACCGCGGCGTGGCCCCCGCGGCCCGGCCGGTGTGCCAGAGCACCCCGATTCCCACACACGGCGCCGCTAGGGCCACCGGCAGCCACAGCACCGAGACCAGCCAGGCCATCCACCGCACGGTGTCGATCGCCGCGGTGATCGGCCCCAGGATCACGGTGATGTCCTTCTCGGCGATCGCGAGCACCACACCTAGGGCCAGCAGCAGCCCGGCCAGCGACACCACGCTCACGGCCGCGGCTTTGACCACCGCGACCGGCGCCGTCAACAGCGCCATCCGGCGTTGGTGGCGGCGCTCGCGGGCCAGCTCGGCGCGCTGCTCCCACTCGGCGACCCGCTCCAGGTCCCCGGCGGCTTCGGCGGCGCGCATCATCCGCTCATAGCGGGCGTTGGTTTTGGCCTCCCACACCCGCGTGGCCACCTGCGCGGCCCCGACGGGGATGTAGACGAACACCCCGCGGGCCACGGCTTTGGCGGCCCGGTGGGTGCGGTCATGGGTGGCCGCGACCCGCACCACCCGCACCACCTGGGCGGGGGCGCGCCGCGCCAGGTGTTGGGCGGCCAAACGCCGGTCCACGGCGGCGGATTCCTCTGGGCTGAGTAGTTCCCCGGTGAACACCATCGGTTCGAGCTCGGCGTCACTGACCGGGGGCCGCATGCGGGCGTTGTCGGCCCGGCATGCACCGTCCGGGGTGGTGGGCCAGGGCTCGGTGGTGGCAGACATCAGCCTCTCCCTTGATCACTGGTGTCCGGGCCCGCGCAGGGTCCGGTGCCCGGACAACCCCGGGGAATGGTGTGTGGTGTCAGGCGGCCACCTCGGGGGTGGGCGCGGTCAGCGGGTGCAGATCGGCCAGGGCGTCGCGGACTTCCCCGGCGGTCTCGGTGGAGCCGCCGAAGTGCTTGCGCAGCGCGTTGGCCGACGGCCTTACCGGCAACTGTCCGGCGGCGATCGCCGCGCGGGCTCGGGTGAGCATGGCGGCGGCGGCCGGGGACAGTTTGCGCTGTACGATCGGCCCATCACCCCCACCGGAGGTGATGTCCGCGGCGGTGGTGTCGGCCCCGTCCAGCCGCGGCAGGTGGGCGCGCAGGATGACCCCGTTGCAGATCATCAACTCGCCCTCACGGGCGGCCTTACGATCCGCCCGGTAGGCCTGTGTGGTGATCTTCTTGGCCAGCCGGCGTTCGCGCCGGGTCGCCTCGGGGCCGACTCCGTAACGGTCCACCCACGCCGCCCGCCACACTCCCGGTTCGCCGGGGGGCGTGCCACGGGCCGAGGCGATCCGCGCCGCCTGATAGGACAACACCGGATGCAGCACCCGCCGCGTCACCGCGGCCCGCAGATCGGCCGCGGTGCGGCCGGCGGTGTGGGCCTGGTGGGCGCGGGTGCGGATGTGGTGCAGCAGCACCCCCAACACACTCAAGGCCGACAACGACAGGCCGGCCACGATCCCGCCATCGGTCAGGCCGTGGGCGAAATTGATGGAGGCCGCAATCGCCGACAGCAGCCACATCGAGGGCACCAGGCCGGTGGCGGGGGCGCCGGCGCGGGCCCGGCGGTGGGCCTCGAACGCGCACACCCACGCCCCGGTCTCGATCGCCAGCGGGAACAGCCACGCCGCCCCATCGGGGATGTGCAGCGCGGTGTGGGCGAATTGGCGTTGTGCGGCCCACACCAGCGTGATCGGGGCGATGATCACCGTGGCCCACAGCGCGGCCAACGCCCAGCCCGGTCCGTGGTGGCGCGCCAGGTCCCGCCAGGCGGCCCAGCGGGCACGGCGGTCCTCCCACTCGGCGTGGCGCTGCTGCATCACGCGGGCGGCGCGGGCGGCGAGCAGGTCATCACGGGCCCGTTCGGCGGCGATACGGGCCATCGCGGTCTGCGCGGCGATCCGTTCGGCCTCGGCGCGGCGTTGCTCCGCGACCGCGGCGGCGACCTGCCGTTGGGCGCGGGTGTCGTAGAAACGAGGCTCGCTCATCGCGGAACCCTCCTGTTGCGTCCTATTCCGACAGTGCGGATGACGGTGGTGACGGCCAGCAGCCGCGCCACCGACAGGCCGGCGAGCAGGCCGGGAGCCCCCAGCACCACCGCGATCACGGCCGGGGCCGGGTGGGTGGCGATGACCGCCCACTGCACGCCGACGATCACCGCGGCGGCGGTGAGCATCCACAGCACCGAGGCGGTGATGCGGGTGATCTCGCGGATACCGTGCACGGCCCGCCGGGCGCGGCGGGTTCCGGCGCGGGCGGTGAGCACCACACCGAGCACGGCCAGGCCGACAAGCAGCACCGCGGCGGCGGTGAGGTGGGGGGTCATCCCACCCCCGCCCACGCGGGCACATCGCGGGTGCGCACCCCGACCGGCCGCCCCGAAGGCCAGGCCACCGGGGCGGGGGTGCGGGCGGCCACCCGGGCGGCGTCGCCGGCCTCGGCCAGCCGCGCGGACAGCTCGGCGCCCAACGCCAACACCACCGTCAGGATCCGGGCGAGCAGGGTGACCACGGTAACGATCACATAGGCGACCGCGGCCGGGGTATTCATCCCGGCCAACTCACGACACACAGGCATCAGATGTGCTCCTCACAACGGCGCCGGCCCCGCCCGGACAGGGCGGGCCGGCGGAGGCGGGGGTGGGTGTCAGTCGGACAGGTGGCGCGGTTCAGGTGGCGGCTTGCATGCTGTCCACAGCAGACGCAGGGGCCGTCATCGTGTACCTGCCTGAGCCTTGATTCGGGCGCAGGCCGGGCAGACGTCCCGCTTGGTCGGCCACCACACACTGCGAGGTTGGGGGATCCGCAACCCGCACAGGGTTGTCACCGATCCGTCCCACCAGGAGCGGGTGCCGCGGTGCACGTAGCCGGTGTGGTCGGTCATCGGCGTCCGCTCATCCGCTGGCCGCTGATGGACAGGTCCAACCGGGCCGGGCCGGGCATGGCGTAGGTGATGACGCTGGTGGTGTCCATCAGGCGGCGCGTCCTTTCCGGCGCAGCGTGCGCCGCTCGGTGTCGGTGGTGCCGCCCCAGATCCCGGCCTCACCGTGTTTGAGAGCCCAGGTCAGGCACCGGTCGACCATGGGGCAGTCGCCGCAGACCTTCTTGGCTTCACCGATCACCCGGCGTTGTCCGGGATGGGGGAAAAACAGCTCCGGATCACTGGTGGCGCAGGCCGCCCGGGCGCGGAAGTCGGGGAGCTGGTTGTCGCGGCGGCCCATCACGCCGCCCGCGGGGTGCTCGACGCGACCTCAACGGCGTTCCGCTGATGGGCGGTCCAGCACTGGTCATACCGGTAGGCGGCACGCTGCCAGACCGCGTACGCCTGGCGGGCCCGAGCGACCGCCGCGTGGTAGGCGTCGTCGGCCTTGTGCCACGCGGCGCGATAGTCCAGGCGGGTCGGATGCTGAATGACCAGCTGGCCCAGCGAGGCAAACCGCGCCCCCGCGGCCACCGCGGCCCTGCGGGCGAGGAGATAGCCGCCGGCGGCGCCCTCCTCGTGGCGGTGCAACGCCACCAGGTCGGTGGCGGTCGTCGTGGTGTCCATCAGGCGGCCTTTCCAGTCGAGGTAACCGCCGGCGACACCGGCAGCGGGAACAGCGGGCTGTGCAGGCGCAGCACGCGCACAGCACCGAGGCGGCGCTGTGCGATGCGGCGATCCCGACGAGCGCGGGCGGAGCCATCGGCCAGGGCCGACGTCGGCACCGGACCGGAAACGCGAGACGAGGTGGCGTCCAGCTCTGCGATCAGGGCATCGATCACGGCCGGCCCGAGGCCGTCCGGGAAATACGAATCTGTAGAAGGCACGGAAGGCTCCAATGCGGAGGTGGGAGAAACGGCAAAGTGGGATCCGTTGGTCCCCGACACCCCCACACCGCACCGGGTTCGACGTGGTGTGGAGGATCGGCGCCCAACGCAAAGACGCAGACCGTGGGTACTGCCGATGGACATCGTCACGACGAGGATCGGAAGCGGTTGACTGGCCGGACTAGGTCTCGACCGGTGCGACCAATCCCTCCCACGGACGGGACCCGCGCTCACGCGCGCTTGATCGGTAGCACCCTCACGCTTTCTGCGGCGTAAGACGCTTTTATGTGACCGCCATTAGGCAAGTCTTATCTCACGTAGTGAATGCACATGCAGGACGAATTACCTCACGGCTCCCATTCGGGCTACCTTGAGCACGTCGTGTGCATTGGCCCTAGCACTAAGGGCGACCACTTATCGTCGCGTGAGCGGCGTATGTCCCGGCTGCGCCGGGTTATCCCCTCTCCGAAGAGCTTCGGTCTCACAACCTCCGATCTCCTGCGGATCCGGGCTGACACCAAGATAGCAGGCGTACTAGGACGCATGCAAGTGCTGTCCTAGTACGCCTGAAAAAGATGCCTCTGAGCTGTAGTTTTAGACGTCTGGTAGACTATGCGTACTAGGACGCGGACAGCAGTGAGGAGCAGCGATGCCCAGCATCGACCGTCCGGAGCCGCCCTACCTGCAAATTGCCCGGCACATTCGTGATCAGATCCTCGCCGGCCAGCTGAAGGACGGTGACCACATACCGTCTGCCCGCGAGATCATGCGCTCCTGGCGAGTCGCCTCGGCCACCGCCACGAAGGCGCTGGGCACCCTTCGGGCTGAGGGGCTCACGCAGGCGGTTGAGGGCGTCGGCACGGTCGTACGGGCCCAGGGGACAGTGCACCGCTCAGCTCGCGATAGGTCGATCGCCATCGGAAGCACTGGGCGCATCTATCCACCCGGTCACTACGCCAAAATTCGGCGTGCGGGAGTCGAACCAGCGCCGATGCTGGTGGCCGACGCTCTTGGCGTCGAGGAGGGGATGCCAGTTATTCGGCGCCAACGGACGACATACACTGCCGAAGACGTGCCGGTGTCGACTTCAGTGTCCTGGTTCGATGGTGCACTGGCGACGAACGCCCCATTGCTGCTTATCCCTGAAAGAATCGTGCAGGGCACGGCAAAGTATGCCGCGGAGCAGAGCGGTCGATCCATGGTGACTACATATGTGCAGCATGCAGCCGGCTTTGCGAGTGAGGAAGAAGCTGCCGAACTGGGGATTACTGACGGATCTGCCGTGCTGTTGAGTAGGAATCGGTTTGTCGATGGCGAGGGGGCGGTCATCGAATACGGAGAATCCACGGCCCTACCTGGCCACTGGGTATTTTACGAGTACAGCATCGAGGATAGCGAATGAAGCATCTTCACGCCGGCAAGGTTCGTGACCTATATGAGATCGATGGCGACCTGCTCTTGGTTGCCTCGGATCGAGTTTCCGTATACGACGTGTCGCTACCGACGCCAATTCCTGATAAGGGTGCACTTCTGACACAGCTGTCGGTGTGGTGGTTCAATCGGTTGAGCTCAATCGTCCCAAACCACCTTATCTCGGCTACCGAGGTGCCGGAACAATTTGCGCGCCGAGCCATCCGATGCAAACCCCTGAATATGATGAAGGTGGAGTGTATCGCCAGAGGCTACCTAGCTGGACTTGGTCTGCGAGAATACCAGCGTGATGGGACAGTCTCCGGTGTTCCGCTGCCAAGCGGCCTGACCGAGGGAAGTAGGCTCCCTGAGCCGATATTTACGCCAACAACGAAGGAATCTGACACCGGCCATGACGAATTCATAACCTTCGAGGACGTGGTAAGGCAAGAAGGTAAGGAAGTGGCGGAGAAGCTTCGAGACCTCACCATTGAGATCTATTCGAAGGGTGCAGAGCACGCCGCCAAGAACGGTATCATTATTGCTGATACCAAGTTTGAATTCGGCTGGGATGAAGACAGCGTACTGACACTCGGTGACGAAGTGCTCACATCAGACTCATCGCGCTTCTGGCCTGCCGACGAATGGGAGCCAGGACGTCCCCAGCATGCGTTCGATAAGCAGTTTGTACGCGACTGGTCGCTGACGACCGGGTGGGACAAGACGCCCCCTGGTCCGGCGATCCCCGATGAGATCGTAAAAGCTACTCGTGAGCGATACACTGAAGTCTACGAATGCATTACCGGCGAACGTTGGATGGGTTAGGAGAGCGGTATGCCTAAAACGCAAATTTATGAAGTCCACAAGCTGGTGGATGACGTTGCCACGCTACTTGCGGAGCGTGGGCTAACACCCAAGCCGGGTGGCCAAAAAGCTGACGACCAGGTCAAAGCCGCAGCCGACTTGCTTAGCAGTCTCGGGATTGTTCCTGGATTGGCTCCAGAACATGCCCTCGACTTGGACGGTCACAAGTCGTACAGCTTCCGCATGCATGGAGACTGAGAGGGCAGTGCGACCATCGCATCGGCGGGAAGCAGGGTGTCGACACGTCGCTCGGCCGGCCGTCGAGAACGGTCCGGACTCGCCCTACCTGGCCAGGTGGCCGGTCGGCAGCAGCCCGCTGGAGGTCGAGGGCGACGCTCGACTCGACGGGAACGCGTTCACCCCACCAAGCGGTCATCGCCGTGTGTCGGGAGCTGGCACACCGCCACAGCTGCATGTCGCATGCACGGCGTGCCGGGTGGCACAACTGGGCGAGCAGAAGCGACGTGGGCCCGACGCTGTGATCGGGCCGCCGCAGCATTCGCACACACGTGGCGCCGTCTGCGCCGGCCGGATCCGCTTGCGCGGGCGGCGCGGCTTGTCCTGATGGTGTTGGGCCACACGGCATTCGGGACATCGGCAGCCGTGCCGCCGGTATCCGGTTGGCGTGCCGTGCGGCACGTCGGCGGGGCGGCCGGCCAGCAGCGCGGCGTTCAGGTCGTGACGCCAGGACGCGTCGACACGGGCCAGCCCGTGAATGGCGTGCGTGCTGACGCCAAGCGCGTTCGCCACCTCGGGAAGCCCACGCCCGGCTGCGACTTCCCGCAGCACGTGCGTTCGGGTGCCCGGCCCTAACCGGCGCGCGGCCGCGGCGTTGCGACGTGCACGCAGGTCAGCCAAGTGCGCGGTGCGGGTCTCCTCGTCACGGTCGCCCTGACGCCAGCGGGTCAACGGCGATGCCGACCGCGCACGCA
>Ga0213875_10001481_pt1 | contig 15116 bp, 14 predicted proteins | sample BarmaccomBMRX_R8_FD_160105 | JGI IMG/M metagenome (GOLD analysis project Ga0213875, IMG submission 160105) | Root-associated microbial communities from Barbacenia macrantha in rupestrian grasslands, the National Park of Serra do Cipo, Brazil - RX_R8 | ecosystem: Host-associated > Plants > Roots... | reverse complement strand
GGAGAGTTCCTCTTGGTGAAGGAACTCCATCGTCCGCCGCCGCTCCGGCCAGGCCAAACCTCAGCGCAGGCGCGCGCTACCCCACCGCCGAGCACCCCTGCCGCGCGAGCGGCTTCGTGCTCTGGGTCGAAGCTGACAGGCAGGACCGCGCGAGTTGCAGACATTTCGGATGTTCGTGCCGTGACTGAGGCGCCTTGGCACCCTGCTTCGGCTGGCGATCCCGGCAGCGTTCGGCTGCAGGAACGCAGGCTCCGCTTGGCCGTTCGGCCGTTGGCGCGGCTCGAACAAGGTCGAGCGACATGGTCGAAGACAAGACGTCCGGAGCACTGCGAGGCCTCAATCGCTTCGAAGGATTCAGCGACGCGGTCTTTGCTATCGCACTCACACTGCTTATTACCGAAATCAAGGTGCCCGGGTCGCCCGAAGGTTCGCACGGCTACAGCGACCTGCTCAAGGCCATAGCCGAGCAGTGGCGCGAACATCTCGCGCTGCTCCTGTGTTATGTCGTGATCGGCGCCTATTGGCTGCAACATCATTATTCCGGTCGCATATACTCGCGCAGCGATCACTGGTTCAGCGCCCTAAACCTCCTATTTCTGTTTGCGATCGTCGTCATTCCTTATCCGATCCGCGTGTGGTGCTTTCACGTTGGAACGCCGTTTGAACCCGCTGCGTCGGTGACGCTTGTCACCGGGCTCGCGCTGACCGCCTGCACGTGGATGGGCAAATGGTTCTACGGCATGCCGCGCCGGCGCGTGATGGACCCGCGACTAGCACCCGATTTTCTGCGCCAGATGACTCACCGTTACGGCATCGCGACACTGATCCAGATTCTAGCCGTGCCTGTCGCCGTGGCTTTGCCGCGCCCAGGCGTGACCATGGCACTGCTTTGCGTCACCTTTTTCCTGCTGCCGCAGCCCCGGCCGCGCTACAAACCTGGAGAGGAGCCGGCCGAGGAGGAGAAATCAAAGCAGTAGCAAGCTGATCGGGATGACGAACAACCGCGAGGTTCGCAGCGCATCTACTGAGCGGAGGCGACTGCCTGGTCGCTACGGACTGGCAGCGATGAGGCCTGCTCATTGCATGCGTCTGCAATGCTGGCCACCCGGTCAATCCAACTCCGCCCACCTGTCCGGCGCCGAGGGCCCACTCCATTAGTGGGTCAGAACCCAGTCGGCGTTGACAGCTCTGACCGTCGCCTGCCTTATTTCGATCGGAGGAGGGTGAAGCCACTTCCGCTTTCAAGGTCCTATGTGCGAGTTCTCGCATTCACGGCGAACACACCGGTTCGAGTTCCGTCAGCAGTGATGGCGTCAATCGCTGTCTCTGTCATGGGACCCGCGCCGCGGGCTGATCAGCGGCTCGAACGGCTAAGTAGTCCTACGGTATAGCAAACCAGCTCGCGCCCCACTCTCATGCGAAGCGCATGGGAGGGGTGATGCTTGCAGGCAATCCAACGTGAAGCCGCGAGAGAGACGGCTGCCGGTCTCGATTGACGCGCGCATGAGAGACGGCGCCAACTGGTGCGCTATTCGACTTCGGAACGCATCGTCTCGCGGGTTGATGGCGGAAGCCGAATGCCCCCCGGAACCGAAGGCATACGTGGAGATCAGGCGTGGCGCGATCGTCATCGTCGCGCGGGTGGTTTGGCGCCGCGGAAGGAGGTTCGGCGCGCGAACGCAGGATCGCCTCGACGTTGAATTGTTGATCGGCGAAGCGCGCCTACACCCGCGAGCGGCCATAGGAAGCGAGGTGTTTTCCGAGCGCCGCGCTGCTCCTCGCCCAGCCGAGGCGGCTCATCATCGCGCGGAGCGCAACCGGTTCATAGCTGCCAGACTTCAATACGCGGCGATCATGGTCATCGGCGCCGGCGCTTCAATAGCGCTGGCTCTTGCAGCCGGAAGGATACTGTCTAAGACACTTGGGATTGTTACAGCAAATCTAGGCATGTGAAAGGCGAAATAGTTTCCCCGGTTCAACGTGGATATAGAAGGCCGCGGAAAAGAGCTGCTGGGTTGTCGTGTGGACACTGGCCCTCGGCGACCGGCCATCTCACACGAAGAGGCTCGCTGCCGCTGCTTGCCATTCTTCAGCGGGATCATGAGGGCTCGGGCGCTGCTTGCCGAGCGTTTGGCGTTGGAACTTCAGCGGACTTACCATCACGAGAAAGAAGGCTGACAGCGCCCAATTCGCTTGCCGACAGGATGTCCATCAGTGACAGGCCCGCAGAAAGGTCTCTCGTCCACCGGACCAGTCCTCGGCATTCGAGCCCGTTTGGCAGCCGGACACAAAGGCGTAGTCCGGGCTGAAAGGAGCCGTCGTGGCGGACCTTCATGCCACGCTGCGAAATGTCTTCCACTTCCAATTCATGGGAGCCATTCGCACTCCGCGCCCGGGCCTTTATCCCGTGCGTTGAAAGCCGTAGCGGCCGTGTACGGCTCGAGCGGGCTTCATCCACCAGATGCCGCAGCAACTCCGCGCAGTTGATGGGCTGCTCAAACCTGACACTATAGCGTCCGCCGTCTTTTGAAGTTACGGTAACGGTTGCTGAGACCGTCTCTGACAGTGACAGTCTGACCCGCTGCCCGATTGAGAGCTGTAAAATGGACGAGAGCTCGATTCCCTCGTTCGAGATGCTGTGGATCCGGGCTAATCCCGCTTCATCCGCTACTTTCAGGCACGCCACTCGATTCACAGTTGCCAATCTTGCGACGCAGTCCACCCTTTTTGAAAGGGAGGAATATTGACGCATGCTATCAGCGTTTACGTCCATCCCTCTGTACTCCATAACCCAGGGAGACAGGCTGCACGCTGCTGATTGAGGAGGCAACTCCTTGTGAATACTGGGTATGGTGTAATAGACTGTTTACAATAATGCTGCGACTCCCACTTGCAAGCCGAGCCGGTCTCCGATTCCTCGCTTCCTTTGGTGGCTAATACCGTAGAACTACGGTGGTTTTTGGCGCTCGCGGACGCGCTAGGTATCGGCTACAGCGTTCATGATCCTGCTTGGTGAGTTGCGTTGCCTCTAGTCCATATCGTCGATGACGACGCGCATGTTCGCGCCGCCACCAGTTACCTGCTCGCGAGCCATGGTCATCCGACCGAGGTTTATGCGAGCGCGGACGAGTTTCTGCGGCAGGCAAATCTGAAGCGCGGGTGTGTGCTCCTGGATCTGCGGATGCCCGGTATCGACGGCCTCGAAACCATGGCGAGCCTCGCGAAGCAGGGTGTGGGCATCCCCACAATCATGATGACCGGTCATGGTGATCTTGGCACTGCCGTCCGGGCGATGAAACTGGGCGCCGTCGACTTCATTGAGAAGCCCTACAAGGAGCAGGAACTCCTCGCGGCAGTCACCCGAGCGCTCGATCTGCGCGCTCAGGAGCGACGTCGCACACAGGGCCATTCGGACGCGCTTGCCCAAGTCAAAAAGCTCTCACCGCGCGAGCTTCAGATCCTTCGAGGCCTGTTGGGCGGGCTCAGCAACAAAGCGATGGCGCGGTACCTTAACCTCAGCCATCGCACCGTCGAGATGCACCGTGCAAACATGATGGCCGATCTCGGCTGCGGCAGCTTGTCGGAGGCGGTTCGCATAGCAATCGACGCCGGCCTCTCGCCGCTCAGCGAAGGATGTGCAGACACGCCTGCCTTGCTAGCACCTGCGTTTGTGCCACTGGCAGCCCCTGCCGCGAGTGTCAGCGAGGCAGAGCCGCTGCCTCAAGCTGTTGAGCTGCTCGAAGGTGCCATCGACTGCATCTTCCTGCTCGATCGCGATTGGCGTTTCACTTATTTGAACCAGAACGCGGTGGAAAAGATCGGTCGAGGCTGCGACCTGCGCGGCATCGTCATTTGGGACAGTTTTCCGCTCTCGGTTCACACCCTCGCGTGGGCAGAACTTCATCGCGCGGCCGCTGAGCGGGTTCCTGCGCGCTTTCAGTTCTTCGAGCCCGACGTCGACTGCTGGTTCGACGTGAATGTATGCCCGGTGGCGAACGGGCTCCAGGTGGCGTTCCGCGATGTCACGTCGGAACGACAGACGAATGCCGCTCTTCGAATGAGTGAGGAGACCCTCCGCATGGCGCTGGACGCGACTGGCGACGGTGCGTGGGACTGGAATTTTGAGACCGGTGCGATTGCGATGTCCGCGCGCTTCATCGAGCAGCTTGGGTACGTCGCGGGAGAAGTCGCCGGCAGTATTGATGCAGTTCGGGAGCTTGTGCACGCGGACGATTGGCCAATCTTGAACGAGCGGCTGAAAGAGCATCTCGACGGCAGAACCGAAGCCTTCGCGTGCGAATATCGGCTCCGGCGTCGGGACGGCAGCTGGTGCTGGAACTTCGACAGAGGACGTGTCGTCGCGCGCGATCCGGAAACCGGTACGCCGATCCGCATGGTAGGAACCGCCTGTGATGTCAGCGAGCGCAAAGCAGAAGAACGGCGTGCTACAGAGGCACTTGAGCGAGTAGCACTCGCGCAGCGGAACGCGGGCGCCGGAACTTGGGATCTGGATCTCGATACACACCGTCTCCAGCTCTGTCCCCGTAGTCGCGAGATGCATGGGTTGTCGGCAGATGGCCCAGCGATGCTGAGTGATGAGCAGTGGAGAGACTGCCTTCATCCTGACGACCTGACGAGCACGCGCGAAGCGCTTCAGGCCGCGGTAAGAGCGAACACCGGTCTCTGCATTCGCTATCGAACGGTCGCGCCGGACGGACAATGCCGGTGGGTTCTTGGATTGGGGAGCCTCGTTCCCGCTTCTCGGGTCAGCAGCGCGCGCTTTGTCGGCTTAAACCTCGATGTCACCGAAAGCATGGAAGCGACGCTTGCCTTACAGCGCCTACAATCGGAGATCATGCATCTCTCCCGTCTCAGCGCCATGGGCGCACTGGCAACGACACTCGCGCACGAGCTCAATCAACCGTTGACGGCGATCGCCGGTTTTGTGGGCGGCATTAGGCGCTTTGTCGAGAGCGGCGAGCCACAGGAGCGCGCAGCCGCGTTGCAGGCAATCGAAGGCGCGGAACGCGGCGCACAGTATGCGGCGGAGATTGTCCGCAAGCTGCGCGAGCAGGCGAGCGATGCCGCGCCCGATCGGCAACCCGACAGTCTGCGCGATACGATCAATGAAGCTATTCAGTTATGTGGCTCGAGCGACAAAGGTAGGCGCGGCATTGGTTTAGAGGTCGAGCGAACGGCCGATGCAGTTTTAATCGATCGCGTGCAGATCGAGCAGGTTCTGCTGAACCTGCTCCGCAACGCTTGCGAGGCCAGCAAATCCTCGGGATCGACGAAGCGCATTCTCGTCACGGCCACGGCAGATAAGGACGAAGCGCTCGTACGAGTGAGTGATGGTGCCGGAGGCATACCCGACGCTCTGAAACTCGACATCTTCAAAGCCAGCTTCACTACCAAGCCTCAAGGAATGGGCCTTGGGCTTTCGATCTGCAGGACTATCGTTGAAAACCACGGCGGCCGGCTTTGGGCCGAAGACAATGCGAGAGGAGGCGCTGACTTCTGCTTCACGGTCGCTCTCGATCGGCAGCTTTCCTTGTGCGGTGGTTCCTGAGCGGTCATGGTGGTGGGCGAGCGAATTGGTGGCAGCGACGATCTAGCGCGCTACCTGAAGCAGCCTGAGCTCGGAAGCGGAGCATCATTAGCGTCGCGTCATGCTGAACGAGCGACGGGTTCTAGTGAGCGCCTACGCAGCCGCGCGCGTCCGCTTCGGGGTCACCTTCTCAGCGGCAGCTATCATCGATGGCGGTCCCATGACGATTCTCAGTCTCCCCGTGAACAACCGCTTCCCTCTATCGCCATCCAGGAAGCCGTCAGCCAGCAAACGGCCAGAAGAAGCCGCTTCAGCCCGTGCTGAGAACGCAGCTGCGTCTTGCTGCATTCAGCTTCGCTGTTCCGGCAATGTGATCTCGCGAGCGCACGCGCGACATTGAGAGGCATCAGCACGGCCGCATCCGCCTCGTGCTCAACCAGATCGGCCGTCGGCTGACCGAGCAGCTTCACGCCGCCGAGCATGGTCGCCGTCACAAGCTGCTCATGATGCTCGACGAATTTCCGGCACTCGGGCGGCTCGACTTCTTCGAGACGAGCCTCGCCTTCCTCGCGGGCTATGGCGTGCGCGCTTTCCTGATCGCGCAGAGCCTCAACCAGATCGAAAAGGCCTATGGCGAGCACAACGCCATTCTCGACAACTGCCATGTCCGCGTCGCCTTCGCGACCAACGACGAGCGGACCGCCAAGCGCATCTCGGACGCGCTCGGCACGGCAACCGAGCAGCGCGCGATGCGCAACTATGCCGGCCACCGGCTCGCGCCCTGGCTCGCGCACGTCATGGTCAGCCGGCAGGAGACGGCGCGCGCGCTGCTGACGCCCGGCGAGGTCATGCAGCTGCCGGCGACCGACGAGCTTGTGCTCGTCTCTGGGCTCTCACCCATCCGCGCGCAGAAGCTGCGCTACTACGAGGACCGGACCTTCCGCTCGAGGGTGATCCCGGCGCCGGTGCTTGGCGATGGCGACTATGTAGACCGGCCGGGGCCGCGTGCCGATGACTGGCAGGCGCACGTGCGCGACACCGACGCCCGGTTAGGTGCCGACGCTTCGATCAGCGACGTCGAAGACGCGGGTGGGCTTCAGCAGCAGCGCCATCCGACCCTCGACGAGCAAGCGACCCGGCGCGACGCGGACCTGCAAACAGGCGCCGACGCCGAGATCGACGAGGATGTCGACGCTGCCGGCGATGCCCGAATCATGGCGCAGGCGCGCGCCACCGACGCGATCGTGCGGGCCCGCGCCATCGAGGAAGGCGGTCGCCGCGACGCTCCGCTGCTCGAGATCTGAGGCCGGGCATGGACGTCATCTCTTTCTCCAGCGCCTCCGCTGAACGCCGTCGTGCCATGCTGCGCACCGCGCTCGGGCCCGCGATCGCCGGTGCGCTGCTCGATGCTCACGTGCTCGAGATCATGGTCAATCCCGACGGTGCGCTCCGGCTCGACATCCTCGGCCGCGGCCGCGTCGACACCGGAGTGAGCCTCAATCCCGAGCAGATCGAGCGCATCATCCGGTTGGTCGCGAGCCATGCTAGAACCGAGGTGCATGGCGACGCGCCGATCGTCTCGGCCGAGCTGCCGCCTTCCGCGGAGGGAAGGGCAGGGGAGCGATTCGAAGGCGTGCTGCCGCCGGTGTCCACGGCGCCTTGCTTCTCGATCCGCAAGCCCGCCGAGCGCCTGCACACCCTCGACGACTATGTCGCGGACGGCATCGCTACCGTCGCAGCCGCCGATCTTCTGCGCGCGGCTGTCGCCCGACGCGACAACATTCTGGTCGCGGGCGGCACCAGTTCGGGCAAGACCACACTTGCTAACGCCTTGCTTGCCGAGATGGCGAGCGCCGACGAGCGGGTCATCCTGATCGAGGACACGCGCGAGCTCCAGAGTCCGGCCGCGGACACGGTCGCGCTGCGCACCCGCCCCGGCAGCGTCAGCATGGCCGATCTGGTGCGCTCGACGCTGCGGCTGCGGCCTGATCGCATCATCGTCGGCGAGGTGCGCGGGCCCGAGGCGCTCGACATGCTCAAAGCCTGGAACACAGGCCATCCCGGCGGCATCGCGACGGTCCACGCGAACGGTGCGCTGCGCGCGCTCTTCCGGATCGAGCAGCTCGTCCAGGAAGCGGTGGTCACCGTGCCGCGCGAGCTGATCGCGGCCGCAATCGACACGATCGTCTTCATCTCCGGGCGCGGCCTCCACCGCCGCGTCTCCAGCATCGCGCGCGTGAACGGCCTCGATGCCCACGGAGCCTACGCGCTCACCGACCTCCTCAACACTAGCGACCCTCAAGGAGACGGCATGAAAGCGGTCGAGACCGATGCTGGGGCGGGAGGCGCGAGATGATGGTTGCCGCGCCTGAGCTTCCGTGGGTCGTTGGCAACCGGTTGATGGGCTTGGCGCCCGTCACCGGTCACGGAGGTGTTTTCATGCCATATGATTATCACGTCGGCGTCGACTATCACAAAGCATACACCCACCTCGTCGTTCAGGACGGCACGGGCCGGACGCTGCGCAGCGGGCGGGTCAAGAACGATCCCAAGTCTCTAGCCGGCTTTCTCTCGCCCTATCTCGAGAACAGCCACGCGGTGATGGAGGCCACGCGCAATTGGACGGTGATGTACGACTGGCTGGACGAGCTGTGCGACGATGTCGTGCTCGCCCATCCGGCCAAGGTGAAGGCGATCGCAGAAGCGAAGATCAAGACCGACAAGATCGACGCGACCATCCTTGCCCATCTGCTGCGGGCCGATCTGGTGCCGGTGGCCTACGTACCGAGCGAGGCGGCGCGCATGCTACGCCAGGCTTTACGCGAGCGCATGTTCTACGTGCGGCTGCGCACGATGGTGAAGAACCGGGTGGTGACCATCTTCGATCGCTATCCCGAACAGACACGGGCGCTGCGGGAGACGACAGACCTGTTCGGCAAGACCGGCCGAGCGCATCTCACCGTGCTTTCCGTATCGGAGGTCGACCGCATCCAGATTGATCGGTCGATCGTCTTCATCGACGACATCAACGGCCACATCCGGACGACCGAGGCGACGATCCGGGCGTTCAGCAAGGCCAACGCGGACGTCCGGCGCCTGAAGACCATACCGGGCCTGGGCGAGTTCTTCGCCCGCCTCGTGGCCGCGGAGATCGACGACGTCGGGCGATTCCGCTCGGCCGCGAAGCTCGCCGCCTATGCCGGTCTGGTGCCATCGACCTATTCGAGCGGCGGCAAAACCTTCCACGGCCGGATCATCAAGGCCGGCAACAAATGGCTGCGCTGGGCCTTCGTTGAGGCCGTCGCACCCGCCGTCGCCGCCGATCCCATGCTCAAGTTCGATTACGAGCGCCTGAAGGCCAGCAAGGGCGCGAACCGCGCCAAGGTCGCCGTGGCGCGCAAGCTTCTGACGATCGCCTACCAGGTGCTGCGCGACCGACGTGATTACGAACGTCGCGACGCCGGCGGGCGACCGTCCAACGAATCTCGGCTGTCCTGATGGTCAGTTAGCGGGTCCCGCAACGCGGGGCCGCGCTCCCAAGGAGAGTGGGAAGCCGAGGCCGAACGCCGATTTGTGACCGGAACCCCAGCCGGGGATGCGGGGCACGGATTGGAGATTGGTTGAAGAACCAACGGAGACGGGCGCCCGTCTCCGATCAGTGCAACTCGTCCGCTCGGCGCCGACGGACAGCAAACGAATGGATCCACGAGGAAGCGCACCAGCCCAACCCTCTTGCATCCTTTCATCGGAGAATGACCCATGCACTCGACCTTAATTGGCCGCATCGCTCGCCGCGCGCCGTTCGGCTTCGGCCTCCTGGCGGCCACCTTCATCGCTTCCGCCGCGCAGGCAGCCGGCACCGGCATGCCGTGGGAGCAGCCGCTCCAGCAGATCCTTGATTCGGTCCAGGGGCCGGTCGCCAAGATCATCGCGGTGATCGTCATCATCACCACCGGTCTGACGCTGGCTTTCGGTGAGACGGCCGGCGGGTTCCGGCGGCTCGTCCAGATCGTGTTCGGCCTCTCGATCGCGTTCGCGGCGTCCAGCTTCTTCCTGTCCTTCTTCAGCTTCGGCGGCGGGGCGCTGATCGCATGAACAGCGAGCCCGCGTCGGCGCACGCCGCTTATTCCGGCGGGCGGCATATCGATGGCTTCGAGGTGCCGATTCACGGCTCCCTCGGGTCGCCGATCCTGCTGGGTGGCGCACCGCGTGGGCTGGCGATCGTCAACGGCACGATCGCCGCGGCGGTCGGGCTCGGTCTCCAGCAATGGATCGCCGGGCTCGCCCTCTGGGCGGCGGGGCACAGCCTCGCCGTTTTCGCCGCGCGGCGGGATCCGCACTTCGCGCCCGTGCTGCTCCGCCACCTCCGGCAGAAGGCTCGGCGCGGGTGCCGCGCTTGGGACCGCGTTCGGTGTCGGCAGCGCCGCGCTGGTCGGCGCTGGCGCGGCCCGCACGGCGGGGGGCACTGCGCTTGGCGCTGTTCGCGCCGGGACCGCGATGGGCGCGGCCGGCACGGCCGCCTACCAGCTCGGCCAGGAAGCCGCCGGATCATCTTCGATGTCTGCCGGTCTCGGCGGCATGGCGCGCGCCGCCGGAAACGCCGCACGCTCCGGCATGTCAGATGCGCTCGGCCTACGGGACGCGGCGCGAAGCGGCCGCGTCACCCCCGCCGAGGCCGCCTACAATCCTTCCGATCCGCAGATCGCCTGGGGGCTTGCGCACTTCATCGCCGACGTGCGCTCGGTGTCGCTAGACCCCGTGCTGATGCGCGCCAACTGGCTCGAGGCTTATGACTTCACGACGCGGCGCGGCGCGCAGTTCCTGAGCGATTATGCGCGTGTCGCCAATCCCTTCGGCGGCATTGGCGAGCGCACCGTCTCTGTCCAGGTGACGAGCGTCGTGCGCGCGTCCGAGCGCTCGTTCCAGGTCAAGTGGATCGAGACCGCCTACGAGCGGGGCGTGGCTGCCGGGGCAACGCACTGGACGGCGATGATCACGGTCGTCGTGAAGCCGCCGAGCTCCGCCGATGCGCTGCGCAAGAACCCGCTTGGCCTCTACGTCGATGCGATCGACTGGAGCCGCGAGCTCGAGGCGCCGTCGCCCACTGCCCCGCCGCCGCAGCCGCCGATGAGCGCTGCGCTCGCGCCGCCGCCTGCCGCCGCATCCGCCGCGACCTTGAACCAGGAGCCCCGCCCATGACCAGCAGACATCCTCTTTCGATCGCGAGCTGCGTGATCGCGGCGATCCTCTCCGCCTCAGCGTCTGCGCAAGTATCTTCTGTCCTTCCGACCGGCACATCGCCTGCGCCGGCCGCCGTTCCGTCCGCGGCTGCAGCACCGGGAGGACCTGCCGTCTCGACAATGGCTGCACCCGCAAACCTGCCGAACCGGCGGAGATGGCTCCCGCTGTCGCCGGCGGCCCTCCAGGTCGTCGCCGCCAACCGCGCGGCGACGCAGGAGCCGGGCAGCGGTCCATTCGACAACGCCGCCCAAGTCTACCCATACAGCGACGGCGCGCTCTACCACCTCTATACCGCGCCGGGGCAGGTCACGGATATCGCGCTGCAGCCGGGCGAGGCGCTCGGCGCGGTCGCGGCCGGCGATACGGTCCGCTGGGTGTTCGGCGACACGACCAGCGGCGCCGGCGAGACCAAGCGCGCCCATGTGCTGGTGAAGCCGTTCGCGGCGGGGCTCACGACCAACCTTGTGATCACGACCGACCGGCACGTCTACCATCTCTCGCTGACGAGCACGGTGCGCACCGCGATGGCGGCGGTCTCCTGGACCTATCCGCAGGACCAGCTCATCGCGCTCAAGAAGGCGTCGGACGCAGCCACGATGGCCGCGCCAGTGGCGCAGGGGCTGCAGATCGATCAGCTCCACTTCAACTATGAGGTCAGCGGCGACAGGCCGGACTGGCGGCCGCTCCGCGCCTTCGACGATGGCCGGCAGACCTTCATCGAGTTCCCGCCCGAACTCTCGACCGGCGTGGCGCCGCCGTTGTTCGTCGTCGGCGCAAAGGGCGCGGCCGAGCTCGTCAACTATCGCGTTCGCGGCCGCTTCTACGTCGTCGACCGCCTGTTCGATGCCGCCGAGCTCCGGTTCGGGCTCAAGCATCAGGACGTCGTCCGCATCACCCGCGTCGCACACACCGGTCAGCGGAGGGCCTAATGACCGATACCGCTGCCGCCACTTCCGCCATCTCGAAGGTCGATCCCGAGACGCTCGTCATTCGCGCCAAGCCGCCGCGCGCGATCAGGTTCAAGCGCGGGCTAATCGTCGGCGTGGCCGCGATCGGCGTGATCGTGCTCGTGGTCATCACCTGGTTCGCGCTGAAGCCGCACGTCTTTCGCGTGGTCGCCGCACAGGAGGACATGTCGGAGCCGGAGAGCCGGCCTACCAGCGACGCGCTCAGCGGGCTGCCGAAAAGCTACGGTGAGGTGCCGCGGCTCGGGCCGCCGCTGCCGGGAGATCTCGGCAAGCCGATCCTCGAGCACGAGCAGAGCCTTGCTGTCGCGAACGGGACGGGCGCGCAATCGGCCGCGGATCAGGCCGCCGCGGCCGAGCGCGAGCGGCAGCTTGCCGAGCTGAAGGCAGCGCGGCAGTCGGGCGTATGCCGGCCTCGCCGACAAGGTCGATTTCCACACTTGGGCGCTGCTCAAGGGCGTGGTGCTCTCGACGCTGGTCGGCGTCGGCTCCGAGCTGCAGTTCTCGGGCGAGGGCGGGCTGATCGAGGCGATCCGCCAATCGAGCCAGCAGAACGTGTCGCGCGCGGGCGACCAGCTCACCTCGAAGACGCTGAATGTGCAGCCGACACTCACCGTCAGGCCGGGCGCTCCCGTCAGACTCGTCGTCAGCAAGGATTTAGTGCTCGCGCCGTGGCGCGGATAGGAGGAACGATGGCGCTGAAGCTGCAGAAGCTACCCGATCGCACCCCAGTGCGGCTTAATTTGATGCTTTCGCCGGACCTGCATCGAAGGCTCGAGGAATATGTGAAGCTCTACAGAGAGGAGCACGGGGTGGCCGAGCCGCTGGGAGAGCTTGTGCCAGCTATGCTCGCCAGCTTTCTCGACAGTGATCGGGCGTTTGTAGCGCATGCGAAGGCCGGGAGAAAAGCATGAGCAGTCATGTTTCGGTAACCGCGTATGAGCGCATTCTTAGGATGCGGGAGGTCCAACATCGCACGGGGCTGAGCCGGACAACGATATACCGGCGAATGGGTGCTGGCACCTTTCCGAGCAATATCCCGCTCGGTGCTAACAGCTGTGGTTGGTATGAGAGTGAGATCGAGTCCTGGATCGCGGATCCGTCTACTTGGAACAGCGGCTAAAAAGCCGCTCAGCGCGCATCTGCGTTGATGAGTTGATTCGGTTCACTTGCTTCCGATAGAAGCAGATCCGCCCATTCTACCGCCAGTTCTCGCCTCCGAGCCATGTAAGCGGCGCGATTATAAGCACCTTCGGAGCCGGATGTACCCGCTGGAATATGAGCGAGCATCAAATCAATCACAGCACGATCTGAAGGACGCTGAGCACGTTCCGCTCGCTCGTTCATGATCGTGGAGAAAGATGCCCGCCATCCATGTGGCACATGGCGGCCATGATATCCGGCGCGATTGTACATGTAGCCGATTGCGTTCTCGCTCATCGGCTTCAGAGCATGTCGAACGGAGGGGAAAACGAGAGGGCTTCGACCGGTGAGCCGTCGGGCGGTGTGTAAAACGGCCACTGCTTGAAAGGGAAGCGGCACTATGTGCTCATTGCGCTTGTCGAACTTCTGATCCCTTTCGAGCTTCATCCGATCGGCAGGAATTCGCCACTGAGCTAACGACGCATCACCCTCAGGATCCAGCCAGTCGATCCCTTCAAATTCACTCCAAACCGCGCCGCGGATCACTGCCGGGCGAACTGCAGTCAGCGCTATCATTCGGGAGGCGAGCTTCGTGATCGGCTCAGCTTTTGATCCCTCGACTTTCCGGAGCAGGTCTCTGAGTTCCGGCAAATCCATGATGGCAGGTTGTTTCGATTTCTTTGAGATTGGCTTGAGCGCCCCGGCCACTGTCGCCGCCGGATCGTCTCGACAAATGCCTTCCGAAATGGCCCGCACGAATACAGCCGACATCCGCTGGCGTAGCCTGTGAGCGGTCTCAACTGCCCCGCGTCGCTCAACGGGTCGCAGGACCGACAGCACAAGGGGAGGATCGACTTCCGTGACAGGTATATTTCCGATGGGACCAAAGAGGTCCCGCTCCATGCTCTCGATGACCGTCTCGGCGTGCGCCTTGGACCAGTGATCAAGCTGATAAGCGTGCCACCGGCGAGCTACCTGCTCAAACGTGTTTTCCGTGTTGGCGATTGCGGCCGCCCGCGCTTTTTTCTTCGCGACGCTCGGATCGACGTTCTCTCGCAGCTGACGGCGAGCTTCCTCGCACTGCTCCCGAGCGTTGGCGAGGCCGACCTCCGGATAAGGGCCGATGGTCAGCACCTTTTCCTTGCCACCAAAGCGATATTTCATTCGCCAGCTGCGAGTTCCGGTCGTCCGAACGAAGAGATGCAGGCCACGCGAATCCGCGAGCTTGTAATCCTTGTCCTTCGGCTTGGCTTGGCGTGCCTCTCTGTCCGTCAGAGCCATACCCCCATCTCCTCATTTCGGTACCTCAAACATACCCCCAGTTTCTGGGGGATCGGATGGTACACGCCAGCACCTGGTGGAGCATGACATTACTCCCAAGTGACCGGCGTCATAGAAGAAAAGGAACGTGATGTCATGTGGTGGGTGAGACCGGTGGTGGGCTCGCCGGGATTCGAACCCGGGACCTACAGATTAAAAGTCCGTTGCTCTACCGACTGAGCTACGAGCCCGCCTTGCCTGCCGCCTTGCCTAGCGGCGCCGAGCGTGGCCCTATGCGGGCGGCACGCGCGCCGGTCAACCGCAGCCGGGCGGCGAGATGGCGGACCGTGCGGCCGGTGCGCGGCACGCGCCATCCCGCCGCGATCTGTTCGAGCGGCGCGAGCACGAAGGCACGGCTGGCGATCCCCGGATGCGGGATGGCGAGGGTCCGGCAGGCGAGGGCGCCGCCACTCCAGAGCAGGATGTCGAGATCGAGCACGCGCGTGCCCCAACGCCGGCCGCGCCGGCGCCCGAATGCGCGCTCGATGCGCTTGAGCAGCGCGAGCAGCGCGCGTGGATCGCGCTCGGTCTCGACGATCGCGGCGCTGTTCGCGAAGCGCCGGCCGCCCGGCCCCAGCGCTGGTGTCGCGACGATCGGCGCGACCGCGACGACGCGACAGCCCGCAGCGCCGAGCGCCTCGATCGCGGCGGCGACGACATCCGCGGGCGCGCCATGAACACCGTGGCGACGGTTCGAGCCGGTCCCGATCGCATAGCTTGTCGTCGCCATGGCCGAGCGCCTATCGCGGCGCGATGCCAACCGAAAGACTTGGGCCAACCGAAAGACTTGGGCCAACCGAAAGACTTGGGCCGACCGAAATCCTTGCGCCGATCGAAACACGCGGGGTCGCCGAGCCGCCGCGCGATTGCCCGCTCTGCCCGCGCCTCGCCGCTTTCCG
>Ga0213875_10001480_pt1 | contig 15129 bp, 15 predicted proteins | sample BarmaccomBMRX_R8_FD_160105 | JGI IMG/M metagenome (GOLD analysis project Ga0213875, IMG submission 160105) | Root-associated microbial communities from Barbacenia macrantha in rupestrian grasslands, the National Park of Serra do Cipo, Brazil - RX_R8 | ecosystem: Host-associated > Plants > Roots... | reverse complement strand
GGCTGAGTTTATCGACAAATCGAGGCATGTTGCCCTCCCCAGCCGTGTTCCGATGCAACTCAACAGGTTACGCGGCGGCGAGGGTTCGACGGACGCCGCCGGAGCTTGTGGGAACAGACGCAGGATTGAGTTCGGCGGAGAGGTCGTCATTTGTGGGAACGACCACGCCGCTTTTGCTCCCCTAATTGCTCCCACAAATAGCGTCGGGATGTTGATAGCCACAAGCGGACGTGTCAAGAAAAACAGTTAGCGGATTCCCTGGCTTTTTCGGGCAAAGACGCTTGGGAATCAAGGTGGGTGGCGGAGGGGATGGGATTCGAACCCACGATAGGGTTATTCACCCTATAACGGTTTAGCAAACCGCCGCCTTCAGCCACTCGGCCACCCCTCCACCGAAGAGTGGTGCCACGGCGCATGCCGATCTCACCGTAGCGAGGGGCTCCGATGAAGTCAATTCACGCGGGCGGCGGTGAGCGGAATGCCGAGCCCGCGGCGGCGGCGGATTGCTTCGCGCGGCTGCTTGCCGAGATCCGCAGCTGCGCGGTGTGCGCGGCGCATCTGCCGCTCGGCCCGAGGCCCGTCCTGCGCGGGCTGCCGTCGTCGCGGCTGCTGATCGTCAGCCAGGCGCCGGGGACGCGGGTGCACGAGACCGGGCTCTCCTTTAACGACCGCAGCGGCGAGCGGCTGCGCGAGTGGCTGAGGCTCGACCGCGTGACCTTCTACGACGAGCAGCGGGTCGCGATCATGGGGATGGGGTTCTGCTACCCCGGCCGCGACGCGAAAGGGGGCGACCTGCCGCCCCGCCCCGAATGCGCCCCCTTGTGGCACCCGCGGCTGCGGCCATTGCTGGCCGCGATCGAACTCACTCTGCTGGTCGGCGGCTGCGCCATTCGCCACTACCTGCCCGACCGTCGCCGCCGACCGCTGGGCGAAACGATCGCGCGCTGGCGCGATTTCCTGCCGGAGTTCTTTGTATTGCCGCATCCGAGCTGGCGCACGACGGGGTGGTTGCGAGCGAACCCCTGGTTCGCGGCCGAATTGCTGCCCGAATTGCGCGCCCGCGTCGCCCGGGTGATCGGCGATCCGTGATGTCTCAGGCAGAGCGCTCGATGCGCTCCATATCCTCGTCACTGAAGCCGAAATGGTGGCCGATTTCGTGGATCAGGACGTGCCGCACCAGATCGCTCAGATCCTCGCCGCTCTCGCACCAGTAATCGAGGATGGGGCGGCGATACAGAAAGATCATGTCGATGCTCGGGCGCGGATCGCCGACGCTTTTGCGCGGCAGGGCGACGCCGCGATAGAGGCCGAGGATGTCGAACGGGCTGTCCAGCCCCATCCTCCGCTCGGTTTCGGCATCGGGAAATTCCTCGACCCGAATCACGACATCGCCGAGCTGGCGCTTCAGCCGAAGCGGCACGGTGCCGAGCGCGGCATCCGCGAGCGCCTCGATCTCGGCTGCGGAGGGAGGCAGCCGCCGCCTCATTTCGAACGGCCTGCCGCTTGACCCCGGGCGGTCCCCGGCTCACCTCGTAACCGACGAGAAGCATGGAGGGCGGGATGGCGGACAGGCTGGTTGGCGCGGCGCGACAGACCGCGCTGCGCGAATTGCACGGCTGGAGCGAGGTCGAGGACCGCGACGCGATCCGCAAGAGCTACCACTTCAGCACCTTTCCGGAGGCCTGGGCCTTCCTGTCGCGCATCGCGCTGGCGGCCGAGAAGATGGATCACCACCCGGAGATCTTCAATGTCTACAACCGGGTCGAGATCATTCTGACCACCCACGATGCCGGCGGCCTCAGCGAGCGCGACACCCGCCTGGCTCAGCAAATCGACGAGTTTGCGCCGGCCCGCGACACCCGCCCGCCTTTGCCCTGAGTATCCGGGCACCTGCGGGACGAGGTGCCGCGAGTATTTGCGTAGGCGGCTAAGCGCCGGTGACCAGATCTGCGGTCGGCCGGCGCGCCACGACCGCCTCAGGCTCGGTCGGGTCCGAGGCGAGCGTGAAGCCGAGTTCGCGGCACATGCGGAGCATGCGCTCGTTCTCGTGCAGGACGTAGCCGTAGACCTCGGCAACGCCCAGCCGGGCCGCAAGCGCGAGCATATGCTGCATGAGCAGCCAGCCGAGCCCGCGGCCCTTGAAGTCGCTGCGCAACGCGACCGCGAATTCAGCGCGCCTCGGGTCGGTCTCCGTGCCGAGGCGGACGACCCCGAGGATCGCGCCCGTTTCGGCCGCGAAGGCGAGCAAGGCGATGGTATGTTGGTAATCGACATGCGTCAGCCGGAAGGAGAGCGTTTCCGACAGCCTGCGCAGCGGGCCGAAGAAGCGCAGCCGGCGATCCTCTTCCGACATATGGGCGAGAAGATCCTGCAGGAGCGGTCCGTCCTCGCCCCGCACCGGACGCAGAAACACCTCGGTGCCGTCTCTGAGCACGGCGTGCTCCTCGAGCTCGACCGGGTAGGCCGTCATCGCGCACCGTAGATCCGGTTATAGACCGGTGCAGGTCCGGGCGGAGGGGGCGGTAGCGGGTTCCCGACCCCGAGGAAGCGGAAAAAGTCGCCGAGCACGTCGCCGCCGGCCGGCGCCGGGGCGGCCCGGGTCGGGGCCGCCGGCGCAGGCGTACTCGCCAGCACCGGCATTGGTTCCGCGACCGGCGCGGTCGGCAGCGGCTTGACCGCCATCCCCTTGGTGGCGGCCAGCATGAAGCCGCGCCAGGCACGCGCCGGCAGCGAGCCTCCCGTGACATTGTTCATCGGCGTGTTGTCGTCATTGCCGAACCACACCCCCGCGACCAGGTCCGCGGTGTAGCCGATGAACCAGGCATCGCGGTATTCCTGGGTCGTCCCGGTCTTGCCGGCGACCGGCCGCGGCAGCGCGGCCCCCTTGCCGGTGCCGTGGCCGATCACGCCGGCCAGCATCTGGTTCATCAGCCCGACATCCTCAGCGCTCACCACCCGTCCCGGCCCCGACCCGGCGCGGCGGTAGACGAGCTTGCCGTCGCTGTCTCGGATCTCGGCGATGCCATAGGCGAGCACGCCGGTGCCACCGTTCGCGAAGGGCGCGTAGGCCGAGACCAGATCGAGCAGGTTCACTTCGTTGGTGCCGAGTGCGATGCTCGCATCGGGCGCAAGTTCGGAGGTGATGCCGAGCCGCCCGGCGACTTTGACCACATTGCCGATCCCGGCGCGCTGCGCGACCTGCACCGCGATCGTATTGATCGACTGAGCGAGACCCTCGGCCATCGTCATCTCGCCCTGGTAGCGGTTCGTATAATTGTGCGGCTGCCAGTTGCCGATCCGGATCGGACTATCGACAAAGCGGTCGTCGGGACGCAGCCCCGCTTCCAGGCCAGCGAGATAGACGAAGGGCTTGAACGCAGAACCGGGCTGGCGCTCGGCCTGGGTTGCTCGGTTGAACTGGCTTTCGTTGTAGTCGCGCCCACCGACCATCGCGCGCACCGCCCCATCCGGCGTCATCGCGACCAGCGCTCCCTGGCTCAGCGCCGCCTTCGCACCGTCGCGGGTTATGACATCGGCGATTGCCGCTTCGGCCTCGGCCTGCATGCGCGGGTCGAGGGTGGTGCGCACAACGAGGTCGCGGTCCGCCGTTCCGGCAAAATCGCGAACCTGTTCGGAGACCCAGTCCGCGAAATAGCGCCCGCCCGGACGGGTCACCGGCACCCCCGCCAACGACGCGCCCTGCCGGCTCGCCGCCGCCGCGTCGGCCTGAGCCAAATAGCCGGCCGCAATCATGTTATCGAGCACCTGGGCGGCGCGCGCTGCGGCCTTTTCATGATCCCGCGTCGGGCTGAACCGGGTCGGCGCCTTGAGCAGCCCGGCGATGACCGCGCTCTCATAAAGGTTCAGCTTTGCCGCCGATTTGCGGAAATAGCGGTGCGCCGCCGCATCGACTCCGTAGGTGCCGGCCCCGAGATAGACCCGGTTCAGGTAGATCTCGAGGATCTGTTCTTTTGTGAAACGCCGTTCGAGCCATAGCGCGAGAAGGGTTTCCTGGATCTTGCGCTTGAAGCTGCGCTCCGGCGTGAGGAACAGGATCTTGGCGAGCTGCTGGGTGATCGTGCTGCCGCCCTGCACGACATGTCCGGCGCGCAGGTTGATTGCGGCGGCGCGAATCAGCCCGATCGGGTCAATGCCGAAATGGTGGTAGAACCGGCGGTCTTCGGTGGCGATCACCGCTTTCGGCAGATAGGGCGACATCTCCTTCAGCGTCAGCGGCTGGCCGAACAGGTCCCCGAAGGTCGCAACGATGCTGCCGTCCGAGGCAAGGATCGTGACGCTCGGCCGGCGCTCGCCGACGGTCAGCTGACCGGTGTCGGGCAGGGTGAAAGCGAAATAGGCGAGCGCCCCGCCGCCGAGGATCGCGGCCCATAAAACCAGTAGAATCCCGAGGCGCAGCCCGCCGATCAGGAAGCCGCGCAGCCCGCGGCGCTTTGCACGGCGCGGCGGTCCCGGCACGGGCGGCCCGGCGCTCGTGCGATCGCCCGGCCCGACGCGAAATTGCGGTTCAGCCACCGAACGCCGCCGGCACCGCGCGTTTCCGGTCGCAGCCGCTCATCGATCCCCCTCGCCCGCCGCCGCGGCAACGATCCGTCATCGCCGCTGGACGCGGCGAAAGGGCAGTATCGCACAATCGAGGCGGCTCTGCGGCAGCGGCCACGCCCCTTCACATTGTCGAAGCGCCGCCGATTTAGGGCTGCTTAGGGCCGAGGCGGGCGAGCCTGTTCGTCTTCGAGCCGCTTGCGCGCACTGTCATCCTGGCCGTAACTCTCCTGCGAGCTGCCCTCCATGCTGTCGAGCTCGCCCTCTACGACCGAATCTTTCTTGCCGACCGCGGCGCCCCCTTTGTCGCGAAACTCGGCCTTTTCCTCTTTTTCGACGTGCCGATCGTCCTTGGCCATAGCGTCCTCCACGAGGTCTTCGTGCGATGAACGCGGCGTCGGGGCGGATCGTTCGGCGGCGGAACCCGGTCGGTGACCCGCCGTTCGCGGTGCAGACCCGAACAGAAAGGATCGTTCCCATGGCGTCCGGCGCCGCCCGCGCAATGCCCGCTGTCAATGTCGGCTCCGCCGAGCGGGGCCTGTCCGCCGTCCTCGGAGCCGCGCTGGTCGTCAATGGCGTCGCGAGGCCGTCCCTGTGGCATACGATCCTCGCCTTCGCCGGGGCGGCGATGGTGCAGCGCGGGTTGACCGGTCATTGCGCTCTCTATCAAAGGCTCGGCGTCGACACCAACCAAACGACGGTCGGATATCGCGAGCCGCGCCGTTACAATCACCTGATCGACGAGACCTCGGCGGACAGCTTCCCGGCAAGCGACCCGCCCTCCTGGACGCCCACCTCGTCGCTCGGCGGTCCGCGCGCGGCTCACTGACGCCGCGCCCGACGCCAGCGAGCGGGAGGCGGGCCGAGCCTCCGGTCAGCGCGCAACAGCCTCCAGCCGGTCGAGCGCCGGGTTGCGGGGAGCGCTGCACAGGAGAGACACTGCGGCGGCCACAATCGGCATCCCGATCTCACCGGGCGAGGTCATCACCGATTCCGGATGAAACTGGACGGCGGCGAGCGGGAGGGTGCGGTGCTCGATCGCCATCACCACGCCATCCTCCGTGTCGGCGGTCACCGCGAGGCTTGCAGGCAACGCGTTTCGGCTCGCGTGAAGGGAGTGATAGCGCCCCACCGTGAACCGTTCGGGCAGTCCGCGCAGCAGCCGACCCTCATAGCTGCGGACCAGCGACGGCTTGCCGTGCATCGGCCGGTTCAGCACGTCGAGCGAGCCGCCGAAATACTCGACGATCCCTTGCAGACCGAGGCACACGCCGAACACCGGGATGGCGCGCTCGATCAGCAGGTCGAGAGTATCGGCCATCGCAAAATCGCTGGGGCGCCCCGGCCCGGGCGACAGGACGACGAGGTCCGGGCGCATCTCGCGCAGCTGAGCGCGCGCGAAATCGTGACGCATCGTCACCACCTCGGCGCCGGTGCCGCGCAGATAGCCGGCCAATGTGTGAACGAAGGAATCCTCGTGGTCGATCAGCAGGATTTTGCGCCCGGTTCCGACCTGCGCGAAGGCTCCCGGGGCGGGGTTCGCGGCGGCGGCCCCACCGCCGCGGATGGCGGCGAACAACGCGGTCGCCTTGAGCCGGGTCTCGGCCTCCTCGGCCTCGGGGTCGCTGTCATATAGCAGGGTCGCCCCGGCGCGGATCTCGGCCACTCCATCCTGCATGCGAATGGTCCGCAGGGTCAGGCCGGTGTTCATGTTGCCGTCGAAGGTAACGCGGCCGATCGCACCGCCATACCACCGACGCGGCGAGCGCTCGGTCTCCTCGATGAAGCGGATGGCCCACAGCTTCGGGGCCCCGGTGACGGTCACCGCCCAGGCATGGCTCAGGAACCCGTCGAGCGCATCGAATTCCGGCCGCAATTCGCCCTCGACATGATCGACCGTGTGGATCAGCCGCGAGTAGAGCTCGATCTGGCGGCGCCCGATCACCCGAACCGATCCTGCCGTGCAGACCCGCGACTTGTCGTTCCGGTCGACGTCGGTGCACATCGTCAGCTCGCTCTCCTCCTTTGGTGAGTTGAGCAATTCGCGGATGCGCTCGGCGTCTTCGATGGCGTCGCGACCGCGCGCGATCGTGCCGCTGATCGGGCAGGTTTCGATCCGACGGCCTTCCACCCGCACAAACATCTCCGGCGAGGCCGAGACCAGGAATTCGCCTTGGCCGAGGTTGATCAGGGCACCGTACGGAGCGGGATTGGCCTGCCGCAGCCGCTGGAAGATGGCGCTCGGCCGGTCGGCACAGGGCTCGGTAAAGAGCTGCCCGGGCACGACCTCGAAGAGATCGCCGCGCTTGAACGCCTCCTTGGCGCGCTCGACCAGCGCGGCGTATTCGCCCGGCCCGTGATCGCTGCCGCGGATGACCGGGCTGGCGGGATCGCGGCGGTACGCGGCCGGCGGGGTCGCGCGGCGCAGCCCCGTGGTGGAGCGCCCGGCGACTTCGAACTCATAGCGGTGCACCGCCGTCTGCTGCCGCATGTGATCGACGATCAGGATCTCGTCCGGGAGATAAAGGACGAGGTCGCGCTGCTCCGCGGAGCGTGGCAGATGCAGCGGCATCGGCTCGAACTGGAACACCAGATCGTAGCCGAACGCGCCGTAAAGCCCGAGATGCTCGTCCTCCGGGCTGCCGAACAATTCGCCGAGGGTGCGCAGCACCGAAAAGACCGAAGGCTGGCGGCTGCGATATTCCTCGGGGAAGCGCTCGGCGCCCGGGTGGATCGCGCCGACGATGCGGTCGGCGGTCGCGCTCTCGATTGCGACCGCCGGGATGGCGGCGAGCGCGGGCGCAATCGCAGCGAGAGGGATTTGACCGCGCTCGTTCAGTGCCTCGATCACGAAGGCTCGGCCCCGCGCTGTCACGACCAAGGGCGGATCGACAAAGCCCATGTCCCAGCGCGTGTAGCGGCCGGGGAATTCGAAGCTCGAGGAAAACAGCACGCCGCGCCGGCTGTCGAGCGCTTCGGCAAGCGCCGTATCTGCCGGAAGGTACGGGCGAATGTCGATTTCTCGGCGAACGCGCACCCCGCCGCGTGTGTCGTAGCTCGCGCGCTGCATCGGGATCTCCTTGGCTTGGCGACTGCCTCGGAGATCTGCGGCCTCGGCCGCTAAAAGCGCGAAAGCCGCCCAAAATCCCGAGGCGGCCTGTGCAGAAAGAAAGAGGGGCCGCCTGTTTCAGACCGGCCGCCACCAATTCGCTGAATGCAAGATCGTGCTCACCGCGCGACTGTAGCAGCCGCAAATCGATCCGGCAACGCGTTCGGCGCATCCCGTCGAGGATGCGCCGGTTGTCCCTGCTTCGGAGCGGGAGTTCTCCCCCAACTTCGCGTGCTGCTCTGGAGCGGGCGCATGCAACGGACCCGGCACCCTGTCGCGGACGAACGCTGTCACAAAATCTGCTGCCCACTCCCGATTGGGGTTTTCTAGTGCGCCGATTGCGGGCGCCAAGCATAAATCCTCGTTAACATAGCTGAAGAAGAAAAGAATCTTTCGCTACCGCCGGATTAACTGCCGCGCACGCTGCGTTGTTCGAATACGTGACTCGGGCGCCGCGACGGCTTCGAGAACACGAACACTCGAGGTTGAGAGGAGAACAACTCATGCGTAATAACCTTCGCATTGCGGCTATTACGGCCGCGTTTTTGGCCGGGACGTCTTTGATGGCCTATGCGCAAAGCAGCTCGACCGCCGGCATGGGCGGCAGCACTGCGGGCGGCGGCACGACCGGCACGACTCTCGGTACCGGCGGCAGCGCGGCCGGCGGCGCCGGTTCCGGAAGCGGTAGCACGCTCGGCCTCGGCGGCGCGACGGCGGGCGGCGGCACGACCGGCACGACCCTCGGCACCGGCGGCAGCGCGGCTGGCGGGACCGGGTCGGGCAGCGGCAGCACGCTCGGCCTCGGCGGCGCCACCGCGGGCGGCGGCACGACCGGCACGACTCTCGGCACCGGCGGCAGTGCGGCCGGCGGGACGGGCTCCGGCAGCGGCAGCACGGTCGGCCTCGGCGGCGCCACGGCCGGCGGCGGCACGACCGGGACCACCCTCGGCACCGGCGGCAGCGCGGCCGGCGGCAGCGGCAGCGGGTCGGGCAGCTCGATGGGAGTTGGCGGCTCCAGCGCCGGCGGCGGCATGGGCGGAACAAGCATGGGGACCGGCGGCAGCAGCGCCGGCGGTGGCGCGGCGGGCGGCGGCCACCGGTAAGGCGAACGGCCGAGGGCGCGGCTCTTCCCGCGCCCTCGCCTGGCCTTCGAGCGAGTCAACGAACGGGAGCAGGGTCATGGGCGCCTTACTAGCGCGTCTCTCCGCCGCGACGGCCGGCATCGCGCTCCTCACTCTCGCCGCACCCGCCATCGCCGACAGCGCGGCGGCCGTGAATTCCGGGGCGGCGGGTTCGAGCGTCGTCGTGGGAACGGGCTCGGGCGGAAGTGCCGCCTCTGTCAACGGACGACCCTGTCGCGTGGTGGCGGCGGGCAGCGGCAATGGCGCATCGTCGACCTCGATCACGACCGGTCCGGGCGGCGTCAGCGGTACGACAACAGTCGCGCCGAACGGAGTCGGATCGGGGAGTTCGGTGTCGGTTGGCACCGGATCGAGCACCGGACCGGAAGCCTCCGCCGGCGCGGGGTCCGACTGCGTCGTCGTCCGACCGCCCGGTCAAACCCCGGGCGGCGACGATCAACGGCGCTGAGAGGCGTTGCGCCCCGAGGGTTGAGGCTCAGGAACGCCGCCATCCAGCGTTCGTCGCGCAAGTCCCTCGCTTAGCCCGACAGCGGATGGGTCATGTCCTGCGGGCGGACCCATTCATCGAATTGCTGGGCGCTGACGAAGCCGAGTTCGAGAGCGGCTTGGCGCAGGCTGGTGCCGTTGCGGTGCGCGGCCAAGGCGATCTTGGCGCTCTTCTCGTAGCCGATATGCGGGTTGAGCGCCGTGACGAGCATCAGCGAGTTTTCCAGATGCTCCCGGATGCGCGCCGCGTTCGCTCCGATCCCGGCACCGCAGCGCTCTTCGAAGGAAGCGCAGGCTTCGGCCAGCAGTTCCGCCGATTCGAGCAGGTTGTGGAGCATGATCGGCTTGTAGGCATTCAGCTGGAAATTGCCCTGGCTGCCGGCAAAGGCGACCGCATGGTCATTGCCGAAGACCTGCACCGCCACCATCGTCAGCGCCTCGGATTGGGTCGGGTTGACCTTGCCGGGCATGATCGACGACCCCGGCTCATTCTCCGGGATGATCAGTTCGCCGATCCCGGCGCGCGGACCGGACGCGTACCAGCGTATGTCGTTGGCGATCTTCATTAGCGCGCAGGCGAGCGTGCGCAGGGCGCCGCTGGCCGTCACCATCGCATCGTGAGCTGAGCCGACCGCGAACAGGTTTGGCGCGGGTCGGAACGGTTTGCCGGTTTCCGCGGCGACGAATTGCGCGGTCATCTCGCCGAAGCGCGGCGGCGCGTTGAGGCCCGTGCCAACCGCCGTCCCGCCGATCGGGATTTCGTACAGCCCCTCGAGCGCCGCAGCCACCGTCGCGGCCGCCTGGTCCAATTGTGCGACCCAGCCCGAGAACATCTGACCCAGGGTCAGCGGGGTCGCATCCTGCAGATGAGTGCGGCCGATCAGGACGATGTCGCCGAGCGCCCGGCCGCGCTCTGCGAGCGTGTCGCCCAATTTTGCGAGCGAGGGCAGCAATTCATTGGCGATCGTCTCGACCGCGGCGATGTGCATGACAGTCGGGAAAGCGTCGTTCGAGGATTGGCTGCGGTTGACGTCGTCGTTCGGATGGATCGGCCGGCCGTCAACTGGGGAGGCCGCCCCGCGCCCGCGCCCGGCCAGTGCGGTCGCCCGGTTGGCGATGACCTCATTGGCGTTCATGTTGGACTGTGTGCCTGAGCCGGTCTGGAACACGACGAGCGGGAATTCGTCGTCGAGCCGCCCGTCGATGACCTCTTCGGCGGCGCGCACGATCGGCTCAACCTTGTCCGGCGAGAGCTGCCCAAGCGCGCCATTGGCGCGGGCGGCGGCCTTTTTCAACACGCCGAAGGCGCGGATGACCGACCGGCCCCATTGGAACCGGCCGCGTCCGATCGGAAAATTCTCGACCGAGCGCTGCGTCTGCGCGCCCCACAGCCGATCAGCCGGAACCTCGACCTCGCCGAGGCTGTCCCGTTCGCGCCGCGTCTCGCCCGCCATGCCGCGCTCCTTGCGTTAGCCGGGCCGGCCCGTGCGACCCAACCGGTAAACGCACGCGGCGCTGGTCAACTCCGCGGCGGGACCTCTACCGCGAGATCTGCTCCAATCGCAGGCGCGTCGTGCGCGGGCCGATGACGATGATCAGACCGGCGGCCACGACCATTGCGCCTGCAATAAAGGCAAAGACGCCGACCGTGCCGTAATTGCGCAGAAAGAACGCGATGATGAAGCCGACAAAGATCGCGCTGAACCGGCTCCAGGAATAGACGAAACCGACGGCGCGGGCGCGGATGCGGGTCGGGAACAGCTCCGCCTGATAGGCGTGGAAGGAATAGGACAGGATCGTGTTGCAGAATTGGATGGCGATCCCGACCGCGATGATGCCGACGCCACTCGTCTGCTGCGAGAACAGCAGGCCGAAAGCGGCAAGGCCGAAACACGAGCCCGCCACCTGCCACTTGCGGTCGACGCGGTCGGCGACTTGGCTGACCACAAGCGGTCCGAGCGGCGCCGCGCAGGCGACCACGAAGGTGTAGGCAAGCGAGCGCGTGACCGTGATCCCCTGCGAGATCAGCAAAGTCGGGACCCAGCTCGCGAAGCCGTAATAGCCGATCGTCTGCAGCAGGTTGAAGACGATCATCAGGATCGTGCGCGACAGATAAGGGGCGCGCCATATCTCGAACCAAGAACCATGCAGCCGCTCGACCTCGCCGTCGAGCACTTGCGGCGGCGGCAATGGGCGGCCGATCTCGGCTTGCACCCGGCCCTCCATCATCGTCATGACTCGTTCGGCGCGCGCAGCGTGGCCGTGCTGCGCGAGCCAGCGCGGCGATTCCGGGAGGCCCAGCCGCAGCCACCACACGATGATCGCGCCGCCGCCGCCGACGAAGGCGACCCAGCGCCAGCCGTCGAGCCCGAGAACCGTCGTCGGTACCAGCGCCCAGGCCAGGAACGATACCGAGGGATAGGCGAGAAACTGAATCGTCTGGGCCATCGCGAAGGCATGCCCGCGACGCTCCTTCGGCACCAGTTCCGATAGGTAGGTATCGATCGTCACGAACTCGACGCCGATGCCAATGCCGGTAAAGAAGCGCCACAAATCGAGACCCAGTGCGGTCGATTGGCAGGCCATGCCCCAGGTGCCGGCCGAGTACCACAACAGCGCGAAGGTAAAGATCGCGCGCCGTCCGAAAATGTCCGACAGCGGGCTGAACAGCATCGTCCCGATGAACATGCCCGCAAAGGTCGAGGCGACAAGGCTCGCGTAGCCGTTGATGTCGAAAAAGCTTTGCGTCGTGGGCACCATGATGCCGGCCTTGTAGAGGCCGGGCGCGATATAGGCGGTCACCCCGTTGTCATAGACCTCGAAGATCGCGCCCATCGCGATCAGGATCACGAGGGAGCGGACGTACCGGCTGCGCGGGAGGCGGTCGACGCGAGCCGCGATCGTCGCGCCATCGGCAACCCCGCCCGCGCCCGGTGCTGCGCGGCCGCCCACACCGTCGCTTGCTGACACCTGCGGAACCGCCATCCGACCCTCCTCGATCGCGTTTCTTCTCGTGCCGGGAGGGGTAGCACCCGCACCGGGGCTGCGCCAAGCCTGCGGTTGCGCCTCGGAGCCGCTCGTCAGTCGAGTATGTGCGGGACGACGACGAACAGGTCAGTGTCGCCGGTTTGCTGCCCGGCTGCGGTCAGCAGCGCGTGCGCCTGGCCGCGGTGATGCGTCTGGTGATTGAACATGTGCGTGACCAGCAACCGCCGCGGTGCCCGCCTCTCCTGCTGCACAGCCCCGCTGAACCAGACCAGGTCCTGATCGAGCCAAGGTTCGTCCACCTTCGCAGCCCAGCGCTCGATCGCGGCATCGGCCTTTTCGCGCTCGGCAGCGAGAGCGTCGAACGCCTCGATCATGCCGGCGCTCTGCTTGATCGGGGTGGTCGGCCGGGGCCAACCGTCGAAGCGCGACATCCACATGCCGTCACCCCACAGGATGTGAACCAGAGTGCCGTGGATCGAGCTCCAGAACGCGCCGCGCGGCGCCCGCCGCTCCTCATCGGGAATGCGACTTGCGGCATCGTAAAGCCGCCGGTTCATCTCGGCGTTGTACGCGGCCATCGTGCGGACATAGGCTGGCGTGATCATGACGGCTTCCCCTTGACGGATCTCTTGCTCGTTTGCTGGACAGGGCGCGGTCCGTCAACCGTGATTCGGATCAAAAGCGTGAGAGGCATTGAATGGCTGAAGGGAAGCGCGCTCGGCCCGAACCGACGCCCGAGACACGGCATTTCTGGGACGGCACGCGCAGCGGCGAATTGCGCCTGCAGCGCTGCAACGGATGCAGCCAGAGCTACTTCCCGCCGCGACCCTTCTGCCCGCGCTGCGCTTCGCGCGAAATCAGCGTGTTCCGGGCAAGCGGCAAGGGGCGGCTTTACAGCTACGTGATCCACCATCGGCCGGTGCCCGGCTTCACGCCGCCTTACGCGATCGCGGTCGTGGAGCTTGAGGAAGGCCCGCGCATGATGACCAACATCGTCGATTGTCCGCAAACCCCGGAGGCGTTGGTGCTCGACATGCCGCTAGAGGTCGCCTTCGAGCGGCTGGATGACGAGATCACCTTGCCGCTGTTCCGCCCGGCTCGGGGCGCCCTGTCGTGAGACCAGGCAGCATCGCAATCATCGGCGCGGCGGAAACGACCGAGCTCGGGCGTCTGCCGGAACTGTCCCAGATCGGATTGCATGCCGATGCGGCGCTCAATGCAATGGCGGATGCCGGGCTCAGACCGTCGGACATCGACGGGGTCGCAACCGCGGGGGAGACGCCGGTTTCGATTGCGCATTACCTCGGCATCACCCCGAAATGGGTGGACGGGACGGCGGTCGGCGGCTGCTCCTTCATGATCCATGTCCGCCATGCCGCCGCGGCGATAGAAAGCGGGCTCTGCCAGACCGTGTTGATCACTCATGGCGAGAGCGGTCGCTCCGGCGTCGGCCGCACACGCCCGCCCGTTTCGCCGTCGAGCCTGCAAGGGCAGTTCGAGCTGCCTTACGGGCCGATGGGCCCGCCGACCCTCTTTACGATCCCGGTCCTGCGCTACATGAAGACCTTCGGCCTGACGCATGAGCAATTGGCCATGGTGGCGGTCGTGCAGCGCGAATGGGCAGCGAAAAACCCCCGCGCCACCTTTCGCGATCCGATCACCGTCGACGACGTGCTCCAGTCACGGATGATCGCGTATCCGTTTCGCCTGCTGCAGTGCTGCCTGGTGACCGATGGCGGCGGCGCGCTGATCCTCGTGGCGAAGGAACGCGCCCGCGACTTCCCACAAAAGCCGGTCTACCTGCTGGGCACGGGCGAGTCCGTCGAGACGCCGATGGTCAGCCAGATGGAGGATTTCACGACGTCGCGCGCCTTCCGCGTCGCCGGGCCGACCGCCTTTGCCGAGGCCGGCATCACGCACGCCGATGTCGATCACCTGATGATCTACGACGCGTTCGCTCATTTGCCGATCTACGGGCTGGAAGACCTCGGCTTTTGCGAGCGCGGCGCGGCCGGGCAGTTCATCTGGGAGCGCAATACCGCGCCCGGCGGCAAGTTGCCGATGAACACGAATGGCGGCGGGCTTTCGTACATGCATTCCGGCATGTACGGCATGTACGCCCTGCAGGAAAGCGTGCGCCAGATGCGCGGCATCGCCCCCGCTCAGGTGGCGGGCGCGCGGATTTCCGTCTGCCACGGCGTCGGCGGGATGTTCGCCGCTTCGGGCACGATCATCATGACCAATGAGGCGGCGTAGTGTCTTGGTTTAAGTTCGCGGCACTGACGGGTCCTCATCTCCCATGTCGATGTGAAAGGGTCTGAAATGTCGGACTTGAAGCACTAGCCCGGCGAGGATTGCGGGGATGAACGGTGTCGTGATCGCGGTCGCCCGCAGTCCGGGCCACAGCTTCAGCAAGCCGCTTGCGGGCAGCATTCGGCTGGTAGCCGGGCTCGGCGTCGAGGGCGACGCGCATCTCGGCGGGACGGTCAAGCACCGCTCGCGCGTCGCCCGCGACCCGAGCCAGCCGAATCTGCGGCAAATCCACTTGGTCCATGCCGAGCTGTTCGACGAATTGCGCGCCCGCGGGTTCGAGCTGCGGCCGGGCGACATCGGCGAGAATGTGACGACATCGGGCCTGGACCTGCTGGCACTGCCGACCGGCGCCCGGCTGCACATCGGGGAGGCAGCGGTGATCGAGGTGACCGGTCTACGCAATCCCTGCATTCAGCTCGATCGCTTCCGGCCCGGCCTGATGGCGGCAACGCTGGAGCGCGACGCGCAAGGCGGGCTCGTCCGCAAGGCCGGGATCATGGCGATCGTGCTGACCGGCGGCGAGGTGGCGCC